>Ga0268255_10000369_pt1 | contig 33230 bp, 29 predicted proteins | sample AgamicOrMarz_FD_200256 | JGI IMG/M metagenome (GOLD analysis project Ga0268255, IMG submission 200256) | Agave microbial communities from Guanajuato, Mexico - Or.Ma.rz (v2) (version 3) | ecosystem: Host-associated > Plants > Phyllosphere > Phylloplane/Leaf | place: Guanajuato, Mexico...
TGCGCAGTACGTCGCGCCGAGCGAGGTGTATCGGCGGGCGATGCGCAATCCGCGCAAATGGCTGCGCTTGCTGAGCGGCCAGGCCAATACTCGCGCGATCACCGCCGAGCTCGCGCGCAGATGGTCGGCGCGCGTCGCCGCACGCGTGGGTGCGGTGCTTGAGACGCTCGTCGGCGAGCGCACGCCCGGCAGCGCCATCCGCAGACTCGTGCTCGATCTGGAGCGCAAAGGCGTGCAAACCGCGCTGCTATACGGAACGCTCGACGACGGCCTCGACGAACTCGACATCCACTTTGGCCCTGACGGAAACCGGTTGCGCAAGCTGAAGAATCTCTCGGTGCAGAAGATCAGCAAGGTCGATCACGCGCTCTTTTCACGCTGCGCGCGCGAAGCGATGATGGCGCAGCTGGATTCGTTTTTGCGCGAGCGCATACTCGGCGCGCGTGCCGGATCAATGGCTTTCGCCGGTGGATTACGCGTTCCACAGCGACGAGCAAAATTACAACGGAAGCTGAAACCGCAACGTCCGTGAGAGATCGCAGCTTACGGCACCGTCATTGACAAACCTCGACAAGTCAACGATGATCGGCGACATGAACTGCCTCGACATCCGTATTGCGCTGATTATTAGCATCATTCATCGAATGGTGGGTTAGCGCGCGTCTGATAGCAGTCACACATAACCCGCCCCACGAGGCGGGTTTTTTTATGTCCGCCTGCTCCCGCCTCCTGGTCGCCTTTCGATGCTACGCGCTTGCCGCACAGGAGCTTGCCTTGCCGTCACACCAACTCGAACAGGTCGCCGAAACGGCTGACAGCGTCGCGCTTCGACACGACTATCTGAAGAAAACCCTCACCGCGCGCGTCTACGACGTGGCGCGCGAGACCGAACTCGAACGCGCGCCGCAACTGTCGGCGCGCCTGCGCAATCCGGTCTATCTGAAGCGCGAGGACAACCAGCCGGTGTTCTCGTTCAAGGTGCGCGGCGCGTACAACAAGATGGCGCACATTCCCGCCGAGGCGCTCACGCGCGGCGTGATTACCGCGTCGGCGGGCAATCATGCGCAGGGCGTGGCGCTGTCTGCGGCGCGCATGGGCGTGAAGGCGATTATCGTGGTGCCGGTCACCACGCCGCAGGTCAAGGTCGACGCGGTGCGCGCGCATGGCGGCCCGACCGTCGAAGTCGTGCAGTTCGGCGAGTCGTATAGCGACGCCTACGGCCACGCAGTGCAACTGCAGGAAGAGCGCGGGCTGACCTTCGTGCATCCGTTCGACGATCCGTATGTGATCGCCGGGCAAGGCACGGTTGCCATGGAAATCCTGAGCCAGCATCAGGGCCCGATTCACGCGATCTTCGTGCCGATCGGCGGCGGCGGACTCGCGGCGGGTGTCGCGGCGTATGTGAAATCGGTGCGTCCCGAGATCAAGGTGATCGGCGTGCAGACCGACGACTCGTGCGCGATGGCCGCATCGCTGAAAGCCGGCGAGCGCGTCACGCTAAACGAGGTCGGCCTGTTCTCCGACGGCACCGCGGTGAAGCTCGTCGGCGAAGAAACCTTCCGCCTGTGCAGCGAATATCTCGACGACGTGCTGCTCGTGAACACCGACGCGCTGTGTGCCGCGATCAAGGACGTCTTTCAGGACACCCGCAGCGTGCTCGAACCGGCGGGCTCGCTCGCTGTGGCGGGCGCCAAACAGTATGCGGAGCGCGAAGGCATCGAGAACCAGACGCTGATCGCGATTACGTCGGGCGCGAACATGAACTTCGACCGCATGCGTTTCGTGGCCGAGCGCGCGGAAGTGGGCGAGGCGCGCGAGGCGGTGTTCGCGGTGACGATTCCCGAAGAGCGCGGCAGCTTCAGGCGCTTTTGCGAACTGGTGGGCACGCGCAGCGTCACCGAATTCAACTACCGGATCGCGCAGGCCGAGTCCGCACACATTTTCGTGGGCGTGCAGATCCGGAACCGCAGCGAATCGGCGCAGATTGCGGGCGCCTTCGAGGCGCACAACTTTGCCACCGTCGATCTGACGTTCGATGAACTCTCGAAGCAACATATCCGTTACATGGTCGGCGGCCGCTCGCCGCTCGCACACGACGAACGGCTATTCCGCTTCGAGTTTCCCGAGCGGCCGGGCGCGCTGATGAAGTTTCTTTCGTCGATGGCGCCTGACTGGAACATCAGCCTTTTCCACTACCGTAATCAGGGCGCGGACTATAGCTCGATTCTCGTCGGCATCCAGGTGCCGCAGACGGACAACGCCGAGTTCGAACGCTTCCTCGCCACGCTCGGCTATCCGCATTGGGAAGAGACGCACAATCCGGTGTATCGGCTGTTTCTTGCCTGAAGTTCTGGATTAGAACGCTCACATGGCTCTCTCGCTTGTCGACAAACTGGTGGTGGCGATATCGTCGCGCGCACTCTTCGATTTCGAGGAAGAGAACCGCGTGTACGAAGAAGGCGACCTGCAGACCTATGAAGCGCTGCAGCGCGACCGGCTGACGGTGCCCGCCAAACCTGGCGTCGCGTTTCCTCTGATCCGCAAACTGCTGGCGTTGAACGCGGGTGGTCATCATGTGGAAGTGGTGATCCTGTCGCGCAGCGATCCAATCAGCGGACTGCGCGCATTTCATTCGTGCCGCGAACATGGGCTCGCTATCGAGCGCGGCGTGTTCACGCGCGGCCGTGCGCCGTTCGGATATCTGAAACCGTTGAACGCGTCGCTGTTTCTCTCAGCTAATCAGGACGACGTGCGCGATGCGCTGGCCGCCGGTTTCCCGGCTGCACGCGTCCTGCCGGAATCGGCGAAAATGGCGAGTAAGTATCCGGACGAAATCCGCATTGCTTTCGACGGCGACGCGGTTCTGTTCTCCGACGAAGCCGAGCGCGTGTTTCAGAAGGACGGCCTGCGGGCGTTCGTCGGCCATGAGACGCACAACAAGGATTTGCCGCTCGCCGACGGGCCGCTCAAACCCTTGCTCGAAGCGCTTCACCGGCTGCAAAAACTCGCGGATCAAGCCGCGCCCATGCATATTCGTACGGCATTGGTGACGGCCCGCTCGGCGCCCGCGCACGAGCGCGCGATCCGAACCCTGATGGCCTGGAACATCGAAATCGACGAAGCGATGTTCCTCGGCGGCCTCGACAAGAGCGCATTTTTGCGCGAGTTCGAGCCGGACTTTTTCTTCGACGACCAAATTGGCCATTGCGAATCGGCCCGCGTCGTGACGGCGACCGGGCACGTGCTGAGTGGCATCGTGAATGCATCATGACACCCGAACAATCACCGCTGGGTAAGGCTTCCACTTACACCGAACAGTACGACGCCTCGCTGCTCTTTCCGATTGCGCGCAGCAACGCACGCGACGCGATCGGCATTGGCACGCAACTGCCGTTCTTCGGCACGGACATCTGGAACGCGTATGAATTGTCGTGGCTGAATCAGCGCGGCAAACCGCAAATCGCGGTGGCGACCTTCTTCGTGCCCGCCGAGTCGCCGAACATCGTCGAGTCGAAGTCGTTCAAGCTGTATCTCGGCTCGTTCGCGCAGACTGCGTTTGAGTCGATCGACGTGGTGCGCGACACGATCAAGCGCGACGTATCGGCGTCTTGCGGCGCGACCGTTTCGGTTCATCTGACGGCGCCGCACGATTTCGGCAAATTGCAGATGGAAGAATTCGAGGGCATGTCGCTCGACCGGCTGGACCTGGACACGGACGTCTACCACCCTGACGCCTCGCTGCTGAAAGCGGCGTTAGACGAAGCGCCTGTCGAGGAGACGCTGTTTTCGAATTTGTTGAAGTCGAATTGTCCGGTGACCGGCCAACCCGATTGGGGCAGCGTGCAGATTCACTACGTCGGCCCGCAGATCGATCACGCGGGCTTGCTGCGCTACATCATCTCGTACCGTAATCACACGGGTTTTCACGAGCAGTGCGTCGAGAAAATCTTTATCGATGTGCTGAAAGCGTGCAAGCCGGTCAAGCTCGCGGTCTATGCGCGTTATACGCGGCGCGGCGGGCTCGATATCAACCCGTTCCGCACCAACTACAACCTGCCGATGCCGGACAACATGCGGCTCGCGCGTCAGTAAGCAAGCACGCTATCGCCGCGGGTTCTCAGTCACGCGCCCGCGGCAAACCTGATGCTTCAAGCCGTCGGCTTCTTGTATGCGACGCAATCCACTTCGACCTTGCAGTCGATCACCATCGACGAAACGACACATGCGCGCGCCGGCGGATTGTCGCCGAAGTATTCGCGGAACACCTTGTTGAACGACGCGAAGTCGCGCGGATCGTCGAGCCACACGCCGCAGCGGACCACATGCTCGGCGCCGTAGCCCGCTTCCTTCAGAATCGCGAATACGTTCTGGATCGCCTTGTGCGATTGCTCGACAATTCCGCCGTTGATCACTTCGCCGTTTTCCATCGGCGTTTGCCCGGAAACGAACAGCCAGCCGTCCGCCTCGACTGCACGCGCAAACGGCATATGCTGACCGCCCGTTCCCTTCCCGCCTTCAACGCCATATCGCTTCATCGTCATGCTCCTTAAAAGTCGGGCGCGCGTGCTCGTTGCGGCGCGCGCCATGGTAGATCGTTCGATCGGATAATCAGAATGCGCCCTGCGCGTCGCCTTTCGACGCCGCGCCGCGCGCGACGAAGTGTCCGGCGCGCTCGCCCGTTACTTCGCCGTTGCGGTAAGTCAGCACGCCGTTCACCCATACTGCGTCGATGCCGTCGGCCGCCTGTTGCGGCTTTTCGAACGTCGCCGCGTCGCGCACTTTCGCCGGGTCGAACAGCACGAGGTCGGCGTGATAGCCGATATGCACCTCGCCACGTTGCGCAAGACCGAAGCGCCGCGCCGACAGACTCGTCATCTTGCGCACCGCTTCTTCGAGCGGCAGCAAACCGGCGTCGCGCGCGTAATGGCCGAGCACGCGCGGAAACGCGCCCCACAAGCGCGGATGCGGCAGCGGATCGTTCGGCAAGCCGTCCGAGCCGACCATTGTCGCGGGATGCGACAGGATGCGCCGCACGTCTTCCTCGGACATGTTGTGATAGACCGCGCCCGCGGGTTGCAGGCGCTTGCCCGCTTCCTGCTGCGTGACGCCCCACTCGGCCGCAATCTCTTTGACGAGCTTGCCGGCCATTTCCGGATGCGGTTCCGACCACGTAATCGTGATGTCGATGTCGCCGGTGACCTGCTTCAGGTCGAGCGTCGACGAACTGCGGTTGTACGGATAGCAATCGCAACCGATAGGCTGCATGCGCCGCGCGCCTTCGAGCGAGTTCAGCACTTCGGTGCTGCGTCCCCAGTTCGACGGCCCCGCGCATTTCAGATGGGAGATGATCACCGGCACGTGCGCGTGGCGGCCCACGCGATACGCCTCGTCCATCGCGTCGAGAATCGCGTCGAACTCCGTGCGCATATGCGTGGTGTACAGCGCGCCGGCGGCGGCGAGCGGTTCGGCAAGCGCCATGACTTCTTCGGTCGGCGCGGCGAACGCGGAGCCGTAGGCGAGTCCCGAACTCAGCCCGAGCGCGCCGTTGGCCAGCGCTTCTTCGAGTTGCGCGCGCATGCCCTCGATCTCTTGCGGCGTGGCCGCGCGGTCGAGCCGGTCCATCTGGTTGTTGCGCAACGCGGTGTGCCCGATCAGCGCGCCGACATTCACTGCCGGACGCGCCGCGTTCACGGCTTTCACGTAGTCCGCGAAACTCGGGTACTGGAACGCGTCGCGCTCGCCGAGCAGATTCATCGGGTCGGGTGGATCGCCCTTCAGCGCAACCGGCGACGCGCTAATGCCGCAATTGCCCACGATCACCGTCGTCACGCCTTGCGTGATTTTCGGCAGCATTTGCGGCGAGCGGATCACGTGCGTGTCGTCGTGCGTGTGAACGTCGATAAAACCCGGCGCCAGTGCCCGGCCTTCGGCCTCGATCACTTCTTCGGCGAGCCAGTTCGACAGATTGCCGATCGCGACGATGCGCCCGTCGCGGACCGCGACGTCGCGCTCGACAGGCGGCGCGCCTGTGCCGTCATACAGTTGCGCGCCGACGATCAGCGTGTCGGCGGCTTCGGGATGCGAGTGCATGAATCAGTCTCCTAACGGTTGTCGATCGCCGCCGCCGCGGTGCGTGTCGAGCGCGTGCTTCATGCGGCGTAGCAATTCGCGGCTCTCGTCACCTTGGCTGACGGCAAGTTCGGTGACGAGCACATCGAGTGCCATCATCATTGCGTAACGCGACGACGACGGCTTGTAAATGAAGTCTGTCTCAAACGCGACGATCGGGATGACCCAGTCGGCCAGCTTCGCCAACGGCGATGCCGGGGCGGTCAGTGCGATCACCGTTGCGCCATAGCTGCGCGCGATTTTGCAGTTCTCCACCATCTCCGGCACGCGGCCCGTGGTGGACAGCGCGATCACGACGCTGTCGCGCGACACAGTGCTCGCGACCATGCGCTGCAACAAGCCGTCCTGATAAGTGGCCGCGGGCCGGCCCAACCGCACCAGTCTAAAACGCATTTCGTCGGCGAGCGCGGTCGAGCCGCCGCCCATGCCGAACACATAGATCATGCGCGCGGCCCGCAGCGCTGCTGCGGCATCCCCAAGCGGCGCCTGGCGCAACAGTTGATGATTGTGCGCGAGCGCAGTCTGCAGTTCGTCGAACACGCGGGTTGCGATGTGCTCGGGCGCGTCGTTCGCGGTGCCCGGCTGCAAGAAGCGCTGACCCACCGCGGCCGCCTGTGCGAGCCGCAGCTTCAACTCGCGGACGTCGCGGCAGCCCACCGCCTTGGCAAACCGCGTGACTGTCGCGACGCTCACCTGCGCCTGCTGCGCGAGCGCGCCGATGCTGGCGCGCGATGCGCTCATCAGATCGTCGAGGATCAGCGAGGCGACCTTGCGCTCAGCCGAGCGCAACCCCGGCGCGCATTCGGCGATGCGCGCGACGATGTCGAATGCCAGCGGTTCGGCGGTTGAGTTCATTGCAGCCCGGGGATCACCGCGCCAAGGCTCGCAATGGCTGCAGGTAAATCACAGCGCGAGTGCGGGCCTGGCTTGGTACTAAATAACATTTCTTCGCTCATCGTACTTTCGGTAACATGTTAAAGTCAACTTCGATGCAATTTAACCGGACGATGGAGCAGGAGACATGAAAGTTACAAACTATCAGGGCGCTACGATTGATCCTTATAGCAAGGGCTTGGGCATGGTTCCGGGCGCCAGCATCCAGCTCACAGATGCTGCGCGTCTCGAGTGGAATCTGCTGAACGAAGACGTGAGCCTGCCCGCCGCTGTGCTTTACGCCGATCGCGTCGAGCACAATTTGAACTGGATGCAGGCGTTCGTTGCCGAATACGGCGTCAAGCTCGCGCCGCACGGCAAGACGACCATGGCGCCGCAACTGTTTCGTCGTCAGCTGGAAACCGGCGCGTGGGGCATCACGCTCGCCACCGCGCATCAGGTTCGCGCGGCTTATCACGGTGGCGTCTCGCGTGTGCTGATGGCAAATCAGCTGGTGGGCCGCCGCAACATGATGATGGTCGCGGAGCTGCTCAGCGACCCCGACTTCGAGTTCTTTTGCCTTGTCGATTCAGTTGATGGCGTCGAGCAGTTGGGGCAGTTCTTCACGTCGGTGAAAAAGCCATTGCAAGTGCTGCTCGAACTCGGCGTCGTGGGCGGCCGCACTGGCGTTCGCGACGAAGCGCAGCGCAACGCGGTGCTCGAAGCAATCGCGCGTTATCCCGACGTGCTCAAGCTCGCCGGCGTAGAGCTATACGAAGGCGTGCTGAAGGAAGAACACGAAGTCCGCGAGTTTCTGCAAAGCGCGGTCGCGGTCACGCGAGCACTCCTCGACGAAGGACGTTTCGATCGCACGCCGGCTATCCTGTCGGGCGCGGGTTCCGCATGGTACGACGTGGTCGCCGAGGAATTCGTGAAGGCGTCGGAAACCGGCAAAGTCGAGGTCGTGCTGCGTCCCGGCTGCTATCTGACACATGACGTCGGCATTTACCGCAAGGCGCAGACGGATATCTTCGCGCGCAATCCGGTCGCGAAAAAAATGGGCGAAGGCTTGCTGCCTGCTTTGCAATTGTGGGCCTATGTGCAGTCGATTCCCGAACCGGATCGCGCAATCATCGGTCTAGGCAAGCGTGACTCCGCATTCGACGCGGGCTTGCCCGAACCGGCCCGCCATTATCGGCCGGGCAATCCGGCGCCGCGCGACATAGCGGCGAGCGAAGGCTGGGAGGTTTTCGGCCTGATGGATCAGCACGCGTACTTGCGGATTCCCGCGGGCGCCGATGTGAAAGTCGGCGACATGATCGCGTTCGACATCTCGCACCCGTGCCTGACTTTTGATAAGTGGCGCCAGGTGCTGGTGCTCGACTCCGCTTATCGCGTCACCGAGGTGATCGAAACCTTCTTCTGATTGTTCCGGTGTTTCGCGAGCGGCGAGCGGCGTTGGGATGGGACGCGCCGCTTGTGCTCTTGGCACCCTGCTCTCTGCGTCAATCGACGACCGTCACGCACGTTGCTTCACGGGCGGTTGGCTGTCGTCAGCAGTGACGTCGCCGGCTGTTTCTCCGGCGTTCGTCGCGGACACCACTTCGCCAATCCTCGCCTCCAGCATTTTCAGCGCACCGGACAGCGCGTTCAGCGCATCGTCCGGCAACGCGGCCATTGTGTCGTGCAAAAAAGCGTTGCGGCGCGGCAGGCTCGCTTCGGTTGCGGACAAGCCCGCTTCAGTCAGGCGTACGTTGGTCACGCGGTTATCGCGCGAGTCCATGCTGCGCGCAATCCAGCCCAATCCTTCGAGCGCTTTTAACTGGCGGGTCAATGCGCCAGGATCGACCCGCAAGCGCTCCACAAGCCTCTTCTGCGACGACTCGCCCGCCTGCTCATGCAGCGCGAGCATGATGCGCCAGCGCGGCAGCGGGTGGCCGACTTGCGCCTCGAACGCCGACATGAACGTACGGTAAGTGCGTCCAAATTGCTGCATGACGGCTATGCGGTCCTGTTCTTCCATGATGGTTCAGTGAAACTCAAAAGCTGAAATCAGTCGGCGTGAATCACCGGCTCCAGCTTGCGCTGAAGCTTGATCGGCGGAACACGGCGACTTTGCCATACCGACACCACGGCGATGATTGCCGCCATCGCCAAACCTAAATGAATTGCGCCGACGAGCGTTTCGCGCGCGCTTTCCAGAAGCATGGCGCCGTTATGCCCGGCTTGTGCGAGTTCGCTCAGCAAGCGCGCCTGTGCTTCGTGATTGATCAGAATCTGTGGATCGCCCAAGTCCGTGAACCACTGCGATGCGCGCTCGCTGTCGAGTGCGCTGCGCACGCCGCTCGCGTACATATGGCTGACCAGCGTGCCGGTGAGCGCCGTGCCGATCATGCCGCCGATCATCCGCAGCGATTGCAGTAGCGCCGTTGCAATGCCGAGGTGCTCGCGACCGGCCGTCTGCTGCGCGAAGATCGTCAGGTTCGGCATAACGAAACCGAGGCCGAGCCCGCCGAGCACCATGAACGACATGAGTAGCCACTGCGGCATGGAGCGCGTTGCGACGACCACGCCCAGACACGCGAGCGCGAGCAGCGCGAAGCCGACATACAGCATCAGGTTCGGATTGCGCACGCGCGAAATGACGCGCCCATTGGTAATGCTGCCGATCGTAATGAACACGACGAGTGGCGTGATGACGAGGCCCGCTTCCTTCGGCGACATGCCAAAGCCGCCCTGGAACAGCAGCGGCGCATAGAAGAGCAGCGAGAACATCGTGAAGCCGCCGAGCACCGCCAATGTAAATAGCGCGGCGAGACTCGGATTGCGGAACATGTCGACGGGAAGGATTGCTGTTGGGCAGCGTTTCTCCCATTGCCACAGTGCATACGCCGAGGCGATGCTCAGCACGAGCAACGCACACGCGCTCAATGTGAGCCCATGCTTCGGCAGCAATTCGACGAATAATTGCAGCGAGCCGAGCGCCACCGCGATCAGCACGGCGCCGGGCCAGTCGAGCCGCATCTTGCCTTCATGCTCCACATGTCGCAGATGCGGCAGGAAGCGCCACACGAAGAACAGCGACAGCAGGCCGACCGGCAGATTCACATAGAACACCGAGCGCCAGCCGTAGTACTGCGTCAGGAAGCCGCCAAGCGATGGGCCGATTGCATTGGCAATGCCGAATGCCGAACTCATCAGCACCTGCCAGCGCAGACGCACGACGGAGTCCGGAAAAAGATCGGCGATACACGCGAAGGCGGTGCCGACCAGCATGCCGCCGCCGATGCCCTGCAAGCCGCGAGCGAGCACGAGAAACAGCATGTTGTTCGCGACGCCGCACAACACGGACGCGCCGGTGAACACGATGATCGACGCGATCACGAAGGGCTTGCGTCCGTAATAGTCGCCGAGGCGCCCGAAAATCGGCACGGTGATCACCGACGTGAGCAGATACGACGTCGCGACCCACGCGTAAAGCTCGAAACCCTTGAGTTCGGCGACGATTGTAGGCAGCGCGGTGCCGACCACAGTCTGGTCGAGCGCGACCAGCATGGTGACAAACGAGATGCCGAGCATCGCCAGAAGCGATTCCCGGAACGGTAAGACTTGCCCACTCGAATGGTGGGCTGCGGTGTGAACGGCCATTTTTGATGGAGCAACAGTTGACTCGTCAAACGATTGGGAATCATACCATGCGTTCGCGCTCTAAGCAGGACGATCCGGCGCGCCAGGCGGCGCCCCGAATCGACTTAAGAACGCACATTAAATGACGCCAGGGAGGCACATGCAGACGAGTTCGCTCGCAACACAATCGTTGTCCGACGAGGACCTCCGCGCGCTGCGGCGCGCGAAACATGAACTGGAAAGTCCAGCGCTGGCAATGAAACTGGCAAGCATCGTCGGGGCGCCGCTGGAGAAGCTGATTTCGCGCATGCCGGCGTTTGCGAACGAAAAGGTCACGGACGCGACCGAACTGGCGTTGCGCAAATGTCTGTCGATTGCGATGCGCACGCTCGGCCGGCGCGACAGCGCGTCGCCCTTGCTTGTACCGGACAAACCGAGCAACTTGCTGCACAAGTTCGCGGTGGCTACGACCGGCGCAGCGGGCGGCGCGTTCGGCCTCTTTGCGCTACCCGTCGAGTTGCCCGTGACCACCACGCTGATGTTCCGCTCGATCTGCGATATTGCGCGCAGCGAGGGCGAGGATCTGACGGCAGTCGACACCCAACTGCAGTGTTTGACCGTGTTGGGTATGGGCGGCACATCCGCCTCGGACGACGACGCCGACTTCGGCTACTTCATCATGCGCGGCGCGCTGGCGCAGGCGGTGTCGAAAGCGTCGTCGGAAATGGCAACGAAAGGATTCACCGCACACGGTTCGGCCGCATTGCTGCGCCTGCTGCACTCGATCGCCGCGCGCTTCTCGGTGCAGGTGAGCGAACAGATTGCCGCGAAATCCATTCCGGCGATCGGCGCGGTGCTCGGCGCGATGGTCAACACTGTGTTTATCGACCACTTCCAGCAGGTCGCACATGGCCATTTCACCGTGCGGCGGCTCGAACGGCAGTACGGCGAGCAGACGGTGAAGGCCGCCTATCAGACTATCGACGTTGCCCTGGATACCTGAGCCGCATTGGCCGCGCGGCTCGTCACGCGCCCAATGAAGGCCGCTGCGCGATCGAGCGCCCGGTTCGCCTCGGGGATGAACGGCGCGAAGATCGGCCACACATGCGGCATCTTCTTCCACACCTCGAGCTCACAATCGACGCCGGCCGCGCGCGCGTTAGCGGCCACGCGCCCCGAATCGTCGAGCAGCACCTCGGTGCTGCCCGCCATCATGAAGAGCGGCGGCAAGCCGCGCAGGTCCGCATAAACCGGCGACGCATACGGATGCGTGGCAGGCATATCGCCCAGATAGACTTTCGCTGCTTTCGCAATTGCCGGTCCGCTGAACATGGGATCGGCGCCGTCGTTGTCGACAATGCTGGCGCCTGTTGCCGCAAGGTCGGTCCACGGTGAGAACAGCACGGCGCCTGCGGGCAGCGGATCGCCCGCGTCGCGCAGTGCGACCAGCGTAGCGAGCGCAAGACCGCCGCCTGCTGAATCGCCGGCAATCACAATCGATTCGGGTGCCGTGCCTTCGGCAATCAGGTAACGATAGGCGGCAGTGGCATCGTCGAGTGCGGCCGGAAAGCGATGTTCAGGCGCGAGGCGGTAGTCGAGCGAAAAGACCGGCGCGTTTGCGCGGGTTGCGAGGCCGAAGACAATCGAGCGATGGGTGCGCGGCGAGCAGAAGTAATAGCCGCCGCCGTGGAGGTAGAGCACCGTGGGTCGCGCGCCGATCGACGGCTCACCCGAGCGCTCGATCCATTCGCCACGCAGCGGTTTGCCGTCCGCACCGTCCAGTTCCCGAAGACGCCAGCCACGCGGCACGTCCGGCGACCAGGCTCGCTTCGCGGTCAATGCGCGCGCTTTCTCGACATCGATATGCGGCTTCAGGGTTTGAGGGCGAAACTGCCTGCGCAAAAACCAGCACGCGACTACGCTTTGCCAACTCATTGGGACATCCTCCCTGGGAAATGTCCCACCATGGTACGTGCGTGGCCGCCATGCCGGTGGACGACGGCTTCTAATTTTGCTGAAGACTGCGGCGACGCGTTGGCGACGCGCCGCTTCAGGGATTCTCTGACCTAGTTGGCGGGCATCACTTGACCGCGGATTTCACCCGTCGGATTTTGCGCGGTATGAATGTTGAAGTACCACTGGCCCGCCATCAGATCGGTTACCTGCTGCTCGGTGAGGGCGGCAGACCCTTTCATCGGACTTGCGAGCGCGCCTTTGTCGATCGGCACCTGGACCTTTGCATTTTGTCCGACCGGCGCCGGGCCGTGAAAATGCGCGGCAGTTACTGGGCCGCTGAGGCCCTCGTAGCTGACAGTCCATTGCAGGGATTTCGTCGACGTATCGAACGTTGCGTTCAGCGTGCCATGTCCGTGACTTACACGCGGCGGCACTTCGCTTGAGGGCTCGAGAGCCGCTTTTAGCGCGACCGTGTCCGCGAACGCGACACCCGCCGTTACGGCCCACAACACCACAGCCAGGTTGAGTTTTTTTTAGCGTAATCATGGTCTTCTCCGACTAGATGCGCCGCCGCGCTGACACCTCGGTCACGAGCGAAGCCATCACATACTAGTGCAAATCTTCGAAAGACGTTCATGGCGGACGACGCGCCGGTCTGCGCGTCTAAATCGCGCCGTCGATTTCGCTTGTAACGATTTTCCAAACAATTATTTGCAGATTCTGCACTGAATCATCCGCGTTTTCCCGAGTATGCTTTGGGCTCGCGAGAAGTGACTCCTTCATCGAGGGATGTCTCCAAATCTTTAACGCGGCTTCGGCCGCGTTTTTTTTCGTCCGTCGATTGCGGTGCGGTCGGGACCAACGCTGCCGTGGGCGTTGATCCGGCTAATGACCGCGCTTAGGCGAGCAATGCCGCCTGGTGTTCGATGCCGTCGAGCATCGCGTTGCATTTGTCGATCACCGCGAGCCCGTTATGGCGCACGCGCTCGGGCGCGCCCGAGATATCGCGGCGGTATTCGTCGAGCACGCTGATGAGCGGAGGGTATTGCAGTACGCTCGCCGCGCCTGCTACCCGGTGAAGCCACTCGCGCACGCGCAACGTGTCCGCGTCTTCCAGTAACAACGACAGTGCCTGAATGTCTTCGCGCACTGAAGAAACGAACGAATCGAGCAACGCCTTGACCGTCGATTCACTACCCCACAATTGCGTCATCTGACTCAGGTCGACCGGAACGAAGGCCGAGGCGCCCGCGGCCGACGAGTCTGTCGCCTCCTGGATATCAGCGTTATCTGCGGGCGCCGCCTGCCATGCGCTGTCAGTGCCGAACCAGCGGCTCAAGTATTCACGCAATGTTGCGAGGCGCGTCGGCTTGACCAGATTGTCGTCCATGCCTGCCTCGCGGCAGAGGCTCAGATCTTCAGGCGCCGTATTGGCGGTGATGCCCAGAATCGGCAGACGGTCTGAGCGGCCTTGCTCGCGCTCACGCTCACGGATACGCCGCGTCAGTTCATAGCCAGATACGTTGGGCATATGGCAGTCCGTGATCAGACATCCGTAACTGGTGTGTTCGAGCGCGGATAGCGCTTCGGCGCCGTCGTTCGCGACGTCGCACGCGAAACCGAGCAGCGCCAGTTGATGGCGAATGAGTTCCTGATTCACCGGATGATCTTCGGCGACGAGAATCAGGCGGCCACTCGCGATCGCCCGTTCCCGGTCCGGCGGCGCGGTGATGCTTTCATGCGTGCGCGGCACGCTGACCGACGGCGCCGGCGCGGACTGAAGGCCCGTCATGGCCGCAGCACACGCCGCACCGAGTCCGCGCCACGATATCGGATTGATGCTCAGGCGAACATTGTCTTCGAGAATGCGGTAGCCCGTAGGCTTCGGCTTTTCGGTGAGGGATATCACACGGACCTTGCCTGTGACGTTGGCGGGCAGCACCACGTCCTCGCTCACGAACAGCAGATCCACGCCGCTTAGCGCGGCGCGGCAACGTAACTGCGCAAAGTCGGACGGAACCCGGCGCAGCTCCAATCCCAGCGCTTTTCCGAAGTCGACGAGAGCCTGACCGACTCGCGCGTCGTTAGTCGCCACGAGACAGCGCTTGCCGCGCAAACCACTCACTGAATAACGCTGCGTCTCGACGGGCATGCTGAGCCGCACCGTCATGCGCGTGCCGCGGTTCAGCTCGCTGTCGAGCGTGAGCGAGCCGTTCATCAGTTCGATCAACTTGCGGCAGATGGTGAGGCCAAGGCCTGTACCGCCGAAGCGGCGCGTGGTGGACGACTCCGCCTGAACGAACGGCTCGAACAGTTTCGCCTGCACGTCCGCCGCTATGCCGATGCCGGTGTCCTCGACGACCATCTCGATTGTCTGAACGTCGCCCGTTTGCGCAAGCACCGCCACGCTCACGTCTACCTGACCTTCGGGAGTGAATTTGATCGCGTTGCCGAGCAGATTGAACAGGACCTGACGCAATCTCACGCTGTCGCCTCGCAGCGTGGCCGCCACGTCCGATCCAATATTCACCCTCACTTTCAGGCCCTTCTCATGCGCGCGGCCCGCTAGCAGGCCGACCGCGTTGTCGACCAGTTCGCGCAGGTCGATAGGCTCTGCTTCGATGGTCAACCGTCCCGCGTCAATTTTCGAGTAATCGAGCAGGTCGTCGAGAATTTGTAGCAGCGCGCCCGCCGACTCGTGGATCATGCCGAGCATTTCGCCCTGATCCGCGTTGAGCGGTGTGCGCTCGAGCACTTCGACAAGCCCGAGTACACCGTTCATAGGGGTGCGGATTTCGTGGCTCATCATTGCGAAGAAGTCGTCTTTCGCACGCGACGCCGCTTCAGCCGCATCTCGCGCGCGGGCAAGTTCTTCGGCGCGCGCATGCTCGATGCTCGCGTCGACCCAGTAGCCGCTCCAAACGACACTTGCGTCCGCCTCGCGACGCGGCACGAGTTCCGCTCGCGCCCACTTGACGTTCGAATGGCAGCGCATGCGGAATTCGATCAGTACCGGCGTTTCAAGACGAGCCGAGCGCTCGAGTTCCGCAATGACGAACGGACGGTCTTGCTCGTGGATACGGTCGAAGTCGACATGATCGCGGCTTCCCGCCACCCCGTTGCCGTGTCCGAGCAAAAGCTTCGCGTCCCCACCGATGTAAGGAAACGAATAAGCACCGTCTGAGGTGCGGCGCAGTTGGAACACCACGGCCGGCAAGGAGCGCGTGACGTCGAAGAGCCTTCGCTCGGTGTCGCGCGCGCGCATCTCCGCACGCCGTATGTTGGTGATGTCGACCATGGTGCCGAGCACGCAGACCGGCTCCCCGTCGTTGCCGCGGCAGATACTCGTCCAGAAAAGCCCGTGACGCACATCGCCGGCACGGGACTCGAACTGCAGCTCGACCTGGGCCATGTCGCCGCCTCGCAGCAGGTCGCGGGCCATATCGGCGAGCACCCGGCTGTTGGCCTCGCCCCATGTGTGAACCTCCATCGTGCTGCGTCCAATAACCGCCTCGCGGCTTAGCCCGCACGCTCGCTCATACGCGCCATTGACTGCGATATAGCGGCCTTGCAGATCCTGGGCGACGAGCGGATAGGGCACCATCTTCATCATCGTTTCCTGGAAATTCAGCTGCAGCGCGAGTTCGCGCTCCGTCTCCTTGCGGCGCCTGACTTCGCGTTGCAAAAGCAGATAGGCGCGCAATGTAACGAGCAGGACCGAGGCGATGCCGATCAGCACAGGTAGCAGGCGCACCGCGGAAACGCTCCAGGTACCGCCTGCCGGCGTGTCGCCGGTCACCCATTTCTGCCGGATGCGCTGCTTTTCCACTGGCGGCATTGCTTGCAACGCGCGGTCGATTAGATCGGCTAGCGGACCCAGGTCCGGACGCACAGCGAAGTCGAGGGCATCGGATTTACCCACTGTGCCGACTACCTTCAGCACGCCGGCGTATTGCCGCTTGAGCACAATGTCGACGGCTGCCACGTTTTCCACGACGACATCTGCTTCCCCGGAAGCAACCATGCGCAGCGCGTCGTCAAGGCTTGGCGCGATGACCAGGTGATCTTTCGGAATGCGCTGGAATGCGAGCGGGTCGACCCCGGCAATGTGTGACGACACCACGACCCGCCGCGCGGCGAAATCGTTGAGTGAACGGGCGGCCGGCTCGTCGTCGCGCCCCACCATTACCAGTGGATAAGTTTCGTACGCACGGGTATGACGTGCCTTCTGGAGGCGCGGGTCGTTACTCGAGCCCGTGGTGAGAATCGCCAGTTCACCGCGCTGGAACGCGTCGATCGCGGATGGCCAGTCGGGCTGCCGCGCGCGGTTGAACACGACGCCAAGCGTGCGGCTCAGGTATGCGAGGTAGTCGGCGGTCACGCCGGCAGGACGGCCCGATGCGTCGACATAGCTGAAAGGCGGCCAGTTGTTGTCGAAGCCCACCTGCAACGGCGGAAGCGAACGAAGCCACGCCTGCTCCTGCTGCGTCAATTCAAGACGGGATGTGGCGGGCTCCGGCTTCGAATCGAAACTGCCTGAAAGCCAGCGGACTCGAATCGCCGTGTCGTCGGTCTGGTTCATTGATGCTAACGCGCGGTCCAGCCGGTCACGCAACGCCACCTGACTACGCGGCACGCCAAAGCGCAGTTCAGCAGAGCGAGTGCTTTCCTCAAATGCAACGCGCAGATTGTGGAACTCTTCTGTTGCGAGCGCATATTCGACGACTGGTGTGAAACCCATATATGCGTCCGCGTCGCCATCGGCGACGGCAGCGAGCGCCGCGTGCGTCGATGTGAACACGCTGATGCGGGCGCGAGGGAAGCGCTCGCGCAACGAGCGCTCAAGCGCAAAGCCCTTCTCTATTGCAATGGACGCGCCTGCAAGACGCGCCGGTCCTTCGTATATGTCGCCGTCCCTGCGTACAACCGTTGAGGTGGACGCTCGAAAATACGGCGCGGTGAAACTGACACAGCGCTCCCGCTCCGGCGTGCGCGCGAGACTCATCAACAGATCGACGTTGCCCGCGCAGGCGGCGGCGAGTAGCTGCGGCATGTCGGGATATGGCTTCGCCTCGATCGCAACGCCCGGCCCGACCAGTGCGCGCAGATAGTCGATGCTCAGTCCTGTGAGTTGCCCGTTTTGCAGCGCGTCGAACGGCAACCAGCTATTCGCAAGTACGCCGACGGTCAGCTTCTCTGGGAAGGCACTAACGACCCGGTTGGCACCGGACTCCGCGGAAGCGTGGCCGGCAGCCGCCACTTGAGTCGCGGCCAATAAGGAGAGCCCTGCCAGCACGCACGCCGACACGCGCCGCCGCACGCGCGCTATCGCAGCGCGTTGGAACCGTGTGGCAAAGAATGAGAAAAACGTCACGGCACAACTCACGCGGCTTCGCTGTGGCCATCGGCAAGCGTTGCTGCTGCCTGGTCGGAACTGCCACTGAGGAACGAGAACACGAAGCCGGCGACGACGCCGCCAGACATTGGCGCCGCCCAGAAGAGCCACAGTTGGTCTAGCGCCCAGTCACCCACGAACAGCGCTTGCGCCGTGGAGCGGGCCGGATTGACCGAACCGTTGGTGACCGGAATCGACACGAGGTAGACGAGCGCGAGACATCCGCCGACGACCATCGGCCCGCCCGGCTTTGTCTCGTACCGTGCGGCTACGAGAAGGCTCGCCATGACAAATGCAAACGACAGCACGAACTCAATGGCCAACGCCGAGTGCAACTGATAGTCGGAAGGAGAGTGATCGCCAAAGCCATTGGCCGCGAATTCGCTCGCGCCGATTTCGAAGCCCGGCCGGCCGCTCGCCACATAAACAAGCAACGCTCCGGCAACGACCCCGCCAACAACCTGCGCGGCAATATAGGGCAACAGGTCTTTGACCGGGAACCGTTGTGCGGCAGTGAAACCTACCGTGACAGCGGGATTGAAGTGAGCGCCCGACGTCTCGCCGAACCAGTAAGTCGCGGTGGCAAGCGCGAGACCGAAGGCGAGTGATACCTCGAGCACGCCGTAGCCTTGCTGAACGGCGCCGGTGTTCAATACGATGCTGCCGCAGCCGATGAACACCAGCCATGCCGTACCCACGCTCTCGACCAACAACCGCTTACCCAGCACGGCCATACCGCCTCCCTGTCGCTATGCGAAGCGCACGGCGCTACGCAATTTCCGCGAACATCTGCTTGAACTTCCCCAGCTTTGCGCGGCGTGGTCTCAAGACATAACTGCTCTAATGAGGCCAACGTCAGCAAAAGCCGAAGCTAATTCAGAACTATGGAGTGGCAAGGTCTCCCAACCAATCGGAAGAGTCCTAATTTCGGGACCGTGAGTTGCCGGTATATAGGCGCAGCGTTACCGAGTGTTAAATCAAGCCAATCTGCCGTGCGTAGACAATAAGATCGGACTCCGTTTCGAGGCCTAGCTTGCGCATTGCGGTACGCTTCTGAGTGCTGATCGTCTTACCGCTGCGCTGCAATCGTTTCGCGATTTCGTGTACCGCGACACCCTGCACATAGAGCTGGAAGATCTCCCATTCGCGCGCACTCAAAACGCTGGCGCGCAGTTGCGGCGGAGTGTCAGTCGTTTCCATCGCAACGCGCACCTGCTCCGACAGATACACGTCTCCAGTCAACGCTGCCTGGATTGCGTCGATCAATGCAGCCGTCGTGTCGCGCTTATCGACTATTGCGCTGACGCCAAGATGCAGCAGGCCCGACAGCATATGTGCATGCAAATCATGGTGAGCACAACGACGGCGGGATGCGCATGCCCTCTCAATACCCGACGCAGGAAAGGAACAGCGTTGCTCGCTCCGTCCAGACCCGGCATGCCAATGTCGGAGATGACGATGTCGCATTCGCAGACGTCAAGCAGTTCGGCAAGGTCATGCGTGTTGCAGGCCTCGCCAACAACTTCGATATGCGGCGTGGCGTACAACAACCTCCTCACGCCGGCGCGAACGCAGTCGTGGTCGTCCGCCACGATGACGCGTATCTTGTCTGTCATATTTTTTTGTTGTCTTATCGATTGGCATGTCCAGTACAAGATGTACTTTCCCCGGACAACGCCAACACATCTTATGTTTGTCACGCCGGCCCGGCGCGACCTCGTGTGTTCTTCAGCGCCCTTCGACGCGGGCCTCTGTTACCACGCCGTGCTCAACCGCAAAGCGAAATAGCTCAGCGTCGCTATGCAACGCCAGCTTGCGCATGGCGGTGCACTTTTGCGCGCTAATTGTCTTCACGCTGCGCCCCAGCCGCCCCGCAATTTCGGTAACACCGAAGCCCGACGCGTACTGCGTGAACACTTCAAGCTCGCGCCGCGACAACACCGAACGAACAAAGTCGAGCCGTTGCATCGCCGTGGCGTCCGCAATGACCGCGCGCACGGCGGGCCCGAGATAGCATTCGCCCGCGAGCGCGGTGATGATCGCCACGTGAATCAGGTCGATGCGGTCACGCTTGCTGATAAGCGCGTGAACGCCGAGCGAGATCACGCTTTGCAGCGCTGCTGCCTCGGTTTCCATGGTGAGCACGACGAGGGCCACGTCGGGGTAACGGCTCCTGAACTGCCGCACCGCGTCGATCCCACTGCCATCTGCGCCGCCTGGCATATAGAGGTCCATGAGCACCAGGTCACAACCGGTCCGGTCGACCTCCGCAAAGAGATCGGTTGCATCGGTCGCGCGGCCGACCACCTCCATATTCTGGTAACCGCCCATCAAGTTCTCGATTGCAAACAGGACGAGCGGGTGATCGTCCGCGATGATCGCCCGGACCGGCGTGCTTATTTCAGCGGTGTCGCCCATCGTCTATCTCTCCTCCATTTCCTGACTCCCTGTCACCATCTCACTCCCAACCGGCCCTGCCCCATCATCAGACATCGTGGCGGCGTTAAACATAAGATCGCTCCGAAATAACTTCAATAACCCGGCCAATTAATTTACTTAGATATGCGATTCAAATTTAAGAATTTCACCAGCTCGAACGCACGAGAATAAACCAGGATCATTAGTAACGCCAAGTTTTACCATTGCTTCACGCTTTTGCCGACTAACGGTGCGGCGATGACATCCGAGAGTGGCCGCAATTTCAGCAATAGAGTGTCCGTCGACGAACATCCTGACGACCGTCTTCTGCATTACCGACAGAGGGAGCGCGAGCGGCCGCTCGCACCCGGCTTCGGGCGGCGTTGCGAGAAGTGTGGCGATTGACTTACCGATGTAGGGCTCGTTGCTTACATGCTGCTCGATCGCACGCCACAACTCGTGCATGGATTCGGTTTTGCTGAGCAAGCTCACGGCGCGCTCCGATGCGAGGACCCGGAGCAACGCAGAATTGGTCGTCGTCGACATGACGACGATGCGCAGTCGCGGCCACTCGGCATGGATCTGCCGGATCAGGTTCAGTTCGTCTTCCACCGCGGCGCCGGGATCAGGCATCGACAGGTCGGTGACCAGCACGTCACATGGCGTGCGCCGCAGCAGTTTGATTAACGACGTCGGGTTGACGGCCTGGCCGACGATGGCGACACCGGCTCTGGTTTCGAGCATAGCTCTAACGCCAAGCAGAACGAATGGATGATCATCCGCGAGAATGATTCGGAGGTTCACTAGATTGATCTCGTTTGTTGTAGGAATAGTCGTCAGATGTGCAGGACAAATCGACACGCTCCGCACCTGCGTCGACGCGCAAACGTTTCTAACCATCGCGCGTCGACGGGACCATAAAATCACCGCGTTGCGCGCAACGAAAATCGGAGTGTTCCGAATCAAGCGTTGAATTCACCGGCAATTACGGTGCACGGACAACAAAAGCCCCCAATTATTCAAAATGAATAAATTGAGAAAATCGGCGCGCCCAGGTTCGCGGAAAAATCACGTCTGAATTAACCTTGGCCCGCGCGGCATTTCGATAAACGTCGCGCAAAACTGCCTCGCGCACGCCGGCAATCGTCAAGCCGTGTCACAGGCGCGCGGCGCGCTCGTCCCGACCTCGCGCAATGCGCGCGGAAAAAGCGGCAGCGCAATCAACGCACAGAGACTTGTCACCGCCCACACCATCGGCCATGACCCGAGCGATAGCAGCGGCGGAATCGCGAGCGGCGTCAGAAAGAGTGAGAGGAAAACGCAGGTATTGCCGAGCGCCAGCGCAGTGCCGGCGCGGCTCGTTCCGGCGAGCGTCGCGAGTTCCGTGAAGGCGACGCCGTGCCAGGCAGACGCGCTCACCCCGCCGAGCACGATCATCGGCACGAGAAACATCGTCGTCATCGGCGTTGGGGTGTGCTGCACGGCGGCCACACCGCTCATGAGAGTGAGCGCCGCGAATAGCGCGGAAGTCAGCAGACTGCAGCCGCGCATGTATGCCCGGCGATTGCCGCGCTGATCCGTCCACCGGCCGCTCCAGACACGGGCGATGGCGGCGCCTGCCTGGACCGCGGCCATCGCGACGCTGATGGTCAGCACGCCGGCGCGCCCAAAGTCGTGGAGGAACACAGTTCCGAAAGTGATCACGGCGAGTTGCGGCACGCAAAGCGCGCCCGCGCCGAGCGCTACGCGCCAGATGCGGGCGTCACGCAGCGGCGAGCGGCTCAGGGCATGTGCGCCGTTTGTACCGTTTGCACTACTAATGCCGTTCGCGCCGCCCGCACCGTTTGCGCCGCCCGCACCGCCCGCACCGCCCACACCGCCCACACCGCTCACACTGTCCACACCACTGCCACCACCCACACCGCCCTCCCCATTCGCCCCATGCCCACCGCCGACATACGCCGCGCGGGCATCGCCATTCTCCACATACGTCGGCTCATGCAACCAGCGCCATGCCAATGCCGCGGTTATCGCGCAACTCAGCGCCAGCAACGCATAAACACTCACGAAACCGAATCTCGTTGCAAGCGCCGGCAGCAACAGCGCGCCGAGTCCGCCACCTGCCGGGACAGCCGTCTGGCGAATGCTCATGGCCAGTCCGCGCTCGCCCTCGCGAAACCACGCCATGACCGCGCGGCCGCTCGAACCGTTGACGCTGCCGCCGAGCAGACCCACGAGCAACAGCCCGAGCGCAAGCGTCGTCACGCGAGGCACATGCGACCCGGACGGTGCCGCGAACAACGCCAAGCCGGCCAGCGCCGCGGCGGTGGAAAGCAGACCCAGCAGCAGCACGCGACGGTCGCCCCACCGGTCCGTCAAGAGTCCCCATGGCAATTCGCTCACCGCAATACCCAGGCCGAGCATGCCCAGCACAAGCCCGAGCCCTTCATTGCCGAGGTGATAACCCGAGCGCAAGTAAACCGCCGTGGTCGGAATACCCGAGAATGCGGCCGAAAAGCTCGCGTTGGCGGCAAAGCCCACGCCCAATACCTTCCACCGGTGGCTCGCCGCCAGGCCGCCCGTTATCCCGGCGCCTGCCTGTAGTGCGTTTTCCATGTTTCCTCCGCAATGAATTCGGAGGTATGCTACGGCGGCGCCTTCCATCGGAAAAGCCGGAAATACAGATGCCATCCATCGGGTATAACGAAACATGAGCCAGCGCGGATTCGACCTGACGCAACTACGGACCTTCGTCGCCGTCGCCGAATCGGGCAGCGTCTCGGCGGGCGCGGAGCGCGTGTTCCTGTCTCAATCGTCGGTGAGCGAGCAGTTGAAAAAACTCGAGGAGCGCGCAGGCCAGCCGCTCTTCGTGCGCAGCAAGCAGGGCGTGAGCGCGACTCCCGCCGGCAGCCGCCTGCTGGAGCACGCGCGGCGCATCATCGCGATGAGCGAAGCGGCGTTCGAAGACCTCCAGGGTCGTTCGCTCGACGGCGAACTGCGCATCGCGATTACCGACTACTACCGCCCGCACGACATCGCTCGCATCCTCAAGACGTTTTCCGAGCAGCACCCGCGTCTGAAGCTGCATGTCACCGTGCTGCCGAGCGCCGTGATCGACAGCAGCGCCGGCGACGACGCATCGTTCGACATCGGCCTCTCGTTGCGCCTCGTCACGGGCAACTCTCGCGCGTCGAGCGCGCGCAGCAGCGCGCAGAGCACCGTCGTGCGGCGCGAGAAATTGCTGTGGGCAAGCGCATCGGATGCGAGCCCGCGACCGGTCGCGCCGTATCAACTGGTGCTGTTGCCGTCGAGTTGTCAGTTGCAGCGCTTCGTCGTGAAGCTGCTCGACGAAAACAAGGTGTCTTATGTCGTGTCGCATTCCGCCTCGGGCGTAGCCGGATTGCAGCTCGCGTTGAAGGCTGGACTCGGCATCTCGTGCCTGAATGAATCGTCGATTGGAGCAGGTGTGGTCGCATGCCCGCCGGGCATTGGCCTACCCGCATTACCCGCCGTCGAGTTTCATTTGCTGCCCGGGCGGATCGGCGAGAGCGAACGTGTGACCAATGCGCGCACCGCGCTGATGAGACTCTTCAATTAAGCACATCAGACCATCACATTCGCGCGCTAACGTCCATTTGCATGCGGCGTGAATAGAAGTGTTGAAAGCGTTCTGAACGCCGCCTATGATGATCAGAGACGAAGTCAGCCAGCCTTATTGTTTCGTCATTGACGCTCCGAATGGATTGCTGCAGTCTGACATATCCAGTCGGACATCAAAGCGTCGATCCAGCAACGGGAAAGCTGCCGTCCTTCGCGCTTACGTGTGTCAACGCGTTCTTTGACGAGCCATTGAATCGCAGCGGCGGACCAACGTTTCGCCATCCACAATAAGTGCCCTTCCATTGCCGTTTGCGCTGTCGCGATAGAGAAAAAAGGTGGACCCGCTGGAGCATGGCGAACCAGGCTGGAAGTGAATCCAGTCAACAATGCGGGCGAAGCAGATCGACAAAAGAACGTTCCCCAGCGAGGCCCGACGTGCATCGTAGAGCTATGGGATTTGCGCTTCTGTTCGTGCTTTACGTCTTATGGAACGGCGCGGCGCTCGCGGCTACCAGCGCGCCCGGCCCCATGCCCTCGGCCATGGACGAACGCGTGCGCGCCTGCACCTCCTGTCATGGCGTGCAGGGCCAAGGCCTCAACAACGATTACTTCCCGCGCATCGCCGGCAAACCGGCCGAGTATCTGTTCAATCAGCTAACAGCGTTTCGCGACGGCGGTCGCACCTATCCGCCGATGGGTTATCTGGTCGCATTTCTTCCCGACGACTATCTGCGCAAGATCAGCCAGTACTTCGCCGATTTGCAGCCGCCCTACCCGAATGCCGATCAATCGAACGTCGCGCCCGCCGTGCTCGCCGCGGGCCAGCGACTCGTCATGCAGGGCGACCCGGCGCGCAAGATTCCCGCGTGCATCGCATGCCACGGAGCGCGCATGACGGGGCAGCAACCTGGCATTCCCGGCCTGCTCGGTTTGCATGCGAGCTACATAGCCGGGCAGATGGGAACCTGGCGCTCCGGCACACGTCACGCGCTCGCGCCGGATTGCATGCGGTCAATCGCCGTCAAGCTTACCGACAAGGACATCACCGCCGTCTCGAGCTGGCTTGCGCGGCAACCGCGTCCAGCCGACCCGCGGCCCGTGCCGGCGTCTGCGGAGCGCTTGCCTCTCGCATGCGGGAGCCAACCGCAATGAAAACGACACTTCGTTCGCTGCGCGTGCTCTCACGTAAGTTGCACCGCTCGCTCCTGCCACTGGTTGCCGCCGCAGCACTGGTGACCGGCAGCGCGCCACTGCACTCGCTTGTCACCGAAGCTCGCGCCGCCGACAGCACCACCGAAGCCAAGGCCAATACCTCCGTCGACAACCGCACGGACATCGTCAAGCGCGGCGAATATCTTGCGCGCGCGGGCGACTGCGTGGCCTGCCACACCGCACCGCGCGGCAGGCTGTTCGCCGGGGGCCTCGCGATGGACACGCCGTTCGGCACGCTCTACTCGCCGAACATCACGCCAGATGCGCAGTACGGCATCGGCACTTGGAGCGAAGACGCCTTCTTCCGGATGATGCGCACCGGCATCACGCCCGAGGGCAAGCTGCTCTATCCCGCCATGCCGATTGCGCAGTACACGAAGGTCACGCGTGAAGACTCCAACGCGATCTTCGCTTTCCTGAAATCGGTCGAGCCAGTGCGAACGCCGAATCGCAAGCACACGCTGCGCTTCCCGTTCAATCAGCGCAAATTGCTGTACGGCTGGCGCACGCTGTACTTCCGCGAAGGCGAATTCAAGCCTGATCCGACCCGCTCCGTCGAATGGAATCGTGGCGCGTATCTCGTCGAAGGGCTCGGGCACTGCACGATGTGCCACACGAAGATCAACATGCTCGGCGGCTCGTCACAAAGCGAGCAATTTGCCGGCGGGCTGATTCCGGTGCAGAACTGGTACGCGCCGTCGCTCACGTCCGACAAGGACGGCGGACTCGGCGACTGGAGCATCAAGGACATCGTCGACCTGTTGCAAGCGGGCATTTCCGATCGCGGCGCAGTGTACGGCCCAATGGCCGAGGTCACTTATCACAGCCTTCAATACATGACCGACGAAGACGTCAAGGCAATGGCGGTGTACCTCAAGACGTTGCCGGACAATCGCGGCCGCAAGTCCGGGCCGACAGCGCCGACCGGAACCAATGTGTTCGCGCTCGGTGAAAAGATCTACGCCGACAAGTGCGCACTGTGTCATGGCGCAAAAGGCGAAGGACAGTTGCAGCACTATCCGCCGCTCGCGGGCAACCAGTCGATCGAAATGAACTCCGCGGTCAATCCCATCCGCATCGTGCTGAACGGCGGCTTCCCGCCTGGCACGAAGCGTAATCCGGAGCCCTACGGCATGCCGCCTTTCGCGCAGGAACTGAACGACACCGACGCGGCCGCCGTCATTACCTATATCCGCACAGCGTGGGGCAATCATGGGACGCCGGTCACCGCCCGCGATGTCAACGAACTGCGCAAAGCGCCGCTGCACTAGCCGCCGCACCGGCAACAGGAGAAGCCCTAGATGGAAGCGAACGATACGCGCGCCGCGCTCCCTCCCACCGACGACGAAGTAGAACGCGTGGTCGTCGCGGGTCCGCATGGTGCGATCGCCGTCGCAGGCGTGGCCACGTTGATCGTCATGGCGATCTGGTTCGGCTTCTACTTCCTCGTGTTTCTGCCGCGCGGCGTCGTGCACTGATCATGTCCACTCATTCCCCCGACTCCCAACACCAACCGGGCAGCGGCCACACCGTCGCGCTACGCGCCGAGCGCCGCTGGGCGATCTTCGTCGGCGCGCTGATCGTGCTGATGCTGGCCGTGATCGTGTACTCGGGGCTCCATTGGGCGATGATGCCGCCATCGCGTGTGGAAACGATCGACCCGTCTCGTCTGCAACTGTCGGGCGAATTCGTCGAAGACAATCTGGGCAGCGCAGTTGAACCCGACGGCTCCGTGGTCGTGCGTCTTATCGCCCAGCAGTACTCGTTCACACCGCAATGTCTGCTCGTGCCCGCCGACACGCCTGTCACGATCCGAACCACCAGTGCGGACGTCGTGCACGGTCTGCTCGTCACCAACACCAATATCAACACGATGGTCGTGCCCGGCTACGTGGCCACGTTGAACACGCGCTTCGACGCGCCCGCCGAGCACACCATGCCCTGTCACGAGTTCTGCGGCTTCGGCCATCAGGCCATGTGGGCGCATGTGAAAGTGATCGACAAAGCCGCCTTCTTCGAGCAGGCCCGACAATCACGGAGGCTGAGCTGTGTTTCACGCTAAGCGACTCGTTCTCGCGCATTTCTGGCTCGCCTTCATCGCGTTTATCGTCGCGCTGTTTCTCGGCGCCTGGCAGATGCTCGTGCGCAGTCCACTCGCGCCGTGGATTGGCGACCCCGAGCTGTACTACCGCTCAGTCACCGCTCACGGTTCAGTAATGGCCTACGTGATGCCGACTCTGGTGTCGATGGGCTTTGGCTACGCAATCGTCGAGCTTGCGCTCGCGCAGCGCCTCGCGGGCCTGAAGTGGGCATGGGCCGCCTTCATCATGCTGGCGGTCGGCGCGGTGATGGCGATGGTGCCCGTCGCACTCGGCAGGGCCTCGGTGCTCTACACGTTCTATCCGCCGATGATCGGCAGTCCCTTCTATTATCTCGGCGTGGTGCTAGTGGTAGTCGGCTCGTGGATCTGGGTCGCGTTGATGCACGTGAACCTCGCCATATGGCGGCGCGCGAACCCCGGAAAGCCGGTACCGCTCGCGATGTTCGCCAATGTCGCCGGCGCATATCTATGGGCATGGACGGCGGTCGGCGCGGCGCTCGAAATCCTGCTTCAGATTCTGCCGGTTGCGTTTGGCCTCAAGAATACGATCGACGCAGGCCTGTCACGTGTCCTCTTCTCGTGGACGCTGCATGCCATCGTCTACTTCTGGCTGATTCCCGCCTATATCGCGTACTACACGCTCGTGCCACGAGCCATCGGCGGGCGGCTCTATAGCGATTCGATGGCGCGCGTGTCGTTCATCCTGTTCCTCGTTTTCGCTATGCCGATCGGCATCCACCATCTGTTCGCCGATCCGCAGATCGGCTCGGGTTTCAAGTTCCTGCACGCGGTATTCACAGGGATGGTGTCCGTGCCCACGCTGCTGACGGTGTTCACGATTTGCGCGTCGGTGGAAATTGCCGGCAGGCTGCGCGGCGGCAAGGGTGCGTTCGGCTGGCTCACCGCATTGCCCTGGCAGAACCCGATGATGCTCGTCGTCGCGTTTTCGTTCGTGATGCTGGGGCTTGGCGGCGCCGGCGGTCTGATCAACATGAGCTATCAGTTGAATACCACCGTGCACAACACGCAGTGGGTGACCGGACATTTCCATCTGATCTTCGGCGGCGCAATCGTCATCATGTATTTCGCGATTGCTTATGAACTGTGGCCGCAACTCACCGGCCGCGCAATCGTGTCGATGAAGCTCGTGCGCACGCAACTGTGGCTGTGGTTCATCGGCATGCTGGTGGTCACGCTGCCGTGGCATTACGTCGGCCTGCTCGGCGCACCGCGCCGCATGGCTTACTACGACTACAAGATGCCTGGCCTCGAATCACAGGCGTTCTGGGTCAGCATGTCGGCGGTCGGCGGAGTGGTTCTCGCCATATCGGGCGCGCTCTTCATCTACATTCTCGCGAAGTCGCAGTTCGGGCCGGCGGTTCCGCAGCAAGGCTTCCGTTTCGCGAGCGCGGTGCATCCGGACGAACGCGTGCCCGCCGCGCTCAATAGCTTCGGCTTGTGGGTCGCGTTGATGATCGGCCTGACCGTCGTCAACTACAGCGTGCCCATCGTCCAATTGCTCAAGCTGCCGCAAACGTCCGTGCCCGCGGTGGTGGTTGGAGCACAGCGATGAATCAGGAACGCGTCTTCAGCTTGCGAAACCCGTGGTTCACGGTAAGCGTGGCCGGCACGCTCGCGCTGGCCATCGTGTCGATGCTGATAGGTTTCATCTGGCTGCCTTCGGCGAATAGCGCATTCGCGAACCGCAGCTTATGGGCGACGATCTGCAGCGCTGCGGGCGCGCCGTCGAGCTGGTACAGCGGTACCAACATCGCGGGCCGGGCACCGAGCGACGTGGTCGTCCTGCCGCCGCTGCGTCGCGTGCGGGCCGACGCCGATTCGATCGGGCGCGGCGCGACCCTCGCCACGCAGAAATGCTCGATGTGTCACGGCGTACTCGGTACGGTGCAGGTCACGGCGCCCGCGCTGGCCGGTCAATATGCGGACGCCGTCTACAAGGAGTTGCGCGATTACCAACAAGGCGTGCGGCAGAACGCGGTAATGCAGCCGATCGTCGCCGCTCGCAGCGATCAGGACCTGCACGATCTCGCGGCTTACTACGCGTCGCTGCCACGCGGTCCCGCCGCAGAAGTTGCGCCCACCGGCAGCACGCCGGATGCGAACGCAGTGCGGCTGGCGATGCAGGGCGATCCGCAGCGCAACATCGCGCCATGTGCGGCATGTCACGGGCAGCTCGATCGCAAGGGTTCGGCGCCGTGGCTTGGCGGCCAATCGTCGATTTATCTTGCGGCGCAGATGCGAGCATTTGCTTCTGGCGCACGCCGCAACGACATCAACGAGCAGATGCGCAATGTCACCCGGCAGATGACATCGGCGGAAATTGATAGTGTCGCGAAGTACTACGCGGGAATGCAGTAGAGCGAACGATTTGGGCGATTGCGGTGCACTGTGGTTCGCTGGGACGCGCGACCGTGAAGTGCGATGCTCTGGGCAGGGCGCGACGCCCCCAACCCCGCGGTGAGATGCAGCGTACTATCGCCTCACGGCACGCGCCACGAACCTGACGCAACGCCGCCCGCGCATGTATCAAGCAACCACCAGCTCGTCCGAGCTGTTCGCTGCACGTTTCGTTGCAGCGCTCTGGCCGTTGCGCGAGCCGGCCATGCCCCGCGACGACGAACCGCCTTCCGTCTGAAACACTGCCACGGCCGATGTGAGCCTTCTCGCCTGCTCCTCCAGCGAGCTTGCCGCGGCCGCGGCTTGTTCGACCAGCGCGGCGTTCTGCTGCGTGACCTCGTCCATTTGCGCGACGGCCAGATTGACCTGGTCGATGCCGGTGCTCTGCTCGGTCGCGGCTGCGGCGATCTCGCCCATGATCGAGCTGACTCGCGAAATGGCCTGGACGATCTCGGTCATCGTCGAGCCGGACCGCTCGACCAGTTGTGAGCCGTTCTCGACGCGCGTAGTCGACGCTTCGATCAACGCCTTGATTTCCTTCGCGGCCGCGGCGCTTCGCTGGGCCAGCGAACGCACTTCGCTCGCGACGACCGCAAAGCCGCGGCCCTGCTCGCCGGCGCGCGCCGCCTCGACCGCAGCGTTCAACGCGAGGATGTTCGTCTGAAATGCGATCCCTTCGATCACGCCGACAATATCCGCGATGCGCCGCGAGTCGTCGACGATCTCGTGCATCGTGCCTACCACCTGCTCGGTCAATTCGCCGCCCTGAGCGGCAAGCGTCGACGCGCCTTGCGCGAGCGAACTCGCCTGCTTCGCGTTGTCCGCGGTCTGTTTAACCGTCGACGTGAGCTGCTCGATGCTCGCTGCCGTTTCTTCCAGCGACGCCGCCTGTTCTTCGGTACGTTGTGACAGATCCGTATTGCCCGCGGCGATTTCGCTTACGCCGCTGTCGATCGATTCGGTGCCCTGACGCACCGAATTCACCGTCGCGATCAGCGACTCCTGCATCTTGCGCAGCGCGGCGGCGAGGCGGCCCATTTCGTTGCTGCTCGTGACGACGATCTGCCCGGTCAGGTCGCCATTGGCGATCCGCTGGAACTGGGCGATGGTGGCATCGACCGGACTCACGATTGCGCGCACCAGCACCGCGCGACCGAGCAACGAACCAAGCAGCGAGATGCCGATGCCGATCGCCACAGTTACGCAGATCGCGTAAAAGAGGGCCTGTGCGCTCTGATAGCGCTGTTCGGCGTGGTCGAGCTGCAACTGTTCGAGCGCGAGCATCGCCTTTTCGAACGAACTGTACAGAGACGGCAGCTTCTTCGCCTGCAATTGCTGGAACGCGGTGCGGTCGCCCGCCTTGAGTGCGGCCAACGCCGGCTCGACACCCTCGCGAAGGAACGTGTCGCGCTTGTCCTGCATATCCTTGATGAGGCGCTGCTCGTCGGCCTCGGCGCTCGCGCGGCTCACATAGTGGGCAAGCCGTTCATTCGATGCTTTCTGGTACTGATCAAAACGCTTGAGCACAGCGTTTGCGCCGTCCTGGTCGTTGAGATCGACGAGCGACGCATAAGTGGCCAGTGCGAGGCGCAGGCGCAACAGCTGGCCGGCGCTGCCTTCGAGATCGGCGACAGCGGGCGTGTCCACGGTGTACATCTGTTGCAGGGACGCGTTGCTCGAGCGCAGCGACAGCAGGCCGGCTGCAGCGCCCAGCAGCAGGGCGGCGGCAAAGAACGCGATCATCAGGGTAAGGCAACTGCGAATCGACAGATTTTTCAGCATCGGGCTAGTCTCCATTTGGGCCGCCTGACCGAATGTTCAGTGAAATACGCGTCGGCCATGCATGCTGCGCCCAGCCCATTTGGCATGGTCCGCAACCGTTTTTGTCAAAAATTAAGCGAATGCCACAGATAGGGACTACGGCTGAATCGCTAAAAACTTTATGGTGGATGGCGTACGCTTTTGCGTCACATCAAATTACAAGCGGCGCGAAGCCGCCCGAACGCCTGCGATAGCGGGACTGCCGAGTATCAGGCGTCCTACCTAAGCCGGTTGGCAGTCGATGCAAATGTCATAGGAGCACTTCTATGTCCGAAATAGGCTCGGCTCTGGTGGTTTTCATTCTCCTGCTCGCGACCACCGGCATCGGCGTGTGGGTGCGCCCGCTCCTGCCCGAGGAGCACAAGGCACACGAGACCGTGCAACTCGTGCAACTGGTGATCGGCATGCTCGTGACGTTTGCCGCACTGGTGCTTGGTTTGATGACCGCGTCGGCGAAATCCAGCTTCGACACGGCGTCAAATGACTTGCGCACCTTTGCCGCCGACATCATCGAACTGGACACGACGTTGAGGGATTACGGCAGCGACACCGAACCGGCGCGCAACCTCTTGCGCGTCTACACGGCCGCGGCAATTGCATCGACGTGGCCGAACGAACCGGCTCCTACGGGCGACTACCCCACCCACCTCGGCTCGCCGGACAACTCGCAGAAGCTGGAAAACGTGCGGCTCGGCGAAATGCTGACGTCGGTAGGCCGGCAATTGCGGCAGTTGCGCGCGCGTGATCCGCTGCAACAGCACGCGCTTGACGACGGCCTGACGCAATTTCGCCGCGTGGTGGATGCGCGCTGGAAGATTATCGAGGAAGCGCACAGCTCCATCTCGCAGCCCTTCCTCAAGACGCTGACGTTCTGGCTGTGCGTGATATTTCTGAGCTTCGGGCTCATCGCGCCTCGCAATGCGCTGGCGCTCGTGACAATTTCGCTTGGGGCTGTGTCGATTGCGTCGGCGATCTATGTAATCGTCGATCTCGATACACCGCTCACCGGGCCGATCATGATCTCCAGCTTGCCGATGCGCGATGCGCTGGAGCATTTGGGGCGGTGACGACTGCAGAAAAGGAAAACCCCGCTTAGGAAGCGGGGTTTTTTGCTGGTCTTGTGGTACGGGTGGTTAGAACGGAATATCGTCATCCATCTCGTCAAAGCCGCCGCCGGCCGGTGCGCTCGGACGGCTGGAGCCACCACCGCTCGCGCCGCCACCGCTGCCGCCGCGCGAACCGCCACCCGACATAGCACGGCCGCCGCCGCCACCGCTGCGCTCCGACGGCTCGCCACGGCTGTAGCCGCCTTCGTCGCCGCCGCCCATGGAGCCGCCACGGCCGCCCAACATTTGCATCTGCTCGGCGACGATTTCCGTCGAGTAACGGTCGGTGCCGTCCTGCGCCTGCCACTTACGGGTGCGAATGCGCCCTTCGAGGTAGACCGACGAGCCCTTCTTCAGGTATTCGGAAACGATCTCGGCGAGGCGGCCGAAGAACGACACGCGGTGCCATTCGGTCGCTTCCTTCATTTCACCGGACGCCTTGTCCTTGTACCGATCCGTCGTTGCAAGGCGGATATTCGCCACTGCGTCGCCGCTCGGAAGATAACGGACTTCCGGATCGGCTCCGAGATTGCCGACGAGAATGACCTTGTTCACGGATGCCATGAGTTTCTCC
>Ga0268255_10000373_pt1 | contig 32696 bp, 30 predicted proteins | sample AgamicOrMarz_FD_200256 | JGI IMG/M metagenome (GOLD analysis project Ga0268255, IMG submission 200256) | Agave microbial communities from Guanajuato, Mexico - Or.Ma.rz (v2) (version 3) | ecosystem: Host-associated > Plants > Phyllosphere > Phylloplane/Leaf | place: Guanajuato, Mexico...
CACGGCGAGATCGCGCTGATCGAGCAACTGGTTCGGCGGCTGGCCTTGCGTGCTCGCGGCGGAAATCTGACCGTTCAACTGCGCGATCTGCTGCGTGTAGCTGTTGATCTGCGAAACGGTGTTGCTCAGTTGCGTGTTGACGCTCTGGCGCAGCGCGTCGTATTGCTGGCCCGCGGCATTGATCTGGTTCGCGAGTGTCTGCGCGCCGCTCATCGCCGTTTGGCGCGTAGCGAGGCTCGAAGCATTGTTCGAGACGTTCTGCATGCCCGTGAAATAACTCGTGACCGCGCTGGCAATACCGGCAGTCGGGCTGCCGATCAGATTGTTCAGTTGCGAGATCAGCGTGTTGTAGGTCGCGAGCGAGCTGCTGGACGACTGCGCGTTATTGAGCTGGGTCGTCAGATACTGGCTGTATTGGCGAGTCACCGTGACGGTCGAAACGCCGTGCGGCAGATAGCCGGAACCCGTGTACTGCCCACCCGTTTCCGCGAAGACCGGCGTTTCAATGGTATAGCCGGGCGTCGACGCGTTGCTGATGTTCTGGCCGGTCGTCGTGAGTCCCCACTGGGCTGCATTCAGTCCGCTGAGGCCGAGATTGATGAGATTGGACATGCGTCATCCTGAAGGGCGACACCACACATGCCGCCGCGTTACTTGAACTTAGTGTTTAACGGCTTTCGCGACGGAAAATTGAGGCCATTCACGACGCTTGCGAGAGTTTGTTTCAACGTTTGCGAGGCCGATGCGCCGGGCCTTCGCCGGCGCGTCATGTCTGGTCCGCGCGCTGTCAGCGAACCAGCGAACGGCGCTTCATTTCGAGTTGCGTGATGAGACGCTGCAGCGTGTTCTCCGCGTTGCCGGGCAACGTCAGAAAACGGAAACCGAGCTGATAACGCTGGGTGCCGTTCGGCAGCGCGAGCGAGCGGTGCGACACGAGTTGCAGATCGAGCGAGAGGCGGCCCAATCCGCCGAGCGACAATTCGCAATCGTCGAGACGCGTGCCCATGGGCAGCTCGGCGACGCGTTCATCGGAAGTGCGCATGCCGACGCCGCCCAGCGAGAGGTCATGCACCTCGAAACGGAACGAATCGCCTTCCGGCAGACGACCGCTGCACACGTACGGATCGAGAATCGGTGCGTCGACGCGGAAATACTCACGGCGTTGCACGTAGTACAGCACTTCCGGAAAGTCGGCTTCGAATGCCGGCATTCCCTCGTAACGCGTTTCGCGCGGCGTGCTGGTGACGAACTCCATGCGCACGCCCTCGGGCGCCGCGTGGAACTGACAGCTCGACGCCGCAAGCAGACCGCGGTTCTGATCGGACAACGCGCCCCAGTCGAACGTGAAGGTGCGTCCGCGCACGTCGACGTCGAGCAGGCGCGTAACGAGCTGGCCGCCGGCATATTGAACGGTAAGAAAATCGCCCCGATTGACGAGGTTGCGCAATTGAACGCCGATTTCGAGCGGATTGCGGCGGCCAAAATCGAGTGCACTGTCGTCCAGCGGAACGTGCGGCTGAAGCGTGTCGGTTTGGCCGTTCGACTGATTGGTTTCCATGGGCTTGCCGGTATGCATGTTCTTGCGGGTACGTGCCAGAGCTCCTGACGGGGCTTTCACGCGGTCTCTCATTCCCGGCCGCGGCACGCACATTCAACCGGACATGAACGCTTCCGGTATGGGGTCTAACGGATTAGCGGCAGTATCGAGCCAAAATTTAGGGGCGACTAATAATAAATTTAGAATAATCGCGCGCAAACGTTAAAGCCCCGGTAACTCGCCGATAACGCGTCTTTAAATCACCCGCCGTTTTTTTCGCCGCGTGTTTGTCGCGTGTTTGTGGCTTGTACGTCTGTTGTTCGGCGCGCCCCGCAAAACCGCTTCTCGCGGTCAATCCGCGCCGACCGGTCGCAATCACGCCGCTCAGCCCATCTTTTGCATGATGGACATCAGTTTCTTCGCGTAATGGGGATCCGTTGCATAACCGGCGCGCTGCATGCCGGTCGCAAAACCCTTCACGTCGTGCGCGGAATTGATGACCTGCGCGTAACGCGGATTGCCCTTCAGCATGCTCGCGTAGTCGGTCATGGCTTCCTGATACGAATCGTATGCGCGGAATTTCTCGACCACGCGCTGCGGCTTGCCGTTCACATACTCGGTAGTAAGCGTGGACACCGTCTTGCCGGTCCAGTCCTTGGTCGCCTTGATGCCGAATACGTTGTGACTCGTGCTGCCGTCAGCCTTTTTGATTTCGCTCTTGCCCCAGCCCGATTCCAGCGCCGCCTGGCCGATGATGAAGCGCGCCGGAATGCCGGTCGCCGCGCTGGCGGCCTGCGCGGGAGCCGCGAGCTTGTCGACGAAAGCGTCGACCTTCGGCGAGCTGCCGTCACCCTTCAACGGCGGCGTCAGCGCGCTGTTGGCCGAGTAGCCCTTGCCCATCGCGAGCTGGCCGTTTGCTTGCGCATTGCCGTAGGCCTTGGCAAGCGCGTTGAGCGCCGCAGTCTGGCCTTCGTCGCCACCGCTGCCGCCGCCGAGCGCGTTGGCCATGCCGGCGAGTCCGCCCGCGCCGCCTGCTCCGTTCGGGCCGCTCACTTGCATGCCCTGGTTGCGCATCAACTGCTTGAGCATCGCATCGGCCACACCGATGCCCTTCTGCGACATCTGCTGCGACAACTGCTGATCCATCATCGACGTAAACGTCGCGCTGTCGTGCGAGTCGAACGGGCCGTCCTGCGGCGTCGCATCGCGCATGCTCTTCAGCATCATCTGCGTGAAGACCGCGTCGAACTGCTGCGCGGCTACCTTCATGCCGGCTTGCGGCGACGCCTTCGCCTGCGCGCTCAGCTTCGCGAAACCCTGCACGTCGAGCGCGAAGCGCTGGCTAAGATCGTTCGCCGCGGCGGCGGAATTGGTCGTATCCGAATTCATCTGCTGTCGTCCTTAGATGATTTCCAGGTCGGCGCGCAAAGAGCCCGCCGCTTTCATGGCCTGCAGGATCGACATCAGATCCGCGGGCGTCGCACCCAATGCGTTGAGCGCCTTCACCACGTCGGCGAGGTTCGCGCCGGCGGTCACTAGCTTGAGCGCGCCGTTGTCCTGCTTCACCTGAATCTGCGACTGCTTCGCCACCACCGTCTGGCCGTTCGAGAACGCGCCGGGCTGGCTCACCACCGGCTGCGTGTTGATCACGACCGACAGGTTGCCGTGCGCGACCGCGCAGTTCTGCAGCGTGACCATCTGGTTCATGACGATCGAGCCGGTGCGCGCGTTCAGGATCACCTTCGCTGCGGCCTGCGCCGGCTTCACGTCGAGATTCTGCAGTTGCGCCATGAAGGCGACCTGCTGTTCGGGATCGGTCGGCGCGCGCAGCTGAATCGTGCGGCCGTCGAGCGCCGTGGCCGTGCCGCCGCCGAACGCGTTGTTCACTGCCGCCACTACGCGCTGCGTCGTGTCGTAGTCCATTTCGTTCAGGTCGAGCTGCATCGTGCCGGCTTGCGACACCGACGTCGGCACCGAGCGTTCGACGATCGCGCCGCCGGCAATACGGCCGGCAGCAAGTGTATTGACCTGCACCTTGCTGCCGTTGGCGCTCGCGCCGGCGCCGCCAACGGCGAGATTGCCCTGGCCGAGTGCGTACACCTGGCCGTCGGCGCCCTTGAGCGGCGTGAGCAGAAGCGTGCCGCCGCGCAGGCTCTTCGCATTGCCGAGCGACGACACGGTCACGTCGATCTGTTCACCCGGGCGCGCGAACGGCGGCAGCACCGCCGTCACCATCACCGCGGCAACGTTTTTCAACTGAACGTTCGACAGCGACGATTGCGAGTTGCTCGAACCGGCGGCCTGGTTGTTGATCGAGATGCCGAGGTTCGCCAGCATGTTGGCGAGCGTCTGCGTGGTGAACGGGGTCTGCGTGGTCTGGTCGCCCGTGCCGTCGAGACCGACGACGAGGCCGTAGCCGATCAGCGGGTTGTCACGAACGCCCTGGATCTGCACGAGATCCTTCAGGCGCTCGGCGTGCGCGGGCGTCGCCGCCGGCAGCGCCGCGCAGGCGAGCGCGACGAAAGCCAGCGCCCGGCCGATGCGGCCGGCTCGCGCGAGAAAGCGGAAAGAAACAGTACCCATGATCACCACGGCGACACGTTGAGGAAGAAGCGCTGCAGCCAGCCCATGTTTTCGGCCTCGTCGAGATAGCCTTTTGCCGAATACTCGATCTTTGCGTCGGCCACCTGCGTGGAGTACACGGCGTTCAGACTGGAGATCGTGTTCGGATTCACCACGCCCGAGAAGCGCACGAACTCGTTGCCCTGATTGATGAGCATCTGCTTTTCACCGCTTACCATCAGGTTGCCGTTCGGCAGCACACCGGTCACCGTCACGGTGATCGTGCCGTTGAATGTGTTCGACGCGTTGGCGCCGCCGGTGCCGCTGAACACGTTCGCACCTTTGGCGGTCAGACTCGCCCTGCCGAACAGTCCGGCAAGGAAGCCCGCCGTCGGCACCGCCAGGTTGGTACTGCCCGAGCGGTTTGCATTGGCACCCGAGGACTTCGTCGCGTTGACGTTTTCCTGGATCACGATGGTCAGGATGTCGCCGACATTGCGCGGACGCTGATCTTCGAACAACGGCCGGCCCGCGTAACCCGGGTTGTAGATCGAGCCGGGCGACTGCGCTTGCGGCGGCATCGGCGGCAGCGCCGTCATCGGCTGCTGCGTGATCGGCTGCTTCGGCACGAGGCCGCAACCGCCGAGCGCGACGAGCAGCGTGAGCTGCGCGAGCGCGACGGCAGTACGCGAATGAACCGGATTACGAGTGAAGTGCGACATCTTGATTACCGCCTGATTTACAGCCTGTTAATTACCAGTGACTTCAGCGTCAGACTTGCATCTGGCTGAGCGTCTGCAGCATCTGGTCGGACGTCGTCACGGCCTTGCTGTTGATTTCGTAAGCACGTTGCGTCTGGATCATGTTCACCAGTTCCTGCACCACGTTCACGTTCGATGCTTCGACGTAGCCCTGATTGAGCGTGCCCGCGCCGTTCAGGCCAGGCTGTGCGACGTTAGGCGCACCCGACGACGCCGTTTCCGCGAACAGGTTCTCGCCCTTCGCGTCCAGACCGGCCGGGTTGATGAAGGTCGCGACCTGCATCGAGCCGAGCTGCTGGCTGTTGGTCGAGCCGGCGACGGTGATCGACACCACGCCGTCGCTGCCGATGGTGAGCGAGGTCGCGTTGTTCGGCACCGTGATGGCCGGGATCACCTGATAGCCGCTCGACGTCACGAGCTGGCCCTGCGCGTTGGTTTGAAACGAGCCGTCGCGCGTATAGGCGGTCGTGCCGTCGGGCATCTGCACCTGGAAAAAGCCCTGGCCGTTAATGGCGACGTCTTTCGAGTTGCCGGTCTGCTGCAGGTTGCCCTGCGTGTACAGACGCTCGGTGGCGACCTGTTGCACGCCGGTGCCGAGCTGGATGCCCGAGGGCAATTCCGTTTGCTGCGTCGAGTTCGCGCCGGGCTGGCGGACGGTCTGATACAGCAGATCCTCGAACACTGCGCGCGATCCCTTGAAGCCGTTGGTGCTGACGTTCGCGAGGTTGTTCGAGATGACGTCCATCTGCGCCTGTTGCGCATTCATGCCGGTGGCGGCGATATACAGCGAGCGATTCATATTCCTTCTCCTATGTCGACCGGAGTGCCTCCGGTTCCATGCAAGGCACTTACTCTGGTCCCATGCAACATGGTGGCGGGCCGGCACAAGCCGGCGGCCGTTAGCTAAAGCTGAGCAACTGGTTAGCCGACTGATCGTTCTTGTCGGCGCTTTCCAGCAGCTTGGTCTGCATCTGGAACTGGCGCGCGTTCGTGATCATCGAGACCATCGCGCTGACCGGATTCACGTTGCTCCCTTCGAGCGATGCAGGCGCGACCGTCACGGCCGGATCGGCGTCGGCGGGATTGCCGTCGGCGGTGCGAAAGAGGCCGTCGTCACCGCGCGTCATGGTTTTCGGATCGGGGTTGACCAGCTTCAGCTGATCGACCGTCACCACGGCGGTCGGCGGATCGCCCGGTGTGAGCGCCGACACGGTGCCGTCCCGACCGATGGTGATCTGCGCACCCGGCGGCACCGAGACCGGCCCGCCGTTGCCGAGCACCACCTGATTCGTGGCGTTCACCAGCTGGCCGTTCTGGTCGATGTGCAGATTGCCGGCACGCGTGTACGCCTCGCCGCCGTCAGTGGTCTGCACCGACAGCCAGCCCGGACCTTCGATAGCGACATCGAGAGGATTGCCCGTCTGCTGGATCGGGCCGGGCGTGTAGTCCGCGCCCGGCGTCGACGACAGCACGAAAGTGCGCGTGGTGTTGTCGTTGATCGAACTGCCGTCGCCGAACGCCATCGGCACGGCGCGGAAAGTCGCCAACTGCGCGCGAAAACCAGTGGTCGATGCGTTCGCGAGGTTGTTCGCAACGATTGCCTGCTGTTCGAGCGCTTGCGTGCTGCCCGACATCGCGGTGTAGATCAGCCGATCCATGATGGGTCCGTCCTGCTCGCTTACAGGTTGATGAGCGTCTGGTCGACGGTCTGCTGCGTCTTGATCGTCTGCGCGTTCGCCTGATAGTTGCGTTGCGCGGTGATCAGGTCCACGAGCTGGCTCGTCAGATCGACGTTCGAGTTTTCCACGGCGCCGCCTTGCAGCACGCCGTGATTGGTCGAGCCCGGCGCCGAAATCTGCGCGGCGCCCGATGCGTCGGTCTGCTGGAACTCGTTGTTGCCGAGGTTCACGAGGCCGTTCTGGTTCGCGAAGTTCGCAAGCGCGATCTGGCCGAGCGCGGCCGTCTGCTGGTTCGAATAGTTGCCGGTCAGCGTGCCGTCGGCGCCGATGCTGAAGCTCGTCAGCGTGCCGGCCGGATAGCCGTCGGGCTGAAGCGAATTCACGCCGTCCTTGCCGCCGTACTGCGTGGTGCCGCCAATATTCAGCGTCAGTTTCTGAGGCGTCGCCGAACCGTCGGTGGTCGGCACCGAGAAGTTGAAGACGAACGGCGTGGCAGTCGCCGTGCCGGAAGCGTCGGTCGTGCCGAGCAGCGTGCCCGACGAGTTGAAGTTCGCATGGCCGACGAGCGCCGCAGTGCCGGTGGAGACGCCGGCATACACGTCCCACGTGCCGGCGGCCGTCTTGGCAAAATACATGTTGACCGTCTGCGAGCCGCCGAGCGTGTCGTACACCGTGGTGCTCGTCGAGTAGTTGTACGTCGTCGAGCTGTTCTGGTTGAACGCCACGGGAGTCGGCGTGACGCTATAGCTGTCGCCCGTCGCCGGCACGCCGTTGAACGTGATCGTCTGGCCGTTGCCGAGCGAAATCGGCGAGCCGGCCGTGTACGTGCCGGTCGTCGACGTGCCGAGCGTCGTGTCGGTCACCGTGTAACCCGTCGCGCTCGTGAACGAGACGGTGTAGTTGTCGTTGTTCGTTCCCGACGCCGTGTTGGTGATCGTCGCGCCGGTCGTGCTCAGCGTGCCGGAATTGGTGCCCCCTGCCGTCACCTTCGGCGTGCCGAGCATCAGCGGGTCTTGCGCATTCAGGTTCAGGCCGGCTGCGATGTTGGTCGTCGCCTTCGGCGCGATGTTCGCGGTCGGCACGCTAAGCGGCACGGTCTGCGCAGTGTTGATGATGCCCGAGCTGTTGGCCGCGTAGCCCATCAGTTGCAGGCCTTGCGAGTTCGTGATGAAGCCGTTCTTGTCGAGCTGGAACACGCCGTTGCGCGAGTACACGAGCGAACCGTTGTTCGACAGCTGGAAAAAACCGTTGCCGTTGATGGCGACGTCGAGTGCCTGGTTCGTGCTGGTGATCGTGCCTTGCGAGAACTGCTGCTGCACCTGTGCGAGCTTGGTGCCGATACCGACCTGGTTGCCGACAGCCGTCGCCACCGAATTCGCGTACATGTCGGCGAATTGCGCTGCGCCGCTCTTGAAGCCAACCGTATTCGCGTTGGCAATGTTGTTGCCGATCACGTCGAGATCGCTCGACGAAGCGGACAAACCACTCAAACCTTGTTGGTAACCCATGACGGTCTCCGTGTCTGGAAAGTCGTAACTGACTGAATCGAATTAGAGGATCGCGGCCACGCTGGTCAGCCCGACAGTCGAGCCGTTCGAGAGCACGAGGCCCGGCGTACCGTTGTTCTGCATGACGACGCTTTGCACCGTTGCGCCTGCGAGCGTGGTGGCCGTCGCTTGCTGACCGTTGATCGTGCCGACCGCGCTGATCGTGTACGTGCCGTCGGGCAGCGCATTGCCGGCCGAGTCGGTCGGCGTCCAGCCCACCGGAATCGTGCCCGCCGACTGCTTGCCGAGGTCGATCGTGTTGACGATCTGGCCTGCCGAGTTCTTCACGACGACCTGCAGGTCGCTCACCGAGTTCGCGAGTTGCACGCCGAACGCGCCTGCCTTGCCGCTCGCGACCGACACGGAGTTGCCCGGCGCGAGCACGGTCGAGCCGATCAGCAGCGCCGCTTGCGACTGCTGACCCGCCGACATCTGCGTCGCGAGCGAGCTCAACGTCGTGTTCAACTGGCTGATGCCCGACACGGTGTTGATCTGGGCGAGCTGCGAGGTCATCTGCGAGCTGTCCATCGGATTGGTCGGATCCTGGTTCTTCAGCTGCGCGACGAGCAGGCTCAAAAAGGTGTTTTGCAGATCGGTCGCCGAAGTGCCCGACGTGCCGGACGTGCCGCCCGTCGAACTGCTCGAGCCCGAGGCACTGTTCGTGCCGTTCATCGTATCGAGCAGCGTTTGCGACACGGTCGTGCCGTTGTTGCCGATGGTGGTGCCAGTAGTCAAGGGGCTCTCCTCAGGTTCCGATCGTGAGCGTTTTCAGCATCAGGGTCTTGGCGGTGTTCAGGGTCTCGACGTTGGCCTGGTATGAGCGCGACGCCGAAATCATGTTCACCATTTCCTGCACCGGGTCGACGTTGGGCAGCGTCACATAGCCGTCAGCGTTGGCCGCCGGGTTGCCCGGGTCGTAGGCGGTCTTCATCGGCGTCGGGTCGTCGACCACGCCGGTGACCTGCACGCCTCCAACCTGCTGGCCGGAGCCGCTGCGCGCGCCGCCGAGCGGCGCAACGCCGAACACGACCTGCTTGGCCTTGTACGGCTGGCCGTCCGGGCCGGTGGTGCTGTCCGCGTTGGCGAGATTCGACGCCGTCACGTTGAGCCGTTGCGACTGCGCGGACATCGCGGAGCCTGCAACACCAAATATGTTCATCAAAGAAGGCATGTTTGCTGACCTTTCCCGCCGGTTCGAGCCGGCTTCAAGTTAGTTCCCGTAGCGATTGTTCTTGCGTACTGCGTGTTTCTTTGCGTGCAGACCGTTACCCGGTTACGAGCCCGACTGGATCGCCGACAACATCGCCTTGATCTGGCTCGACAGCATCGTCATGCCAGATTCGAAGTGCAGCGTGTTGTCCGCGAACTGAACGCGCTCGGTGTCGATGTCGACCGTGTTGCCGTCGAGCGCGGGCTGCGTCGGAACGCGGTATTGCAGGTTGCCGTAGTCGTCGGGCCTGCCGCCCGCCGCGCTCAGCGTCGACTTGCCGGACATGTGGCCCGGCGTGGTCGACGCCATCGACATTCCGCTCGTCACGCCGGCCGGCTGCGCCATCGGCAGCGTCGCGGTGTTCGACGCCGTATGCGCGGCCACACCGGTCTTTTTCAGCGCGCCCGCGAGCGACGAAGCGAAGTCGACGTCGCGCGCCTTGTAGCCGGGCGTGTCGGCATTGGCGATATTCGACGACAGGAGCTCCTGGCGATAAGCGCGCACATCGAGCGCTTCACGTCCAAAGGCGAATTCGGCATCGAGTTTGTCCAGCATAAGAATCTCCGGAGAACGGTCCCGAGGCTTCCCGTGCGCCTCGCGTGAGGACTGCATCAGACGGGAAGACCTTTTTGCATGAGGTGCATCTTATGGGCCGAGTGCAAGCAGCAATCGGACGAATAACCGGGAAAGGGGGCTTCTATTCAACGTTTGCGCGAAGGGGGCTCTCAATAGAATGCAAGGCGTACCAAATGCATTCGATGGAGAACCGCATGGACCAGCACACTTTCGATCCGACGCACCGCGCGCAACGCGCGGTGGCGCATCGCCTGTGTGCGGCTGCGCTGCGCGTCGCCGCGCGGCTCCTGTTGAGTTCGTCGCTGGGTATGCCCGGTGCCGGCGTGGCCGCGCTATGCGCGCCTGCCGCCGCTATGTTGATCGCCAATGCCGCGCACGCGGGCGAGGCAGACGGTCCCATCGTGATTGCCGGTCCGAACGAAAAGGATCCCGCGGCACTTACCGAGCTTGCCGAGCACATGCAGGCAGCACCCGCGAAACGCGCCGGCTCTGCGGCGACCCTCGCCGCCGCCACGGCACAGTCGCTGACGCGCGGTTCGACCACGCGCGACGCCGATCCTTTCAGCCGTGCCGCCAATGCAAGCGGCTCGATCGTCATCGCGGGCTCGGGCGAAGCGCCGGCCGCGCCGCAAATGATCCGCACCAGTTTCAAGCCCGACGCGAACGGCGTCGTGACCATTCCGGCGCCGGGCCGTGCCGGTTCTGCCGCGACGAACGCAACCAGCGTCGATGAGATGCCGGCCTCTCGCCGTGTCGTTCCGGTCGTCGTGACACCGGCGCCGCAAGCGAACGGCGTGCGTCAGGCCGCCGGCGTTCAGCCGGTGGCGGCCAACGCACCGGCCAGCGTGACGGGTCGCGCAGCGGCTGCGGCGTCGCAAGCATTGGGAGCATCGGCAACCGACTCGATCGACACGCTCGCTTCGCGCGGCGAGCCGCCACAACTCGGCGCGGACGGCAAGCTGATCCCGGCGCGTTCGAACGCGCCCGCCAATTCAACTCGTGCAGCTGCGGCGTCGCCGACGGCGCGAGTGGCCGCGACGCGGCCCATCGCGGCGGCACCCGCACCCGCACAGCAGAATCAGCGTGCAGCCGCGCCGGCGCAGCCCGAGCCGCTGCCTGGCCAGCAAGACTCGGAAGCGATCCGCACAACCGCGCTTGCGTTCCTGCAGCAGCAGTCGGCGGGATTGCCGGGGAAAGTGGACATCACCGTCGCACCCGCGTTTCCACGCGGTCTTGCAGCCTGCATGGTGCTGGAGCCGTTCATGCCGAGCGGCGCTCGCCTGTGGGGCCGCGTAACGGTCGGCGTGCGTTGCGCGGGCCAGCGTCCGTGGACCATCTATCTGCAGGCGCGCATCTCGCTGCATGCCACCTACTATCTCGCCGGCCGCGCGATGTCGCCGGGCGAAGTGCTCACGGCCGCCGACCTCGTCGCGCGCGAGGGCGATCTGACAGGCTTGCCGCAAGCCATCGTGACGGACCCGTCGCAAGCGGTCGGCTCTGTCACGTTGACACGCGTTTCCGCAGGCATGCCGCTGCGCCGCGATATGCTCAAGAGCGCGTCGGCTGTGTCGATCGGACAAACGGTACGCGTCGTCGCCGCCGGTGAAGGATTCGCGATTTCGTCGGAAGGCAGCGCGATGAACAATGCGTCGCCGGGTCAGCAGGTCCGCGTGAAGACGCCCAACGGTCAGGTTATCTCGGGCATCGTCAAGGACGGCGCGACCGTGGAGATTCAACTGTGAGCCGCGGGCATTCCGGGCTGGCGGCCGATCCGCATGCGTCCGCCGTTTCAGGGCCGGATCGTATTGACAGACAAGGGAAAAGCAGCAGCGATTGCGCTAAAGTTTTGATCGACGCCTGCCGTTATCAGGATCAAATCGTTCAGGAAGCCAATCGTGAAAGTCGATTCCAAAACCAATTCGAATCTGCCGACGTTGAAAGACGGCGTGTCCCGCTCGCAACAAAGCGACGCGGCGACGGCCAACACCGGCGCGCAGACCGCGAGCACCGCCTCGCAAGCCACTCCCAGCGGTTCGGGCGACGCCAGCGTCAGCCTGTCGGGTCTGTCGCAGCACCTGCGCAGCCTCGCGGCGTCCGGCTCGGCCGACATCGATACGGCGCATGTCGAGTCGATCAAGCAGGCCATCAAGGACGGCACGCTGCAGATCGACTCGGGCAAGATCGCCGACGGCGTGCTGAGCACCGCACGCGAACTGTTGCAAAGCAAAACCCCGTCGACCGGCAATTAATCGACGCATCGAAGTACGGTGAATGGCCGGGCGGCGTTCGACAAACCCGACTCGCGGATCGTCCGCGAGCCGTCGTTTTCAGCGAGTTGTTGAGATGAAAGACGCCCTGCTTGCCACCCTCATCGAAGAGTATTCCGCCGTCGAGGCGTTCGCCTCCGTTTTGACGCTGGAGACGAAGGCATTGACTGCCTTGTCGCCGGTTGAACTGCTGCCGCCGGTCATCGACAAGAAAACCGAACTGATCGGCGAGCTCGCGCAGCTCGAAACCCGCCGCGACGAACTGCTCGCCAGCATGGGTTTTCCGGCCGGTTGGGCCGGCATGGAACTCGCGGCCAGCACCGACGAGCGGCTCGCCGAACAGTGGTCGCTGCTGCAAAAAGCGGCCGAGCGAGCGCGCCGCTTCAACACGAGCAACGGCGAACTGATTCGCGTGCGCATGGATTACAACCAGCGGGCGCTCACGGCGTTGCAGGTGGCGTTGCCGCAAAAGGCCAACTTCTATGGCCCGGACGGACGCATTCCGGCGCGCGCAGCGGTGTGATGCCGGGAGACGCTGGCACTCACCTTCAGCGTCTCCTGTTCGCTACTGTGAATGCTGCTTATCGCGATGCGGGCCTCGCATTGCTTTGCGGTGTTTGACACCAACGCCTGACTCGCCCGCAACTTCGTGACGCGCGGCTAGCTCGCCGCAGCAACGCAGCCGACTCAGGCAGCCTCGCGTGAACAGAAGGGTTCGTCGTCTCGACGAGCCCTTTTTGTTTTCTATCTCCTCGCCCTTCGCTTCCCGCCTGCCGCAGCCATTCGGCCAGGTGGCGCGAATCCGTCGCGCACGATCAAATCTCCTCTTTTCCCTAACGAAGTTTTCCGCTGCTAGCGGGCGGGCCGACGCATCGCGGCGAGCGGAAGCTAACTTCATCTAGCGAGAGTGTGTAATCGTGTGTATGATTCGAGGAGTGCAATATGAACAGTGCCGAAGTCGTCAAACTGATTCTGGCGAACGGCTGGCGGCTCGTCCGCATAACGGGCAGCCACCATCATTTTCGGCACGCATTCAAAGCCGGGCTCGTGACCATCCCTCATCCCAGGAAGGATCTGCCGGCCGGCACGCTGAACAGCATCTTGAAACAGGCAGGGCTGAAATGAAAAATCTGATCTTCCCGATCGCAATCGAGGCGGGCGACGCACAGCACGCGTTCGGCGTCGTCGTGCCGGATATTCCGGGCTGTCACTCGGCGGGAGATTCGCTGGAAGAAGCTTACGCGAACGCAAAAGAAGCGATCGAGGCGCATCTGGATACGCTGCTCGATGAAGGCTTGCCGATGCCCGAAAGGCTGACACTAGACGAGCATCGGCGTAATCCTGACTACGCGGGTTTCACGTGGGGTTTCGTGACAACCCGGAATATTCCCGCGCTGAAGAAGGCGGTACGCATCAACATTTCGTTGCCCGAAGCGCTGGTGCATGAAATCGACGAATACGCGCAGGCGCGTGGCATGTCGCGTTCCGCTTTTCTCGCGCTCGCGGCCGAACATGAAATGGCGGACGCATGACGGGAGGCGCGGGTAACGCCCTCGCTTCACAACTCATTGCCCCGCTGAGCGTTAGCTCACGAGGCAAGCCGCTCAGGTTGCCTCGGCATTCGCCCACGCCATCTCGCGCAAGCGCGTGCGCAAACGCGCTACCGCCTGGCTGTGCAACTGACATACGCGCGACTCGCTGACTTCCATCACCGCGCCGATTTCACGCAGGTTCATGCCGCGCTCGTAGTAGAGCGACATCAGCAACTTCTCGCGTTCCGGCAAGCGGTCGATCGCCTCGACCAGCGCCGAGCGCAGACTGTCGTCGAGCAAGGCGGAAAGCGGGTCCGAATGATCGACACAGTAGCGGTCGAGAAACGGCTCGTCGTCCGCGGAACGGTCGAAGTCTTCGTAGTAGATCAACTGGCTTCCGTGCAGATCCTGCAACATCGACTGATACTCGTCGAGTGGCATGTCCAGGTGTTCGGCAATCTCGGTTTCGCTCGCCGAGCGGCCCAGATTCTGCTCTACCTTGTGTACGGCCGTCTCCACTTCTCGCGACGTGCGTCGCAAGCTACGCGGCAACCAGTCGTTGCTGCGCAGTTCGTCCAGCATCGCGCCGCGAATCCGCTGGCTCGCGTAGGTTTCGAACTGCGCGCCCTGATCTTCCTTGTAGCGACTCGCGGCATCCAGCAAGCCAATCATGCCCGCCTGAATCAGATCGTCGAGATCGACGCTGGCCGGCATTTTTGCAACGAGCTGCAAGCCGAGTCGACGCACCAGCGGTGCGTACTTCGTCAAAACATCGGCTTGGGAAATCTTTCCCTGAGCGTTATACATCGTGCTCCCCTTGTCCTTGTGCCGCCTCTCAGGCGTGCTGCGCAGACGGTTGGTCGGCGTGTTGCGCCGCTGTAACTGCCGCAGGCGCCATCCATGGCGTTTGCGACGACATCGCTGGCCGCATCGGCCAGTACTGCAATTCGGCTGCGAGGTGGCGGAAGTCGCGCGCTGCCGGTGTCGACGGAAATGCGTCGACGACACAACGCGACAACTCCTCGGCTCGCGCCATCCGCGCATCCGCGGCAATGCAACCGGCGTCTTCCAGCGCCACCGCGAGGTAACGCCCGGCCACGCCGGCCAGGTTTGCAAAAGCAGTGCGCGCGTCTTCCACGCTCTGCACGTGATTCACCAGCACGCGAAACTGCGCGATCGCATGCGCGTAGTGCAGACGCTTCATGCACGCATACGCGTCGGTGATCGCCTGTGCCGCCATGCGCGTGACGATCATCACGTCATGAGCCTGCATCGCGAGCGCCGAGAGGTGCCCTTGCTGATCCAGTTGCGCGTCGATCAGCACGATGTCGGCCGAACCGCGCAGCACCACGCTGAACTGCGCCGCGCTATAGCCTTCGCGATGCGCACGTGAGGCGGCGAGCACCGAGAAGCCGAGCGCGTGCCGCAAAGCGGCTTCGTCGAGCGTCATCTCGCCGCGCATCACGGCGGCAAAGTTGCCCGCGCCGCGCACACTGCCGAGCATCGCGCTCACTGACTTGTCGCCCACGCACTCGTCGATCACGAGCACATCTTTCCCCTGCTGCGCGAGCGCCACCGCAAGGTTCATCACTGTCGCCGTACAGCCGGCGCCAAGTGAGCCGCCCGTCACCGCAATCACGCGCGAGCCGCTCCGCGCGAGAAGGCGCCGCAGTCCTTCTGCCTGATCGGAGACGAGCTTATCCAAAGCGGACCTCGTGCAATTCGGCCGTCGAGCGCGCGGACAGCGCGGACAGCAATGCCGGAACATCGTCGTCATGCGGCACGAATGGCGAGTGATCGCGCGGAATGCAGAACGCGCTCTTGATCAGAAAACGTTTGGTCGCGACGTACAGGTTCTCCGGCACTTTCTGACCGGTCGACACGTAGTGCACCGGCAGCTTGTAGCGGATCACGGTATCGAGCACGCCGCCCAGGTTGGTCGCCTCGTCGAGCTTGGTCAGAATGCAGCCGGCGAGCGGCTGTTGATCCGGTCCGCGCTGATAGGCCTGCACGACTTCATTGAGCGTGTCGCCGTGGCTCGTGGCGTTGAGAAGCAACAGGCGCTGCACGGGCTGGCCCGCGCGGCTCAGCATCGCGATCTGCTCGGAAACAAGGCGATCGCGTTGGCTCATACCGATCGTGTCGATCAGCACAATGTGCTTGTTGCGCAATTCGGAGAGTGCGAGTTGCAGGTCGGCGCTGTCTTTCACCGCATGAACCGACACGCCGAGAATCTTGCCGAAGATGCGCAGTTGTTCGTGGCCGCCGATCCGGTAACTGTCGGTGGTGAGCAGCGCCACTTTGCTGGCGCCGAAACGCATCACGCAGCGCGCCGCGAGTTTTGCCGTGGTCGTCGTCTTGCCGACGCCCGTCGGACCCATCAGCGCAAAGACGCCGCCGCGTTCCATCAACGTGTCTTCGTCTTCCATGACCGGCAGATTCGATGCGAGCACCGAGCGCACCCAGTCCATGCCGTCGTCCATGTTGTCGACTTCGTCGGGCAGGTTCGCGACCATCATCTGCACGAGCTGCGCGGAAAAGCCAGCGGCGAAGAGATGCTTGGTGAGCGACGCGTGTGCCGGATTCCGGCGCTGACGATCGCCCCACATGAGCCCGGCGAACTGTTCTTCCATCATGCCGCGCATCGAAGAAAGCTCGTTCATCACGGTTTCTTTCACGACCTGCTCCATGCGCGCCTTGATCGCTTCAGCGACTGCAGCAGGCGTGCGCGAGTCGTCGGTCGGCGGCAGCGTGGTCGGTGCGACCTTCTGCGCGGCGCGCCGTGCGGCAACCTGCGCGGCTTCGCGGGCCCAATCAGGCGTGTTGTCCGCCTGCGACGCAGCGGCCTTGCCCGGTTCCACGGCAGCGCCAAGACCCTTGGCCATAGCGGCGGCCGGCGTCATCGCGCCAGGACGTGTGTTGTATTCGCTTTGCGGCTCGTGGTCGGCGGCGATGCGTCGAGCGTGATCGATCAGCCAGGGATTCGATTCGGCCATCGTACGCGGCGCGTGGAGGTCCGAGGCCGGTGCTGCAGAGCCGGACGGCACGCCTGCGGCCTTCAGCAGATCGGCGCGAATGTCTTCGTTCAAACGAGCGGCGGCTGCGCGTGCGCTCGGCTGGCCAACGTGAATCTGTTGCGATTGCGGCGCCGACGCGGGCTTCGTGGCCGTGGCCGGGGCGCCCGGCAATGCGGTCTTGCGCGAGTCGGCCTGGCCGGCCGACGCCTTGGCTGCATTCATCGCGGCGCTCATGGCCGCGCTCGGAACGACCTTCGCAGCGGGCTGTGCATCGTGACTCGCGGCCACCGCTGAGTCGGCGAAGCTGCCCGTCGTTTCGGTGCCGGCTTCCGGGCTCGCGCCGAACACCGACGAGAACACGTCCGGCATGCCGCTCGCGTACGGATTGGCCTGCATCGGCTGCGCGGCGGACATTGCGCGCGGCGCATTCAGCGCACTCGGCGCGGGTTGCGCAGCCGCTGCATTCGTCGATGCGAATTGCGCTGCGCTCGCGTCTGCGCGCGGAGCCTTCGGCGTGATTGCCGCGAGGTCGCTGTCGGCCAGGGCGACGATTTCGACGCTGCCGTCGTCCATCGTTCGATTGGACAGCACGACCGCGTCGGCACCCAGCGCTTCGCGCACGAGACGCAGTGCGTCGCGGCTGGTAGCACCGATAAATTTACGAATGTTCAAGCTGGACCCCCGATGAGGTATACGGACTGACGGACCGGCAACACACCGCTTCCCATTGAGATCATTATTGCGAAACGTGACGACCGACGATCGGTGGATAAGGGCTGTTAAACGTGGGTAATTCGAACGATGGAAGGATGCCGCGATTCGCAGCGCTTGCATCTATCGAATGACCGCGGCCGGACGAGCGCTTCGGGGTCCCGCAGACGAAGCATGGACGAGCCAATACGTCGGCGGTACGAAAAGTCAGGCGCGGAAATGAAAACCGGCGCCTGGGGCGCCGGTCAATATGCAGGTCGTCGTCGAACCGGGAAGCAAATGCAACTTGCCGATCGCAGTCATGCTCGTCGAACGCGCTTTAACCGTGCGCGCCGATCAGATTCACGACCTTGATGTTGCGCGTGTCGGGCACTTCCGCATACGACAGCACCTTCAGTTGCGGCAGGCTGCGGCGCAGGAAGCGCGCGAGCATCGGCCGCAATGCATGTTGCACGAGCAACACCGGCGCGAGCCCAAGGTTCTGCTGGCGATTCATCGCCTTCTGTGTTTCGTTCATCAGCGTATGCGCGAGGCCAGGCTCGAGACCCGGGTTGGAGCCGGTCGAAAGCGCTTGCGAGAGCACGCGTTCGAGATTCGAGTCGAGGCCCATCACCTGCATGTCGCCGGTGCCTGGGAACCACTGCTGCGTGATCGCGCGGCCAAGCGCAAGGCGCACGGCGGCGGTGAGATCGTGTGCATCGGTGATCTTCGGCGTGTGTTCCGACAGCGCTTCGAGAATCGTGCGCATGTCGCGGATCGGCACGCCTTCTTCCAGCAGGTTTTGCAGCACCTTTTGCAGCGTGGTGAGCGGCAGCGACTTCGGCACCAGATCGTCGACGAGCGACGGCGTGTCTTTCTGCATCCGCTCGAGCAGCGCCTGCACTTCCCGGCGACCGAGCAGTTCGGACGCATGCGTGACCACCAGGTGATTCAGGTGCGTCGCGACGACCGTGCTCGAATCGACCACCGTGTAGCCGTACACCTGCGCCTGTTCGCGCAGATTGGTGTCGATCCAGATGGCCGGCAGACCGAATGCCGGGTCCTGTGTCGGCGTGCCCGGCAGCGCAGCGGAAACCTGGCCGGGGTTGATCGCGAGCCATTGACCCGGATACGCCTCGCCGACGCCCACTTCCACGCCCTTGAGCGCGATCCGATAACCGTTCGGACGCAATTCCAGGTTGTCGCGAATGTGAATGACAGGCGGCAAGAAGCCAATTTCCTGCGCAAACTTCTTGCGGATGCTTTTGATCCGCTTGAGCAACTCGCCGTCGGAATTCTTGTCGACGAGCGGAATCAGCCGGTAGCCCACTTCGAGGCCGAGCGTGTCGATCATCGTCACGTCGTCCCAGCTTGCTTCCGCGTTTTCGATCGGTGTTACGGCTGCCGGTGCGACATCTACGAGCGCGGTCGTGTTCTTGCGTTCTTCGGCGCGCTTTTTCATCGTGCGGCCGAGCTGGATCAAACCGCCGCCGAGAATCAGAAACGCAAAATGCGGCATGCCCGGAATCAGGCCCATCAGCACGAGAATGCAACCCGTGATCGCCAGCACGCGCGGGTTCGTGAAAAGCTGCCCGGTGAGTTGTGTGCCGATGTCTTCGTTCGTCGCGACACGCGACACGATCACACCGGCAGCGGTCGAAATCACGAGCGACGGAATCTGCGCGACCAGGCCGTCACCGATGGTCAGCAGCGTGTAGTTCTTGCCCGCCGACGCGAAGTCCATGCCGTGCTGAACCATCCCGACGATCAACCCGCCGAAGATGTTGATCACCATGATCAGCAGGCCGGCAATCGCATCGCCGCGCACGAACTTGCTCGCGCCGTCCATGGAACCGTAGAACTCGGCTTCCTGCGAGACTTCCGAGCGACGCTTACGTGCCTGTTCTTCGTTGATGAGACCGGCGTTCAGATCGGCGTCGATCGCCATCTGCTTGCCGGGCATCGCGTCGAGCGTAAAGCGCGCGGACACTTCCGCGATACGCCCCGCGCCCTTCGTGATCACCATGAAGTTGATGACCATCAAAATAATGAAGACGACGATACCGACCGCGAAGTTGCCGCCCACGAGGAAGTGGCCGAACGACTCGATCACCTGGCCGGCCGCGTCAGGACCCGTATGGCCTTCGAGCAGCACGACTCGCGTCGACGCAACGTTCAGCGACAGCCGCAGCAAGGTCGAGAACAGCAGCACGCTCGGGAAAGCGGCAAAGTCGAGCGGCTTCATCGTGTACATGCTGACGAGCAGCACCATCACGGAAAGCGCGATATTGAAGGTGAACAGCAGATCCAGCAGGAACGGCGGCAACGGCAGAATCATCATGCCGAGGATCATGCAGATCAGCACCGGGCCGGCTAGGGCGCGTAAATTGGTGCCGCTCAAGGCATCGGGCCGTCGAGCGAGGAAACCGGCGCGAGCGTTCATGCGGAGGCTCCGTTATCGTTAGCGGGGTTAAGCGTGTCGGCGGCTTCCTGATCGGCTTCTTCATCCGATACACCGCCCTTGTCGAGTTCAGCGGGCACGTCGAGCTCGGTCGGTGCGACCGGCACGTCGCCGCCGTCGGTTTTGAAGCGCCGCAACTGGTACACCCACGCGAGCACTTCGGCGACCGCGCCATAAAGCTGGCCGGGAATCTCGCGATTCAGTTCGACGTTGTGATACAGCGCGCGGGCAAGCGGCGGTGCTTCGAGCAGCGGCACATTGTTTTCGGCGGCCAGCTCGCGAATCCGCGCGGCCACCAGGTTCACGCCCTTGGCGACCACCTTCGGTGCGCGCATCTCGCCGTCCGTGTATTGCAACGCGACCGCGAAGTGCGTCGGGTTCGTGACCACGACGTCGGCCTTCGGCACTTGCGTCATCATGCGGCGGCGGGCAATCGCGCGCTGCTGCTGGCGAATCCGGCCTTTTACGTGCGGATCGCCTTCGCTTTCGCGGTGCTCGCGCTTCACTTCTTCCTTGCTCATGCGCAGCTTCTTGTGGAACTGCCATAGTTGATACGGCACATCCATCGCGGCCACGACGAACATGCCGGCCACCGTCATGCCGCAGCACACGGCAATCAGATGCACGGTGTTCGCAAGCGCAAGGTGCAGCGGCTGCGTGGCCAACGCGAGAATTTCCTCGCGTCGATTCCAGATCGCGGTGCCGCCGATCACGCCCACCACCAGCGTCTTCGCGAGCGACATGACAAGCTGGATAGGTCCGTTGATCGAAAAGATCTTGCCGAGGCCTGCAATCGGATTGAGACGGTCGAACTTGGGCTCGAGCCCTTTCGCCGACAGTTGCCAGCCGCCCAGCGCCATTGGCGCGAGCAACGCCGCAGCGCCCGTGATCGCGAGAATCGGCAGCAATGCGGCGAGTCCTTCGCGGCTGGCGGCACCCGCGCCGATCAACATGCGACGGGTCTCGAAAGCGGACGCGTGATCGAAAGTGAAGGCCGCGCGCAGCATGCCCTGCAAATGTTCGCCGATGCTGCCGGACATGCCCCACACGCCGAAAAAGCCCGCCGCGAGCAGCGCGAACGTCGACAGCTCCCGCGAACGCACGATCTGCCCTTCCTCGCGCGCTTTCTGCAAGCGCCGGGGAGTGGCTGATTCGGTTTTTTCGAGGTCGCTTTCCTCTGCCACAAAGCTCTCCAGTCGGCCGAGGCACAACGCCTCTTTCCAGTGAGAGCGATTATTCCCGCTCGGCGCAAGCACCGATCGGCGGATAAGGAAGGGGAAACGGGGGCTTTTCGGGGGATGGGCAAGCGCGGCGTGGACCCGCGCGAGGCCGAAAAAAGAAACGCCCGCGCGGGGTCGCGCAGGCGTTGTGAACAGCGGTCAGGCTTTGCGTGGCGGCAGGTTAGCTTGCGTAAGCCACGAAAGGCGCCTGGGTGCCGCCGATCGGTCGCAGATCGAAGCCGTGATACACGTGGCGTCCGTAGAAGAACGGCAAGCCGAGGTCGAATGCGGCCAGACCGCCGACCTGACCCGCCAGATCGTTGAACGCGTAGTTGGTGCCGTTGCCGAACAGCGTCGATGCACTGACGATGCCGATATTGGCCGTCGCCTTCACGTTGTTCAGGCCGGCCAGCGTGATGGAGCGGGTTTGCGCGGTGGACGGGCAGTAGAAGCCCGAGAAATTACTGCCGCACAACGTGAGCGAGCTATCGCTGAAGAAATAGCCGTTCGAGCCCGAATCCAGGAACGCGGTCACCGTGTTGCCGTTGAACACGCTGTTGGTCAGATCGCCAAAGTTATCGGTCGTGAAAGTCTGTGCCGATCCGAGCGCATTGTTCGACTGCGTGCCGATGCCGAATACCAGCGTGCCGGTGGCCGACGGCGCGCCGCTGTTCGAGATGGGCGGCATCTGCACGATCACACCGTTGTTGTCGACCGGGAATTTGGCGACCGGATTGGCCACCTGATTCGCCAGCGTAACCGCGGTACGAGTGCAAGACGTGCCGTTCGGACACGCGAAGTAATTGCTGTAAGTCGCCGCAGTAGAGGCATTCACGCACGTGGCGCCGCAATCATAAAGCGCGGTGCCGATGCCGATGATGCCGTTCGCGCCCAGGTCGCTCGCCGTGTTTTCCGCCGAGCCGCTGCCGCAACCGGCTGACGGCACGGTGCTCGCGTCTTTGTCGCCGATCACCTGGATTGGAACCGCAGATGTCGTGGTTTCGCCGCCGATGGTGACGTTGGCGGTACGCACGGTGCCCCACGTGTAGCCGTCGGCGAACGTCGCGCATTCGGCAAGCTGAGCGCCGCCCGAGGTCGCGGTGACCGGCAATGCTCTTTGCATCGCCGCATTCAACGCCCCGCCAACGATGCGCAGGCCGAACGAGCCCGTGTCGACCTGAATGTTGTTGATGGTCTGGCAGGTCGTGGTGCCGGGCGCGCACAGCGTCACGCTGATCGTGGGTATGTTGATCACACCCGTGGCGCCGTGGGCGACCGTGATCGGCACGGTGTTCGCGGCTGTCGCGGCGATCGGCTGCTGGGTTGGGCTGGCCGGCAAGGAGCCGCTGATCTGACTGCCCGACGAGCCGCCACTGGAGCTGGAACTGCCGCCGCTGTCGCCGCCGCCACCGCACGCGGCGAGCGCCGATACCAGCGCGACGGTCGCCACAACCTGCATCCAGTTCTTCAGTTTCATCGCAATATGCATGGTTCGCATCGTTCGTCCTCGCCGTTACTGGATGTCTGAGCTGCTGACGCCGGCCGGCAGCGCGGGCGGCAGCCATGCACGGCCGCTAAAAGCGCCCATGTGACCGCCGGACTGCACGACGAGCGTGCTCTGATCCACCGCAACCGGCCCGCGAGCGCCGCCGCGCGCCGCGCGCGCCGCCTTCACACCCGCGACGTACTGCGGAAAGTAACTACCGAGCATTTCATTCAGATCGGGCATTTGCGGACCGCTCCACGCGATGCCGAACACGGTGCCGTCAGCGGACAGATATTCGCGCACCACCGTGCCATTGCCGAGCGTGGTTTCACGAACGGTATAGGACGCGGAAGCCGAAGCGGAAGAAGCCGCACCGGATGCCGAGCGCATCACGGCGTTCGCCGAGGTGTCGGCAGGCTGGAACTTGCGGGACGAAACCGACGCATCTGCCGGAGGCGACATTGGGGCGCCGCCGAGCGCCGCGTGAGCGGACTGCACGGCCGACAACGAACAGGGCAAAACAAGCGCCGTAACCACACCGGCGCGACGTACACGACTCCACATAACGAGACTCCTCCCTGGCTGCTAGCCGGCGCAAGCTCATGCCAACCGGCTGCAAATAGGCAAATCATAGGGCACGGACGGGGCCGCATTGCCGAGGAATACCTCGTCGTGCAGGCCGCTGGTGATAGCGTTCACCTTCGGCCGCGCCGCTGCTTGACCTCGTAGTATGCCTGCGGTTTGTGTCGATAGACAGCACTCGCGCGCGGGAGCGCGCCTTGCTATCCATACTGGCTGGCCTCGCGCCGCAAGGGCGCGGGCCGCTCAGAAACCGAGGCTGGCGAGCAGATCGTCGACCTGCGACTGGTCCTGCACGACGTCGGTCTTGCCTTCCGGATTGATCTGCGGACCGTTCAGCAGATGCTCGGGGCTGCCGGTCGGAGATACTTCGGCGACCAGCGCCGCAGCATGCGCCGCGAACTGCTCGCGCCGCTCGAGCGCGATGTTTTCGACGAGCACGCCGAGCAACTGCTGCTCGATCAGGTACACGACGTCAGTGATCTTCTTGATCACCTGACCGGTCAGATCCTGGAAATCCTGCGCCAGCATGATCTCCATGAGCTGCGAATTGGTCGCCGTGGTTGCTGCGGGCACGCCGCGCAGAAATTCGCGCGTATCGTTCATCAGCGCGCGCACTTCCGCGCGTTCGATCGGCGCCGCGTACCATTGCTCCCAACGCGCGTCGAGTTCGCCGGCGTCTTTCTGCAACTGCTCCTGGATCGGCTTCGCGACATCGATCGAGCCCAGCACGCGCTCGGCGGCCTGCTCGGTCATGTTCGCGATGTACTTCAGACGGTCGCGTGCATCGGGTACCGCTTCGGCCGCGCGCTCGACATGCTTGTCGAGGCCCAGCTCGCGCATCGAATCACGCAGCGTACGTGTCAGTTGTCCAATGCGGGCAAGAATGCGGTCTGACGCGAAGTCGCCGCTCTCGTTGACCGCTTCAGCGCCTTGTGCATTGGTCGGCAGGTTCACATCAGCTCCCGGTCTTGGCCATCTTTTCGAGAATCTTGTTGAGCTTCTCGTCCAGCGTCGCGGCCGTGAACGGCTTTACGACATAACCGCTCGCGCCGGCCTGAGCCGCCGCGATAATGTTTTCCTTCTTCGACTCGGCCGTCACCATCAGCACCGGCAGGTGCTTGAGGTTTGCATCGGCGCGGATCTCCTTGAGCATGGCGAGACCGTCGAGGTTCGGCATGTTCCAGTCGGAAATCACGAAGTCGTAGGTGCCGCCGCGCAAACGGGCGAGACCGGCCTGGCCGTCTTCGGCTTCGTCCACGTTGCCGTAGCCCAGCTCTTTCAGGAGGTTGCGAACGATCCGGCGCATCGTCGGAAAATCGTCAACAACCAGAAACTTCATTGCCTTATCCATTTGATTCCCTTTACTTGATTCACGGTGCGGCGTGTGACCGCCTCAATTCGAACGGCGCATCATACCCGCTGAACGCGATCGCCCATCGACGCAAGCCGCGCCATTACGCGCCGGCACATATCCGGCAGCGACGCGATTTCGTCCGCCGCGCCCAGCGCAATCGCTTCACGCGGCATGCCGAACACAATGCAACTCGCCTCGTCCTGCGCAAGGGTGTAAGCCCCTGCCTTTTTCATATCCAGCAGACCTGCGGCGCCATCGCGCCCCATTCCTGTCAGGATCACTCCGACCGCATTCTTGCCCGCGTGCTGCGCGGCGGAACGAAAGAGCACGTCCACCGAAGGACGATGCCGGTTCACCGGCGGATCATCCGACAGATGCGCAATGTAGTTCGCACCGCTACGGGCAAGCAGCAGGTGAGCGTGGCCTGGGGCGATATACGCATGTCCCGGCAGCACACGTTCGCCATGCTCTGCCTCTTTAACGGTAATCCGGCACAAACCATTGAGGCGTTGCGCAAAAGATTTTGTGAAACCCGGCGGCATATGCTGTGCAATCAGCACCGCGGGTGCATCCGGCGGCAGCGGCACGAGCACTTCGCGGATGGCTTCCGTGCCGCCCGTCGACGCGCCGACGATGATCAGCTTCTCGGTACTCAGCAGCGGATTGTTGAAAAGCGGCGCGGCGCCGACAGGCGCATGTCCGGCGGCAGCCGGCGCATGATGCACCGGCGCGGCCTGGCGCACACGGGCGCGCGCCGCGGCGCGAATCTTGTCGGCGAGCTTTTCCGAATAGTCGAGCATGCCGTCGCGAATGCCCACCTTCGGCTTCGTCACGAAATCGACCGCGCCGAGTTCCAGCGCGCGCAGCGTGATTTCATTGCCGCGCTCGGTCAGCGAGGACACCATCACGACCGGCATCGGACGCAAACGCATCAGCTTCTCGAGGAAGTCGAGACCGTCCATGCGCGGCATTTCGACGTCGAGCGTCAACACATCGGGGTTGTGCTGCTTGATGAGCTCGCGCGCGACCAGCGGGTCGGGAGCGGTTGCAACGACGGTCATGTCCGGCTGGCTATTGATGATTTCCGTCATCAAGCTGCGGATCAGCGCCGAATCGTCGACGCACAATACTTTGATCTTTTGCACAGCGCTCACGCCTCCTCTGCGGTTCTGGCGTTTGTTGAATTAGTCGGGCGCGGGGTCGAGCCGAACAGTTCGATGCGCGATCTTGGCGCGCCCGCGCCATTCGCTGTTGTGCCGCCTGAGCCGTTGCCCGAGCCACCGCTTGAGCCGAACAGTTCGATCTTCGGCTTCGTGGCGGCTGGCGCTGAAAACAGTTCGACCCGCTTTCTCGCGGCGGCAAGCCGCTCGGCGCGCGCTTCGGCGGTTTGCCGCACGAGCGCCTGTTCGCGCTCGGCCACACCCGGGTCCTGCTGCAGACGCAGCTTCTTCACCATGACCTGGCCGGTGCGCGGCATGAATGCCACCTTGCGCGGATGCGAGCCCTGCAAATCCTCTGCGACGATGCGGATCTTTTCGAGCGCGAGATAACGGCGCACGAATTCCGAATTGCGATCGCCGATGTTGATCGTCGTCATGCCCGCGAGCACCGCGCCGCCGCCGAACACCTTCGCTTCGAAACGGTCGCGCCGGCCGCCCGCCTTGATGAGTTCGTTGATCAGCACTTCCATCGCGTAGGCGCCATAGCGCATCGAATCGGACGCGGCCTGGCCGACTTCCGCGCCGTCGTCGGGCAACATGAAGTGATTCATGCCGCCGATGCCGGCCGTGCGGTCCTGAATGCAGGCCGCGACGCACGAGCCGAGCACGGTGACGAGCACCATGTCGTCGTGCGTGGTGTAGAACTCGTTCGGCAACAGCTTCACGCCTGGGCGTTGGAAGTGGTTGTCGTAATAGAGATTGGTCGCGATAGGCAAGGCGCTGCTCATACCGTCACCCCGCTCGTCGCCGGCGTGCGTGCCGGTGCGCGCGCGCCTGCAGCATCGCGCGTCAGTTCATAGACGGTCTGACCGCGCAGCTTGAAAGCCTGCGTGACGTAGGTGAAGTTTTCCGAGTGGCCGGCGAACAGCAGGCCGCCCGACTTCATCAGCGGCTCGAAGCGGCTCAGCACCTGAGCTTGCGTCGGCTTGTCGAAATAGATCATCACGTTGCGGCAGAAGATCGCGTCGAACTGCGTGCGCAACTGATAATCGCGGTCGGTGAGGTTCAATTGCTCGAAGCGCACCATCGCACGCACTTGCGGACGCACCTTGACCATGCCCGCATGCGCGCCCGTGCCCTTCAGGAAAAAGCGCTTGAGCCGCTCGGGCGAAAGGTGCTTCACCTGGTCGAACTGGTACATACCGGCTTCGGCTTTCGCGAGCACTTGCGTGTCGATGTCGGTCGCGAGCACTGTTGCCTGACGCGCGCCGGTCTCGCCCAGCGCTTCGATTAGCGTCATTGCGATCGAATACGGCTCCTCACCGGTCGAGGCCGCCGAGCACCACACCGAAACGGGCTGCGCGCGGCGCGGCACGAAATCGGCCAGGATCGGAAAGTGATGCGCCTCGCGGAAAAACGCGGTCAGGTTCGTCGTGAGCGCATTCGTGAATGCTTCCCACTCGGCGGGGTCGTTTTCCGCTTCGAGCAGATCGAGGTATTGCTTGAACGAGTCGAGGCCACGGGCGCGCAGCCTCCGGGCGAGACGGCTATACGCCATATCGCGCTTGTGATCGGAGAGCGAGATGCCGGCGCTGCGGTGAATCAGTTCGCGAATGCGTGTGAAGTCCGCCGAAGTGAAATCGAAATCACGTCCCTGTTCGCCGGATCTGACCGGTTCTGCCCGGTCGGTGCGTTGCTGTGCGCGCGTTGCCATCATGAAAGTTCCTGCCTGCGATACGAGCCATCACGCTTGCGCGACGGAGCTGCCGGCGAGCAAGGGACTGTTTTTGCGGGGTCGCGCCCGCCCGCAAGAATCACCACCATGCAGTCGGCCCGCGACACGCTGTAAGAGCGTGCTCCGATGATTCGCGCCGCATGGAGCGAGATACCGAATGACTGCATGTTTCTTCGTCATTTCTTAAAACGTTTCCCAGTCCGCGTCCGAGCCCGCCGACGCTACGCTGGCGGCAGCCGGCCGTGGTGCGGGTGCGGATGCCGCGGGCGGCGTCTTCGGCTTGAGCGCCGGTTCGACGCGCGCCGCGCCTGCTTCGTGATTGCCCGAAGCGGAAGCGGTGCCGCCTGCCGTTACGGCATTTGCCGTTGCTGCTGCGGGCTGCGCCGGTCGCGGTGCGCTCTTCGTCACTGTCTTGCTCTTGCTCACCGCCGCCCGCGCCTTCACCTGCGGCTCGGCCTGCGCGGCGAAACTGCGAGCGGGGCTGCTGGCGACTTTCCAGCCGCTCAGCACCGCTTGCAACTGACGCGTCTGATCTTCGAGCGAGCCTGCCGCTGCCGCCGCTTCTTCGACGAGCGCGGCGTTCTGCTGCGTCACCTCGTCCATCTGCACGACCGCGCGATTCACCTGTTCGATGCCGCCCGATTGCTCCTCGGACGCCGCGCTGATTTCGCCCATGATGTCGGTCACGCGGCGCACGGCCTGCACGATCTCGTCCATCGTCGTACCGGCACGTCCGACGAGTGCCGAACCGCTTTGCACCTTGTGGGTCGAGTCGCCGATCAGCTCCTTGATTTCCTTCGCGGCGCTCGCGCTGCGTTGGGCAAGGCTGCGCACTTCGCCGGCCACGACCGCAAAGCCGCGGCCCTGTTCGCCGGCGCGCGCCGCTTCCACCGCCGCGTTCAGCGCCAGAATGTTGGTCTGGAATGCAATGCCTTCAATCACGCCGATGATGTCGACAACCTTGCTCGAACTGCTCGCGATGTCCTGCATCGTCGTGACGACCTGGCTCACCACCTCGCCGCCGCGCGTCGCGATGTCGGACGCATTCACAGCGAGCTGGCTTGCCTGGCGCGCGTTCTCTGCGTTCTGGCGCACGGTCCCCGTGAGTTGCTCCATGCTCGATGCGGTTTCCTGCAACGAGGCGGCTTGCTGTTCGGTACGCTGCGACAGATCGGTGTTGCCCATCCCGATTTCGCGCGCGCCGGTGTCGATCGACTCGGTGCTGCTGCGAACCGCGGTGACCATCGACGCCATGCTTTCCTGCATCCGTTTGATGCCGGCAAAGAGGCGGCCGATTTCGTTGCGGCTTTTCACCTCGATCGCTTCCGACAGATCGCCCGCGGCGATCCGCTCGAAGCATTCGGTTGCGTCCTGAAGCGGCTGCACGATGAGGCCACGCAGCGCGAAACGCAGACCGATCACGAGCAGCAGCGCGAGTGTGGCAAACGCGATGATCAACGTCGTCATCAGCGAGATGTTCGACTGCGCATCTGCCTGCTGGTCCACGGCCTGTTGCTGCAGGTTCTTGATCACCACCGACGCCGCGTTGTCATACGAGACGAACATCGGGCTGATCTTCGTATCGGCGATCGCGTGGTACGCGGCCATATCGTTTGCGCGCAGCGCCGCGAACTCCGGCTCCATGCCGTCGCGCACGAGCGCCGTGCGGCGCGCGAGCAGTTCGTCCATCTGCGCCTGGTCGACGCCGGTCTTCGGCGCGTCGACGTAGGTCTGCCAGTTCTTGTTGCTGAAGCCGTACAGCTCCACTGCACGGTCCAGGACCTTCTTGGCCGTTTCAGTGTCGCCAGCGGCTGTCAGCGCGGTAAAGCGGTCCAGCGAAACACGCGAGCGCAGCAGGTATGCCGAAGCGTCGTCGAGCGCATGAATCGCCACCAGATCGCCGCGCGCGATGCGGTCGAGCGACTTGCTCGCGCTGCCGAGCGCCGTCAACCCAAGTACGCCGACCACCATGGTCAGCGCGACGAGAATGATCCCCACTAGCGTGAGCGATGTGCGAATCGACCACCTGCTTAGCATCTCAATGCTCCCTGTCACTAACTTTTCTGAACGCCGCGGCTGTTAGACGCCGAGCGTTTCGATGAGCGCCATCTCTCGGCTCGTCATCAGCTTCTCGATGTCCATCAGGATTAGCATGCGGCCGTCGACGGTGCCGAGACCCGTGAGGTACTCGGTCGTCAGCGTCGCGCCGAATTCCGGCGCCGGCATGATCTGGTCGATGGCAAGCGTCAACACGTCGGACACGCCGTCCACCACCATGCCGACCACGCGATGCGCGACGTTCAGGATGATCACGACGGTCTGGTGGTCGTACTCGACGCGGCCCAGATGGAACTTGATGCGCATGTCGACGATCGGCACGATGATGCCGCGCAGATTGATGACGCCCTTGATGAACTCGGGCGCATTCGCGATGCGCGTCACGTTGTCGTAGCCGCGGATTTCCTGCACCTTCAGAATGTCGATGCCGTACTCTTCGGCGCCGAGCGTAAAGACGAGGAATTCCTGACCGCCGGCGTCGGCCTGCTGCGCATCGCGGCGACCATTCGTCGCGTTCGCGACGCTCGAATTGATGGATTGAACTTCTGCCACGTTAGCCCCCAAACGGTTGGGATAAATTAAGTTGAGTGAGTGTTACGACAAATTTGACGGACATCATGCGAGACTCATTGCGCCGTGCGCGTTGCGCGACTCGCGGTTCAGCGCCGCCACGTCCACGATCAGCGCGACGCGGCCGTCGCCGAGAATGGTCGCCGCGGAAATGCCGCGCACCTTGCGGTAGTTCGTTTCAAGGTTCTTCACGACCACTTGCTGCTGCCCCACCAGTTCGTCGATCAGCATCGCAAAACGACGCCCTTCGGTTTGCATGATGGTGACGATGCCCTGGGTCGGCTCCTGCTTTGCGCCGTCGACGTTGAACACTTCGTGCAACGCGACGAGCGGCAGATATTCACCGCGCACGCGCACCACGCGCTCGCCGTTGGCGACCGTGTAAATGTCCTCGGCTTGCGGCTGCAGCGACTCCATCACGAAGTTCAGCGGCAGAATGAAGATCTCGTTGCCGACCTTGACGGACATGCCGTCGAGAATCGCCAGCGTGAGCGGCAGAACAATGCGGGTGGTGCTGCCCTTGCCGGCGTGCGACGTGATTTCCACGTGACCGCCCATCGACTGGATGTTTCGCTTCACCACGTCCATACCGACGCCGCGACCCGACACGTCCGTGACCTGCTCCGCCGTCGAAAAGCCCGGCAGGAAGATCAGGTTCCAGACTTCCTCGTCGGTCATCGTTTCGCTGACCTGCATGCCCTGCTTCGCAGCCTTCGCGAGAATCTTGTCGCGGCGCAGACCGGCGCCGTCGTCGCTGACTTCGATCACGATGTTGCCGCCGTGATGCGCCGCCGACAGCACGAGCTGACCGGTCGAGGCCTTGCCCGCCGCGCGCCGCGCTTCCACGGTTTCGATGCCGTGGTCGAGACTGTTGCGCACGAGGTGGGTCAACGGGTCGATGATCCGCTCGATCAGGCTCTTGTCGAGTTCGGTGGCTTGACCGAAGGTGACGAGTTCCACTTCCTTACCGAGTTTGGCCGCGAGATCGCGCACGAGACGCGGGAAGCGGCTGAACACGTAGTCCATCGGCATCATGCGGATCGACATGACGGCTTCCTGCAGATCGCGCGCGTTGCGCTCGAGCTGCGCCATGCCGTTGAACAGGCGATCGTGCAGCGCCGGATCGAACGTGCTGGTGGTTTCCGCAAGCATCGCCTGCGTGATCACCAGTTCGCCGACCAGGTTGATCAGTTGATCGACCTTCTCGACGCCCACGCGAATCGAGCTGCCTTCAGCGCCGCCTGCCGCCGCTGTCGGACGTGCGGCCTTGCGATCCTGCTCGCCGGCTGCCACGGCAGCGGCCGCCGGTGCGCTGGCCGCAGGCGCTTGAGCCGCTGCGGGAGCCGGAGCTGCCTTGGCGGGCTCGGCGGCGAGCGCCGGAGCAGGCTGCGCGACCGTCGCGGCAGGCTCCACGGGTGCTGCGGTATTAGTGGCGGCCGAAGCCGCCGGTGCTGCTTGCGCCGGAGACGAAGGCTCAGCGTCGGGCGTTCCAGGTTCGCCTTGCTGAGCACCGTCCGCCGGTGCGGTTCCGCGGCCGATCGAGATCTGACTTTCGTCGATCACGAAACAGCACACGGCGATGATGTCGTCGGACGTAACATCGGTCTGAAGCCACAGCGTCAGATCGCCGCCGCTCTTGACCTGCCCGACGATATTGCCCAGGTTACCCAGCTCTTCGGCAAGGAGTTCCTGGTCCTTCTCATCAACGCCCCGTAGCGTAATTTTCAGGTGCGGACCGGCGGCGTCGTCCGCGACACCGGTTCCTTCGGCTTGCCCGGTCTGTGCCGGTTCGCCGTCATTCCATTCGCCTGCCGCCTGCACCGCCTGTTCGACGACGTGTTCCGGCGGACTGCCTTCTTCTACTGTTGCGAATTCCTCGATCGCCGCGGTCACCGCGACTTCGACCGGCGCTGCAGCAGCCGGCGCAGCCACGCCGCGGCTTTCCGCGTGCAACTGTTCGAGCTTCGCGCAGATCGCCTTCGCAACCGCCGCGTCGGGCTCTGCGCTCGCGCGGTAGTCGGCGAGCTGGCCCGACAACACGTCCTTGGTTTCGAGGAACGTGTCGATCATGTCCTTGCGCAGCACGAGTTCGTTGTTGCGCGCACGGTCGAGCAGCGATTCGAGGATGTGGGTCGTCTCCGTCAAGGCTGTGAAGCCGAACGTCGCCGCGCCGCCCTTGATCGAATGTGCCGCGCGGAAAATTGCCGCGAGGTCTTCGGGGTCTGGGTGCGCGATGTCCAGATTGAGCAGCAACTGCTCCATCTGCGCGAGCAGTTCGTCCGCTTCGTCGAAGAACGTCTGATAGAACTGAGTGATGTCGAGTGTCATGCCTGGGTCACCGCGAGAGTTCCTGTCTAGGCTTGGGCTACCGTGCCGCAGCGTCGAGAGCTTCTATAACTTGTCTAAGGTTGATGCTTATGCCTGATCTGGCTCGGCCAGCGCCGCCACCAGTTCGGTGAGCATGTCGGGGTCGAGCGGCTTTTCGATCCAGCCGGTCGCACCTGCTTCGCGCGCCGCGGCTTTGAACGACTCGCCCGATTCCGTCGTCAGGACGAGGATGGGCGTCGCCGTGTAAGCCGGATTGCCGCGCAGTTCGGAGATCAGATCGAGGCCGGTCTTGCCCGGCATGTGCTGATCGGTCAACACCAGGTCGAACCGCACGGCGAGCGCGTTTTCGAGCCCTTCCGAGATC
>Ga0268255_10000374_pt1 | contig 32691 bp, 25 predicted proteins | sample AgamicOrMarz_FD_200256 | JGI IMG/M metagenome (GOLD analysis project Ga0268255, IMG submission 200256) | Agave microbial communities from Guanajuato, Mexico - Or.Ma.rz (v2) (version 3) | ecosystem: Host-associated > Plants > Phyllosphere > Phylloplane/Leaf | place: Guanajuato, Mexico...
CACTCAGTTTGCTGGTTGGCGCGAAGCCGCTGCCCGCGTCCGTTATTGTCGATGCGCTCTCCGGTACCTGCCAGAGCGCCGACTGCATTATCGTGCTCGACGCCCGCCTGCCCCGCACCCTTGCCGGACTGCTGGCCGGTGGCGCGCTGGGCCTTGCCGGTGCCCTGATGCAAACCCTCACCCGCAACCCGCTGGCGGACCCCGGCATCCTCGGCGTTAACTCCGGCGCCAGCTTTGCCATCGTGCTCGGCGCGGCGCTGTTCGGGTTGACCTCTCCGTCCGAGCAGCTGGTCATGGCCTTCTGCGGCGCGCTGGCCGCCTCGCTGGTAGTGGCCTTTACCGGCAGCCAGGGCGGCGGGCAGCTGAGTCCGGTACGTTTAACGCTGGCGGGCGTGGCGCTCGCGGCGGTGCTGGAGGGCTTGTCCAACGGCATCGCCCTGCTCAACCCCGACGTCTACGACCAGCTTCGCTTCTGGCAGGCCGGCTCGCTGGATATCCGCACCCTTGAAACCCTAAAAGTGGTGGCGTTCCCGGTCATCCTCGCCGCCGCCGTGGCGCTGTTCTTAAGCCGATCGCTCAACAGCCTGAGCCTCGGCAGCGACACTGCGACCGCCCTCGGCAACCGCGTGGCGCGCACGCAGCTGATAGGTCTTTTGGCCATCACGGTTCTGTGCGGCAGCGCGACCGCCGTGGTCGGCCCCATTGCCTTTATCGGCCTGATGATGCCGCACATGGCCCGCTGGCTGGTGGGGGCAGATCACCGCTGGTCGCTGCCGGTGACGCTGCTGGCAACCCCTGCCCTGCTGCTGTTTGCGGACGTGCTGGGCCGCCTGCTGGTGCCCGGCGAGCTGCGCGTCTCGGTGGTCAGCGCCTTTATCGGCGCGCCCGTGCTGATCTTCCTGGTACGCCGCAGGCGCGGAGGTGGCGCATGATGGCCCCGTCCCGTCGTTTAGTCACCAGCGTCTCCCTGCTGGCTATTGTCATTCTGCTGCTGGCGGTATGGAGCCTGCGCAGCGGCGCGGTGACGCTCGATTTTGCTCAGGTGTTTGACGCCCTACTCGGCAGCGCGCCGCGCAACATCACCATGGTGGTGACGGAGTGGCGTCTGCCGCGCGTGGCGATGGCCATACTGGTCGGCGCGGCGCTCGGCGTGAGCGGCGCGATATTCCAGTCGCTGATGCGCAACCCGCTCGGCAGCCCGGACGTGATGGGCCTCAACACCGGGGCCTGGAGCGGCGTGCTGGTGGCGATGGTGCTGTTCGGCCAGCACCTGACGGCGATTACCTTTACGGCGATGGCGGGCGGCATTCTCACCTCCCTGCTTATCTGGGCGCTGGCCTGGCGCAACGGCATCGACACCTTCCGCCTGATCATCATCGGGATCGGCATCCGCGCCATGCTGATGGCCTTTAACACCTGGCTGCTGCTGCAGGCCTCGCTGGAAACCGCGCTCTCCGCCGGGCTGTGGTACGCCGGCTCCCTCAACGGCCTGACGTGGGGCAAAACCTGGCCCGCCGCGCCGCTGATTATCCTGATGTTTATCGGCGCGCTGCTGCTGGTGCGGCGCATGCGCCTGCTGGAGATGGGCGACGACAGCGCCTGCGCGCTGGGCGTGGGCGTTGAGCGCTCGCGCCTGATGCTGATGCTGGTCGCGGTACTGCTGACCGCAGCGTCTACGGCCATCGCCGGGCCGATCTCGTTTATCGCTCTGGTCGCCCCGCATATTGCCCGACGCCTCAGCGGCACGGCGCGCTGGGGCTTAGCCCAGGCGGCGCTGTGCGGCGCGCTGCTGCTGCTGGCCGCCGATCTCTGCGCCCAGCAGCTGTTTATGCCTTATCAACTTCCGGTGGGCGTGGTAACCGTCAGCCTCGGCGGGATTTACCTCATCGTCTTGCTCGTTCAGGAGTCACGCAAGAAATGACAGATTCTACAACCCGCTTGCGCGGCGAAAACCTCACCCTCGGCTACGGCAAAAAAATCATTGCCCGTGACTTATCCGTCGCCATTCCGGACGGCCACTTCACCGCAATCATCGGGCCAAACGGCTGCGGCAAATCGACCCTGCTGCGCACCCTGAGCCGCCTGATGACGCCGTCTGAAGGCAGCGTGTTCCTCGACGGGGAGCAGATCCAGCGGTTCGCCAGTAAGGAGGTGGCGCGGCGCATTGGGCTGCTGGCGCAAAACGCCACCACGCCGGGGGACATCACGGTGCTGGAGCTGGTCTCGCGCGGGCGCTATCCGCACCAGCCGCTGTTTACCCGCTGGCGAAAAGAGGACGACGAGGCGGTGAACCGCGCGATGCAGGCGACGGGGATCGCCGATCTGGCCCAGCAGAGCGTGGATACCCTTTCCGGCGGACAGCGCCAGCGCGCGTGGATTGCGATGGTGCTGGCGCAGGAGACCTCCATCATGCTGCTGGACGAGCCGACGACCTGGCTCGACATCAGCCATCAGATTGACCTGCTGGAGCTGCTGAGCGAGCTCAACCGCACGCAGGGGTATACCCTGGCGGCGGTGCTGCACGATTTAAACCAGGCGTGCCGCTACGCCACGCACCTGATTGCCTTGCGAGACGGTGAGATCGTGGCGCAGGGCGCGCCGAAAGAGATTGTGACGCCGGAGCTGATCGAACGGATCTACGGCATGCGCTGCATGATTATTGACGATCCGGTGGCGGGTACGCCGCTGGTGGTGCCGCTTGGAAAACGTGCGGTCTGATGCCCTCACCCCAGCCCTCTCCCACAGGGAGAGGGAGCAAACCATCCCCTCGCCCCTTTGGGGAGAGGGTTAGGGTGAGGGGAAATAACTACCCCAATATATCCTTTAACACCGGCCCAATCTTCTCAAACGCCTGCGGTGAAATGATATCCACGTGGGCGCAGTCCTGGCTGTACACCTCCAGTTCCCCAACCCACGGTGCCCACGCGACCTGCGGATCCATCGTTCGCGTGCGCTCGGCGACAAACAGCGTCGCTTTGCCGTCAAACCGCGCGCTGTGCGCCGTGGTTAACAACCGCACCGCGTCGGCGTAGTTGCCTTCAATAGCGTTAAACAGCTCGCTGGAGCCCTGCCCCTGCTGGGCGGCGATAAAGGCCTGACGCTCGCGCTCGATTTCCGCCAGCACCTCCGGGTCGAGGCCGTTGGCCTCTTTCTCCGCCCAGTTTTGCGTTTCCGGCGGCCAGGTATCCAGCAGGCCGAGGAAGGCCACCTCTTCACCCAGCTCGCGCAGACGGGCGGCAATGCCCTGCGCCAGCGTGCCGCCGAGGGAATAGCCGAACAGATAATACGGCCCCTGCGGCTGCTGCTTACGCAACGTGTTCAGATGGTGCTCAATGACTCCATCCAGATCCGCGCGCTGCTGCATCGGGCCGTCCGGGCGCGGCGACTGAATCCCGACGATAGACCAGCGCGGGCTGAGGTAGCGCGCCAGGACGCTAAACTGCCAGGCAAAGCCGGACGCCGGATGGAAGCAGAACAGCGTCGGGCCGCTGCTTCCACGCAGCGGGAGAAGGGTTTCATACCCCAGGCGCTGCGCCTGCTCGTCGCTCATCTGCGAGTCCAGCAGCGCGCTGAGCTTGCTCACCGTCGAGGCGACCATAATCTGCCCCGGCGTAACCTTGCGCGAGAATGTGCGGCTTAGCTGCGCGGCCAGGCGCATCGCCAGCAGCGAGTGGCCGCCGAGGGCAAAGAAGTCGGCCTCAATATCGTTCACCTCGCAGCCCAGCAGATCGGAAAACGCCTGCGCGACGGCGGCTTCGGTTTCCGTCTCCGGCGCGCGGCCGGAGGTTTTACTGGTCAGCTCCGGCAGCGGCAGCGCCTTGCGGTCAAGCTTGCCGTTCGCGCTGAGCGGCAGCGCGCTGATTTGCAGCAGCACCACCGGCACCATGTGCGGCGGCAGCTGCGCTTTGAGCGATTCCAGCAGCGCGTCGCGATCCAGCGGTAAGCCGGATTCGGAAACCACGTAGCCCACCAGCTGGCGGGCATCGCCGCCGGTGGCCGCCGCCTGGTTGAACACGCAGGCGTGGGCCACGGCCTGAGCCACGTCCGGCAGCGACAGCATCGCCCGGTCGATCTCGCCCAGCTCGATGCGCTGGCCGCGAATTTTCAGCTGATCGTCGCTGCGGCCCAGGTATTCCACCGCCCCGTTGTCCAGCCAGCGGGCAACGTCGCCGGTGCGGTACATCCGCTCGCCGGGGGCAAACGGGTCGGCAATAAAGCGGCTGGCGGTGAGGTCCGGACGGCCCAGATACCCCTGCGCCAGCTGAATGCCGGTGAGATAAAGGTCGCCCGCCACGCCGAACGGCACCGGGCGCATCATGGCGTCCAGAATGCGCAGCCCCGTGTTCCACACCGGGAAGCCGATCGGCACGCTGTTACCCTCCACCGCCGCCAGCTCGGGGCCAAACGCCGGATACCAGCTTACGTCCACCGCCGCTTCCGTTGGGCCATAAAGGTTGTGCAGCGGCGCATGGGTGAGCTGCTCCCACTCGCGGCACAGCTCGGTCGGCAGCGCTTCGCCGCTGCAGAACACCTGCTTAAGGGTTTTGCAGCAGGCCACGTTTTCCGGCGTCAGCGAGGCGACAAACGCCGCCAGCATCGAGGGCACGAAGTGGGTAGTGGTCACGCCGTACTGGGCGAAGAAGCTCTGCATCGCCTGCGGATCGCGGTGCGCGTCCGGCTCGGCCATCACCAGCTTCGCCCCGGCGATAAACGGCCACCAGAACTCCCACACCGACACGTCAAAGCTGCACGGCGTTTTCTGCGCTACCACGTCAGTTGCGTTCAGCGGGTAGCGATCCTGCATCCACTTCAGGCGGTTAACGATGGCGGTATGGCCGACCATGACGCCCTTCGGGCGGCCCGTCGAACCGGAGGTAAAGATGATGTACGCGGTCTGCTCCGGCGTCGCCAGCCGCAGCGGTTCAGCCTCCGCAGCCGGTAACAGAGTGTTGTAACTAAACGAACAAATCGGCAGATCGCTAAAGCGCGGGAGCTGCTCGTCGGTAGTGATGAGCAGGGACGGCTTCGCGTCCTCCAGCATCATCCGCAGACGGTCGTCCGGGTAGCCGGTATCGAGCGGCAGCCACGCGGCGCCGGCCTCGACGATGCCGTGCAGCGCCAGGGTCAGGAACACCGAGCGCGGGAGCGCCACCGCCACGCTGTCGCCCGGCTTGACGCCGCGATCGCGCAGCAGGTTAGCCAGCGCGACGACCTGCTCGCGCATCTGGCGATAGCTGAGCTCAACGTGCGCATCCGCCAGCGCGGGGGCGTCCGGCGTTTTGCTCGCCTGCTCCGCCACCAGATCCGCGAGCGTAGTGGACGGCAGCGCCAGCCCGGTGTCGTTGATGCGCGACAGCTGCGCGTACTCCTGCTCAGAAACGGTTTCCACTTCGCCGCAGCGCAGGTCCGGATTAGCCGCAAACTGCTGCAGCATCGCGTTCAGGCGCGCCGCGTGGCGCTTCAGCGTCGCCTCATCGTAACGCTGTTTATTGGCAAGGATCTCAATGCTCAGCCCACCCTGCTCGTCCGGGAACAGCGCCAGCTCCAGATCGTTTACCGGGCCGGTGGCCAGCGTGTGGGTGATGGCCTCCACGCCGTCGATATCCAGCTGATAATCGAAGACCTTAACGTTCAGCACCGGGCCAAACAGCGCTTCGTCGCCCGCGGCACGCCCGCTGTCGCGCACGATCTGCTCGGCGTCGTAGCGCTGGTGGCGGCGCATTTTTTTCAGCTGGTTCGCCAGGCGCAGCGCCAGCTCCGGCAGGCTCTCCTGGGCGTTGATGTTCACCGCCAGCGGCAGGACGTTGAGCACCGGCCCGGTCGCGGTCAGCGCGGCGGAGCCCATGCGGCGCATGAAGATAAACCCGGCGGCGTAGTCCAGCCGTCCTGTCAGGCGGCCCAGCCACAGCGCCACCAGCGCAAGCGCCAGATCGGTGCGCTGCACCTGCCCTGCCGCCTGTGCAAGCTGGCTAAACGCACGGCCGTCGGTAGCAATTTTCAGGCGCAGGATATCGGTCGTCGCCGCGCGGCCCGGTAAAGGAGCAGCAGAAAGCGACACCGGAGAAGGAAGCTGCCTGCGCTGCTCTGCCCAGAAGGCACCGTCGCGCGCGTATGCCTCGCTGTCGCGATAGCGCTGATACTCGTCCACCACCTCGGCAAACGGCGTAAACGGGGATGCGGGCGTCGGTTCACCCTTTTTCCAGGCGGCATAAATCGCGGCGATCTGGCGGGTAATGGCCGGGAAGCTAAAGCCATCCACCACCAGATGGTGATAGCGCTGATACCAGTACCAGTGGCTTTCCCCCACCTGAATCAGCTGGTGAAACGCCAGCGGCTGCCCGCTCTCGACGCGCAGGTTTTGATTGAGGTCGGCCTCCATCAGCGCCACGGCGTCGTCGTGAGAGGTAACGCGAACGATGGATGGCTCCGGCAGAATGAAGGTGTCATCCACCCACTGCCACACCTCGCCGTTCTCCTCGGCAAAACGCGTGCGCAGGGTATCGGCCAGCATCATGCCAGCGGCAATCGCCTTTGCCAGCAGCGGCGCATCGATGTCGCCTTTCAATTCGGTGTAGTGCGCCACGCTCCAGGCGTTTGGCAGCGTGGAAAGCTGCTCCGCCATCCAGATACCCGGCTGGGCGGCGACAAGCGGAAGACGGTTCATGCGTGCTCCTCCGCAAAATGAGAAGGTTCAAGCGTTTTCCAACGTTCGGCCAGCCACTGCTGGCACGCCTCTTGGGACTGCGGCTCGCAGACAACGCGCCAGCCTGCGGGCAGCTCGCACTGCTGCGGCCACAGGCTGTACTGCCCCTGGTCGTTTTGCAAAATGGCGAACTGTCCCTGCGGATTATCGAAAGGATTGCTGAATTCCATACAGACTCCGTTATTAAATAAGCGGCTGCCAGAGGGTCATTAGCCCCTGCGTCAGCCCACCGCGCCAGCAAAGCGCATCGTGCCCGCCGTCAACCTGACGCCAGATAACCGGTTGCTGTGTGTGTTGTAGTTCGGCGTAAAGCGCCTGATTTGCGCGGAAAATGAGCGGCTCGTTGCGCCCGGCCTCAAGGACGATGCGCAGCCCGCGTGCGGTTTTTTCACCCGCTTTAAGTTGTTCGACAAGCAGCCCGTCCCGCTGCGCGCCGCGGTGCGGCCACCAGTAGGAGCCGGACTGGCTGAGCACGCAGCCAAAACGCTGCGGCCAGTTGAGCCCTGCGTAAAGAGAGGAAAGCCCGCCGAAGCTCTGCCCCGCCACAACGGTACGCTCGGCGCGGTCGCTGAACGGTGCGAGGGTTTTCACCCGCGGGAGAAGTTCTTCCTGCACCGCCAGCCAGAACTCGGGGTTGCAGGGCAGCTCGCGGCTGCGGTGCTCGGTATCGATCGCGTCGATTAACACGTAGACCGCAGGCGGCAGCTTGCCTTCATCCGTGAGCGACGTCAGCGCAGGCCAGACGGGCATGCTTTCGGACCAGAACTGCCCGTCGAGCAGGACCGCCAGCGGGCGCTCGAGGTTCTCGTCACCGGCGGTAAAAATCCAGACGCGGCGGCGGTTGCCCAGCCGCGCGCTGTTCCACTCAATGCTGACGGGCTTTTTGTAGGGCGCATCGGGATGGTTCCAGCCCGGCTGCACCGGGGCCTCAGGCATCTCCAGCGCCGAGACGGCGTGGCCGCGCCCGCCGCGCCAGCTTTGCGGGTTCAGCGGGTCGGACACCGCGTGCGGCAGCAGCTTGCGCCAGCCTTCGCGCAGCGCCATGCGGTCCGGCAGCTCGCCTTCAAACACCGCGCTGGAAAAGTCGTCTTCATGACTGGAGGGAATAAAGCAGTAGCTGCCGCGCCATTCCGGGCTGAAATCGCCCTGCCACTGCCAGACGTCGGTATCCGGGATGCGTTCGAGAGACTGCGGGCGGGCATTCTGATGGTGATCGGTCACGCCGGTGATATAGAGCCAGACGCGCTTCACCGCGGACGTTTTCTGGGTTCCTGCCGGGTCACGCCACCAGAAGGTGACGCGATAGCTCTCCTTCTGACGTTCCCATTCCGGTCCGTTTTTCGATTGCCACCACCCTTCACTTCCGGTTGTTAACGCCGTCACCCTTATAACCCCATGTTTAGCTGACTTTTTTGCTTCAGAGCAAATTTTATTGATAATATTATTGATAACTATTTGCATTTGCAATAGCGTAATGCCCGCGCTGTGGGAAGCGCGTTCATAAATAATCATAAAAGCGGGACGTACAATGAATAAGAAGATTCACTCTCTGGCATTGCTGGTCAATTTAGGGATTTATGGGGTCGCGCTGCCCGCTATGGCAGACGACAACACCGCCACCGCGCAGCACGAAGACACGATGGTGATCACCGCCGCAGAGCAAAACCTGCAGGCGCCAGGCGTATCGACTATCACGGCCGATGAAATCCGTAAAAACCCTCCCGCGCGGGACGTGGCGGAAATCATCCGCACCATGCCGGGCGTTAACCTGACCGGTAACTCCACCAGCGGCCAGCGCGGCAACAACCGCCAGATCGACATTCGCGGCATGGGCCCGGAGAATACCCTGATCCTGATCGACGGCAAGCCGGTCACCAGCCGCAACTCCATCCGCCTGGGCTGGCGCGGCGAGCGTGATACCCGCGGCGATACCGGCTGGGTACCGCCAGAGATGATCGAACGCATCGAAGTGATCCGCGGCCCTGCTGCGGCTCGCTACGGCAACGGCGCGGCAGGCGGCGTGGTCAATATCATCACTAAAAAATTCGACAACCAGTGGCACGGTTCCTGGAACACCTATCTGAACGCGCCGGAACATAAGGATGAAGGTTCCACCAAGCGAACCAACTTCAGCCTGAGCGGCCCGCTGGGCGGCGACTTCAGCTTCCGCATGTTCGGCAACCTGGATAAAACGCAGGCCGACGCGTGGGACATTAACCAGGGCCATCAGTCCGATCGCACCGGCGCGTATGCCGACACGCTGCCGGCGGGCCGTGAAGGCGTAGAGAACAAAGACATCAACGGCGTGGTGCGCTGGGACTTCGCGCCTATGCAGTCCCTCGAATTTGAAGCGGGCTACAGCCGCCAGAACAACCTCTACGCGGGCGATACCCAGAACACCAACAACGACAACAGCTCCAACGGCCTGGTGAAGAAAAACTACGGTAAAGAGACTAACCGTATCTATCGTCAGAACTTCGCGGTGACCTGGAACGGCGGCTGGGATAACGGCATCACCACCAGCAACTGGGCGCAGTACGAACATACCCGCAACTCGCGTCTGGGCGAAGGGCTGGCGGGCGGTCTGGAAGGGTTATTCAACAGCAATAAATTCACCGACACCGATCTTGCCGACGTGATGCTGCACAGTGAAATCAACCTGCCGATCGATTTCCTCGTCAACCAGAACCTGACCCTGGGCACCGAGTGGAACCAGCAGCGCATGAAGGATTCCACCTCCAACACCCAGGCCCAGCAGGGCGGCACCATCCCGGGCATGAGCGACGACCGGAGCCCGTACTCCTCGGCGGAGATTTTCTCCCTGTTCGCGGAGAACAACATGGAGCTGACCGACAGCACCATGCTGACCCCGGCGCTGCGCTTCGACCACCACACCATTGTGGGCAACAACTGGAGCCCGTCCCTGAACCTGTCGCAGGGCCTGGGTGATGACTTCACGCTGAAAATGGGTATCGCGCGCGCTTACAAAGCCCCGAGCCTGTACCAGACCAACCCGAACTACCTGCTGTACAGCAAAGGCCAGGGCTGCTACGCCAGCTCTGACGGCGTGGGCTGCTACATGATGGGTAACGACGACCTGAAGGCCGAAACCAGCATCAACAAAGAGATTGGCCTTGAGTGGAAGCACGACGGCTGGCTGGCGGGCGTGACCTGGTTCCGTAACGACTATCGCGACAAGATTGAAGCGGGCTACGCGCCGATTGGCCAGACGTCCACCAGTAAAGTCACCACCGACATTTACCAGTGGGAAAACGTGCCTAAGGCCGTAGTTGAAGGTCTGGAAGGCTCCCTGAACGTGCCGGTAAGCGACACGATCAACTGGACCAACAACATCACCTACATGCTGCAGAGCAAGAACAAAGAGACCGGCGACCGTCTGTCGATCATTCCTGAGTACACGCTGAACTCAACCCTGAGCTGGCAGGTCCATCAGGACGTATCGCTTCAGTCGACCTTCACCTGGTACGGCAAGCAGCAGCCGAAGAAATACAACTACAAAGGTCAGCCTGTTACCGGGTCTGAGAAAGACGAAGTTAGCCCGTACAGCATCGTTGGCCTGAGCGCGACCTGGGACGTGACCAAAAACGTCAGCCTGACCGGCGGGATTGATAACGTCTTCGATAAACGTCAGTGGCGCGCGGGTAATGCCCAGACCACGGGTAATACCACGACGGGGGCGTATATGTACGGCGCAGGTGCCTATACGTATAACGAGCCGGGCCGTACCTGGTATATGAGCGTGAATACGCATTTCTAGGTAAAAGCAAAACGGCAACCCTGTTGCCGTTTTTAATTTCTCCACCCTCTCCCCGCGGGAGAGGGCCGGGGTGAGAGCCTCAGACCGCATATTCCCCCTTCATCTGAAAGTTTACATTCGCCCCTTCAAATAAAAGTCTACATTTATAAATCTGGCATAATTCGTTGTGTTTACATTGCCATTAACGGTTATTCCCCACAAGCATTTAACAAACACCCAATTTATTTCTCCTGATATTCAATTTAATTATTTAAAACAGAAAAACATAAATTAATACAATAAAAAACCTGTTGTCTCGCCATAAGAAACGCCTGTAATCTCTGCCACGCCCGCCCGTCCTGGCGGTAAGCACCTATAAACACTGCATTCAGGAAAGAGCCACGGCATAAAAGCCGAGGCGCACGTACGCACGCTGTAAAAGCATCCGCACGTTTATACGAATAGTTTTTAATTACAAGCATCAGAATTGTAACGCTGGGCAGTAATGAAAACCCTGGGCAGTTCATAAATCAAAGGGAATAAACTAAGGATTTCCATTGTGAATTCCTGGTCCGCTCTATATTTAATTTAATGCGAGTTTACAATGAAAAAATCTATTATTGCTGTTCTGCTTTCTGCTGTTATTACGCCTGCGGCTTTTGCAGGCTCAGTTTTCGACCAGATTAAAACAAATACAACCGATATTAATCAGAATCACAATGATATCGCCAATGTAGCAAGTGTGAATGATTCCCAGGATCGCGTTCTGGGTGACCTTTATGACCGCATGAAAGCCAGCGGTATAGCTATCGGCAGAAACGCAGTCCGTATTGGACAGAACAGAATTGATATCGCCGCTAACAAAGCCGGTATCAAAACCAACGCCGACGCCATTGCCCAGAATAAAAACGCTATCGACGACAACACGCACGAGATCGACACTAACGCCCAGCTGATCCGCGCCACCGCAAAACAGGTCGGTGATAACCGCGACGGCGTCGCCGCCAACAAAGTCGGCATCAATATCAACGCAGACGCCATTGCCCAGAATAAAACGGCTATCGACGACAACACCCATGAAATCGACACCAACGCCCAGCTGATCCGCGCCACCGCAAAACAGGTCGGTGATAACCGCGACGGCGTCGCCACCAACAAAGCCGGCATCAAAACCAATGCCGATGCTATTTCCCAGAACAAAACGGCTATCGACGACAACACGCACGAGATCGACACCAACGCCCAGCTGATCCGCGCCACCGCAAAACAGGTCGGTGATAACCGCGACGGCGTCGCCGCCAACAAAGTCGGCATCAATACCAATGCAGACGCTATCGCCCAGAACAAAACGGCTATCGACGACAACACCCATGAAATCGACACCAACGCCCAGCTGATCCGCGCCACCGCAAAACAGGTCGGTGATAACCGCGACGGCGTCGCCGCCAACAAAGCCAGCATCAAAACCAATGCAGACGCTATCGTCCAGAATAAAACCACTCTTGACGACCACGCTCTTGCTATCCACAACCTTGACGGCCATCTGCAGTCCGTTGACAACCTGGCGCATGACCTGAATATCAAAAACATCCAGGATCGTGCAGAACTCGCCCAGCACGATCGGGCCATTAAAAATAACGCAGCGGAAAACACCCGCCAGGATGTGTTGATTCAGGGGAATACCCAGACGGGTAAAACTAACGGGGATAATATCGCTCTCAACAAAGCCGGTATCAAAACCAATGCCGAAGCTATTGCCCAGAACAAAACGGCTATCGACGACAACACGCACGAGATCGACACTAACGCCCAGCTGATCCGCGCCACCGCAAAACAGGTCGGTGATAACCGCGACGGCGTCGCCGCCAACAAAGCCGGTATCAAAACCAACGCAGACGCCATTGCCCAGAATAAAAACGCTATCGACGACAACACGCACGAGATCGACACCAACGCCCAGTTGATCCGCGCCACCGCAAAACAGGTCGGTGATAACCGCGACGGCGTCGCCGCCAACAAAGTCGGCATCAAAACCAATGCCGACGATATCGCGCAGAACAAGAACGCTATCGGCGACAATACCCAACAAATCAACAACAACGTCCAGCTGATTCGCTCGACAGAAAAACAGGTTGGTGAAAACCGCACGGGCCTTATGGCAAATAAAGGCGATATCGTAACGACGGCAACGGGAGTGCTGAGTAACGCAGCGGATATCGCCAACAACAAAACCTCCATCAATCGCCTTTCAGGGCAAAACGGCACAACCTATAAACTGGCTGCGGCGACTGCCCGCCTGAGCATTCATGAAGAGCAACAAATCGTCACCCTGGCTCAGGATACGAAGGTCGCCCAGGCCACAGGTGAATACGCTCAGTCTCGCGCTCAAATCGCCATGCAAAACGCCGAGAAAAACCGTGCCGCTCTGGTCGCCTCCAACAAGAAGATCGCCGCGAACAGCGTCGCACTTGCCGATCATGAACAGCGCATTGAGACGCTTGAGCAGAGCAACAGCAGTAATTTTGGCAAGCTGAAAAGTGAGGTGGACGAGAACCGCAAACGCGCTTCCGCAGGCATCGCGGGCGTTGCGGCGATGGCGAACATCCCGCAGGTGACCAACACGCAGAACTTCTCCGTGGGCGCCGGTGTGGGCAATACCGATGGTGAAAACGCGCTGGCGGTGGGCTTCTCTGCACGCGCAACGGAAAACGTGGTGGTGAAAGCCTCCGTGTCTGACGATTCTCAGCATAACTTTGTTGTCGGCGGCGGCATCGCATACGGCTGGTAACGCAACTCGCCGGGTAGCATTTGCTTACCCGGCACTTTTATCTGCGGTAAAGTAAGCGTTTTAGCGAGCAAGCGAGAACAATAATGCAGGTGACACATTCCACGTTTTTTCTTGCAGGGCTTACCGTCCATCATGTCACCTTCGATCCCTCAACCTTCACCGATGCCGATCTTCTCTGGCTCCCCCACCACGCTGAGCTTTCAAACGCCGGGCGTAAACGCAAAGCGGAGCATCTTGCCGGACGCATCGCCGCCGCGCATGCCTTACCTGACCACGCCGTTCCCGGCATCGGCCCCAGCGGCGAACCGCTCTGGCCGGAAGGTATTTCAGGCAGCATCACCCACTGCGGCACGCAGGCCATGGCGGTTGTCGTCCGTCATCCAGATGCGCTGGTAGGTATTGATTGCGAAGCCATTCTTCCAGATCCTGAAGCCCGCGACATCAAGGACGGTATCGTTGATGCGCAGGAAGCGATATGCCTGACGCGCTCGGGCTACTCTTTTGCGCTGGCATTGACGCTCGCTTTTAGCGCCAAAGAGAGTTTGTTTAAAGCACTCTTCCCGCAGGTGAAGATTTTTATGGGCTTTGAGTGTGCGAGAGTCACAGAGGTAACGGAAAAAACCATCACACTGGCGCTTTCGCGCCCGGCTGGAGAATATCCTGAGGGTAAACGCTTCACCCTCGTCTGGCAGAGTAATGATGGGAACGTGTGGACGCTGCTAAAAGCCTGATGGCGCTGCGCTTATCAGGCCTACGGTAAAGCGGTTTTGTAGGCCGGGTAAGCGCAGCGCCACCCGGCATAAAGTGCACAGATAGATATCAGCTCACTGCCCCGCAAGCGCTCTGTAAAACGCGGGATTATCTCTAATCACATTCAGCACTTTCGCCGCTAATCCCGTTGGGTTTCGCCGTTTCGACTCCCAGCTTTTTATCGTATCTACGCTGGTGCCAAGCGCCTTTGCCATTTCGCTTTGCGTGACATTGAGCTGTACTCTTATCGCACGAACGTCTGCGACCTCATAGCGAGTTACTCGTGATGGCGTTTTCTTACCACGATGGATCTCGGCTGCCTCTTCAAGCGAAGCCTTCAGCTCATTAAAGATACTCATTTTCTGCCTCTCTTTGCCTGATGGAGTACATAGTACACCTTTAATTAACGGGACTGGAAGCGGTATTTGTGAGAACAGATGTGAGCTTTTTGAGTTCAGTTTTCTCTGCATCGGTCAGGCTGTCCTTCGCGCTTTTTGGGTAGGCCATGATGAAATAAATCACCTCCTTCGTGGCCAAAAAGTAGATAACTCTGGCACCGCCTCTCTTCCCCTTTGAGCCTGCGGCCATCCTGATTTTCCGTAGCCCACCCGTGTGTTGGATCAGGTCGCCTTTATCAGGCCAGGCAATGAGTTCCTTTTGGAGATCCTTTAATTCATCATCCGTAGCAATGCTTTTAATCTGCCGGGTAAAGAGTGATGTTTCGATAAACTCTATCGCGTGACTCATCCATAGTTCCTTCCCTGGACGCAGCAAAAGCCTGAATGCTTCAGCACCAGGCTTTTGCTGCATGGTTACTCTTCCTTGAGTAATATCGCGCCAAATAACTGTATTTATATACAGGCAAAGGGTATTTTAAGAATCCGTTTAGACATCTGGGAACATCACGCTGTTCCCCGGCGCTTCCCTGTGCAGATGGATGAAGTTCAGGTGCCGCTCATACTGGTCCAGAATGTCCGTAATCACCTGCTCTTTACTGTAATCCATCAAATCATTCCCCTGGCTGCCTTCCAGCAGGAAGGTTTCCAGCCGGTAGTAGGTTGATTTCCCGCTGCGCGCCCGGTAGGTAAACCCGGGAATTGAATACTGCTGCGGCCAGATCTGATAGACAAAGTTCTGCTCATCGCCCATGTGCACCAGCAGATCCAGGTGCCCCAGGTTATCGCCGTCTTCCGGCGGCAGGCTTTTCAGCTCCACGTACGCACCGCGCAGCTTCAGCTCCTGCGCCACCTCTTCCATTGCCGGGAAACATACCGTCTCCATCATCTGTTTGGTGTAGCGCGTGCCCGGGTAGTTCATCAGGCGAGAAAGACGTTTCTTCCAGCTCAGGCGATCCTGCACGCCTAGCGGTCGCGGCGCGGTGTCGCGGTTGGCGCTTTCGCGGCGGTAGTCTTCCACCTTAAGCGATTTATACAGCCCGGCCATCACGAAGAAGATCACGAAGCTGAACGGCAGTCCCATGATCACCGTGGTGTTCTGCAGCGCAGAGATACCGTTGGTCATCAGCATGCCGAGCGTCAGCAGGCCGATGGCGACGGACCAGAAGATACGCAGCCAGTTCGGCGCATCGCTGTTGATGTCCTTCAGCTTCGAGGTGAAGTTGCCCAGCACCAGCGCGCCGGAGTCCGCCGAGGTGACGTAAAACAGCAGGCCGGTGATGGTCGCCACGGAGGCGCTAAAGGTAAACGCCGGATACTGCGCCAGCAGGCTGTAGAAGCCGCGCTCCGGGTGCGCCATCGCTTCCTGCGCGAAGGTTGCGTTGCCGTGAATGATCTCGTGCAGCGCGCTGTTGCCGAAAATCGACAGCCACAGCAGCGTAAAGGTGAACGGGATAATCAGCGTGCCCATCACAAACTGGCGAATGGTGCGTCCACGCGAAATGCGCGCGAGGAACAGGCCGACAAACGGCGACCACGCCACCCACCACGCCCAGAAGAACAGCGTCCAGTTGTTCATCCACTCGACCGGGCGGTCAAAGGCGAAGCTGTTCAGCGTCATGCCCATAAAGCGGTTCACGTAGTCGCCCACGTTGAGCACTAAGGCATTGAGCAGGAACGAGGTGTCGCCCATAAACAGCACGAACAGGATCAGACCCAGCGCCAGCGCCACGTTCAGCTCGGAGAGCACGCGGATGCCTTTATCAACGCCCGACGTCACCGAGATGGTGGCGATAATGACGGAGAGCGCAATCAGCGCCGCCTTGGCCGCCATCGAATCCGGGATATCAAACAGCACGCTCAGGCCGTAGTTGAGCTGCACCACGCCGATGCCGAGCGTTGTCGCGATACCAAAGATGGTGCCGATCACCGCCGCAATGTCGACGCTGTGGCCTATCGGGCCGTTAATCTTTTTACCGAAGATCGGGTAGAGCGCGGAGCGGATGGTGAGGGGCAAATTATAACGATAGCTAAAGTATCCGAGCGCCATGCCCATCAGGGCGTACATCGACCAGCCGGTCAGGCCGTAGTGGAACAGCGTCCAGACCATCGCCTGGCGAGCGGCCTCCATCGTCTGCCCAGCCCCCTCCGGCGGCTGCATATACTGCGTGACCGGTTCCGCCACGGAGAAGAACATCAGGTCGATGCCGATGCCCGCGGCAAACAGCATTGCGGCCCAGCTCAGCAGGCTGAACTCGGGCTTTGACTGCTCCGGCCCGAGCTTCACCGAACCGAAGCGCGAGCAGGCAATGCAGACCACGAAGACGATATAGAGCGTCGCGGCCAGCAGATAGTACCAGCCGAAGGTCTTCGACACCCAGTTCAGGGTGCGCCCAATCCACTCGGCAGAAAAATCACGAAAGAAGATCGTCGTCAGGGAAAACAACAAAATCAGCCCGGCGGAAGTAAAAAAAACGACCGGGTTGATTTTGTCTTTTTCTCTGTCCTGTGAAAGGTCTGTCATCCAGTATCCCCACTGTTTTTGTAACTATTAAAATCCAAAACCGCAACAATTAAGACACATTTTATATTGAACGTCCAATCAAAAACCGCTTTAATGGTTAACCAACGCTGATGAATGGAGTGGCAAAAATGCCCAAAGTGGGGATGCAGCCGATCCGGCGCAGGCAGCTAATCGATGCCACGCTGGAAGCAATAAATGAGGTGGGTATGCATGATGCGACCATCGCGCAGATCGCCCGTCGGGCCGGCGTTTCCACCGGGATCATAAGCCACTACTTCAAAGACAAAAATGGCCTGCTGGAAGCGACCATGCGCGACATCACCGGCCAGCTGCGCGACGCGGTGTTAAGCCGCTTACGCGCCCTTCCGCACGGCAGCGCGGAGCAGCGACTGCAAGCGATTGTCGGCGGCAACTTTGATGAAACCCAGACCAGCGGCGCGGCGATGAAGGCCTGGCTGGCCTTCTGGGCGAGCAGCATGCACCAGCCGATGCTCTACCGCCTTCAGCAGGTGAGCAGCCGCCGCCTGCTGTCGAACCTGGTGTACGAGTTCCGCCGCGAGCTGCCGCGCCAGCAGGCCGAAGAGGCGGGCTACGGGCTGGCGGCGCTGATTGACGGGCTGTGGCTGCGCGCCGCGCTGAGCGGTAAGCCGTTGGATAAAACCCTGGCCCAGTCGCTTACCAGCCACTTTATCAGCCAGCATTTACCGACCGAATAACCGAGGAGAAATTATGTCCCGAATGGCAGAACAGCAGCTTTATATCAATGGTGGTTATACATCGGCCACCAGCGGTCGCACCTTCGAGACCATCAACCCGGCCAACGGTGAAGTCCTGGCGAGCGTACAGGCCGCCGGGCGCGAAGACGTGGACCGCGCCGTCGAAAGCGCAACACGCGGGCAAAAAATCTGGGGGGCGATGACCGCCATGGAGCGCTCGCGCATCCTGCGTCGCGCCGTCGATATCCTGCGCGAGCGCAACGACGAGCTCGCAAAGCTGGAAACCCTCGACACCGGTAAAGCATTTTCTGAAACCTCAACCGTCGATATCGTCACCGGCGCGGACGTGCTGGAGTACTACGCGGGGCTGATCCCGGCGCTGGAAGGCAGCCAGATCCCGCTGCGCGACACCTCGTTCGTCTACACCCGCCGCGAGCCTCTGGGCGTGGTGGCGGGCATCGGCGCGTGGAACTACCCGATCCAGATCGCCCTGTGGAAATCCGCTCCGGCGCTGGCGGCGGGCAACGCGATGATCTTCAAGCCGAGCGAAGTGACCCCGCTTACCGCCCTGAAGCTCGCCGAGATCTACACCGAAGCGGGCGTGCCGGACGGCGTGTTTAACGTCCTGCCGGGCGTGGGCGCGGAGACCGGCCAGTTCCTGACCGAACATCCGGGCATTGCCAAAGTCTCCTTTACCGGCGGCGTCGCCAGCGGCAAAAAGGTGATGGCCAACTCCGCGGCCTCGTCCCTGAAAGAGGTGACGATGGAGCTGGGCGGCAAATCCCCGCTGATTATTTTCGACGACGCGGATCTGGATCTCGCAGCGGACATCGCGATGATGGCGAACTTCTTCAGTTCTGGCCAGGTGTGCACCAACGGCACACGCGTGTTCGTGCCTGCGACGTTCAAGGCCGCGTTTGAGCAGAAAATCGTCGAGCGCGTGGGCCGCATCCGCGCGGGCGATCTGTTCGATGAAAACACCAACTTTGGCCCAATGGTCAGCTTCCCGCACCGCGACAGCGTGCTGCGCTACATCGCCAAAGGCAAAGAGGAAGGCGCGCGCGTGCTGTGCGGCGGCGATGCGCTGAAGGGTGACGGCTTTGACAACGGCGCGTGGGTCGCCCCGACCGTGTTCACCGACTGCACCGACGAAATGACCATCGTGCGCGAAGAGATCTTCGGCCCGGTGATGTCCATCCTCACTTATGAAGGTGAAGAAGAAGCCATTCGCCGCGCCAACGACACCGACTACGGCCTGGCGGCGGGCATCGTCACTGCCGACCTGAACCGCGCGCACGGCGCTATTCATCAGCTCGAAGCGGGCATCTGCTGGATCAACACCTGGGGTGAATCCGCCGCAGAGATGCCGGTTGGCGGCTACAAACACTCCGGCATTGGCCGCGAGAACGGCGTGATGACGCTGCAGAGCTACACCCAGGTGAAGTCCATCCAGGTTGAGATGGGTAAATTCCAGTCCATATTTTAACCGGGAGGTTTATTTGCAATTTGACTACATCATTATCGGGGCCGGCTCTGCCGGCAACGTACTGGCAACGCGACTGACTGAAGATCCGAACACCACCGTCCTGCTGCTTGAGGCGGGCGGCCCGGATTACCGTATGGATTTCCGCACCCAGATGCCCGCCGCGCTGGCGTTTCCGCTGCAGGGCAAGCGCTACAACTGGGCGTACGAAACCGAACCGGAGCCGTACATGAACAACCGCCGCATGGAGTGCGGACGCGGCAAAGGGCTGGGCGGCTCGTCGCTGATTAACGGCATGTGCTACGTGCGCGGCAACGCCATGGATCTGGACAACTGGGCAAAAGACGCTGGCCTTGAACACTGGAGTTACCTCAACTGCCTGCCCTACTACCGCAAGGCGGAGACCCGCGACGTAGGGCCGAACGACTACCACGGCGGCGACGGTCCGGTGAGCGTCACCACCTCGAAGCCGGGCGTGAACCCGCTGTTTGAAGCGATGGTCGAAGCGGGCGTGCAGGCGGGCTATCCGCGCACCGAGGATCTCAACGGCTACCAGCAGGAAGGCTTCGGCCCGATGGACCGCACGGTCACGCCGCAGGGCCGACGCGCCAGCACCGCGCGCGGCTATCTGGACCAGGCGAAGCCGCGTCCGAACCTGACCATTCGCACCCACGCCATGACCGATCATATTATCTTTGACGGCAAGCGCGCGGCGGGCGTCGAGTGGCTCGAGGGCGAAAGCACCATTCCGTCCAAAGCGACGGCAAATAAAGAAGTCCTGCTGTGCGCAGGGGCGATTGCCTCGCCGCAGATCCTCCAACGCTCCGGCGTGGGCAGCGCAGAGCTGCTGAAGCAGTTTGATATTCCGCTGGTGCACGACCTGCCCGGCGTGGGCGAAAACCTGCAGGATCACCTGGAGATGTACCTCCAGTACGAGTGCAAAGAGCCGGTCTCCCTCTACCCTGCCCTGCAGTGGTGGAACCAGCCGAAGATTGGCGCCGAGTGGCTGTTTGGCGGCACCGGCGTGGGCGCGAGCAACCACTTCGAAGCGGGCGGGTTTATCCGCAGCCGCGAGGAGTTTGAATGGCCGAACATTCAGTACCACTTCCTGCCGGTGGCGATTAACTACAACGGCTCGAACGCGGTAAAAGAGCACGGCTTCCAGTGCCACGTTGGGTCCATGCGCTCCCCGAGCCGCGGCCACGTGCGCATCAAGTCGCGCGATCCCCATCAGCATCCGGCAATTCTGTTCAACTATATGTCCCACGAGCAGGACTGGCAGGAGTTCCGCGACGCGATTCGCATCACCCGCGAGATCATGCACCAGCCCGCGCTGGACAAGTACCGCGGTCGTGAAATCAGCCCGGGCGTCGAGTGCCAGACCGACGAACAGCTGGACGAGTTCGTGCGTAACCACGCCGAAACCGCGTTCCACCCGTGCGGTACCTGCAAGATGGGCTATGACGAGATGGCGGTGGTCGACGGCGAAGGCCGCGTTCACGGGCTGGAAGGGCTGCGCGTCGTGGATGCGTCGATCATGCCGCAGATCATCACCGGCAACCTGAACGCCACCACCATCATGATTGGCGAGAAGATTGCCGACGCCATCCGCGGGCGCGAGCCGCTGGCGAAGAGCACGGCGGCGTATTACGTGGCGAACGGGGCGCCGGTCAGGCGTTAAGTCATTTCCCCTCACCCTGACCCTCTCCCCACAGGGGAGAGGAGATTAACCTTGCCAAAATTATTTTCATTTCCCTGCATCCAGTTTCCCCCCTGCCCTCGTATGTGAGTATGTGAGCAACGCCTTTGCTCCCTAATCCGAGGATAAATGATGAAAAAGCTACTCAGTGTTGCATTGGTATCCAGCGCTTTGCTCTTCTGTGCAGGCGCATCAGCGGCCATGACGTCTGGCTCCGTGATGGTGGGCGGAGCGGAAATGTTCCCGAGCAAAAACATTGTTGAGAACGCCGTGAACTCGAAAGATCACACCACGCTGGTGGCGGCGGTCAAAGCGGCCGGGCTGGTGGATACGCTTCAGAGCAAAGGGCCCTTCACCGTTTTTGCGCCAACCGATGCGGCGTTTGCAAAATTGCCTGCGGGTACGGTCGACAATCTGGTGAAGCCGGAAAATAAAGCCCTGCTCACCAGCATCCTGACCTATCACGTGGTCGCCGGTAATTACGATATGAAAGCGCTGGAGCAGAAAATTAAGCAGGGCGGCGGCCACGCGGAGCTGAAAACCGTTAACGGTCAGCCGCTGTGGATCATGAGCAACGGCCCGCACAATATTCAGCTCAAAGATGGTAAAGGCAACGTGGCGAACATCAGCACCTATGACGTTCATCAAAAAAATGGCGTGATCGACGTCATTGATACCGTCCTGATGCCTAAGTAGTTGTCTATACTTCGGAAGTGTGAGGTTGCCTTCCGGGAAAAACATGGATAACGCGCTGGCTGAACAGCAGTTGAAATTAATGCAGGCGGTCGCAAAAGGCGATCGCCGCGCATTTGAACAACTTTACCGACTCACTTCGCCTCACCTGTTTGCCGTCGCGCTGCGCATGCTGCGCCATCGCGCCTGGGCAGAAGAGATCCTTCACGACTGTTTTGTCACCGTCTGGAGTAAAGCCGAAACCTATAACGCCGCCCTGAGCTCCCCGATGACCTGGCTTACGCATATTGTTCGCAACCGCTGTATTGACTGGCTGCGCAGCGGGCAAACCCGGGCTGCCGCCCGTGAAGAGTCGTATTCCGAAGATACTCTGCTGAGTGAAAGCGATGAGCAGAATAACTGGCACGACGACGCGCAGGCAGCACGGCTCAGGCATTGTCTGGAACATCTAAGTAACGAGCAGCGCCAGAGTATTACGCTCGCCTACTATCAGGGCATGTCCCACAGCGACATTGCCGACTGGCTCCAGCAGCCCGTGGGCTCGGTAAAAAGCTGGATCCGCCGGGCGATGGATCATCTTCGGGAGTGTGTGGGCCTATGAACGACGGCGAAAAACGCGATGACATGCTGGCAGCAGAATATGCGCTCGGCACCCTGCGCGGCGGGGCACGGCTTCAGTTCCAGAAAAGGCTTGCCGCTGAGCCCGGCCTGGCCGCCCGCGTGGCGTACTGGCAGGAAACGTTCAGCACGCTCGACAGCCATCTCACGCCCGTTACCCCACCCGAGACGGTGTGGAAGAGGATCGCCCTCGATCTGCCGGCGAAAAAGCCTTTGCGCCAAAACCGGCCTTATCTCGGCTGGATGATTGCGGCCGGCATCGCCGCCGTTAGTGCGATAGCCTGGTATTCCACCCGCGCGCCGGAACTCGCACCGCTGCTGGTGCTCAACGATGCCCAACAGCACGGGCAGTGGATCGTCAGTGCGGACGCCCGTCGTCAGAATCTGAGCATAACCCCTCTCAGACCGAACGCTGTCGCGGCGCAAAATAGCCTGCAGCTTTGGCTGATCCCTGCCGGTGAGGCCCCGATATCCCTGGGCCTGCTGCATAACGCTGTACCGACGAGCGTTGTCCTGAAGCACGAAACCCTTACTCCTGACGCCATAATAGCCATAAGCCTCGAGCCCGAGGGGGGATCGCCCACCGGCCAACCCACCGGCCCCGTGCTCTACAGTGGAAAAATTTAATTCTCAGGCCCTGCTAGTAGGGCCGCGAGCGTCTTAATAAACCTTTCGCCACGATACGAAAAGAGAGCGTTTTCAAGGCCAAACCTTATTTCTATAATATTCACTTTTACATATAAGAATTAAATATTAGCACGGCAATGAATTTAATTATTTAAAAGGTTATTGACACTCTCTCCTGAACTCTATTAAGTTTAATCGAATGCCATCCCATTCAATATATACAATATATCGCTCTAAGGATTAAAGAATTTGTCATTATTCTTTAATCCTTTCCTGCCTTTTATTTTTTGAATCACGCAACAGTGAGATAAGATCATGAATAATAGTGCAAACAAGATTATCGTTATCACCGGCGCCAGCAGCGGCATCGGCGAGGCTATTGCTCTTTATTTAGCGGATAAGGCGTTTTCGCTGGTCCTGGTGGCGCGCCGCCTCGAGAGGATTAACGCCCTGGTGGATCGGATCATTCAGCAGGGAGGACAGGCGATTGCCGTTAAGGCCGACGTCACGCGGCAGGAGGAGGTGCAAAAGGCCATCGATGCTGCCGTCGCGGCATACCAGCGCGTCGACGTGCTGATAAATAACGCCGGTTTTATGGCTATCGCCCCCCTCAGCGAGCTAAAAACCGACGAGTGGGACCGGATGATTGATACCAACCTGAAGGGCGTACTGTACGGTATCGCCGCGGCATTCCCGGTATTCCAGCGCCAGGGAAGCGGCCACTTTATCAACGTGGCATCCGTGGCGGGTATCAAAGTGCTTGCCCCCGGCGGCGTGGTGTATAGCGCCACGAAATTCGCGGTTCGCGCCCTGAGCGAAGGCCTTCGCCAGGAGGCAGGCAGGACCATCCGAACCACCCTTATTTCTCCGGGCGCGGTCGAAAGCGAGCTGCAGTTCGGCAGCTCTGATGCCCCGAGCAAACAGTTCCTGCATGAATTTTATAAGCAGGCCATACCGGCAGACGCGATTGCCCGCGCCGTTTTATTTGCTATTGAACAACCCAACGACGTTGATGTGAATGAAATTATTGTCCGGCCGACGCAGGAAGAATTTTAGCATGACTTAATTAATACTGAATGAGGTGTCATTATGATTAAATCATTAACGTCCTTATCAGATTTAAATATGCGCTCAGGTGCCGATATTCTCCTCGACGTGCTGGAGAGTGAAGGCGTGGAATATATATTTGGCAACCCCGGCACGACGGAACTCCCGCTGATTGACGCCCTGCTCCGGCATGAAAACATTCACTATATTCTGGCACTCCAGGAGAGCAGCGTGGTTGCCATTGCCGACGGCTATGCGAAAGCCTCCGGTAAGACCGGTTTTATCAATTTACATACCGCCAGCGGCCTCGGTCACGGCATGGGGAATTTAATCAACTCGCGGATCATGAAAACGCCGCTGGTTGTAACCGTCGGGCAGCAGGACACCCGGCACTACGTGCGCGATCCGCTCCTGTATGACGACATTGTTTCCATTGGCTCGCCGGTGGTGAAGTGGGCGCAGGAGGTCACCAGCGCCGATCAGCTCCCGGTTCTGGTGCGCCGCGCCTTTCATGCTGCCAGCTACCCTCCCGCGGGCCCGGTGCTGCTCTCTCTGCCGATGAACGTGATGGAGGAGCTCAGCGACGCCGGGATACAAACGGCCTCGAAGGTGAACTACCACACCGTGGCGGGCTCGCTGGACGAACTGGCGGAGGAGCTGAGCCAGGTTACGCCCGGCAGGATCATGATCGTGGCGGGGGATGAAGTACACTCCAGCGGCTCAACGCAGGAGATAGTCCAGCTTGCGGAAGCGCTCGGCGCCCACGTCTACGGCTCCTCCTGGCCGTTAAATCTGCCCTTTCCCACACAGCACGCGCTCTGGCGCGGCAATATGCCTACCACCGCCTGCGAAATCGCCGGCATCGTCAATGGCTACGACGCGGTGTTTATCATCGGCGGCAGAAGCCTGATCACCATTCTGTACAGCGAAGGGGACGCAATCCCGGGTTCGTGCGCGGTATACCAGCTCTCCGCCGACATGAACGAGCTGGGCCGCACCTACGCGACGCGCCTCTCGGTAATGGGGGATATCAAACTCTCCCTGAAAGAACTGTTACCGAAGCTTGAGCAGCGCCGGGTGGCAAGCAAATTAACGCATCAGCGGCTGCTCAAAGCGGCGCGCGCCGAACGGGAAAAAGAGTGGCAGGAGCAGGAAGAGCGGCTGGCAGCCGAGCGGCTACGCCCGGAGATTTCGCCGATGGTCGCGGCATACGAGGTGATTAAATCCGTTCCGCCGGGCACCACGATTGTCGACGAGGCGATTGCAACGGCAAGGCACGTTCGCCGGGTGATCTCGGATCAGCAGCACCTGCGCTACTACTTTATGCGCGGCGGCGGGCTGGGCTGGGGTATGCCTGCGGCAGTCGGCCACTCGCTGGGGCTGGGCCGCGAGCCGGTAGTGTGCCTGATGGGCGACGGCGCGTCCCTTTACTCACCGCAGGCGCTCTGGACGGCGGCACACGAAAAGCTGCCCGTGACCTTTATCGTCATGAATAACCTGGAGTACAACGTTCTCAAAAACTTTATGAAGAGCCAGCCCGCCTACAGTTCGACGAAGCTGGGGCGCTTTATCGGAATGGATTTGGTTGACCCGCACATCGATTTTCAGTCGCTCGCCACCGCCATGGGCATTCGCTGCTGCCGGGTCACCCAGGCGGCGGACATCGCCGCCGCGGTAACTCAGGGGCTGCAGTCCGGCAAAACCAACTTAATTGAAATCGTGATTTCGGCAGATTAATCACAGGATTTCGCTGTACCCTACATACACGTTCTTATAACCGAAAATCCTCAAGCCGCTTAACCTGCCGCCCTTCCCCGTCAAAATTATCTGCCGACAGCCAGGCGCGCAGCTCTGCATCGCGCTGCGGCCATTCGCTATCAATAATAGAGAGCATATCGCTGTCGCGGTTGCGCCCTTTGCGCACCAGCTTCTGGCGAAGCCGCCCTTCCCAGACGAATCCCAGCCGCTCCGCCGCGCGGCGAGAGGCGGTGTTCATCGAATCGCATTTCCACTCCAGCCGACGATACTTATGCTCAAACGCATTTTTCAGCAGCAGCCACACCGCTTCGGTGCCGATGCGGGTGCCTTTCATCCTGCGCGACCAGGTGACGTGGCCGATTTCCACCGAGCCGAGAAACCGCTCGATCGCCATATAGCTCACCAGCCCTACGGCCTTTTCGGTCTGTACATCAATAACGGCGAAGGGCACCAGGTCATCATCCAGCACCTTTCCCAGCACCCAGTGCGCGGTGGCCTCAAGGCTTTCCGGCTGGGTGCTGGCAAGCCACGTCCAGTCGCTGTCGTCCCCCAGCGCGTAGGCGTCAAACAGGTCTGCAGAGTGGCGGTCCGCATCCAGCGGCTCCAGACGACAATACTGGCCGGTCAGCGCCGTGCGGGTTAATACCTGCGCGCATTTCCAGTCGGGAACAATATCGTTAACGGTTTGACCATGATGATTGATTTCGGGCACGGCGGTGACTCCCTGAAAGGTAAGGGATTTGTTATAGCAGGTTAAAAAGCGGACGAAAAGAGAGATGACTAATAACCAGGCCGAATGCGTTATACCCGGATGGCATAAGCAAAGCAGAATTTCGACTTTGAGGAAATCCTTAGTCAGCCTACCGTAGCGGAGCATAAAACAATCACAATATATTTTCTTCAGGGATCGCTATGACTAAAAAACTGCTGCCGTTACTGGTGCTGGCTGCGCTCTCAAGCGCTGCCCACGCCGCTACTCCGCCCAACACGCTGGTTGTCGCCCAGGGCCTTGATGATATCGTGAGCCTCGACCCGGCCGAAGCCAACGAGCTTTCCAGCATCCAGACCGTGCCGAGCCTGTATCAGCGTCTGGTTCAGCCGGACCGCGATAATCCGGAAAAAATCACCCCGATTCTGGCGGAAAGCTGGGACGCGGACGCGGCAGCAAAAACCCTGACCATCAAACTTAAGCCCGATGCGAAATTTGCCTCCGGCAACCCGCTGCGCCCGGAAGACGTGATTTTCTCATACACCCGCGCCGTGACGCTGAACAAATCTCCGGCGTTTATTCTCAACGTGCTGGGCTGGGACGCGAGCAACATCGCCAGCCAGCTTAAAAAAGTGGACGACCATACCCTCCAGCTTCACTGGACGGCGGACGTCAGCCCGTCGGTAGCGCTGAATATCCTCTCCACGCCGATTGCCTCCATCGTCGATGAGAAGCAGGTCGCGGGGAACGTGAAGGATAACGACTTCGGTAACGCCTGGCTGAAAATGCACTCGGCGGGCAGCGGCGCGTTCAAAATGCGCGTCTATCAGCCGCATCAGGCCATCGTGCTGGAAGCCAACGACTCCGCCCCCGGCGGTGCGCCGAAGCTGAAAAGCATCATTATTAAAAACGTTCCCGACCCGGCCTCGCGCCGCCTGCTGATCCAGCAGGGTGACGCGGACGTGGCGCGCGATCTGGGCGCAGACCAGATTAGCGCGCTCGACGGCAAGCCGGGCGTGAAGGTGCTGAGCATCCCGTCCGCGGAGCAGAATTACCTGGTGTTTAACACCGGCAACAGCGCCAACCCGCTGCTGAACAACCCGGCCTTCTGGGAAGCCTCGCGCTGGCTGGTGGACTATGAAGGCATCACCAAAGACCTGCTGAAAGGCCAGTACTTTGTACACCAGAGCTTCCTGCCGGTCGGGCTGCCGGGCGCGCTGGAAGATAATCCGTTTAAGTTTGACCCGGCAAAAGCGAAAGAGATCCTCGCCAAAGCGGGCATTAAGGACGCGCATTTCACGCTGGACGTGGAGAACAAGCCGCCGTTTATCACTATCGCGCAATCCATGCAGGCGAGCTTTGCCCAGGGCGGCGTGAAGGTCGATCTGCTGCCCGCAGCCGGAAGCCAGGTTTATGCCCGCGTGCGCGCTAAGCAGCATCAGGCGGCGATCCGTCTGTGGATCCCGGACTACTTCGACGCCCACTCTAACGCCAGCGCCTTCGCGTGGAACGACGGCAAATCCAGCACCGTAGCCGGACTTAACGGCTGGAAAATTCCCGAGCTGAACAAGGCGACGCTGGCGGCGGTGGCCGAGCCGGACCCGGCGAAGCGTCTGGATCTGTACAAGAAGATGCAGGAACAGCTGCAGCATAGCTCGCCGTACGTGTTCGTCGATCAGGGCAAAACCCAGATCGTGGTGCGCGATAACGTGAAGGGGTATCAGCAGGGGCTGAACGCGGATATGGTCTGGTACGACCGCGTCACGAAGTAGCCTTTCTCCCTCTCCCCGTGGGAGAGGGTTGGGGTGAGGGCAACATCGCGCAACAGAGTCGCCTGTTCCCCCTCACCCCCGCCCTCTCCCAAAGGGAGAGGGGGTCGTCCGTGCATATTTTCAGGATAATGATTTTCCCATGCCACATCTTTCCACCCGCGTGCTTCAGGGTCTGCTGACCCTGCTGCTCACGCTCTTCGGGCTGCTGCTCGTCACGTTTGCGCTCTCGGCGTTTTCACCTGTCGATCGCGTGCTGCAGATCGTGGGCGATCACGCCAGCCAGTCAACCTACGATCAGGTACGCCACCAGCTCGGGCTGGACAGGCCCCTGCCCGTGCAGTTCTGGCACTACCTGCAAAACCTGGCCCACGGTGATTTAGGCACGGCCAGCGCCACCGGGCAGCCGGTGCTGCAGGACTTACTCCACGCGTTCCCCGCTACGCTGGAGCTGGCCACGCTGGCGTTAATCATCGGGTCCGTCCTCGGCGTCATTGCCGGTGTGCTTTGCGCCCGCTACGCCGGCTCGCCGCTCGATTTAGCCATCAGAACGCTTACCCTACTCGGCAACTCGGTGCCGATTTTCTGGCTCGGCCTGCTGATGCTGGCCCTGTTCTACGCGAAGCTGCAGTGGAGCGCGGGTCCCGGCAGGCTGGACGATATCTGGCAGTTTACCGTGGAACCGCGCACCGGCTTTGCGCTGATTGATACCTGGCTTTCCGGCGACCGCGAGGCGTTCCGCAACGCCATTAGCCACATGGTGCTGCCGGTACTGCTGCTGGCCTATTACTCGCTGGCGAGCATCACGCGCCTGACGCGCTCCGCCTGCCTGAGCGAGATGAACAAAGAGTACATTCTGCTCGCCCGCGCCAAGGGTGCCGGGGAGATGACTATCCTGCTGCGCCACGTGCTGCCGAACATTCGCAGCACCCTATTGACGGTGATTGCCCTGGCCTACACCAGCATGCTGGAGGGCGCGGTGCTGACAGAAACCGTCTTCTCCTGGCCGGGCATCGGGCGCTATCTCACCACGGCCCTGTTCGCCGGAGACACCACCGCCATTATGGGCGGCACGCTGCTGATTGGCGTGAGCTTTGTGCTGATCAACAACCTTACCGACCTGCTCGTGCGGGCAACCGATCCCAGGGTGCGCTAATGCCGTTTTATCTCTTCTTACGCCGCCTGCGCCGCTCCCCTGCCGCGTTTTGCAGGCTGACAGCCATCGCGCTGCTGGTGCTTATCGCCCTGTTCGCGCCGTGGCTCGCGCCGCTTGATCCGAACTGGCAGGACGCCGCAGCGCGCCTGCAGGCACCGAATACTCAGCACTGGCTGGGCACCGACAGCTACGGGCGCGACCTGCTTTCGCGCCTGATTTACGGCACCCGTCCGGCGCTCGGGCTGGTGGCGCTAGTCACCGTTATCACCCTGCCCGCCGGGCTGCTGGTGGGAATTTTGTCCGGCTACTACGGCGGCTGGCTGGAGCGCATCCTGATGCGCTTTACCGACGTGGTAATGTCGATGCCGCGCCTGATCCTTGCCTTCGCGTTTGTGGCGATGCTTGGCCCGGGGCTCGTCAACGGTGCGCTGGCGCTGGCCTTAACCACCTGGCCCGCCTACGCGCGTCAGGCGCGGAGCGAGATCCAGCGCCTGCGCCACAGCGACTACCTCGCCGCCGCCGAGATGATGGGCATTCGCGGCCCGCGCCTGCTGGTTGGCCATATTCTGCCCCTGTGCCTGCCGTCCGCGATTGTGCGGCTGGCGCTGGATCTGGCGGGGATTATTCTGGCGGCCGCCGGGCTGGGCTTCCTCGGCCTTGGCGCGCGTCCGCCGATGGCCGAATGGGGCGCGATGATCGCCGACGGCATGCAGGTCATTTTCGACCAGTGGTGGATTGCCGCCATTCCGGGCGGGGCGATTCTGTTTGCCAGCCTGGCCTTTAACCTGCTGGGCGACGGCCTGCGCGACGTACTGGAGCCACAGCATGACTGAACAACGCGTCATCGTCGATGCGCTGAATATCGACTACCCCGCCGCGCGCGTGGTGAATAACCTGAGCTTCACGCTTGGCAACGAGCGGCTGGCGCTGGTTGGGGAATCCGGCTCGGGCAAGTCGATGTCCGCCCGCGCCCTGATGGGGCTTGTGCGTAGGCCCGGCATCGTGAGCGCGAACCGTCTTAACGTGCTCGGCAACGACCTGCTGACCCTGAACAGCCGACGCTGGCAGGCGCTGCGCGGCAACGGCATTGCGATGGTCCTGCAGGACCCGCGCTACGCCCTGAACCCGGTGAAAAACGTCGCCGCCCAGCTTGATGAGGCGCTAACGCTTCATCAGCGCCTGCCCCGCGCCGAGCGCCTGGCGCGCATTCACGACGTCATCCGCGCAGTCGGGCTGAACGAGCACGTGCTGGCGCGCTACCCCGGCGAGCTTTCGGGCGGCATGGGCCAGCGGGTGATGATTGCGATTGCGCTCATCAACAACCCGCAGGTGCTGATCGCCGACGAACCCACCTCCGCGCTGGACGCCCGCCTGCGCAACCAGATCCTCGAACTGCTGGTGGAGCAGTGCGAGGCGCGTCAGATGGCGATGCTGTTAATCAGCCACGACCTGCCGCTGGTGGCGGAACACTGCGACCGCGTGCTGGTAATGTATCAGGGTGAGAAAGTTGACGAGATGGCGGCGAACCGGCTGTCGCAGGCGACGCACCCGTATACGCGCACCCTGTGGACCTGCCGGCCCAATGCGGAAACCTTTGGCCAGATGCTGCCGACGCTGGACCGCTCGCAGCCGTGGAAGGAGGTGAACAATGGCCCTCGTTGAGGTAAATCAGCTCCAGGTGAGCTTCAGTGAAAAAACGGCGGTGTCCGCCGCCAGCTTTGCCATTAAGCAAGGCGAAACTTTCAGCCTGATCGGTGAATCCGGCTGCGGAAAATCGACTATTCTGCGCGTGCTGGCGGGGCTGCAGCGCGAGTGGAACGGCCGCATTTCGATCCTGGGAGACGCGCTACGGCCAGGACGGCGTTTTGAAGGCGAGCTTCGCCGCAACGTGCAGATGGTGTTTCAGGATCCGTGGGCCTCTTTGCACCCGAACCACACCGTTGAGCGCACCCTGTCGGAGCCGTTACACATCCACGGCGAAAAGCAGGTTGCTGAAAAGGTGGCGGATTCGCTGCGGCAGGTTGGCTTGTCAGCCGACGCGGGCAGGCGTTATCCGCACCAGCTTTCCGGCGGACAGCGCCAGCGCGTGGCGATTGCCCGGGCGCTGCTGCTGCGGCCTCAGCTTCTGCTGCTGGACGAGCCGACCTCAGCGCTGGATATGTCGGTGCAGGCGGAAATTCTCAATCTTTTGAACCGCCTGAAAGCCGAGCACGGCATGACCTATCTGCTGGTGAGCCACGACGCGGACGTGATTGCGCATATGTCCGACCGGGCGGCGTTTATGGCGCACGGGGAGATCCAGAAGGTGTTTGACCGTGAGGCAATGTTAAGGGGTGAGCACAGGATGGGGTAAGTGCGCGCGGCGGTGCCCGGTGGCGCTGCGCTTACCGGGCCTACGTTTCGTGCCGCGTGGAGGTTTTTTTGTAGGCCGGGTAAGGCGTAGCCGCCACCCGGCAACAAATCACTTCAGCAGCTTCACCGTGGCGTCGATGTCGATCTCGTCTTCGGTGAAGATCATCGTCGTGTTCTGGAAGGTGGTAATCGCCAGCTTCTTCACCGAACGCGTTTCACCCGGCTTTTTATCGGACTTCGGCTTGATGCTGTTCATCAGCAGCCCTACCGACAGCACCGCGTTCTCTTTGTCGATTTTGGCATCAACCGGCTCTTCTTCGCTGAACACCACGAAGGATTTGATCGAGGTGAGCTTTACGCGCTCGCCCGCGATAAAGAGGTGCTTGCTTTCAGGGATCACCTTCACCGCATACGCGGAAAGGCCTTTGTTATTGGTGGTTGGCTCGAAGGTCACCGCCGCATCTTTCTTAATCAGATCAGGGTTGGCGACCTTAATCACATGAAAATAGCGGTTGTCGCCGTTTTCATCTTTGATAAATCCGAAGCCTTTATCTTTAAACCACGTTGTGATTGTACCGTTCATCGCTGTTACCGCCTGTCAGATCTCTGAGACTAAAGTTTTGCAGCGCGCAGTGTAATGCACAATGGCTGAGGAGACAAAAAAAGCCCCTGCACGGGTGCAGGGGAAAACTCATGTCAGAGCTTATTAGAATTTAATTAAACACCATCCCACCATCAATCAAGAGCGACTGGCCGGTCATATAGTCAGAGTCTGGCCCGGCGAGGTATGAGACGCAGGCGGCGACATCTTCCGGTTCGGACAGGCGGCCAAGCGTAATGCGTTTGGCAAAGGTTTCGGTCCCGTAGCCGAGCGGTTTACCCGCCGCCTCGGACACCTGACGGTCGATCTCCGCCCACATCGGCGTTTTGACGATGCCCGGGCAGTAGGCGTTAACGGTGATCCCCAGCGGAGCGAGATCCCGCGCGGCGGTCTGGGTTAAGCCGCGCACCGCGAACTTGCTGGAACTGTAGACGGCCAGCTCCGGGTTACCGGTGTGGCCCGCCTGGGAGCAGGCGTTGATGATCTTGCCGCCGTGCCCCTCTTTACGAAACGCGTCAATTGCGGCCTGAATGCCCCAGATCACCC
>Ga0268255_10000376_pt1 | contig 32638 bp, 27 predicted proteins | sample AgamicOrMarz_FD_200256 | JGI IMG/M metagenome (GOLD analysis project Ga0268255, IMG submission 200256) | Agave microbial communities from Guanajuato, Mexico - Or.Ma.rz (v2) (version 3) | ecosystem: Host-associated > Plants > Phyllosphere > Phylloplane/Leaf | place: Guanajuato, Mexico...
GATCGAGCGCAACCAGCCAGTCGTCGTCGAGCAATTCCGCGAGAGAACGCGATTCCGCGCGCGGATGACCCAGGCGTGCGACGACCGCGCGGCTCGTGGCGAACAGCGGCTGATAGTTGAAATCGCATGCAGAGACACTCGGCGATTGACGCCCGACATAAATGTCCAGGCTGCCGTCGCGCAAGCGCGGTGTCGCGATCGCGAGTAAGCCTTCGAATAATTCCAGTTGTATTGCCGGCATTCTGGCGCGAAAGCGCGCGACTGTTTCGGGCAGAAATGTCAATGCGACCCACGCGGTCACCGCAATCGAAAGACGCCCGCTTGGCTCGCCGCGCATTGCGTCCATCGCCTGATGCGCACGCACCATTTGCGCGGCGACGAGCCGTGCATGCAGAAGCAGGGTTTGCCCGCATTCGGTGAGCGTCACTCCGGACGATGTGCGCACAACGAGTTGAACGTGTGCCGCTTCTTCCAATTGCTGAATATTTTGCGTTACGGCCGCCGGCGACGAATTGAGCGTTCGCGCGGCACCCCTGACACTTCCCGCATCGGCAATGGCGATGAGGGCGCGTAGCTGATGAATTTTCATTTGTGGCCCAGCGGTTTATACCGCGTGTGGTAAAGCGTTTGCCGTTGCTTTACGCGTTCACCGGCGTGGCGCGTTCTCAAGCGGCCTATGCGGGAATATCGTGGAGGCACGGCTACCGCATGGCGGCGCGTGTTTTTTTCTCGCGCGATAAAGCTCTACACCTCGTAGTCTTGACGGCTATAAAAATTTAGCTGCATGCATAAAACGGCAAGCTGTCTGCTGAATGCGTAATGCCTAGCATAGGAGTGTAATGATGACCGAGCAAGTTTCCGTGCCGGCAACCGCTTCCGGCGTCCCATTGCACTTCGCACATGACGACGCAACATTGAAAAGCCCTACTGTGCAAAGGGTGGCGGATGGACGGCTCCTGCATGCTTTGTTTGTCGATTCGCTCACGGGTGTCTATAACCGCGCGTACGCGACAGGGCGCGCTCAACAGCTTCTGAAGTCTGCGCGGGCGGCGCGTGTGGCAATGCTGGTGGTCAACGTGGATGGCTTCAGCAGGATCAACGACATTGCTGACTACGATCTCGGCGACCGCCTGTTGCGCAGCGTCGCCCAGCGGCTCGCGCGCGCGCTCGCCACGAACGATCTGCTTGCGCGGATCGGCGGCGACGAGTTCCTGATCGTTACCGAACATCACGGCCACATGCCGATGCTAGCCGCGTTCGCGCAACAGATGCTCGCGTTATTCGCCGAGCCGTTCGTGATCGCGGGGCGGGAGTATCGCGTGAGTGCGTCGGTGGGCGTTGCTCGCTCCAACGACGGCGCTCGCGATGCGGCGCTGTTGATGCGCGATGCCGGCGCCGCGATGCGTCGCGCGAAAGTCCATGCACCCGGCAACGTGTGCTTTTTCACGCGCGATATGAAAGAGGCTGCGCAGCGCCGCTTTGCGATCGAGAACCGGCTGCGCGATGCGCTCAAGGCGGGCGAATTAACAATTGCGTATCAGCCAGTCGTGGCGGCGGCGTCGCGCGAAACCATAGCTGTGGAGGCATTGTTGCGCTGGACCAGCAGCGAACTTGGCGACGTGGCCCCCGCCGAATTCATCCCGATTGCGGAACAGGCGGGCTTGATGGAAGACATCGGCGATTGGGTACTCGAGCAGGCATGCGCACAGGTCGCGAACTGGCGCTGGAGCATCGCGCCGGATGTCAGTGTGTCCGTGAATATTTCGCCGGTGCAGTTCAACGCGCGGCTCGTGCAACGTGTCGCTGCGTGCCTTGCGAACAGCGGGCTCGACCCCTCCGCTTTGCAACTCGAAATCACCGAGGGCATTCTGCTGCCGGACGATGCCACCGTGCGCGCGACGATGGCCGCGCTGGCCAAACTAGGCGTCACGCTCGCAATCGACGACTTCGGCACGGGCTACGCGTCGCTGTCGTATCTGAAGCGTTTTGCGCTGCATGGCCTGAAGATCGACCGCTCGTTTGTCGCCGGTTTGCCGGACGACACGGATTGCGCGGCCATTGCAGAGGCGCTCGTGAAAATGGCTCATGCATGCGGAATGTGCGTCACGGCTGAAGGCGTGGAAACTGAACAGCAGGCAGTCATGCTGCGCGAGATGGGCTGCGACGCGCTGCAAGGTTATCTGTTCGGCCGCCCTGGAACCGCGGCCGATTGCGCCGGCAGATTATCGGACGGGGACCGCTTCAGGAGAAAGCGTATGCCCAGATAACGAATGCGCGAGAGGGCTGGCGTTTTCGGCCATGACTTCTAGAATGATTTCATAAAAATGACGAGCTTGAACGCCACCGGCATGGGAGGTGTCGCGTTAGTCAGTCAGGAGAGAGAGAACATGTGTGATGCAGAAATCGCTGCTGTGCTGTTGAACCGTTGCACCGCTCAGCCATTCGATAACGAGGAGCCCGCCTATCTCGACATATTGCGCGAAGGCAATCTTTCGTTCAAACATGTCGTGAGCTTTGTGGGTCCGCGCGATATTCCGGACCCCGAAGCATGTCATGCCGAATCGATCATTTTCGCCGACGGCTCGCGCGCATTGCGGATCAGCCCGGTAGCAGGCGACAGCGGCTGGACGCGCTGGACCGCGCTGCAACCGCTGCACTAAATGAAGCGGCAGGCGCGCTTCCCGCACGAAGCGGCAGGCGCGCTGCCCGCGTTTGACGTTAGAACCTGTCCACTCTGAACGGATGCGTGTCCACGAGCGTTTCTTCACCCGTCATCATTTCGGCGATCAGGCGGCCGGTCACCGGCCCAAGCGTGAGTCCGTGATGCGCGTGACCGAATGCGAACCACAAGCCCTGATGTTTTTCGGCGCGGCCAATCACGGGCATCATGTCCGGCGTGCAGGGCCGCGCGCCCATCCACGGTTGATCGTCGAGGCGTTTGTCGAGTGGGAACAGCGTGCGTGCAATCGGTTCGACGGCGGCGAGTTGCGTGGGCGTTTTCGGCGCATCGAGCAATGCGATTTCAGCGCCGGTCGTCAGGCGGATGCCGCGCGCCATCGGCGCGAGCAGATAGCCCCGCTCGGCGTCGAGTACCGGATGATTGAGGCGCGCGCCCGCGCGTGCCGCGTAATGCATGTGGTAGCCGCGCTTGACGCCGAGCGGCAGCCGATACCCGAGCCGCGAACTGAGCACGCCGGACCACGGCCCCAACGCGACCACCGCCGATGAAGCCGCGATCGTCCCTGCGTTTGTCGTGACCTCCCAGCCGTTGCGCAGCGTATTGGCGTCGCCGGTGAAGAACCGTCCGCCGAGCGCCTCGAAGTATTTCGCGTAGGCCGTGACGAGCGCGTTCGGATCGCTCACCGAATCCGCTTGCGTGTAGCGCAGGCCGCCGAGCAATGCCTTGTCGAGATCGGGCTCGATGTGCTGCAGGTGGGCGGCGTCGAGCGCTTCGAATTCGACGCCGTATTCGCGGCTCCATCGATCGGCGACTCGCAGTTCCGCGTCCTGAGCAGCGTTGCTGCGAAACACCTTGATCCAGCCCGTGGGGCGCAGCAAAGCACTCGCGTCCGCTTGCGCGGCCAGCGTGCGATGCTCGCTCACGCAATGTTCGATCAGCGTCGAATATGACTTTGCAATCGCGGCGTGTTTCGCCGGATCGGAGTTGCGCCAGTATCTCCACAGAAACGGCGCCGCGTGAAATAGCGCATCGGCGTGGTAGCGAACGTCGAGCGACTGGTTGCGCGCATAGCGAAGCAATGCACCCAGTCCGCGCGGAAATGCGTACGGGTACACGCCTTCTCGCTGAATCAATCCGGCATTGCCGAACGAGGTCTCGTTGCCTGGCGCCTTGCGGTCGACCAGCGCGACCTGTCGGCCGCGCTTTTGCAAATGCACGGCCACGCACACGCCGACAATGCCGGCGCCGAGTACGACGGTATCGAACTTCATTGTTGTCATCGTTAGACCGCTGAGAGGCCCGAGCCGTTCGCGTCGGCGTCGTTAAAAAGAGGGGGCGACGTCACGATCGATTTCAACGAGGCGTCCGCTTTCGTGAGCTTCGACAGATCGGGGCGCGGACGGCGCAACGCAGGCGATTGCGCGAAAACCTGCTCCATCGCATGCGCGACGGCGAGTGTCTTGCGGTCGCCATGAAACGGCCCGACGACCTGCAAGCCGAACGGCATGCCCGCGTGATCGACACCGCATGGCAGCGACAGCGCCGGATGCGTCGTCAGCGTGACGACATAGGTGAGCGCGAGCCAGCGGTAATAGTTGTCCTGCTCGCGCCCGTCGATTTGCGCGGCGTACAGTTGCTGCCACGGAAACGGCGACACCGGCGTGGTCGGCGAGAGGATCACGTCGTACTGCTCGAACGCGGCCTGAAAGCGTTTGAAGATGCGCGTCTGTTCGGCTTGAGCCCACGCGCTGTCCGCGAGACTCATGCTTGCGCCGAGCTCATAGTTGGCGCGCGTGTTCGGGCCGAGTTGCGCCGGATCGCGCGTGTAGGCATCGTGCAGACCGGCGACGAAGCTCTCCGCGCGGATCACGTCGAAGCAGCGGTGCACGTCGCCGAGATCGAAGCTCACTTCCTCGCATGAACGGAAAGACGGCGCGATTAGCGCGATGCGTTCACGAAACACTTTGCGGATCGACGCATCCACGTCGCAACTGCCGAAGTCTTCGGTCCAGCCCACGCGCAACGTGCTGAGGTCGATGTCGGCGGGCGCGGCGAAGCTGAGCGGATCGGCGGCAAAGCTGAGCGGATCGCCCGCCGAGATGCCCACGGTAGCGGCGAGCTGCAAGCACGCTTCGACGACGCTGCGGCCCATCGGCCCGACCACCGAGATCGGCGACCAGCCCACCAGCTTGCGCGAATTCGGCACGAGTCCCGGCGTCGGACGAAAGCCCACCACGCCGCATTTGGAAGCGGGAATGCGCAAAGAGCCGCCGGTGTCCGAGCCGGTGCACACGGGCAGCATGTCGCACGCAAGCGCGGCCGCCGAACCGCCCGACGAGCCGCCTGCATTCAATGCTGTGTTGAACGGATTGCCGGTCGCGCCCCACACGGGGTTGCGCGTGTTCGCGCCCGCGCCGAGCTCGGGCACGTTGGTCTTCGCGGTGACGATCGCGCCGGCGGCACGCAGACGCTCGACGAGCACCACGTCTTGCGTGGGCACGTTGCCGCGCGACATCGGCGAACCATAAGTCGTCAGGAGTCCGGCGGTATTTTCGAGGTCCTTCACGCCGAGCGGCAAGCCGTGCAGAAGGCCGAGCGGCTCGCCGTCGAGTACCTGCTTTTCCGCGCGTTTCGCGGCGGCGCGCGCGGCCACAAAGTCGGTTGCGGTGATCGCGTTGACCGCCGGATTCACCGCCTCGATTCGCGCGATGCACGCCTCCAGCAGTTCGACGGGCGAGATCTCTTTCGCGCCGATCATCCGGCGCAAATCGACCGCGCTGCGGCCGGGCAAATCGTTGTCTCGACTCATATCGTCTCCACTCATTGTGCTCATTGTGTCTTTCTTGGTCAGCCGAGCGCTTCGCCGGTGCGGTCCTTCAGCCAGATTACCGGCACCAGCGAAATTGCGCACGCGGCGGCCACATACCAGGCCGGCGCGAGCGGATTGCCGGTGCGCGCGACCAGCCAGCTTGCGATAAACGGCGAGAAGCCGCCAAAAAACGATGCGCTCACAACATACGTCAATGCAATTCCGGTTGCACGCACATGCTTCGGGAACAGTTCCGGGATCATCACGAGCACGGGCACGATCTGCCCGGACACGAACACGGCGAGCAGCGCGGACACGATGCAAAGCGCCGTCATCGACGGATGCGCGCTCAGGAATGCAAACGCCGGATACACGAGCAACAGCATCACGACGCGCGAAATCACGAGCACGCGCTTGCGGGTGTAGCGGTCCGCGAGCATGCCGGCGAGCGGCGCGGCGACGAACAGCGCAAGCGAACTGACGATACCGGAGATCACCGCCGACGTCGACGAAAGATGCAGCGCCCGCACCGCATGACTCGGCAGAAAAAATGCGGTGATGTAGACCGACACGGAGCCGCCCAACTCGGCGAAAGTGCCGAGAATCGTCAGCTTGAGATGCGTGGTCAGCGCGGCCTTCAGCGCGCCGCTCGGCGCGGCTTCGCCGGGCTTGCGCGCGGTCAGCGTTTCTTCGAGGCGTCGGCGGATCAGCATGCCGGCCGGCGCGGCGACGATGCCGAGCACGAACGGAATGCGCCAGCCCCATTCGAGCACGGCCTGCTTCGGCAGCAGCACGTTGACGAGCGTCGCGACCAGCGCGCCGAGCACGAGGCCTGCCGCGGTCGCCGCGAAATTCCAGCTCGCGAAGAACGCGCGCGTGTTGTCGGTGGCATATTCGACGAGCAGCGTCGTGCCCGGTCCGAACTCGCCGCCCGCCGCGAAGCCTTGTATCAACCGCGCGGCGAGCACGATGAGCGGCGCGGCGAAGCCGGCGACCGCGTAAGTGGGCGCGCACGCGATCATCGCGCAGCTAAGCGCCATCAGCATGATGGTGAGGACCATCGCGTTCTTGCGGCCCGCGCGATCCGCATACGCGCCGATCACGACGCCGCCGAGCGGCCGCACCACGAAGCCCACGCCGAATACGCCGATCGACAGTAAAAACTGATTGACGGGCGACGCGCCCGGAAAGAACAACTGCCCGATCTGGATCGCGAAGAAGCTGTAGATCGTGAAGTCGTAGAATTCGAGCGCCGTGCCGATGGTCGTGGCAGTAATGACGCGAGTCTTCGTCAAACGGGACTGACTAAGCGCAAGGGTAGACACGATACGGGCCCCACATAAAGGTGGAATCGACGTGAGTTATCATATACGAGAAAAAAATAATTTCTCGCATACGAGAAATTTTTGTGGACAGGTGGGAAGCAAGGAAGCCAGGCGGAATCAGTGACATGGTCAAAGCCGTAGCCGTAGTGAAACAACCGAAGGCGCACGCGCATGAAGCGCCGCCGTCGCTCGATCACAAGCTGGTGGGCGGGCATTTGCGGCAGGCGCGCAAGGCGCGCGGGCTGACGCTCGCCGAGTTGTCCGAGCGCTCGGGCATTGCGGTATCGACGATCTCGAAGGCCGAGCGCGGCGACATCGCGCTGACCTACGACAAGTTCGCGGCACTCGCGCATTCGCTCGAGCTCGAGTTCGACGCGATTTTCGGCAGGCGCCGCAAGCCGGCGGCCGGCGCGATGAAGCCGTCGTTCACCGCGGCGGGCAAGCAGCAGGTGTACGACACGCCGAACTACGAGTACGGGATGCTCGCGAACAACCTCACGGGCAAACGCATGATGCCGATGCGCGCGCACATCCATGCGCGCGCCGTATCGGACTTTCCCGAGTACATCCGGCATTCGGGCGAGGAGTTCGTCTTTCTGCTCTCCGGCAAGCTCGAATTGCGCTTCGAGAACGGCAAGTCGTTCAGGCTGATGCCGGGCGACAGCCTGTACTTCGACAGCTCGGTCGGGCACATCTATGTGAGCGTCGGCGAGGAAGATGCGGATGCGCTGGTGTGCTGCGTCGATACGGACGAGCATCGGCCGCGCGGAGCGATTTGAACGCCTATTCTCGAGCGCCACGATGTCTGCGTGCGAGGACGTTGTAATGGGGAGCGAAGCCGTCGTGCGCGTCAGCGTGTAAACTGCTGACTTTTTTGCATCCGGTGGTATGTTGCAAGCCCCCCAGCGCACAGCTCTCAGCGGCCCGGTGCTCGTTCGCCTGCTGGCGCGCTTCGCCAATGTCGACGTTCCCGAACCACGGCAATCGCTATCCGACCGGCTGAGCCAGTGGCTCGGCTGGACGGATGCGATCGCGCTGTCGTCGGCGCTCAGCGGCGCGCCGCCCACGCCGGCTGCGGGCGCGCGAGCATTCGGCAGCGCGGAGGAGGCGGAATGCGCGCGCGCGCGGGCCGCGCTCGTCGCTACGATTACCGGCGACAGCGCGTTCGCGACCGCCAGGCGCCGCAGTCCCGCGTATGTGGAGCCGCAGGCCGCGCCCGTCGACTATGCGCTCTTTCGTCAGCGCTACCAGGCCATGCAGCAGTCGATGGAAACGGGTGTCGGCAATCTACGCGGCCGGCTGCGCGCGTTGCTTGCCGCCAGGAATCCTGCGATGGGCCGTCTCGCGGTGCTCGATGCCGTGATGGAACGCGCGCTCGGCGAACGCGAGCGAAGCCTGCTGGCCAATCTGCCGGTGCTGCTCGCCGGACACTTCGAGCGTTTGCGCGACGCCGCACAGCCGCTGCCGGACGATGGCGATGGCGAAGGCGCGCAAGCCGCCCCCGGCGCGCCCGGCCCCTGGCTCGACTTGTTCCGCAAGGACATGCAAAGCGTGCTGCTTGCCGAGCTGGATATTCGTTTACAACCAGTCGAAGGGTTGCTTGCCGCCCTTCGTACTCGCTAACCGGGACGCCATGTCCAGATATCGTATTGATCTCGTTGTGTTCGCGGCAGGTCTCGCCGCGGTGTGCGGCATAGCCATCGGCTATGTCGGGTCCAACTGGCTGGCGTTGGCCGTCACGCTGCTGATCGGCGCGTTCTATCTTGCGGGCGCGCTCGAATTGCGGCGTTATAGCGCGGCGACCGCGACGCTCACTAGCGCCGTCGCGCGCCTCACTGAGCCGCCGCCGCGGCTTGGCGCGTGGCTCGAGGAATTGCATCCGGGTTTGCGCAATACGGTTCGTCTTCGCATCGAAGGCGAGCGCGTCGCGTTGCCGGGGCCTGCGCTCACGCCTTATCTCGTCGGCTTGCTGGTGCTGCTCGGCATGCTCGGCACGCTGCTCGGCATGGTCGTGACCTTGCGCGGCACCGGCATGGCGCTCGAAAGCGCAACCGATCTGGCCGCGATCCGCGCTTCGCTGGCCGCGCCGGTGAAGGGCCTGGGCTTCGCGTTCGGTACGTCGATCGCGGGCGTGGCGAGCTCCGCGATGCTGGGCCTGTTGTCGGCGTTGTGCCGTCGCGAGCGGCTCGAAGCGGCGCAGCAGCTCGACCTCAGGATCGCCACGAGCCTGCGCATCTATTCGCAGGCTCATCAGCGCGACGAGAGCTTCCGGCTCCTGCAGCGGCAAGCGGAACTGATGCCGACGCTGGTCGACCGTCTGCAAACGATGATGGCCGCGATGGAGCAGCACAGCCTCGCTTTCAACGAGCGCCAGCTTGCAAGCCAGGAGACGTTTCACAGCAAGGCGCAGGTCGCGTACACGCGGCTCGCCGCATCGGTCGAGCAGTCGTTGAAGCAGAGCGTCGCGGACAGCACGCGTGCTGCCGGCGCGGCGCTCGAACCGGTCATGCAGGCGACGATGGCCGGCCTCGCGCGCGAGAGCGCCGCGTTGCACGAGAGCGTCTCGCAGGCGGTGCAGCGGCAACTGGATGCGCTGTCGAACGGTTTCGAGTCGGCTACCGGCAAGATCGCGGGCATCTGGAACGAGGCGCTCGCCGGCCAGCAACGTTCGAACGATGCAATGACGCAGCAATTACAGGCATCGCTGGAGCGCTTCACGCAGACTTTCGACGAGCGCTCGGCCGGACTTGTCGACGGCGTTTCCGCGCGCCTCGAAACCGCGGCGGGCAAGCTTTCGCAGACGTGGAACGACGCGCTGTCGCGCCACGAGCAGTCCGGCGCGACGCTGGCGGCGCGGCACGAGCAGGCGCTGGTTGCGGCGGCGGCGGCGTTCGCGGAGCATTCGGCGTCGCTGGTGCGCAACGTGGGCGAGTCGCATGCGGACTTGCAGACGCAACTGGCCTCGCGAGACGAAGCGCGGCTCGCCGCGTGGACGGAGAAGCTCGAGTCGATGGCGGGCATGATCGGCAAGGAGTGGCAGCAGGCGGGCGAACAGAACGAAGCGCGGCTTGCGGCATGGACCGCGAAGCTCGATTCGATGGCGACCACGCTCAGCGAGAAATGGCAGCAAGCCGGGGAACATAACGAAGAGCGGCTCACGGCGTGGACGTCGAAGCTCGATTCGATGGCGAGCGCCCTCGGCAAGGAATGGCAGCAGGCGGGAGAGCACAACGAAGCGCGGCTCGCGGCATGGACGTCGAAGCTCGATTCGATGGTGGCGATGCTCGGCAAGGAATGGCAGCAAGCCGGCGAACACAACGAAGCACGTCTTACGGCATGGACGTCGAAGCTCGATTCGATGGCGAGCGCCCTCGGTAAGGAATGGCAGCAGGCGGGAGAGCACAACGAAGCGCGTCTCGCGGCGTGGACGTCGAAGCTCGATTCGATGGTGGCGATGCTCGGCAAGGAATGGCAGCAAGCCGGCGAACTAACGGCCAACCGTCAGCAGCAGATTTGCGACACGCTCGAGCAGACCGCGCGCGATATTTCGGCTCAGACGCAGGCGCATGCCAGCGAAACCATCGCTGAAATTTCGCGGCTCGTGCAGGCGGCGTCCGAGGCGCCGAAGGCCGCTGCCGAAGTGGTCGCCGAATTGCGGCAGAAGCTGTCGGACAGCATGGTGCGCGACACGGCGATGCTGCAGGAGCGCAGCCGTCTGCTCGAAACCCTGGAGACGCTGCTGGACGCGGTCAACCATGCATCCACGGAACAGCGCACGGCGGTCGATGCGCTCGTCGCGACGGCGGCGGATTTGCTCGAACGCGTCGGCACGCGTTTCACCGACAAGGTCGAGGCCGAGGCCGACAAGATCGGCACGATAGCCGCGCAGATCGCGGGCGGCGCCGTCGAAGTGGCGAGCCTGAGCGACGCGTTCGGCGCGGCGGTGCAGTTGTTCGGCGAATCGAACGACAAGCTCGTCGCGCATCTGGAGAGAATCGAAGCGGCGCTCGACAAGTCGCTCACGCGCAGCGACGAACAGCTTGCCTACTACGTGGCGCAGGCGCGCGAAGTCATCGATCTGAGCGTGATGTCGCAAAAGCAGATCGTCGAAGATCTGCAGCAGCTTGCGGCGCGGCGCTCGGCTGATGGAGTCGAGGCGGCATGAGCGGGATGAGCGAGGACATCGACGGCGGCGTCGAGCCGGGCACGCCGATCTGGGCGGCGTTCGGCGACATGATGTCCGTGCTGCTCGGCGCGTTCATGCTGATTCTGGTGGCCGTCATCGGCGTGCAACTGGAACTGTCGAACAAGCTCGAGCAGGAGGTCAAGCAGCGTCAGGTTGAAACGCAGCGCCGCAAGACGCTCGAAGAGGCGCTCGCCGGCCCGCTCGCGGCCGGGCGCGTGACGCTCGTGAACGGGCGCATCGGCATCAGCGGCAATGTGCTGTTCGCGCTCAACTCCGACCAGTTGCAGCCGCAAGGGCGCGATCTGTTGAAGAGCCTGGCCGGCCCGCTCTCCGCCTATCTGCGTGCAAGCGACCAGATCCTGATGGTGAGCGGCTTTACCGACGATCAGCGGCTGCGCGAAGGCAATCGCCGTTTCGCGGACAACTGGGAGTTGTCGGCGCAGCGCGCGCTGACGGTGACGCGCGCGTTGATCGAGGCGGGCGTGCCGGCGCCGTCGCTGTTCGCGGCGGCATTCGGCTCCGGCCAGCCCGTCAGTTCGAATGCCGACGAGCAAGGGCGCGCGCGCAACCGTCGCGTGGAAATCGCGCCGGTGCCGAGACTGTCGGCGGCCGCGGGAAAGCCTCGTGAGTAACAGCGCGAGCGATCCCATGACTGAAGCCGCAGGCGACGCACAGACGCCGCGCGCCACGCTCGACGCGTGGCGCGAGCGCGGCGCCGATCGTGTCGATCCGCCGCGGTTTCGTTTCATCGACGCGTTGGAGCGGCGTGCCGCCGCGCAGCGCGGCGAGACTCGCCGCGTGCTCGACGAGAGGCTCGCCGTGTTGCTTGATGCGTATGCGCGGCAAATAGCTGCGGCCGAGCGCGACGCATGCGGCGCGATGAAAACCGATAACGCTGCCCGCACAGCCGAATCGACAACAGGCGCAGGCCCGCTCGTCCAGCTCATCACCGAATTGCACGGCGCGCCGCAACACCGCGAGCGCAACCACGCCGCCTATCCCGAACTCCCCGAACTCGATTATTTCCGGCAGACGTGGGCCAAAGTCCGCACCGACAAGCAGTTGCGGCAGTCGCTGCAACCGGCGCCCGGCAACGCCGGGCCGCTCAATTCGAGCAGCCTCGTGCATCGCTCGCTGTCGCTGATGCGCGAGTTGTCGCCGGGCTATCTGAAACAGTTTCTCTCGTATGTCGACGCGTTGTCGTGGATCGAGCAATTGAACGGCGGCGCCCCGCCCAGCAAGGAGCCGCCGCGCGCGGCGACGGCCGGCAAGGGCGGGCGCGGCAAGACGCGCTGATGCCTCGCGGCGCTTGACGTGGCATATTGGCGGGTAGCCATCGAAAGGAGCCCACCATGCGTATCCAGACCTCATTTCTGTTCGATCTCGACGGCACGCTCGTCGATAGCGTCTATCAACACGTGCTGGCCTGGAAAGAAGCGCTCGACAGCGAAGGCATTTCGCTGTCGGTGTGGCGGATTCATCGAAAGATCGGCATGAGCGGCGGTCTCTTCACCAATCAGCTTCTGCGTGAGACGCACGGCGACATCAGCGCCGAACGCGGCGAGCGTCTTCGTCATGCGCACGCGGCGGCGTATAAAAGGTTGCGCGCGCAAGTATGTCCGCTGCCTGGCGCGCGCGAACTGCTCGATGCGCTCACGCAGGCGGGCACGCCGTGGGCCGTCGCCACCAGCGGCCGCATGGAAACCGCGGCGGTGAATCTGGAGGCGCTCGGCGTCGATCCGTCAAAAGCAGTCGTCGTGACGCGCGACGACGTCAAATACGCGAAGCCCGATCCCGATCTTTTCATCGCGGCCGCCGAACGTCTCGGCGTGCAGATCGAACATTCGGTCGTGGTCGGCGACAGCATCTGGGACATGCTCGCGGCGCGCCGCTGCCGCGCGCTCGGCGTGGGCCTGCTGTCGGGCGGCTACGGCACGGAAGAGCTCGAACGTGCCGGCGCGCTGCGCGTCTACGACGACCCCGCGGCTCTGCTCGATCATCTCGACGAAGTAGCCTCGCGACCGTAGCCGTACATATTGCGGCATGACGCGGCCGCGACGAAATGCGCTGGCCGCGCCGCGTTTTTTGCATCGCCATTGGTTTCATTCAGGCCGCATACGCTGCAGCAAGCACACAGAACTTTGTACTGTTGCAGCCAGGAGCCCTGTACTCCCTGTACTATATGGATCAACGGGAACCGGCCCGGCAACAGCGATAGAAAGACCGGCGTGTACGCAGCGGCGGCGCGCCCGGCATGTTCCACGTGAGCGCATGCGGCGACCGGCGAGCCTGTCACGGCGATCCCGCCTGCGGCGGGGCTGACGAACCACGTGAAAATATGAACAAGTTTATTCGACCACCCGTCTCCTATCCGACCACGGTTGTTTTCGTCGACGACAACGACAACTACCTCGACGCGCTGCGCCGTTTCTTCCCGGATGTTTCCACCAATCTGTTTTTCTCGCGTCCGCAAACGGCGCTGGCTTTTATCCGTCAGCACGCGCGCGAAAACTCGCTCGAGTTCGCGCCGGCTTCCGCGTGTTTGAGCGAGACGGGCTTTGAACGCTTCGTCGAAACGTCGCCGCAGCGCGACGTGCTGGCGCGCGATTCGCGTTTCTCCGAGGTAGCCGCGGTCGTCGTGGACTACGACATGCCGGGTATAAGCGGCGTCGAGTTTCTGTCGTCCATCTCCAACCTGCATTGCGCAAAAATCCTGCTGACGGGCGTCGCCGACGAAACCGTCGCCGTCAAGGCATTCAATGCGGGCATTGTCGATTTATATCTGCGCAAGACCGACGCGGATTCGGCGAACCGGCTCGTGCATTTTCTGAAGGACGCGAAGAGCCGCCATTGCTCCGAGGCCGGTTGGCTCGCGTTGGGCGAGAACGGCATCACGTATTGCGATCCGCGCACGCGCAGCGTGATCGATCAGGTCGTGAAGGACAAAGGCATCGTCGAGTACTACTGGCGTCCCGAGCAGAATGCCATTCTGATGTTCGATCGCGAGGGAAGGGCGAGCGTGTTCGTCGCGTGGGCGGAGCACGACTGGATTGCGCAAGGCGAAATCGTCGCGGACGAAAGCGGCCCGGCCGAGTTGCTCAGGCAGATGGCCGTGCGCGAGGTCATGCCGCTCTTCTGGCCGCATCTTGCGTTCCGGTCGAATGTCGAATTCAGAATGCTTAAGCCGCAGCCCATTCCCGGTTGGGGCGACGCGTTCTACTGCTGGAGCCAGGTGGAGTCGCCGGAAGTGGCGCAAGCCGGCGTCAGGCCGCTGACGTTCGCGCAGTGGCGGAGCGACCGGGCACGCTAGGGCTGCCGGCACGACGAGACATTCCATGCTGTTGGGGAAATGCGCGATGTGGCCATTCATGCGCGACAAGAGCCGTGCAATTCGGATAGGGCTCGCGTAACGGCGCCTGGATGACGACGCATTGGCGCGGTTTTATTGATCGCCCATAAGGCCCATGCGAATGAGCCGCTCAAGCCGCTCCGGCGTTCGCGCACAGAAAGCGGCACACTTCGTCATGCATGGCTTGCACGCCAGGGCTCGATTCGATGGCGCGCCAGCAGCCATGCACGAGTCCCGCGCCGATCCATAGCCGCGCTTGTCCGCCCGCCGCCTGAATGCGTTCGGCGAATACGCGGGCGTCGTCTCTGAGCGGATCGTGCTCCGCGCCGATCGCGAGCGCACGCGGAAGGTTGTCATAACGTGCGGCGTCGAGCGGCACCGTCCACTCGGGATACGGCGCGCTTTCGCCCCGACTGCGGCCCCAACTTCCGCCCCAATACATGTCGCGAAACGCGTGGACGTCGGCGAGCGTCAGCATCGGCGCGTGCGCTTCGGTATCGCGTGCGGGCGGCTGCGGGTCGGTGCCGAGCATCGGATAGATCAGCGCAACACCGCGTATGCCGTCGATGCCCTCGTCGCGCAAACGCATCGCCACGCTGGCCGCGAGCGTGCCGCCGGCACTGTCGCCGGCCAGTTGCAACGCGGCGTCGGCGGGAAGATCGAAGGGCAGCCTGCGTTGCAGGGCGGCGCGCGTGATCTCCAGGCAGTCGTCGTGCGCGGACGGCGCGCGGTGTTCGGGCGCGAGCCGGTAATCGACGGCGATCACGTCGAGGCCCGTGTCCGCGGCAAGGCGCGCCGTGATCAGTTGATGGCTGTCCAGCGATCCAAGCACGAAGCCGCCGCCGTGGAAGTACAGCACGACGCCGCGCGGCATGTCGTCCGCTTTGGCACGGTTGCGATAGAGCCGCAATGCAATCGGATGACCCGCAGCGGCCTCGAATTGCGCATCTTCGGTGACGACTTCCGGCGGCAACGGCGGAGTGAGCGCGGCCGCGTAACGGTCATAGGCTTCGCGTTGCTCGGGCGGCGCGATGGACGCGCCCGACGTGTTATGTCCTCCGGGATACAGCGCGGCGGCTCGCGCGATGAACGCCGCCATTTGCGGCTCAAGCATGCTGTTGGCTCCGGCTGCGTTGCGCGGCGGCGGGCAGGCCGATCATGCGGCCCGCGTAGGCGGCGGCGGGTAATGCGGCGTGTGCGTCGGCCAGTTCTTTTACGCGCGCGGCGACATCGGCGTCGAATGCGACGGAGCGTGGCCCGCTCGTATCGACATGCAGCAGCATTTGCTCGCCGGCGGCGACCGGCGTGTCGCCTTCGTCGGCGAACATTTCGAGGTAGAGATGCAGCCGCTTGGTGTCATGCGCGAGCACGCGCATATCCACACGCACGCGCGTGCCTTGCTTGATCTCATGCAGATAGTTGATGTGCGCTTCGAGCGTGTAGATAGAGCGGCCGCGTTCCTTGCGCACGGTGTCGGGCAAACCGATCCGGTCGATCAGCTCGTCGGTCGCGAAGCTGAAGATCAGCATGTAGAACGCGTCGCGCAAATGGCCGTTGTAGTCGACCCATTCCGCGCGCACCGTGTCGCGATAGCAGGGCAGGGAAGAAGCGGTTTGCGGCATGCTGCGGGTCTCCGTGGTCTTGGGTTTGTGTGCGGCGTGCGGCGTGCGACGCGCGAATCGGGTCGCGCGCCCCGTGCGCGGCGTGGCTTGCGGTCGCGCTCGCACCGATCGGCGGACGCCGATCCGCCGATCTTCAATCCGCAAATTGTCAATCCGCAGCCGTCAACCCATGCCGCGCCTTCGCCTCGCCAATCGCCGCGAGCACGCTCGTGATGCAGTCGTCGCGATAGCGCTCCAGTTGCTTGATCGAGCGCGGGCCGACCTGTTCGGCGGTGCCGTCGACAACGCGGTCGATCAGTTCGTCCGTCAGCTTCGGCGCTATCAGTTTAGTCCACGGAAGCTCCAGCGCGGGACCGAATTGCTGCATGAAATGGCGCATGCCCGCGTCGCCGCCCGCGAGCGTGTAGGTCAGGAACGTCCCCATGAAAGACCAGCGGATGCCCGCGCCGAAGCGGATCGCGTCGTCGATTTCGCCGGTGGTCGCGACGCCCTCGTTGACCAGATGCAGCGCCTCGCGCCACAGCGCTTCGAGCAGCCGGTCGGCGATGAAGCCGGGCACTTCCTTGCGAACGCGCAGCGGGCGCATCGATAGCGAGCGATAAATGCGCAGCGCGGCGTCGATGGTCTCAGAAGCCGTGCGCTCGCCGCCGAGCACTTCCACGAGCGGCAGCAGATAAACCGGATTGAACGGATGCCCGACGATGCAACGCTCCGGGTTCACGGCGCGCGCGTAGAAATCGCTCGGCAAAAGCCCGGACGTCGACGACGCGATGATCGCGTCGGGCTTCGCCGCGCGGCTGATCTGCTCGTGCAACGCGAGCTTCAATTCCTCGCGCTCGGGCGCGCTTTCCTGAATGAAGTCGGCGTCGGCGACACACGCCTCGATCGTATCGACAAAGCGCAGCCGCGATGGCGACGCGCCTTCCGCGAGGCCGACGCGTTCCAGCGCGGGCCAGGCATTCGCGACGTTCTCGCGCAACTGTTTTTCCGCGCCCGGCGCCGGATCCCACGCGATCACGTCGAGCCCGTGCGCGAGCGCGCGCGCCACCCAGCCGCTGCCGATCACGCCCGCGCCGATCGCGGCAAATGTTTTGATGTTGACGATCACTGCCATTGCTGACGTTTCCTTGTTTGCCTATGCGTTGCTGGTTGTCGCGATCACGCGTATTCGCCGGCTGCGCGCCGTTCGAGTTGCCGCTCGCCGCGCGCGGGCAAGCCGAGCTTGCGCCGGCCTTCGGCGGGCGTCAGTGCGCGTCCGCCAAGACGCTCGATGATTTCCACCGCGCGCTGCACGAGCGTGCCGTTGGTTGCGGGCACACCTTTATCGAGCCAGATGTTGTCTTCGAGGCCGACGCGCACGTGGCCGCCGAGCAGCATCGCCTGCGCGACCATCGGCATCTGCATGCGGCCGATGCCGAAGCCGGCCCATTGCGCGCCGGGCGGCAGGTTGTCGGCCATCGCTTTCATGGTCGCCGTATCGGCGGGCGCGCCCCACGGAATGCCCAGGCACAACTGAAAGAGCGGCGGCGCGTTGAGCAGCCCTTCCTTGAGCAACTGCTTCGCGAACCATAAGTGCCCCGTGTCGAAGATCTCCAGTTCGGGTTTTACGCCCAGTTCCTGAATGCGCGCTGCACCGGCGCGCAATTGCGCGGGCGTCGATACATAGATATAGTCGCCGTCGCCGAAATTGAGCGTGCCGCAATCGAGCGTGCAGATTTCCGGCAACAGCTCCTCGACGTGCGCGAGGCGGGTCAGGCCGCCGACCAGATCCGTGTTCGCGCCGAAGCGCATGGGATCTTCGCCGGGACCGATTTCCAGATCGCCGCCCATGCCCGCGGTCAGATTGATGATGACGTCCGTGCCCGACGAGCGGATTCGGTCGACCACTTCGCGATACAACTGCGGATCGCGGCTGCCGCGTCCGGTCCTCGGATCGCGGACGTGGCAGTGCGCGACGGTCGCACCCGCTTTTGCGGCTTCGATGGCGGCCTCGGCGATCTGCTTCGGCGTAACCGGAATCGCGGGATGCTTGCCGACGGTGTCGCCGGCGCCGGTGACCGCGCAGGTCACGATGACTTCATGGTTCATGCGTGCAAGTTCCTGTAGATGTTCAATGCGCGACGCTTCGGGAATCAAAGCCCGAGATAGGCTTTCACCGCAGGCAAACCGTCCTTGCCGTCGTAGGTCTTCACGCCGGCGAGCCACGCGTCGAGTATTTGCGGGTTTTTCTTCAGATAGGCTTTCGCGGCATCGGCGGGCTTTTGCTTGTTCATCACCGATTGCATCACCACGTTTTCGAGCTGCGTCGAAAAGCGCAGGTTGCTTACGAGCTTGCCCGCGTTGGGGCAGCGCGTCAGATAGTCGGGCGACGTCAACGTATAAACGCGCGCTTCGCCGTCGTTGGGGCCGAACACGCCGTCGCTGCCGGACAGGTACTTCATGTCGATCTGAATGTTCATCGGATGCGGTTCCCAGCCGAGAAACACCACCCATTTCTTATCGCGGATCGCGCGCTCCACTGAAACGAGCATGCCCGCTTCGCTCGATTCGATCAGCTTGAAGCCGCCGAGGCCGAACTTGTTGGTGGCGATCATCTTCTGAATGGCCGCGTTGGCGCTGCTGCCAGGCTCGATGCCGTAGATCTTGCCGTCGAGCTGATCGCGATGTTTCGCGATGTCGGCGAATGTTTTGAGGCCCGCGTCGTACGCATAGCCCGGCACGGCGAAGGTTGCTTTTGCGCCGGTCAGGTTGGGCGGCTGCAGCACGTCGATTGCCTTCGAGTCGACGAACGGCGCAATCGCTTTCTCCTGCACCGGCCACCAGTAGCCGAGCGACACGTCGAGCTGTTTCGTCTTCAAACCGGCAAACGAAATCGGCACAGAAGCAACGGTCGTGACCGGCTGATAACCGAGCCCTTCGAAGACCGTGGAGGCGAGCGCGGTGGTCGACGTGATGTCCGTCCAGCCGATGTCGGCGAAACGCACCGCGCGGCACGCGGGCGGATCCTGCGCAAACGCGGGCAGCGCGGCGACGGCGGCGCCGCCCGCGGCCGCGAGGCAGGCAAGCCGGGCAAGTTGGGCAAGCAAGGTGGTGATGCGTGACTTCATGACCTTCCCCTATTGACGCTTATGCACGTCTGACAGCGCGTTTTCGAAAGGGCCGCTTTGATGCGCGAATGCGAAGCGCGGCCCACCGGCAAGTGATAAGTGATAAGTGATGCGTGAGGTGCTATGTGAGTCCATCGACGATGCGGTTGGAATGGCACTAACGTTAATGCCCCATATTGCCGCCAAAGCGACCATCAGCGACCCGTTCTTGCTTCCACGCGACAACGAGGGAAAACCAGCATGCGCGAGCGGGCGTCGGCATTGCAGCGCGGCATCGGCTATGGACCAATTTTGGCGCGCCTTGTCCGCTCGCAGTCTGCTTGCTACGCTCGCCGGGAACCGCGCGTTCGCTTGCGCTTTTCGCTGCTTTCGACTGCTTGTCCCTTTCACGCCGCCTTTCACGGGATTCCCGCGACATGCCTGAAGAAATATCGTTTTTGCTGCTGCCGGGCTATTCGGCGATCGGCTTCATGTCCGCCGTCGAGCCCTTGCGCGTGGCGAACCGCTTTCGCGGCGAGTTGTACCGATGGCGCATTCTCAGTCTGGACGGCGCGCCGGTTGCAGCGAGCAACGGCATTTCGATCAACGCGGACGCGGCTATCGGCGACGTGCGTGATCTGGGTGGCACGGACAGCACGGCGACGCTCTTCGTCGTGGCGGGCTTCGAGCCGCTCGCCTGCTACACGCGCGAACTCGCCGAATCGTTGAAGCGCCTGGAGCGCGCGGGCGCGACGCTCGGCGGCATCGACACGGGCAGCTTCGTGCTCGCCGAAGCCGGGCTGCTGGGCGGCGCGGACAACGTGACCGTGCATTGGGAGGCGCTCTCGGCATTTCGCGAGCGTTATCCGTCGCTGGATGCCAGTCAGGAACTGTTCGAGATCGGCGCGCGGCGCATCACGTGCGCGGGCGGCACTGCGTCGATCGACATGATGCTCGACCTGATCGGACGCAAGCACGGCGCGGCGCTCGCGTCGGCGGTGTCGGAGCAGTTCGTGGTGAGCCGCATCCGTCAGCGCTCCGACCATCAGCGCATGGAGATTGCCGCGCGCTACGGCGTGCACAACCGCAAGCTGATCCAGGTGATCGGCGTGATGGAGCAGCACATGGAAGAGCCGTTGACGCCCGACCGGCTCGCGCAGGAAATCGGCGTGACGCGCCGGCAACTGGAGCGGCTCTTTTGCGCGTCGCTGAAGGACACGCCGACGCACTTCTATCTGCAACTGCGGCTCGGCCGCGCGCGCGAGCTTTTGCAACAGACCGACATGTCGATCACGTCGATTTGCGTCGCCTGCGGATTCGAGTCGCCGTCGCACTTCTCGCGGACTTATCGTGCGCGATTCGGTGCAAGCCCGAGGAGCGACCGGCAGGCGAGCGGCGGTTTGGTGCCGCCCAAAGCGCTAATTAATGCGCGTGTTGAAGGATTATCACAAGCGCAGCAACAGTGAATTCTGCGATTCGGGGTTTACCCTAGGTCGCCGGCCTCCTAGACTGTGTTCATCGGCTGAAGACACAACGCCTTCAGCGCCTGACAAAACAATCTCTGGAGGTAGGTCATCATGAAATCGCTGATCGAAGCTGCTGTTATCGCCGCTCTTATTTCCGCACCGCTTGCTGCTTTTGCCCAGTCGAACCAGCCGGTCACGCGCGCTCAGGTTCGCGCCGAACTGGTTCAACTGGAGAAGGCCGGCTACAACCCGGCAACGTCGAACGACTACGATTACCCGGCGAACATCCAGGCCGCCGAAGCGCGCGTCGCCGCGCAGAACGGCACCGCTCACACGAGCGGCTATGGCCCGGCGACCAACGGATCGTCGCAAGCCGGTAGCCGTGCTGAGGTCACTTCGAGCTCGTATTCGGCGCCGGTTTATGTCGGCCACTGATTGACGGCGGCGCGGCGAGGTTCGTCGCGCGATAGGTAAAAAAAACGGCACGCCTCGGCGTGCCGTTTTCGACTGCTGACAAGCCACTTCAAAGCCTGGCCATGTGCCAGGCTTTGTCGTTTACCAGATCGTCCAACAAATCCGTGGTGAGGCGGTTTTGCCCAAATGACGTCGCTACGAGTGGTCTATTCGTCGTAGTACTCGGACCGGGCGATCACGCGGTTTGTCCCGCGTGGGCACTGGCATGCGACGATATCGTTGTCTTTCACCGCGGCAGTTGCACCCGTCAACCCCCAGCCTGTCGCTGTGCCGAGCATGGGACCGTTGTGTCCGCAGCGTGCGCACGAGGCAAGTCCCCCGTCTTTCGCGAGCGCGCCATTTTCGTCGGAGAAGTTCTCGTCACCTTCGAGCACCACGCCGCCGGTCGTTGTCTTGTTGCCCTTAACTGCCAGCATCGTTGCCATGCCAATCTCCGTCTAAAGTTGAAGTCGGTCTACCGGATCAGTACCGCTCGCGCGCTGCCTGCAACATCTTCAGACGGGTCTTTCCGTCAGGCGTGAATACCGTGTCGAACCGTACGAGCCCTTCCTGATGCAGGCGACAAGCCATCGTGAAGCTGACCATTACGCCTGGTTCGGAAGCGTGCACTTCGATCTCGACTGCCTTCAGGCGTGGCTCGTACTTGAGCAACGTCGACTCGATGGCATTGCGGAGCCTGTGTGTCGACGAGGGCAGATGCCGGTAAATTTCCGACAGGTCATCGAGCCCGAAGTCCGGCAGGTGCGCGAGCGACCGACGCCGGCTGTTAAGGATGCGTTCGATGTTGTCCCGCACCGAAAAGAACGTCTGTTCCTCCGGTGAGAAATCGGTCACCGTCGAACCGTCGGCAAAATGCCCCGTGATCCGCTCGAAAAGTCCTGGTCCTGTACGCATGCGCGCCTCAATTCGCCATGTCGGCGATCGACGACAGCAGCCACCGGTCGATGGCAAGCCAGACAAGTCCCGCAGCGATACAGGCGACGAAAACCCACGCGAGCGGTGACAGCGGGCGTCGGCGGGAGCGCGAGGGGTTCACCAGCAGCGGGCCTGACCGATCGGGCGCATTTCTGTCTGCGCCGCCGCTCGTGGCGCGCGCAAGACGTTCGTCGATTGAACCGATGAGCTTCATGCGCGCCTCGGCCTCGTTCAGCGCATAACGACCCTTGAACCCGAGTCCGAGCACGACGGCGAAGATCGCCAGAAGAGGCAGCACGGGCTTCGCCTCACGCAGGCGCTGACCCATCCGCCGGAGTAGTTCTTCGCCGGCATCATTGCGGCCGAACGCCCGCAACTGCAGTGGTTCGCGCTCCCATGCATCGCGCGCGGTTCCGTGGAGCCCGTTCAAGGCCGCTTCGTCGATCAGCGCGCAATGCGCATAGAGCGCGTCATCGATCACATCGTGCGGATGGCCACGCCTCTGCAGTTCCTCACGCAGGCTGGCAACCTGGGCGTCGGAATCTTCGCGCAGGACTTCCTGCGAGGGTGGATTTGCGCTGCGAAGTGCAACGACAGTGCGTGCCGCGTCGCGCAGGGCGACAGGCAGCAGATCATGGGTCGGTTGTGCTCTGGCGAATTTCATGAGTGGTTCAGCGCTTTGCCTTCGGCATTTGCGACGTGAGCGACAGACTCACGTCCATGCCCTCGATCTGGAAGTGCGGAACAATGAAGAGTGCAACGCGAAAAAAACCTGGATTGTCTTCAATGTCCTCGACCACGACGCGGGCTTCACGCAGCGGATGCGAGCTTTGCAGGTCGTCCCCCGGTGTTGTCATGACCGTGACGAGCGAGCGGATCCAGGTGTTCAGTTCAAGTTCCAGCAGACGGCGGTCCTTCGTGGTGCCGATATTCTCGCGCTGGATCAACTTCAGATGGTGCGCAATACGCGAGAGCAGGAAGACGTACGGCAGGCGCGCATTGATACGGCTGTTGGCCGCAGCGTCGCGCGTGTCGAAGACAGCAGGCTTCTGCGTCGAATGCGCGGAATAGAAGCACGCGTAGTCGTGATTGCTGGTGTACGAAAGCGCTATGAGACCCTGGTCGGCGAACTCGAATTCGCGGGTTTCGGGAATCAGCGCGTCAGAGGCGATCTTGCCCAGATGGCCCGTATCGAGATCGTAAAGATGGACCGGCAGATCAGGTATCAGGCCACCGGCCTGAGGACCGCGTATCTGGAGGCACCAGCCGTTGCGCACGAAACTTCTCACCAGATTCACTGCAAAAACGAACGCCGCGTTCGCCCATAGGAAGGCGCTGCTCCCGCCGCCGCGGACGTCTTCGGTGTAGTTGAAAGCGCGCACGGTATTGCGGTCGAATCCGTACGGCAAGCGCGCGAGAAAACGAGGCAGCGTGAGCCCGACATAGCGCGCATCCTCCGTTTCACGAAACGCCTTCCACTTGAGATAGACCGCGCGCTCGAAGTGTCCGGACAGATCGCGTATGCCCGCGACTTCCTCCATCGACGTCCTGCCGAAGAAGTCGGGCGAAACCGCGCCAATGAATGGCATGTGCGCCGCAGCCGCTACCTTCGACAGATTGCGCAGCAACGCAATGTCGGGCGCGCTCGCGTCGAATTCGTAGTTGGCGATGATTGCGGCGAAGGGGTAAGCACCAGGCGTGTCGTATTCCTGGGTGTACGTTTGCAGGAACAGGCCGCTCTGGACCAGCTCGGGTGCATCCTCGAAGTCCTGACGCAATGTCCCTTTCGAGACGTCGAGCACCTCGATATGCACGTTGCGACGGAAATCCGTCCGGTCGACGAGGAATTGCAGGCCGCGCCATGCAGACTCGAGCATCTGGAAAACCGGATGGTGGAGGATGGCGTCGATCTGCCTGCCGAGTAACAGGTCGATGGCGGCGAGATGATGGTCGATACGCAATGCGTTCACGCGCGCGCGTTCGTCGTTCGCCTGCTTCTGCTCGAACGTATCGTGTGCCGTGGTCTTCACGTGTTGCTGGATGTTGTTCTGGAAGCTTGCGCTCATCGTTCGGTGACTGACCTTTCCGCCTTCGCTTAACCCGTGATGTTTAGCATGCCGTACGTCTCAAAAACAGCTTTACACGCGGCAATTGTCACAGTCTGGTCAAAAGCAACAAATGTTGTCTGCGGACGCGATCAAGGCTTCACTGGCAGATAGAAGCCGCGTATCTTACTCACCCCAAATACCCATTGGTTACGCAGTCATTTTCTCGCGTAGCAGTGCTGATCAGGTGGCGCGGCGCGAAGCCGTGTTGGCTGTTGTTGTTTGTTTTTGTACCGGCGGGGGCGATAAAAGATGGCAAGCCTGTTTGACGAAGCGAGAAAGTCCGCATCCAGCCTGACGGCGATAGCCGGACGGCAAGCCTATTTTGTGGATGTGCCGGGAACCGACAGCGCGGCACAGCTCTCGGTCGTGAATTTCACCGCGACTGAGAAGATGGGGGCGCCCGGCGAAGTGCGCATTATTGCGACGCATCCGCAGCAGCTTCCACGCGCCGATTATCTGAACCGTGACGCGGTTTTCAGTATCGTGCCGGACGATGGCGTCGCGAGAAAGTTTTCGGGATACATCGAACGCTTCTCGACGATTCAGACGACAAAGGACTTCACGAAAATAGAGATTATCGTCAAGTCCCATCTCGGACGTCTCGGCGCTGTCACCAATACGCAGATCTACCAGCACCAGTCGACACCCGAGATCATCGCGGCGGTGATGCGTCGCCACGGCATCCGGGATTATCAGATGTCGTTTCGTCTCAGGAAGCAGTACCTGAAGCATCTGTTCCACTTTCAGTACAAGGTCGACGATCTGGCCTATGTCCAGATGCTCATGCAGAAGTCGGGCATCTACTGCTATATCGTCGAGACTGAGCACGGTGATCAGGTGGTCTTTGGCGACGACATTGACCACTACCTGTACGATCCACAACTGATTGTGCCGTACCGTGAAGCTGCCGGGCTGGAAGCAGGTGGAGTCGAGGCGATCACGTCGCTCAAGACACACACGGTCACCGTACCCCAGTCATTCCTGGTCGCCGACTACAATCCCGAGTCCGCATGGGAGCGATTCAGAGACGAGGCGAACGTCGCCCCGCAAGACCCGACCACGTATGGCCAACCGTACATCTACGGTACGAACCATCTGGATCAGCAGGGCGCAAAATGGGAAGCGCAACTGCGGCATGAAGCGGCGATCGCCCGGCAGGTCGTATACGAGGGCGAGAGCACTGTGCTCCAGCTTCAATGCGCACGCGTGCTCGAAACCGACGTCGTGCTGCCTGACGCCCCAAAGGGGCAGGTGATCATCGAGGTCACGCACAGCGGCGCACGCGACAAGGCGTACACCAACAGTTACAAGGCCATCCCTGCGGACCGGCGCTTCCGTCTGGAAATCAAGCCGGAGACGTGGCCCAGGATCGCGGGCACACTCAGCGCGCGAATTTGCAGCCCGGATAAATACACCTATGGCTATCTGAATTCGGTCGGCTATTACGTCGTTCGCTTTGATGTGGATTTTGCTGACTGGCCGAAGGGCGGTGAAAGTGTGCCGCTACGTCTGGCAAAGCCGTTCGCGGGGAAGCTGCAGACCGGCATGCATTTCGTCGCGCTGGATAATGACGAGGCAGTGATCTCCTTCCGCGATGGGGACCCGGACAAGCCAGAAATCACAGCTTTTCACCATCACAGCCAGGCGCGAGACCTCGTCACGAACGATCGTCGCTGGCTCTCCCGCAACGTGATCCGCACGCAGAAGAACAACAAGCTGCGTATGGAGGACTGGGCGGGCCAGGAAGGCATCAAGCTGAGTACGGAGCATTCGGGCAAGTCGCAGCTGAATCTCGGCTATCTGGTGAACCAGAAGCTTGAGTACCGAGGGGAGGGATATGAGCTGAGGACATCGGGGTATGGGGCTATCCGCGCGGGTAAGGGTCTGTACCTGACGGCATACGATCGTCCGGCTGCGAGCGGCAAGCAGCTGGACATGCAGGAGACCATCGCGCAGCTCGAGAGCGCGCTGGCCACGGCGAAGGCGCTTGCAGCGTCTGCGAGTAGCGCGAAGGCCGAGCCCGCCGATACGGATGCGCAGCAGCAGGTCAAGGACGATCTCGACGGTCTGAAGGAGGCGGGCATCCTGATTAGCACACCGGCCTCCGCGGCGCTCGTCACGGGCCAGGGTCTGCAACTCGCAGCAACGGACAATATTTCCGCCGTTGCCGGAAAGAACGCTGACTGGAGTGTGCTCAAGCAATTCACGGTCGCGGCGGGCGACAAGATCTCCCTGTTCGCCCAGAAGTTCGGCATCAAGATCTTTGCAGGGAAGGGCCCGATCGAGATTCAGGCCCAGAGCGATGCAATGTCGCTCGTCGCCAATAAGGATGTGTCGGTGTCGAGCGTTAATGGCGCAGTCTACATCCGCGCCCAAAAAGAGCTGACGCTTGAAAGCGGTGAAGCTTTCATTCAGCTCAAGAACGGCAGCATTACACTTGGTGGCCCGCTTGATCTCTTCATCAAAACAATCACGATCCAGAAGGCAGGCAAAGCGTCGATGTCTATTCCGATACCAGCTTTCCCTCTTTCTCTCGAGCCAGACGAAGAAGTCATCCGGCAAAGCTTCAGCCTGCTAAAGGACGGAACAACGCCGGTAGATGGATACCACTACGATCTCTACCGTGACGATGGTCTGCATACGCAAAGAGGTGAATATTCTGGTGGCGATACGACGACAATATCGGGGCAATCTCCTCTGAAGCTTGTTACATGGATGGCCCAAGACTCGGCACGGAAGGACGCATGAGCGATTTAAGTCCCTCTAACACAGATCAAGCCGCAAGCGGCATTGCTGCGGCACAGCCACTCGATGCCCAAACAAGGCTGCTTGCAGCAATGGCTTACGGTGAATCGTCGTTACAAGACAACCCTGATGAAATGATGGCGATTGCCAGCGTACTTGTGCGGCAACGCGATGCGCGCGGCTATTCCGACATGGCGACGTTCACGCGAAACGACAGTACATTCTCATTTGTAGTAAGTGATGGTAATGCTCGCTATAGCGCGCTAATGAAAGCCAAGGATGACAAAATTGCCAAAACACCGGGCATGCAGGCAGCTATCAGCGCTGCCCGCAACGCGCTTGCGGGTGGTCCGGACAAATCGAATGGCGCCTATTTTTGGGATGGAGCAGACATTAAAACGAACTATGCTCACCATTTCAAAGTAAAGCAGGGTATCAAGATCACCGACCCCAGCCACAACATCTATAACATCCAGGATTCGACCCATCTTGTCATTCTTTACAAGACTACGAAAATAAAAAATAAGAAAACACACCAGGTGACAGTCAAAAAAGAAGAAGTTGGACGCTACGATCACATCTACGACTCAACATCAGCCTATGGCGGTACGATCTTCTGGAAATTCAGTCAGGACTATCTGGACGTCACCCACGCGAAGGAATATAAATGAAAAAATTCGTTGCTGCCGCCTTCTTAGCGGCCATGTGGAGCTTGGGGTACGGCGCACCTCCGGACGAAAATCTGGTAAAGAGTTGCCTTTTGGCGCAAGCATTTGCGCCCGCTGTTGCGATTAGAAGCCTGAATCCGCATGAAGTAACTCAGGAAGATGAATATGCTGCAGGCTTTAATGCGACATATATGTTCAGGTATCGTGGCGCCAACGTCGGGTACGCAGAAAGCAATACCGATCAGGCCTTGATTTTTTTGAATAGGCTTCACAAGGTATCCGGGGCAATACCTTTAGGCGACAATCGTGGAATCAAACGCAGCGCGTTCGATCCGACGTTGGCGCAATGGAGCGTCGCAAAGGAGGGCAAGCAGGAATTCTTTTGCGTCAGCTTCAATTTTGATGGATTAGGGCGAAGCGGGAGTTTTCAAAATATTCACGGGGGATATTTGCTTAATACAAAAACAAAACAAATGTATTTTGTAGTGCGCGACGTCAAGCAATGATTGCCTATTCAGCTCCGACGCGACATCGCCACGGAAATCTCCGGATGATCTTCTGCTTGAAATAGCCGGCAAACAAATCAATCAGCTTCAGATGTAAGCACGCCTCATGTCCTTATTCTTCTAATGTCCTGGCCCATCCCCGTTTTTACAAAGATCGACTATCCCAAACCGATCTCCCTGCGCATATGGTTGCCGACGTTAGCCATCATTGGGGCGAGCGCGGCAGGCGCCGTACTGATGCTGTGGCCGCACGGCAAGCCAACAAATACGCTCGTGTTCTGGGCCACACTCGTTGGAGCGCCACTGGTCGCCTGTGCTTTGACGTTCGGTTTTAAGCTCGACCATTGGGAAGACGAACAGACCGACGCGGAGGAATTAGAACAGGAGCAACAACGTCTTCGAGGGATGTGGCGTGAATGGACCCGCCGCCATTTGTCTATCGTGGACGTAGCCGTATTTCCGGCAAGCACGAATGAAGTTGACAAATTCGTCAATGCTAAGGCCGACGTCCCGACCAACAGCGGTCGAAGCGTTACATTCGACTGGGCGAAGGGGCGCGCCATAGCGTTCCGACGCACGCGACTGTTGCATCTCATCGCCGTGCGTTTTGCCAACGTACTTCAGATCCGAAAAGAGGTCATCGTCACGCTGATGCTGGCTGACACGTCACCGGCACATGCTGAAGCATGGAGCCAGCGGGTCACGCGCGTTTTCGCGTTTTTGGCCCCGCAAACGAGATTTCACGTTGAAGTGCAATCGGCAAAGGATGGTGTTCAGTGGATCACCCGCCAGGTTGACCTAGTCGATACGGCCACGCGGCTTGTGATTGCCGCACAACTCTGGACAGATGATGACGAAGAGCACGAGTTCAGTGAAGGCGTGGCGGCCTTTCTTATTGAACCAGGTGTCTCGCACGTGGGTTCGATATTCCGTCCCATGACAACGACACGCGACACGCTGGAAACAGGCCTCGCACAGATCAAGGACTACCAGATACCCCCTGAACGTCTGGCACTTGCGTGGTTCACCCGCTGCGAAGAGGAAGAGTCGACTGCGATCCGCTCGGCGCTGACACAGGACCCGAAAGATTCCGCAGTCGAACGTCTGCTCGACAAATTCCTGGGATCGCCGGGGCCGGCCAGTGGCTGGATAGCACTCGCGATTGCGATGGAAGCAATGCGCGGTGCTGGGCCTCAGCTGGTTGCCTGGCGCGAACCCGAGTCTGAAGGCCTTCATCTGTGCACGGTCTCGCCCCTGCCTCAAAAGGAAACAACGGTTTGAAGAGCGAAAAGAAACATATCGTGGGACGGCTTCTAGTTGGTGCCGCGGTCATCGCAATCGTGGCGTGGGTGGTTTTCCTCACGGTCGACATAAACGATCTGATCGCCTGGTCGACCCGGTATCGGACCATTCTTGTCCCTGCTGCGCTGGCCGCGGCCATCGGAGTCGGCTTTCTTCTTCTGCGACGCAAGCAGAAGCGGGACACGATCCAGCAGGCATCGAAAGAGCAGGGTGCCGAACCGCCGCAAAAGACCGATCCCGCCGCTAACGCCGCAAAGAATCGGGCCGAGCAGGTCGTAGCCTGGGCCAAAGACCTGAAGCGGAACCTGGAGCAGAAGCGGTGGTTTCGCTGCGCCTACGTGCAGCCGTGGGTGCTGGTCGCGGGCGACGCCTCGACCGTGACCGCATGGATGCCGGAACTCGCAACCCAAGGCTCGCTGGTGACAGACGACGCTGTGCTGCTCTGGGGCGGCCTCGGAGCCGACGGTCGTCCGGATGAACTGTGGCTGCGCCAGATTCGGCGGCTGCGGCCCGGCCGTCCGCTCGATGCGATCGCACTCGTGCTCGATGGTGCGAGTGCTTTGCCTGACCGTCCGCAAGGGAAGACCGCCTGGGGTCTTCAGCTTGCTCGCATCACGGAGGTTCTGCGCTGGTCCGCTCCGGTCTATGTCGTTGACGTCGTCGGCATCGATTCCGTGCGTGGGACCGACACGCCCGTGACCGGCTGCGAATTCACCCGTCCGCTCAGCGTATCCGCCGTAGAAAAGTCACTGCTAGATCTGCGTGACCGGATGGCTGACCGCAGCGTGCATCAGCTTGCCGCCAACGGCAACGACGACTACGCATCGGAACTCTCCCGTCGGCTCGATACGCGCGCGACACCGCTGGCGAGCTGGATCACGCGGCTCTCCGACCGGCAGCGGCGGGCGTTACCCCTCGCGGGTGTCTTCTTCGCCCCGCTGGCCATCGCTGGTGCAACGACCTCTGGACTTCCCGACAGCGCAAATCTGCCGCTGTGGCGCCATTTCGCTGTCACCGCGAGCAATACGCCGGGCCGCCGTACTCTATTCAATCCGGTGACGATCGTCTCCACAATTGCGCTTGCCACCATCGGCCTCTGTAGCATCGGCATGCTCATCTCCGGCATGAACAACGCCCACGAGGTCATGCTCACGAAAGAGTCGCTGCAGACGCTCAACCGTGCGAGCGACACCCCGGCACGCCTGCGCGCACTGCTTGGACTGCAGCAGCGCATCGGCCTGCATGAGGCACGTGTGCAGGAACACACCCCACTGCTCACCCGCTTCGGTCTCAACCACGACAGAGCCGTACTCAACGCATTGTGGGCGCCTTATGCGCGCGCCGCAAAGCCGCTCCTCGTCGCGCCCGTCCAACAGGACATCGAAGGCCAGCTCATCGACCTCGGACAGATGTCAACGGCCCAGCTCGACAACCGGAGCAGCCAGATGGCGCAGGATGGTCAGCAGGCACTCAAAACTTATCTCATGATGGCCGAGCCGCAACGCGCACAAGCTGCCTTCATGACGCCGCAACTTCAGCATTACTGGAACGTCGACACCGGCCTGCAATCCGGCGAAAAACTCGACCTGTCCGAGCGGCTGATGGGCTTCTGGGCGCAGCACTTTGCCGCTCATCCTGACTGGCGCATCCAGCCGCGCGAGGATCTGGTGGGTAACGCGCGCCAGACGCTGCTCGCGATCATCGGCGTAAAGAACTCCGAGGACACGATCTACCAGAGCGTGCTCGACTCGGTGGGCCACAAGTATCCCGATCAGACTCTCGCGTCCCTGACCGCTGGCACGGATACGCGCGGTCTCTTCTCGACGTCCGCGACGGTAGCCGGCGTCTTCACGCGCCAGGCATGGGAAGGGTCCATCGAGGCCGCGATCGACGAAGCGGCGAAGCATAACGGCGTCACGGCTGACTGGGTGCTCGCCAATACCGGTGGCGCACAGTCCGGCTCAGCGTCGGATGGACAAACTCCGGAGGCGTTGCGCACGGCCCTGCGCGCCCATTACTTCTCCGACTACGTCGAGCACTGGCAGGATTTCATGAACAGCATCCGGTGCGCCGCGGCACCCACGCTGCCTGCCGCCGTTGGTCAACTTAAGCTCATCGCCGATGCTCGACAGTCGCCGCTCATTGCGCTGATGAAGTCGCTGGCATGGCAGGGTGCGGCAGGCGTGCAGCAGGCGTCGCTTTCCGATGCGCTCGTCACCAAGGCGCAAAACCTGTTCGGCAAAAAGGACGACGTTTCACAAAGCGCGCGGGTGAATCCGGCCGGTCCGCTTGACGCTTCCTTCGGCCCCGTACTCAAGCTGGTTGGCCAGATGGTTAACGGCAACGCGGCGCCCGCGGCCGGCAGCGACCTGAGCATGGAGCGCTTCACCGAACGAGTGACCACACTGCGCCTGAAGCTGCAGCAGATCAGTGACGGTGCGGACCCCGATGACCAGGCGCGCCAGGTCGCCCAGTCGCTTTTCCAGGGCAAGGGTTCGGAACTCTCCGATACGCTTTCCTACGCACAGCTCGTCGCCGCCAGTCTCGGTGAGCAGTGGGCGGGCATGGGCGGAGCGCTCTTCATACAGCCTATCGAACAGGCCACGCAGACCGTGCTCAGACCTGCTGAAGCGAGCCTGAACGACGCATGGCGCCAGACGATCGTCGCTGCCTGGAACCGGTCATTTGCGGGGCGCTATCCGTTTGCCAGCACGGCCAACGATGCCTCGCTGCCCGAGCTTGCCCGCTTCGTGCGCCCGCAGGGTGGTCTCATCAACACGTTCCTCTCCACCCAGCTCGCCGGTGCCCTGCAGTTACAGGGTGACCAGTGGGTGGCGGCATCGGGCGGAACAGGCGCAGGCAGCACGGCGCGCTCATTCGATCCCGGCTTCCTCAAAGCCGTCAACACACTGCAGCAGATTGCCGGCCACCTGCTCGCACAGGGTGAACCGCAGTACACATTCGCGCTGCAGCCCATGCCCACGCCCGGCGTGACGGATACGTTGCTCACGCTCGACGCCCAGACGCTCCACTACTACAACCAGGTGCAGAACTGGCACACGATGACGTGGCCGTCGAACAATCCGCAGAGCGCCGGCACCCGGATCGAATGGCAGACCGATATGGCAGGGACGAACAAGAGCCTCGAGTTCACCGGTCGCTGGGCGCTCGTACGCATGCTCGAGCGGGCAAAAGTCGAACCGGTGGACAGCGCGACCTACCAGTTGACCTGGCAGGCGAAACCCGAAGGCGTCGATCCGAAGCCGGGCATGACAAAGGTCGACGCAACCGCCGACTCCGCGGCGCTCACGACACAGGAGCCGCTCGAAGGAGCGCCGCTGATCATGACGCATCCGTTGAGTTATCTGATTCGCACGGATGTCGGCAAGGGTCCGCT
>Ga0268255_10000391_pt1 | contig 31959 bp, 34 predicted proteins | sample AgamicOrMarz_FD_200256 | JGI IMG/M metagenome (GOLD analysis project Ga0268255, IMG submission 200256) | Agave microbial communities from Guanajuato, Mexico - Or.Ma.rz (v2) (version 3) | ecosystem: Host-associated > Plants > Phyllosphere > Phylloplane/Leaf | place: Guanajuato, Mexico...
AACGCAGGGTCTTCCGGGCGCCAGTCATGAATCACCGGGCCTTTGTCAGGCGTTTGTAGAACGGACATGTTCTTCTCCTTGGGCAATGCTGGAAAACGGGGGTTGGCTGGTCGGCGAGGGTTTGCCCAGCAGCGGGCGCTTGCGCATTTCGCTGAAGTACATCCAGATCAGGGAGACCCAGACCACGCCGTACAGCAACATGAAGCAGGACGAGCGCACGCCGGTGAGGTCCACCAGGGCGCCGAACATGATCGGCAGCACGAACCCGCCCAAGCCGCCGGCCAGGCCGACGATGCCGGACACCGCGCCCATGTTTTTCGGGTAGTCGTTGGCGATGTACTTGAAGACCGAGGCCTTGCCGAACGCGAAGGCGATGCCCATCACGAACAGCAGTACGGTGAACAGCTTGGCGTTGAGGCCGATGTGGAAATCGACGAGGCCGTTGACGGTCTGCACTTGCAGTTGGGTTTGCGGATAGGACAGCAGGAACAGGCAGATCCAGCTGACCCACAGCACCCACCAGGTCACGCTCTGGGCGCCCCAGCGGTCCGACATCCAGCCACCGACCGCCCGCAGCACGCCGCCAGGCAGGGAGAAGCACGCCGCCAGCAGCGCCGCGCTTTGCAGGCTGAAGCCGTATTCCTGCACGTAGTACTTGGTCATCCACAAGGCCAGGGCCACGTAGCCGCCGAACACGATCGAGTAGTACTGGCAGTAGCGCCACACGGCGGGCTCTTTCAGGGCCTTGAGCTGCTCGCGCAGGCCGGCGCCACCGCTGCTGCGGTGTTCTTTCTTCTCGGCGGTGAGGAACCAGAACAGCAAAGCTGTGATGAACAGGATGGCGCTGAATACCTTCGGCACCAGATGCCAGGAACCGAGGGCAATCAGCGCCGGGGCGAGGAATTTGGTGACCGCCGAACCGGCGTTGCCGGCACCGAACACGCCCATGGCGAAGCCCTGGTTCTGTTTGTCGAACCACTTGGCGACATAGGCGATGCCGACCGAGAAGGAACCGCCGGCCAAACCGACGAACAGGCCCAGCACCAGGAACTGCCAGAACGCGGTGGCCAACGTGATCAGGTACAGCGGCAGGACGCAGGAGAGCATCAACAGAAAGAACACGATCCGCCCGCCGAAGCGGTCAGTCAGAAGCCCCAGGGGCAGGCGCACCAAGGATCCGGTCAGCACTGGCGTGGCGGCCAGCAGGCCGAATTGGGTTTCGTTGAGGGCGAGCATTTCCTTGATCGGAACGCCCAGCACGGCAAACATCATCCAGACCATGAAGCACACGGTGAAGGCCAGGGTACTCATCCCCAGTACCAGCCCTTGTTGCACTTGCGCTCGCATTACGCTGCACCCCAGTCAGTTCGATGAGCGCAGACTAGTGATGCCTACCCCGCAAAAACTTGACCTGGGTCAACGAGCCCCCCGTGGGCTCTGGCCTATGCTTGGCCTGTCTACCTCCAAGGTGGTAGACCGGGATACTGATAAAACCCTTTGTTTATCAATGTCTTGTGTGATTTGGCCGAAGCTTTTACAGAAACGGAACGGCCAACAACTCTTTAGAGGTAGTGCGCCCGGGATCGGCAGCCACACCCCAGGTCCAGGCGCCACAGCATGTCCGGGTTCCAGAATTTCTCGCAGGGTCAGCCGCAATGATGCGCTGGCTGCGCAGCTCCTTGCCCGCTCGCGCCGGGCTGGCGGTGATCCTCATCGCCATCCTCGCCCTCGCCAGCTCCTTGAGCGCCGGGTTGATCGCCTGGTTCAGCCAGGGCGATGCCGCAGCCATCAACACCGCCGGCTCCGTGCGCATGGAGACCTACCACCTGAGCTGGAAGCTGGCGGCGGGTGACAGCGCCGAGATCCCGGCGATCATCGCCAGCCTGCAACAACGCCTCGACAGCCCTGCCCTGCGCGCCGTGCTGGAAGACGGTCCGACGACCGCCCCACGCCAGAGTTACCAGAACCTTGTGCAACGCTGGAACCAGACCCTGCGCCCGGCCATCGAGCGTGGCGACGCGGCGTTCTTCCAGGCCAGCGCCAACTCCTTCGTCGAGCAACTGGACCAGTTCGTCAACCTGCTGCAACGCCAGAGCGAGCACAAGCAGGGCTGGCAACAGACGATCCAGGGCGTGGCACTGTTCAGCACCATGATCATCCTGCTGATCGGCCTCTACGAATTGCAGTACGGGGTGGTCACGCCTTTGCAGGAGCTGGTGGACGCGACCCAGCGCTTTCGGCGTGGCGAGTTCCAGGTCCGGGTCAATCATCAGTCCGAGGATGAGCTGGGCCAGCTGGCGACCAGCTTCAACACCATGGCCGAGACCATCGAGCAATCCCACCGCACCCTGGAGGATCAGGTCCGGCAAAAGACCTTGAACCTGCAACAGGCCAACGCCGCCCTGGAACTGCTGTACCAGAGCAGCCGCAGCCTGGCGACACGCCAGGCCAACGCCGAGGGCCTGGATGAATTGATCGGGCGTTTCCAGCAGCAGTTGCCGGGCCTGCGTCTGTCGTTGTGCCTGCAAGGGCAACTGCAAGCGCCCGCGCGGCAACTGCTGGCCTTGCATGGCGCCAACAGCCGCCAGGTGTGCGCCAGCAGCGACTGCGCCACCTGCGACAAACACCACGCCGCTCGCCCGCAGACCTTCAGCATCAGCAACCAGGGCAACGAGCTGGGCGAACTCAAGGCGCATTTTGTCGACGGGCATGCAGCCCAAGCCTGGGAAACCGAATTGATCCAGGCCCTGGCCAACCTGATCGGTACCTCACTGTCCCTCAAGCGCCAGCGCGAACAGGACCATCGCCTGCTGTTGCTCGATGAACGCACGATCATTGCCCGGGAACTGCACGATTCCCTGGCCCAGGCCCTGTCCTACATGAAACTGCAAGTCAGCCGCATGCAGACCCTGATGCGCCGGGGCGAACCGGTGCAGACCCTGGAAACCGTCGCCGGCGAACTGCGCGAAGGGCTGAACAATGCCTATCGCCAACTGCGGGAATTGCTCACCACCTTCCGCTTGCAGATCCACGACGATGGCCTGGTGGAAGAGCTCAAGGACACCGCCGAGGAGTTTTCCAATCGCGGGGATTTCCAGGTGCACCTGTTCATCGACAGCCTGGCCTTCGAACTCTCGGCCAGCGAGCAGATTCACATCCTGCAGATCACCCGCGAGGCCCTGTCCAACTGCCTGCGCCACGCCCACGCAGAGAACGCCTGGCTGGAACTGCGCCAGGAAGGCGAGACCGTGTGGTTGTCGATCGAAGACGACGGCCGGGGCTTCAGTGGCGAAGTCGACCAGCGCGAGCACCACGGCCTGAACATCATGAACGAACGGGCCCGCAGCCTGCGCGGGCAACTGCAGATTCTCTCCCGAACACCCCAGGGCACCCGTATCCAGGTGCAGTTCCAACCGGAATTCCTGGGCCAACCTGTTGAAGGCATCGCCCTATGAACGCGCCGCTGCGCCACACCCTGCTATTGGTCGACGACCACCCGATGATGCGTCGCGGGATCCGCCAGATGCTGGAGCTTGAGGACGATCTGCAGATCGTCGGCGAAGCCAGCCACGGCGAAGAAGCCCTGGCGTTGATCGAACCGCTGCAACCCGACCTGGTGCTGCTGGACAACAACATGCCGCAGATGAACGGCATCGAAACCCTGCGCCGGCTGCGCGCCATGCACTACACCGGCAAGGTGCTGCTGTTCACCGTGTCCGATGCCGAGGACGACATCCGCGATGCCCTGCGCCTGGACGCCAACGGCTACCTGCTCAAGGACATGGAGCCCGAGTTGCTGATCCAGTACATCCGCGACGCGTTGAACGGCGCCCTGGTGATCAGCCCCGGCCTGACCCGCGTCATGGCCCAGGCCCTGCGCTCCCCGCCGCGCCAGGCCGAAGTGGAACTGACCGAGCGCGAACGCCAGGTCCTCAAGACCATCGCCAGTGGCTACAGCAACAAAGTCATCGGCCACAAACTGGGCATCACCGAAGGCACGGTCAAGGTCCACGTGAAGAACCTGCTGCACAAACTCGGCTTGCGTTCCCGGGTCGAAGCGGCGGTGTGGGCGATGGAACATCTGCGCAGCGCTGGCTAGACATCCACACACATCCCCTTGTGGGAGCGAGCCTGCTCGCGATAGCGGCGGCACATTCAACATCGATGCAAACAGACCCACCGCTATCGCGAGCAGGCTCGCTCCCACCGGAGATCTGCGGAGTACGCCGAATCCAGGGACAACCTGCTCCCACAGGGAATTTGTGTTCTTCAGGGCCGGCCCATCCCTCTTCCGAGGTAAGCCTGCCGAGGCATAGGCCGGGGGCGGCCCGGGCTCTACCATGACGGCACGCGGAGGTATGCCATGCTGACCCACCCTTCCATCGTTTTACTGTTGCGTCGCCATCACCTGTTCAGCCAACTGCCGGAGCGGGTCTTCGAAGACGTCTGTAACCTCGCCGTGCTCAAGCGCCTGGATTGCAACAACATCCTTATGCACCAGGGCGACCCGGCCAAGCGTTTTTTCCTGCTGGTCAGTGGCCAGGTCAAGCTGTTCCGGGTCACTGGCGAAGGCCAGGAAAACCTGGTGGAGATCATCCAACCCGGCCAGACGTTCGCCGAGGCGTTGCTGTTCAGCCAGGCCCGTTGTTATCCGGTAAGCGCTGCGGCGATCAAGGACAGCGTGCTGGTGAGTATCGAGGGCACCCACTACCGCAAGGCCCTGGAAGACCAGCCCAAGGTCTGCCTGGCGATCCTGGCGAGCATGAGCATTCATCTGCACCAGCGCCTCAAGGACATCGACAACCTGACCCTGGCCAGCGCCAGCCGACGGGTCATCAACTTCCTGCTCCAGGAACGCGACCCTCGGGATGGGCAGGTCGTGCTGCAAGTGTCCAAACGCCTGGTGGCTTCCAAGCTGGGGATCCAGCCGGAGACTTTCTCGCGGATTCTGCATCGCCTGGTAGACGGCGGGTTGATCGCCATGGAGCGGCGCAATATCCGGATCCTGGCCGAGGATCAGTTGGCGGACTACCAACAGTAGACTGTGGCGAGGGGATTTATCCCCGCTGGGCGCGCAGCGCCCCTTTGCTGCGCCCTTCTGTTAGCATCTTGTTGCGGCCTAAAATTTTTTGGGGCTGCTTCGCAGCCCAGCGGGGATAAATCCCCTCGCCACAGGATTATCTGTCCGCCTTACTTTGCTTTCAGCCCGCGATCTACTCCATCACATCGTCGCCAGGCCCTTGCCCGCCCGTTCCAGATTGCGCCAGAGCCACGGCGGCAGTACGTCGGGATCGAGGCTGTCGATCAGATTTTTCAGTGCCAACCCCAGCTCGGTATCACCCTCGATGACCAATCGCCGACGGAAGAACAGGGTATCCGGATCCTCCTGACGGCTGGCCAGCAACAAGAACTCGCGCCAATTGCCGCTGATGGTGACCTGGGCCTCGGCCCGTTCGGCAACGCGCAAGCCGTCGCGGGCCAAGGTCAGGTACCAGCACAACTTCAGATCGAGCACCCGCAGGCATAGCCAACGACCGCGCAGCACATCGAACCCACCATCGCGCAGCGGCTCGGCCAGGCAGCGGTTGAGGGCCTGTTGCAAGGCCAGGCGCTGGACCACGAACGGGACCTTGCCCACCAGCGGCAGCAAACGGTCAGCCCCTTTGAGCACCCACCTTTTCGGACTCAGCACAGGCCCGCCTCCTCTACCTTGAGCATGCCGGCATGACCATGCCAGTAACCGTTGCAGCCCTCGACAAACAACGGCGGCGCCTCACCCTGACGGACCTTGTCGAAGGCCATCACCACTTCAGCCATGCCCTGGGCCCGCGGACTCAGGCGTAACACATCGGCACCGCAGGCCGTCAAGGCGTTGTAATCCGCCAGCAGGTTGGTGATCTTCCCCGACATCGTCTGGATGCCGTTGAGGGTGAACAGTTGTTGGCCTTCCTGGCTGCTCAGCGCCAGGCCATCGGGGTAGTTGATGCAGCAGAACTGGCAGTCGTCCTTGGGCCGGTTTTCGGCCCTGGCAGTAAAGCACCGGGCCGAATACGCCAAAGGTAAATGTCCGTAGGAAAAAATTTCCACCTCGGGCACTTGGCGATCCAACTCACGCACCTGCTCCAGCACGTCGGCGATCAGCGCGGCGGAGCATTCCACCGGCGGCACCCAGCGCATCATGCCGCTGTCGAGCAGTTGCCCGAGGGCATGGCCGTTGTACAGGTTCAGCGCCGGCCCGCCCACGAACGGCAACTTGCGCTCGGCGAGAAACTGCACCGCGCCCATGTCGTTGGCTTCCACCAGCAACTGGCCGTTGTCACACAGCCGGCGCAAGGTCGACAGCTCCGAGGCGGCTTCGATCAGCGTCAGGCTCGACAACACGATCTGCGCCTGGCTGCAGCCTTGCAGCTCGCGCCCCAGGCCCAGCCATTGATCCAGCGAGAGCGCCCGGCGTTTGGAACACACGGTCTCTCCCAGGTAAACCACGTCCAGCGGCAATGCCGACATCTCGGCATAAAAATTCCCCAGTTGCGTCTTGTCCCAGTAAAACAGGACCGGTCCCAGGCTGAGTTTCATCGGGCCTCCCTCATTGCCATGATCGATGGTAGGCACCCAGGGTGGTCTGGCTGCCTTCGGACAGCCCGGCCAGCGCCTGGCGCCATTCTTCCCGCACCCGGAATCGCTGCGGGGCGGCCTGGTAGGCATCCAGGGCGGCGCGCCAGACCCGGGTCACTTGTTCAACGTAGGCGGGGCTGCGCTGGCGACCCTCGATCTTCACCGCTTCGACACCGATGGCGACCAGCTCCGGCAGCAGGTCGAGAGTGTCGAGGCTGGTGGGCTCTTCCAGCGCATGGAAACGCTTGCCGCCCACCAGGAACCGGCCCTTGCACAGGGTCGGGTAACCGGCCGGCTCTTCGGGCGTGTAGCGGTCGATCAGCACCTCGCTCAGGCGCGCGCTCAAGCCTTGGGCATCTTCGCTCCAGCGCACCGCCTTGGCCGGCGAGCAGACGCCACACAGGTTTGGCGATTCGCCGGTGATGTAGGAAGACAAATGGCAGCGCCCCTCGGCCATGATGCACAGGCTGCCGAAACCGAAGACCTCGATCGGCACCGGGCTGGCCGCCGCCACTTGCCGCACCTGGGCCAGGGACAGCACCCGTGGCAGCACGGCGCGGCGGATGTCGTAGCGCTGGGCGTAAAAACCCAGGGCCGCGGCATGGGTCGCCGAGCCCTGGACCGACAGGTGCAGCGCCAGTCGTGGGTGACGTTGGCTGGCGTAACCGAGCACGCCGGGGTCGGCGGCGATCAGTGCGTCGACACCCAAATCCGCAGCGCGATCCACCGCTCGCTGCCAGCGCTCCCAGCCTTTGGGTTGCGGGTAGGTGTTGACCGCCACGTACAGCTTGCGTTGGTGCTGGCGAATGTGCGCGACCGCCGCGTCGAACTGTTTGTCGTCCATGTTCAGCCCGGCGAAATGCCGGGCATTGGTGTCATCGCGAAAGCCGACATAGACGGCATCGGCGCCTTGGCGCACCGCCGCTTTGAGGGCAGGCAGATTCCCTGCCGGGCAAACCAGTTGCATGGGGCATCCTCAGGAGAAAACACAAGCGCCGCCAGTCTAGCCAGCCCTCGGCGGGCGACCTTGACGGCAATCAATTGCGCTCAATGCATCAGCTCGGCGAACGACAGGTACAGGACCCGGTCGTGCTTGTGCACCTGCGTCTCACGCTCCACCAGCGCCAGCCCATCGGCCCAGCACGCGGCGGCCAACATCGCCGAGCTTTGCTGGGGATGCAGTTCCACGCACAAATGACCGTTGGCATCCGGGCTCAACCTGGCGCGCAGGTATTGCCGGCGCTTGTTGCGTTGCAGCCAGTCGAACCCGGCCGGCACCTGCAATGGCACTGGCAGCACGTCGCCCATGCCCTGGGCGCGAAACAGGAACGGACGCACCACGATCAGCGCAGTGATCAAGGCTGCCGAAGGATTACCCGGCAATCCGATCCAAGGCTTGCCCTCCACGTCGCCGAAAGCCAGTGGCTTGCCGGGCTGGATCGCCAGGCGCCAGAGATCGATGCTGCCCAGGCCCTCGATGGCCTGCTTGAGGTGGTCCTCTTCACCCACCGAGACGCCGCCGGAAGTCAGCAGCACGTCGCACTCGGCAGCCGCCAGGCTCAAGGCTTGCCGGCTGGCGAGCAACTGGTCGGGCATGACCCCGAAGTCATGCACCTCCATACCCCAGCCGCGCAACAACGCAGCGACACTGTGGCGATTACTGTTGTAGATCTGCCCCGGCGCCAGCGGCTCGCCCGGTTCGCGCAGTTCATCGCCGCTGCTGAGCAGGCCCACTCGCAACGGACGATAGACCTCGACCCGGGCGATCCCCGCACCGGCCAGCAAACCGAGTTCCTGGGCGCGCAAGCGCGTGCCGGCCCGAAGCAGGCGCTCGCCTCGACGCAGCTCTTCGCCCTCCTTGCGCACGTGGTCGCCGCAATCGAGCGATGGCAACCAGACTCGCTCACCCTCGACCCGGCAGCTCTCCTGCGGCGCCACCGTGTCGGCTCCCGGCGGCAGCGGCGCGCCGGTGAAGATCCGCACCGCCTGCCCTTCGCCCAGCGGCTCGCCAGGGCCATCGCCAGCGGCGATCCGCCCGATCACCACCAGGGATCCGCCATCCGCCGGCAAATCGGCGGCTCGCAAGGCGTACCCATCCATGGCGCTGTTGTCCCAGGCCGGCAGGTTCATCGGGCAAAAAATATCCTGGCTCAACACCCGCGCCAACGCTTGATCCAAGGCCAGTTGCTGCACCGACGGGGGCGGCGGTGCCTGGTCCAGCAGGTGTCGGATCGCCTCATCCACCGGCATCAGCACGCCGCTGTCGCACACCCGCCCGCTCACGAGCGTGTCTCGCAGGCCTGCGGCGCTACCCCGTCCTGGGGCTTGAGGTGCGGGGTGAAATTGCACGGGCCGGTGCGACTGTCCAGTTGCCCGACGAGGATTTTTTCCCATCCGGTCCGGCAAGCACCCGGTGAACCCGGCAGGCAACACACCAGCACGCCATTGCTCATCCCGGCCAATGCCCGCGATTGCAGGCTGGACATGCCGATTTCCGCCAGCGACACCTGGCGGAACAGCTCGCCAAAGCCATCCACCTGTTTGTCCAGCAGCGGCAGTACGGCTTGAGGCGTGTTATCCCGCGGGGTAAAACCGGTGCCGCCGGTCATCAGCACCACTTGCACCGTAGGGTCGGCAATCCACTGGGAAACCTGGGCGCGGATCTGGTAGATATCATCCTTCACCAGGGCTCGGTCGATCAGCACATGACCGGCCATTTGCAGCAGATCAGCGAGGGTCTGGCCGGAGGTATCGGTGTCGAAGCTGCGGGTATCGCTGATGGTCAGTACCGCGATATTCAGGGGTTGGAAGAGGCGTTGCGTCAGATGGGCCATGATCAGCCGTCCTGTCAGAAAAGATGGCCCAGCCTGAACCGCAATCCGCGCCGGGCCTATTCCTCCTTCGAGGTACCTCCCCCGGCACTCAGGGCGCCAGGCGACTGCGCTGCCACGTTGCGTCGTGCCGGCGATAGTCGAGACGGTCGTGCAACCGGTCGGCACGACCCTGCCAGAACTCCAGGCGCTCGGGCCGCAGGCAATAGCCCCCCCAATGCCCGGGACGCGGCACCGGTTGCTCAGTAAAACGCTGCTGGGTTTGCGCCAGCAAGGTTTCGAGCGCCGCCCGATCCTTTAGCGCCTGACTTTGCGGCGAGGCCCAGGCGCCGATGCGACTGGCCACAGGACGAGACTCGAAATAAGCATCCGACAATGCTGAATCAAGCCTGTGGACCGGACCTTCGATGCGCACCTGGCGCTCCAGCCCCGGCCAGAAAAACGTCATGGCCGCCCTGGGGTTGGCCGCCAGGTCCCGCCCCTTGCCGCTGTCGTAATTGCCGAAGAACACGAAGCCGTCCTGGTCGAAGCCCTTGAGCAACAGCACCCGGCAATGGGGCCTGCCCGTCGCGTCGACGGTCGCCAGGTGCATGCTGTTGGCCTCTACCGGCGGGCTTTCGGCGTCGCGGGCTTGCTGCATCCAGCGCTCGAACAGGGTTAAGGGGTCGTCGGGTGCCTGGGCTTCGTTGAGACCGTCGCGGGTGTACTGGCGGCGCATGTTGGCCAGGGACAGGGGCATGGTGGTGCTCTCCACATGGGGTTCGGCCCAGTGTGGGTTTTGTGGTGGGGGCTGGCCTTGATCGTTGTCAATGTGGGGTTGTTCGTTGAATGTGCCGACGCCATCGCGAGCAGGCTCGCTCCCACAAGGGATCTGCGGTGCTCACAAAACCTGTGGGAGCGAGCCTGCTCGCGATGAAGCCACGTCGGCTCCAAGCCCTACTTGAGCCCCAACCGCCGCGCCAGTTTATGCAGGTTGCTCGGATCCACCTCCAACAGCCGCGCCGCCCCCGCCCAGTTCTGTGCGCAGCGGTCAAGGGCCTTGAAAATCGCCCGGCGCTGGCATTCGTCGACCGTTGCGCTCAATGGCAGAACTGGCTCGTCAATGGTTTCCATGGGCGACTCGGGCGCGGCGTGAACGGTCGATACACCGGCATTGACCTCCAGATCCAGCACCTGCGGCTCCAGGGTCATGATCAGGCTGCGACTGGCGCCGCGACTCAGTTGCTTGAGCGCCGCCCGGCTGATCACATGCTCCAGCTCGCGCACATTGCCCGGCCAGTGGTAGTCCAACAGCGCCTGTTCAGCGGCCGGTGACAGGCGCAATCCGCGCAAGCCCAGGCGGGTGCGGTTCAGTTCGAGGAAATGCCCGGCCAGCATCAGCACGTCGTGGCCGCGCTCGCGCAGCGGCGGGATCGGCACCGGGTAGACCGAGAGCCGGTGGTACAGATCGGCACGGAACAGCCCGTCACGGATGCTGTCGGGCAGGTGCCGGTTGGTGGCGGCGATGATTCGCACGTCGACGTGCAGCGGCTTGTCTGCGCCCAGACGCTGGATCTCACCGTTCTGCAAGGTGCGCAGCAGCTTGGCCTGAACGCTCAACGGCAACTCGCCCACCTCATCGAGAAACAGTGTCCCGCCATTGGCCGCATCGAAACGCCCGGCACGGTCGGTGGTCGCGCCGGAAAACGCGCCTTTGACATGGCCGAACAACTCGCTTTCGGCCAGGGACTCGGGCAATGCCGCGCAGTTGACCTGGACCAACGGCTTGTGCCCGCGCCGGGACAGTCGGTGCAGTCGCCGGGCGAACAGTTCCTTGCCCACGCCGGTTTCCCCCAGCAACAACACCGGCAACTCGGAGTCGGCCAACACATCCAATTCGTTGAGCAATTGTTGCAAGCCCTCACTGCGCCCGAGGATCTCACCCTCCTCGGGCGGCAGGCGCACATCGACCGTATCACTGCGGGACGCTCGCAGGCTGCGGTTTTCCTGTTCCAACCGGGTCACGCGCACCGCGGCTTCAATCTGCAAGGTGCAGCGCTTGAGTTCTTCCCGGGCACGGCTGTCGAATGTCCCGGCGTGCAAGGCATCCAGGGTGATCGCGCCCCAGAGCCGGCCTTCCACATAGAGGCTCACGCCCATGCAGTCGTGCACCGGCAATGGCTCGCCGACGTGATGATCGAGCAAGCCGTCGTAGGGATCCGGCAAGCGGCTGTCGGGTTCGAACCAGGTCGGCTCGCGCGACGCCATGATCGCCGCCAGGCGCGGATGCTGGGCGATCACGAAGCGCCGGCCCAGTGCCTCGTGGACCAACCCGACGGTCGCCACGGGCCGCAGGCTGTCGTCGTCCAGGCGCAGCAGGCCGACGGCGCCGCTGTTGAAGTATTCGCGCAGGGTCTGCACCAGGCGCTGCAACCGCACGGCATTGGGCAGCTCGACAATCAGGTCGGCGGCCAGGCTTTCACGCAGCATGGTAGTGGTTACCCTCCAGGGTACGTTTGACCCCTTTGTGCCAGGGTGACAATCACCCTGCGAAAAAATTAATGGCGATTAATCAATAACTTGTAAATGGCACGAGGGCTGCAAAGTCCGGGCATCTGTCCCTCCCGGGATTCAACCCAAGGAAACACGATGAGCCTCGACCTGCTGGACCAAAGCCTCGGCCAACTGGCCTGCGACATTCCCGGTGCGACCCGTACCTTCCATCATTACAACCTCGACTTCTGCTGCGGCGGGCAAAAGTCCCTGCGCGAAGCGGCCCTCGGCAAAGGCCTCAACCCAGTGCAGATCGCCGACGCCCTCAGCACCCTGCAAGCCGCCGGCGAACGGGGGCATGACTGGCGCAACGAGCCCCAGGCGCTGCTGATCAGCCACATCCTGGAACGCTACCACGCCCGCCACCGCGAACAGCTGCCAGAGTTGATTCGCCTGGCCCGCCGCGTCGAACTGGTCCATGGCGCACGGGCCAGTTGCCCGACCGGCCTGGCCAACCACCTGGAGGACATGTACCAGGAACTCGAAGGCCACATGCTCAAGGAAGAACAGGTGCTGTTCCCGATGCTGCAACACGGCCTGGGTGAACGCGCCACGGCGCCGATCCAGGTCTTGCGTTACGAACACGATCAGCACGGTGAAGCCCTGGAAATCTTGCTCACCCTCACCGACCAGATCACCCCGCCCTCTGACGCCTGCAACACCTGGCGCGCCTTGTACTGCGGGCTGGTGGAGTTTCGTGACGACCTGATGCAGCACATTCATCTGGAGAACAATGTGTTGTTCGTCAATGCGATGAGGCCTGATCGCTAACTATCAAACACCGCCCGCCCCCTGTGGGAGCGAGCCTGCTCGCGATAGCGTCCGATCAGTCAACATTGAGCTGCCTGAACCACCGCTATCGCGAGCAGGCTCGCTCCCACAGGGGTGATGCGGCGTGCGGTCATACCTGGAACTGCCAATAGAACATCCCCTTCGCCAACAGCACAATCAGCAGCATATGCCCGAGAATGCTGCGCCGTATCCAACAGGCTCGTCTCGGACTCAGGCGGCCTGTCCTAAGCCAGTACGCCAGCCACAAGTAGTGCCCGATAATGCTCAACGCCAGCATAATCTTCAGGCTCAGCAGCAAGCCGAAGCTGCTGTCCAAGGGGTGGCTCAACGCACCGCGATGCTGCCAGGCCAGACCGATGCCGGCGCCATACAGCAACAACACCACACCGTGCAGCACCTGCCGCGAGCGCTTGCCGATGGCCTGCTCGGCGGCGTCCCGGGCGCCTTCGGCCAGCGGCTTGCGGGCGGCATGCCAGATGAAGACTTCGAAAAACAACGTGCCAATGAAGGCGATCGCCGCCAATAGATGCGTGACCAGCAAGACCCCATACATTATCGATCACCTGCGCGCAGTCGGTTCATCCCGGATGCCCATCCACCCGAGTCTGCAACAGCATCGGGCCGTATCGCCAGGTGTAGAGCCCGAACGCCAGCGTCCAGCACACTCCCGCCAGCCACAGCGCGGCCAATGGCAGCAGCAACACCAGCAGCACGCGACTGACACATGCCAGGTTCAGCAGGATAAACGCCAGGGTCATCCCCGCCGGTGGTTCGAGAGGCCGCCCGGTATGACCCAGGCTGACACGGGCGATCATCGCCAGGATCAGCCCGGCCATGGCGCCGATGGTCAGGCTGTGGACCGCCAGGCTCGGATTCACCGGCACGCCGAAATTCCACAGCGCCATGCCCAGGCAGGCCAGTGCCAGCCAGGCGTAGGCCAGGTGCAGCGACCACAGCAGCGGCACCCGCCACAAATCCCGGTCATGCCAACGCACCAGGCGAATCCCATGCCCTACAGCCAGCGCAGCGAACAATAGGCCGCAAGCGATATTGGCGCTCAAGGCTGCGCCGGACGCGTACAACAGCGCCACCAGCGCCGACCCCACCAGCAACAGGCGATCGAGCCACGGCCAGGCCGCGACGCCTTGCACCCGGCCAAGGCCGCGCTGGGTGAAGAACGGAATCACCCGCCCGCCGATCAACCCCATCATCGCCGCTACCAGCCACAAACCAGTGAGCACACTCTGGCGCTCGATGCCCTCGTTGCGCTGCACCAGGCCATAGACCGACAAGCCGTCAGCCGCGGCCAACAGCAGCAACACCAGGACAATCGGGTAATTACGCTTCTGCCGTACCCGCCACAACGTCAGGCCCATCAACCCCGCGACCGCCAGGGCGAAACCCAGCTCCAGCACCGTCAGCAATGGCCATGGTGCGTCCATCAGCCAGGCCAACCGAGCCCCCAGCCACAACCCCGCCAATGCCGCCAAGCGCTTGCCACTCAGCCCCGGGGTGCCGGTCCAGGTCTGCACCGCCGTCAGCAGGAAGCCGGCGATGATCGCCAGGCCAAACCCGAACAACAGCTCATGACGATGCCACGCCAGCCAGCCACCGGCCGGCTGCCACCCGGACAACCGTCCACTGAACACCGCCAGCCACAGCGGGACGGCCAGCAGCGCCAACACGCACCCGGCCAGGAAGAACGGCCGGAACGCCAGGCGCCACAGCGGCAGAATGGCCATGGCCTTGCGACGGTCGAGCACTTGCATACTTCACTCCTTAACCTCATCGCGTAGCGGGGCCACTGACGAGGGTCAACGAACAGGGTTCCAATGATCGGCTATCGATGCCTGGGGGAGCTTGTCTCAGATCAAGCTCGCTAGTGGGTGATCGAATGCCTCGATGTGTTCTTTGCAAGGGGCTTGCCGAAACGGCCTGGAGAACGTCAAGGCCATATGAACAAGGTCCCCTGTGGGAGCGAGCCTGCTCGCGATAGCGGTGGACCTGACAATTCAATATCGTCTGACCTGACGCCATCGCGAGCAGGCTCGCTCCCACAGAGGGAATCAGGGTATTTAAGACCGTATCAGGGTTCTTTTTACCCTATGACTGCAAGGTCATTCTTACCCTATCTATCGCAGACCCGCTGAACCCTGGCCTCCAGCGCCTGGCCCGGCTCTTGCTCAGCCAGGTCATGACTCTCTCTCCGGGGCCCCTTCATGAAATACCTCGCTCTCCCCCTCACTTGGTTCGTCCTGCTGTCCTGCGCCTTGGCACTCGCCAGCAGCCTGTCCCTGAGCCTGGTCTGACCGATCATTTTCCTGCCTATACAAGGATTCCATCCCATGGTGCTCCACCGCATCCATCACCAGATTCTGCGCAGCCATCACCTGTTCGAGCCGCTGAACGAAGAACAGCTCGACGAATTGATGAGCACCAGCCAGCTGTTGAACGTCGACAAGGGCGACCCGCTGTTCCTCCAGGGCGAGCCGGCCCAGGCGTTTTATTTCGTGATCGCCGGCGCGGTGAAAATCTACCGCTTGACCCCGGACGGCCAGGAAAAAGTCTTCGAGGTGATCGGCGAGCGCCAGACCTTCGCCGAAGCCATGATGCTGATGGACACGCCCAACTACGTCGCCTCCGCCGAAGCCGTCGGCCCGACCCAGTTGTACCGCCTGTCCAACGCCACCTACATGCGTCTTCTGCAAAGCAACAGCCGGTTGACCTTTGCCCTGCTCGGCAAGCTCTGCGTGCGCCTGCACCAACGGGTCAACGAGATCGAGACCCTATCGCTGAAAAACGCCACCCACCGCGTGGTGCGCTACCTGCTCACGCAACTGGTGCGCCTGCAAACCGTGGACAGCCAGTTCGAATTGCCGATGGCCAAGCAGTTGATCGCCGGACACCTGTCGATCCAGCCGGAAACTTTCTCGCGAATCATCCGACGCCTGATCGATGAAAAGATCATCACCCAGGACGGGCGGCAGATCGCGATCCTGGATCGCCTGCGCCTGGAGCAATTCGAATGAGCTCGCAGCCTACCTGCCTGTATTGCCAACGGGTCTGTCATGCCGATGAAAGCGAATGCAGCCAGTGCGGCATGCCGCTCCCGGCCGAAGCGAAGCTGGCCGGCGAGCGGCGACTGCGGCGCTTCACCTGGTTCTGTGTCGGCTTGACGCTGTTCTGCATCTTCATGTTCTTCTGGCTGCCCCGCGACATCGGCTGAACCCTCAGTCCTGAGTCAACTGCCGGTACAGTTGTACAAGGCGCAGCGGCAGTTGCTCGGGCTGGCGAATCAAGGTGTAGCCGTTGGCACCGAACATGTACGGCAGATAGTCCCCCGCCTCGCAGTCAATGGTGATGCAGAACGGCGTCAGCCCCTGGCGCCGCGCTTCGAGCACCGCCTGGCGGGTGTCTTCCACACCGTAGCGGCCCTCGTAAAGGTCCAGGTCATTGGGCTTGCCGTCACTGAGCAACAGCAACAGTCTGCGGCGCTGCTTGCAGCCCGTCAGCCGCTGCGTGGCGTGGCGGATCGCTGCGCCCATGCGCGTGTAGTAACCGGGTTTTAGCCCCTGGATCCGACCTCGGGTGTGATCGTCGTAGCGCTGGTTGAACGCCTTGAGTTCATGCAGCCGCACCTGCTGGCGGCGCAACGAGGAGAACCCGTACAAGGCGAAATCATCCCCCAGCACCGAGAGGGTTTCACCGAACAGCAACAGGCTGTCGCGGATCACCTCGATGACCCTATGCTCGTCGTTGAGGTGGGCGTCGGTGGACATCGACAGATCCGCCAGCAGCAGACAGGCCAGGTCGCGGCGGGTCTGGCGTTGTTCCAGGAACAGGCCGCGCTCGCTGCATGGGCCGTGCTGGCGTTCGACGTGGAAATCCAGCCAGGCTTGCAGGTCCAGTTCCGACCCTTGGGTCTGCTGGCGCAACCATTGGCGATCGTTGCGCAGGTGCTCGAATTGGCGACGCAAACGTTGCGCCGCAGGACGCAGGCGTGCCGGCAGCGGCTGGGGTTCGCAGTCGCGGGGAATGAAGGTTTGCAGGCTGACGAAGTCGTCCTGCAAGCGCTGTTTGCGGTAGTCCCATTCCGGCAATCGGATGCCCTCGCCCAAGGGGATGTCATCCACCTCGGCCGGGGGCAAGTCCAGGTGCAACTTAAGGCCGCCGCCCTTGCGCAAGCGGGTGCGAGACAGGGTCAACTGATCGAGGTCTTCGGCGACGCGGGCGGCGTCCGGGTCTTCGCTGTCATCGGCCCAACGATCCAGGTCGACGTGTTCGGTCCAGCTGAACAGATTCTCCAGGCGCACGATCAACAAGCCGCCGTCGCGGGTGGTTTCGTCGATCCGCTCGGCGCGTTTGCGCCCGCCCTGCTGCTCGCCCGGCGGCGTCGCCAGGTATTGCTCGGATTCTTCGAAATCGGCAGCCTGGGGATTGGCCAGATGTTGCGGCGGATACAGCCACAACGGCAGCGGCCAGGCCGCCCGTTCGCTGCGTGGGAAATGCTCGACACTGCCCGGCTCGCGCAACGCCTGGCACAGCGCACGCTCAAGGGCCGCTTCGGCCGAATTGAGGCTGGCCGGGTCGGGACGCAAGGCCAGATGCGCCTCCACCAGCCGCCGATAGCGTGGACGCAGCGCCGGGTAGCGCTGCAACACTGCCTGGGTCCAACGCTGGTTGTCGCGTCCCCAGTGCTGCATCGGTCCGGACTGCGCAGCCAGTAAGGCGAGCCAGCGATACAGTTCTTCGTTCAGCGCGGTATCGGGAAATGCCGCCAGGCTCGGCGGCAGACGCAGGTTATCGCCATCGCACCAGGCCAAGGGAATTTGCTTGCAAGTGCCGGCGATCTGCTGCAGCAGGTTGCGGCGCAACAGCAGATCGCGGTCGCTGACGGCTTCAACCCCCAGATGACGGGCGCCGCCGGTGGCGCGCAACAGCACCTGCAAGGCGCGTTGCCGATCCATCAGATCGACCCGCGCTTCAGGGAAATCGGCACTGGCGCGACGGGTGATGAAACGGTGCCAGACACTGCCGACCCATTCTTCGAGTTCAAGGGTGAATGCCATGTTCTCTTCCTCCCAAGCCGAACCCTTGTGGCGAGGGGATTTATCCCCGCTGGGCTGCGCAGCAGCCCCAAATGTGTCTGTCACTACGGTGTATCAGACAGAATGTCGGGGGCCGCTTCGCGCCCCAGCGGGGATAAATCCCCTCGCCACATACGCGCTCGACTCAGTGCTGCGGTTGACTTACGACGGCACCACCGCCGCCGACGCCCGCAGGGCGGCGCGGCCGCGTTGGCGGAAGCTGAGCAGGTAGCAGAGCAAGCCGGCCAGGAACCCGACGCCGCTGATCAACCGCGCCCAGAACAGTGGCTTCAAGTGATCCACCGTGGCCATGAACGGCAAGGCACTGCCGTCTGCCAACCAGCGCTGCAACCAGACCTGGACCACTCCGGCGGCGGTGAGGAACAGGGTGATCAGCACCATCGACAGGGTCATCAGCCAGAAGCCCCAGACTTCCAGGCGCTGGGAGCGTTCGTCCGCTGCTTCACCCAAGCCGCGCAGGCGTGGCATGGCGTAGCTGATCAGCGTCATCACGATCATTGCGTAGGCGCCGTAGAAGGCCAGGTGACCGTGGGCCGCGGTCAGTTGCGAACCGTGGGTGTAGTAGTTGACCGGTGCCAGGGTATGCAGGAACCCCCATACGCCGGCACCGAAGAACGCGGTCACTGTAGTGCCCTTGGCCCACAGGGTGGCGGCGCGGTTCGGGTGCTGCCGACGACGGTTGCGCACCATGCTGAAGGCAAAGATCACCATCGCCAGGAACGGCAGCGGTTCCATCGCCGAGAAGATCGAACCGACCCACAGCCAGACCTCGGGTGCACCGATCCAGAAGAAGTGGTGACCGGTGCCGATGATGCCGGTGATCAAGGCCATGGCGATGATCACGTAGAGCCACTTCTCCACCACTTCCCGGTCCACGCCGGTGATCTTGATCAATACGAAGGCGAGCATCGAACCCATGATCAGTTCCCAGACGCCTTCGACCCACAGATGCACCACCCACCACCAGTAATACTTGTCGCGCGCCAGGTTTTCCGGGTTGTAGAAGGAGAACAGGAAGAACACCGCCAGGCCGATCAACCCGGTCATCATCACCATGCTGACCGTGGTCTTGCGGCCCTTGAGCAGGGTCATGCCGATGTTGTAGAGAAAGCCCAGGCACACCACCACGATCCCCATCTTGGTGATGGTCGGCTGCTCCAGGAACTCACGGCCCATGGTCGGCAGCAGGTCGTTGCCGGTGATCTTCGCCAGCGTCGCATACGGCACCGACAGGTAACCGAGGATCGTCAGCACCCCGGCGACGGCGAACACCCAGAACAGCACCAGCGCCAGTTTCGGACTGTGCAGCTCGCGGTCGGCCTCCTCCGGTATCAGGTAATAGGCCGCGCCCATGAAGCCGAACAGCAGCCAGACGATCAGCAGGTTGGTGTGGACCATGCGGGCCACGTTGAAGGGAATCAGCGGGAACAGGAAATCGCCGATCACGTATTGCAGGCCCATGATCAAACCGAACAGGACCTGCCCCAGGAACAGCATCAGGGCAAACACGAAATAGGGTTTGGCAACGGCCTGCGAGGCGAATTTCAGATGCGGATTAGCCATGCTCATCTCTCAGCCCTCCTTGTTTGGCGGCCAGCCATTGGTATTGATTTTCGAACTCCACTTGAGGAACTCGGCGATGTCGTCGACCTCCTGCTCGCTCAGGTTGAACTGCGGCATGGCCCGGCGTCCGGGAACGCCCAGCGGCTGCATTTTCATCCAGGCGTGGAGGAACGGCTTGAAGGCTTCCTCGCCGCCACGCCGGTTGACCACGTTGCCCAGCTCCGGCGCAAAGTACGCGCCCTCGCCCAGCAGGGTATGGCAACCGATGCAATTGTTACGCTCCCAGACGCCCTTGCCGCGTATCACCGACTCGGTCAGTTGTGCCTGGTTGCTGCGTTCGGGAAAGGTTTGTTCCGTGTGGTAGGTCAGGGCCAGGAATATCAGGAAAAAGAACACGCTTCCCCCGAAGTAAATATTCCTGGCCATGCCTTTGGTGAAGGTATCTGACATGGTCACTTCCTCATTGCTTGGCGTGACCATTCTAGGAAGCCGGGGGTCTGGAACCGCTTGATGGCGATCAAGAATCTCCGATGGTTTTGGTGGGGCTCTGAGTGCACAGCTGTTCCCCTGTGGCGAGGGGATTTATCCCCGCTGGGGCGCGAAGCGGCCCCCGACATTCTGTCTGACACACCGCGCAAGCACACACATTTGGGGCTGCTTCGCAGCCCAGCGGGGATAAATCCCCTCGCCACAAGGGCTTTGTGTTCGGTTCAGATCGTGAGCGAGATTCCGATCACCGTCGCCAGCACCACCGCCCAGCTCAACACCAACCGCCGCCACAAGCGCGGCGCATGGCGCAGTTCCATGAAGCCGTCGGCGATCAGCCAGGCCTTGGCGACCGCGACCGCCAGGATGGCAAGGGTGACCAGCCCGGCGGCGCCAGCCTGGCCCAGGGCCACGGTGCCGGTGCTCAATGCCGCCAGGCTCATCCAGCAGGCGATCAGGATACGGGATGTCGACACGGGCAGCTCCGCTCAATCGAGTATGTACACCACGGGAAACAGCAGCACCCAGACCAGGTCCACCATGTGCCAGTACAACACTCCCGATTCCAGCCCGCTGCACCGCTGCGAATCGTAGCGACGACGCCGACAGCCCTCGGTCAGCCAGCCAAGGATCAGCATGCCCAGCAGCACATGCAGGAAATGGAACGCCGTGAGAATCCAGTACAAGGTGAAGAAGGTGTCGTGCTCCATGCCCAGGCCGACGCCCAGCAGGTGGGCGTATTCGCTGAGCTTGAGCGCCACGTAGCCGCAAGCGAGCAGCAACGCGATGCACAACAGCATCGCGCCGCGTCGTGGCCGGTCCTGCCGGACCTGCTCCAGGGCCAGCGCAGCGAACAGCCCCGCCGTCAGCAGGCTGAGGGTCATCGCCAGGCCGGTGGAGCGGTCGAGCAGTTGCCGGCCTTCGCTGAACAGCTGCGGATACCTCGCTTGGGCAAACACGAACGCCAGGATCAACAGCGCGAACACTGACAACTCGGCGAGGATGAAAAACCACATCGCCAGGTCACCCGGCAGGCGCCGGGGCGGCTTGACGACTTCAGCCGAAGTGAACATCAACGACATCCATCAACGCAGCAACGGTTTGCGGGTCGTCACTCAAAGGCTCGGCGAGACATGCCAGACAGGCCTGGCGCGGATCCATGCCGGAGCCGATCATGCGGGCAGCGAAAATCAGCAGTCGGGTCGAAGCCACTTCTTCCAGGTCATGCTGATCGAGCCGCCGCAGCGCCTGGCCGAGTCGCACCACCTGGGCCGCCAGGGCCATGTCGACGTTGGCTTCGCGGGCAACGATACGCTCTTCATCGGCCACCGCCGGATAGTCGAAACGCATCGCCACGAAGCGCTGGCGGGTGCTGGGCTTCATGCCTTTGAGCAGGTTCTGGTAACCGGGGTTGTAGGACACCACCAACATGAACGACGGCGGCGCCTGGAGCACTTCACCGGTGCGCTCCAGGTACAACTGCCGGCGATCATCGGCCAGTGGGTGCAACACCACTGCCGTGTCCTGGCGCGCTTCGACCACCTCATCGAGATAACAGATGCCGCCCTCGCGCACCGCGCGGGTCAAGGGCCCGTCCTGCCACCAGGTGCCCTGGGCGCCGATCAGATGCCGGCCCACCAGGTCGGCCGCGCTCAAGTCATCGTGACAGGCCACGGTGTACAGAGGCAGTTTCAACCGATGGGCCATGTGCTGGACGAAACGGGTCTTGCCGCATCCGGTCGGCCCCTTGATCAGCACCGGCATGCCATGGCGCCAGGCCTGTTCGAACAACGCCGGTTCGTTGTCCTGAGCTTGATAGAAGGGTTCGTCTGGCTGTTGCAGAGGGTGGATTGCGTTCATGGCACGACCTGTTCGGATCAATCGATTGCGCCTCACGCTACGGGGCCCTGCGACAACCTGGCAAGGGCCGCGGCCGGCAAACTTGATCGCCGTCAAGCGGCTGACCACGGGCCAGGGCATAGCCTTGCAACGCACCCAGAAGCTGCGCGCCGAAGGTCAATTTTGCAGCGCGGCACGGGTCACGCCTGAGGAGAAATGGAATGCTGATCAGCCACAAAAAATCGTCGGCACTGACGATCACGGCAATGGGGGTCACGGCGCTGTGTTCAGCGTTGGCCGCGCCCTACGCTTTCGCCGACCAACCCACCGCGCAAGAGCCACCTCGCCTGGTCAAGACCGAAGGCGCCCCGGACCTGAGCCAGGCCGATTTCGACGCGGCCAAGGAAATCTATTTCCAGCGTTGCGCCGGTTGCCACGGGGTGCTGCGCAAAGGCGCCACCGGCAAGCCGCTGACACCCGACATTACCCAGGCGCGCGGCCAGGCTTACCTGGAAGCGCTGATCACCTACGGCTCGGCCGCCGGCATGCCGAACTGGGGCACCTCCAACGCCCTGACCAAGGACCAGATCACGGTCATGGCCAAATTCATCCAGCACACCCCGCCCACCCCGCCGGAATGGGGCATGGCCGAAACCCTCAAGACCTGGAAGATGCTGGTCAAGCCCGAAGACCGGCCAAGCAAACAACTCAACTCGTTGAACCTGCAGAACCTGTTCTCGGTGACCTTGCGCGACGACGGCAAGATCGCCCTGATCGACGGCGACAGCAAGCAGATCGTCAAGCTGATCGACACCGGTTACGCGGTGCACATCTCCCGTATCTCGGCCTCGGGACGCTACCTGCTGGTGATCGGCCGGGACGCCAAGATCGACATGATCGACCTGTGGCCCAAGGAGCCGACCAAGGTCGCAGAGATCAAGGTGGGTATCGAGGCCCGTTCGGTGGAAACTTCCAAGTTCAAAGGCTACGAGGACAAGTACACCATCGCCGGTTCGTACTGGCCGCCGCAGTTCACCATCATGGATGGCGAGACCCTGGAACCCAAACAGATCGTCTCGACCCGCGGCATGACCGTCGACACCCAGCAGTACCACCCCGAGCCGCGGGTCGCCGCAATCATTGCCTCCCATGAATGGCCGGAGTTCATCGTCAACGTCAAGGAAACCGGCAAAGTGATGCTGGTCAATTACCAGGACATCAAGAACCTCACCATCACCAATATCGACGCCGCGCCGTTCCTCCACGACGGCGGTTGGGACAGCAGTCACCGTTACTTCATGACCGCTGCGAACAATTCCAACAAAGTCGCGGTGATCGACTCCAAGGAACGCAAGCTCACCGCCCTGGTAGACGTCGGCAAGACCCCACACCCGGGGCGCGGTGCCAACTTCAACCACCCGCTCTACGGACCGGTCTGGGCCACCAGTCACCTGGGCGATGCCGGTGTCTCGCTGATCGGCACCGACCCGCTCAAGCACCCGCAATACGCCTGGAAACAGGTGGGTTCGCTCCAGGGCCAGGGCGGCGGTTCGCTGTTCATCAAGACCCATCCGCAATCGCGCCACCTGTACGTCGACACCACCCTGAGCCCCGACGCCAAGCTCAGCCAGTCGGTGGCGGTGTTCAACATCGACAAGCTCGACGCCGGCTACACCGTACTGCCGATTGCCGAATATGCCGGGATCAAGAAAGGCGCCCTGCGCGTGGTGCAGCCGGAATACAACAAGGCCGGCGATGAGGTCTGGTTCTCGGTGTGGAGCGGCCAGGAAGACGAGTCGGCCCTGGTGGTCATCGACGACAAGACGCTGAAGGTCAAGAACGTGATCAAGGACAAGCGCCTGATCACGCCCACCGGGAAATTCAACGTCTACAACACCCAACACGACATCTATTGAGCCCCATCAATAAGAGGAAAAACCATGAAGCCTATTCTGATCGCACTGGCCTTGACCGCGGTATCGACCCTGCAACCGGCGCTGGCCGACGACGGACCGACCCTGTTCAAGAGCAAGCCCTGCGCCGCCTGCCATTCCATCGATGCCAAGGTGGTGGGTCCTGCCCTGAAGGACGTTGCGGCGAAGAACGCCAACGTGCCGGGGGCCCAGGACGTGCTGGCCAAGCACATCAAGGAAGGCACGCAAGGCAACTGGGGGCCGATGCCCATGCCCGCCAACCCGGTGACTGAAGAGGAAGCGAAGGTATTGGCGGCGTGGGTGTTGAGCCTCAAATAATTTCAACAAGTACACCCTGTGGCGAGGGGATTTATCCCCGCTGGGCTGCGCAGCAGCCCTAAAACCTGACCTCGCGGCGTGTCAGGTAGATAGATTTTGCTCTTCTGGGGGGCTGCTTTGCAGCCCAGCGGGGATAAATCCCCTCGCCACAGATAGCTCCCATTTGCCGGATAAATCCTCTCTAAGAGTGGACGCGCAAAATTTCAACCCAGGAGGCGTCATGGAACGACACAGCACTGCAATCTCAATGACTGCCCTCCTCTTCGCTTTCTCTTCCTTTGTGCCGGCCGCTCCCGACAGCCAGCGCCAGGCCCAACTGCAACACCTGCTGGACCAAGACTGCGGCGCCTGCCACGGCCTGTACCTGACCGGCGGCCTCGGCCCGCCGCTGACTCGCCAGGCGCTGTCCGGAAAATCCCGCGACAGCCTCATTGCTACCGTCACCCTGGGACGGCCCGGCAGCGCCATGCCCGGTTGGGCGGCGCTGCTGGGTCCCGACGACATCCGCTGGTTGGTGGACCGGCTCCTGCAAGGAAAACCCGCCTCATGATTCGTGTCTTTCTGTCCCTGTCTGCCATTGCGCTGCTGCTCTGCGGCTGCGCCCAGACACCGCTGCGCGGCACCGGTGACCTCGGCGTGGTGGTGGAGCGCGCCAGCGGCAGCCTGCAAATCATCGAGAGCGACACCCGCACCTCCCTTGCCCGCGTCGAAGGCCTGGGTGATCTGTCCCACGCCTCGGTGGTGTTCTCCCGGGATCAGCGCTACGCCTATGTGTTCGGCCGCGATGGCGGCCTGAGCAAAGTCGACCTGCTCACCGCAAAAATCGACCGGCGCATCATTCAGGGCGGCAACAGCATCGGTGGCGCGATCAGCCAGGACGGCACGCTGATCGCCGTCTCCAACTACGAGCCCGGCGGCGTCAAGGTGTTCGATGCCCGGACCCTGGCCCAGGTGGCGGACATCCCGTCTACGCCGTTGTCCGACGGCCAGAAGCGTTCGCGGGTGGTCGGCCTGGTGGACGCACCGGGCCAGCGCTTCGTGTTCAGCCTGTTCGACACCGGCGAGATCTGGACCGCCGATTTCAGCCAGGGCCTCACGCCGCGCATCGAGCGCTTCACGGCCATCGGCCAACAACCCTATGACGCGCTGATCACTCCGGACGGGCGCTACTACATGGCCGGTCTGTTCGGTGAAGACGGCATGGCGCAACTCGACCTGTGGCATCCGGAACACGGCGTGAAACGCGTGCTGGGTCATTACGGACGCGGCCAGGCCCGGCTCCCGGTGTACAAGATGCCCCACCTGGAAGGCTGGGCCCTGGCCGATCAGCAAGCCTTCGTGCCCGCCGTCGGCCATCACCAGGTGCTGGTGATGGATGCCGCCAGTTGGCAGCAGACCGACGCCATCGACCTCGCCGGGCAACCGGTATTCGTCACCGCACGGCCGGACGGCCGTCAGCTGTGGGTCAACTTCGCCTACCCGGACAACGACCGGGTCCAGGTGATCGACACCCAGACCCACGCTATTGTCGCGGACCTGCGACCAGGGCCGGCGGTGCTGCACATGGAATTCACCGCTCGCGGCGACCAGTTGTGGCTGTCGGCCCGGGACGGCGGCGAGGTCCAGGTCTGGAACCCTTATCGGCTGGAGCGCCTGGGCACGCTGCCTGCTGCGAGCCCCAGCGGTATTTTCTTCAGCAGCCGTGCGCACAAGCCGGGGTACTGACATGACACCGAGTCCTCTGGCCCGGCGCCTGATCGATCAATTCCAGCACGGCCTGCCGTTGTGCGAGGAGCCCTATCGGGCCATGGCCGAAGCGTTGGGCTGCAGCGAAGCCCAGGTGCTCGATTGTCTGCGCCATCTGCAAATGGCCGGCAGCCTGTCGCGGGTCGGGCCGGTGTTCGAACACACCCGGGCCGGGGCCAGCACCCTCGCCGCCCTCGCCGTGCCGCAAGAACGCTTGCAGCAAGTCGCGGCGCGCATCAGCCAATACCCGGAGGTCAATCACAACTATACCCGGGAACACCGCTACAACTTGTGGTTCGTGTTGACCGGTCCCGACCGCGCCCACCTGGACAACATCCTCCAGGAGCTGGAAAGCGACACCGGACTCACGCCGCTGGACCTGCCCATGCTGACCGCCTACCGCATCGACCTGGGCTTCGCCCTGGAGACCACCCCATGACCAACACCTTGAACGCACAACAGGCGTTGCAGTTGCGCCGACACCTTGAAACCGGCCTGCCGTTGACATCGCGCCCCTTCCAGGCCTTGGCCGAACAGATCGAGGCCAGCGAACAGCAAGTGCTGGAGCAGGTCCGGCGCTGGCATGAACAAGGGCTGTTTCGCCGCGTCGGGCTGGTGGTCAATCACCGCGCCCTGGGGTTTGCCGCCAACGCGATGCTGGTGTTGGACGTGCCGGATGCGCTGGTCGACGAGGTCGGTCGGCGCCTCGGCCAGGCGCCCGGGATCAGCCTTTGCTATCAGCGCCCGCGACGCCTGCCGCAGTGGCAGTACAACCTGTTCTGCATGATCCACGGCCGCCAGCGTGACCGCGTGGAAGCGCAAGTCCAGGCGCTGTTGGAACAGCATCTGTTGGACGACCTGCCTCACCAGTTGCTGTTCAGCACCCACCTGTTCAAGCAATGCGGCGGACGCTTCGCCGCACCCGAGGGAGCACGCGCCGATGGATGACCTGGACCGTCGCCTGATCAACCGCCTGCAACTGGGCCTGCCGCTGGTGCGCCAGCCGTGGCAGGTGTTGGCCGCCGAGCTGGGTTGCAGCAGTGTCGAGTTGCTAGACCGCCTGCATGAGATGCTCATCGACGGCGTGCTCACCCGCTTCGGCCCGATGTTCGACCTCGACCGCCTGGGCGGCGCCTTCACCCTGGCCGCGCTGGCGGTGCCCGAACCGCGCTTCGAGGCGGTCGCCGAGCTACTCGGGGACATGCCCGAGGTCGCCCACAACTACCGCCGCGAGCACACCTGGAACATGTGGTTCGTGCTCGCCTGCGCCAGCGAACAGGCGATCGGCGAAACGTTGTCGCGCATCGAACGGCTGACCGGCCTGGTGCCGCTGAACCTGCCCAAAGAGGAGACCTACCATGTCGGTTTGTATTTCCCGGTCTGAGCCGGAGCTAGAGCTGTCGTCCCTGGCACTGCGCCTGGTAGAGCTGACCCAGGCCGGCCTGCCCTTGCTGGAAGATCCGTGGGCCTGGCTGGCAGAACAACTGAGCTTGAGCGTGGAGTCGACCCTGGACCTGCTCAAGCGCTTGCAGGCCGAAGGCGCGATTCGGCGCATCGCCGCCGTGCCGAACCACTATCGCCTCGGTTATCGGCACAACGGCATGACCGTCTGGGACGTGGCCGACACCGATATGCCGCGCCTTGGCGCCCTGCTCGGCGCGCAGCCCTTCGTCAGCCACTGCTACCGACGCCCGCGCCGCCCTGGCTGGCGCTACAACCTGTTCGCCATGGTCCATGGCCGCAGCCGCGAAGAAATCGACAGCTACCGCGACCACCTGCGCTACCTGCTGGGCGACGCCTGCGCCGCCGATGACATGCTGGTGAGCAGTCGCATCCTGAAGAAAACGGGTCTGCGCCTGTCACCCTCCCAAGGCTGAACCGACGCGTCTATCCAAGGAGCGCTCTATGTTGAGGATCAGCCATTACCTGCGCGCCCTGGCCGGCCAATGCCCGGCTCCACGCAGCGCACCACCGGGCAGCAGCCGTCCGCCGGTGGTGATCTGGAACCTGCTGCGGCGCTGCAACCTGACCTGCAAGCACTGCTACGCGACGTCCGCCGACAGCGAGTTCCGCGATGAGCTGGACACCGCCGCGGCGCTGCAAGTCATCGACGACCTGCATGACGCCGGGGTGCGCGTGCTGATCCTGTCCGGCGGCGAACCGTTGCTGCGCCCAGACCTGTTGCAGCTCAGCGCCTACGCCCGCAACAAGGGGTTCTTCATCGCCCTGTCCACCAACGGCACGCTGATCGACGAGGGCAACATCGAGCAGATCGCCGCCGCCCACTTCGACTACCTGGGCATCAGCATCGATGGCCTGGAAGCGACCCACGACGCGTTCCGCCAGCTCCAGGGCAGTTTCGCCCGTTCCATGGCGGCGATCCGGCTGTGCCGCGAGCATGGAATCCGGGTCGGCTTGCGCACCACCCTCACCCAGCACAATTACCCCCAGCTCCCCCGTTTGCTGGAGCTGATGGACGAATACGACGTGCAGAAGTTCTACCTGTCGCACCTCAACTACAGCGGCCGGGGCAAGCGCAGTCGCAAGCTCGACGCCCACCAGCAGATGAGCCGCGAGGCCATGACCTTGATCTTCGAGCGGGCCTGGAGCGACATCGAGCAAGGGCGCGACAGCGATTTCGTCAGCGGCAACAACGACGCCGATGCCATCCTGCTGCTGCAATGGGTTGCCCGCCACCACCCCGAGCATTACCCCGCCCTGGAGCAGATGCTCAAGGCCTGGGGCGGCAACGCTTCGGGCAGCGGCATCGCCAACATCGACAACACCGGCGAGGTTCATCCCGACACCTACTGGTGGCAGCACTCGGTGGGCAATGTTCGCAGCACGCCGTTCAAGACCCTGTGGTGCGAGCGCCCCGACGCCCTGCTTCTGCAATTGCGCGAACACCCACGCGCGGTCGGCGGCCGCTGCGGCCAATGCCGCTGGCTGGGCATCTGCAACGGCAACACCCGCACCCGCGCCTGGGCCGACGGGGACCTGTGGGGCCAGGACCCCGGTTGCCATTTGAGCGATGAGGAAATCGGCCTGCACTCGATCCCCAGCGTTGCACTGCCCTGAGCCAATACCCCGGCGAACCTGATACCGAACCAAGGAAGTCCCATGCCAGCCCCCCTCGTTTTGCCCGCTGCCCTGCAATCGCCCTTCAGACCGGGGGAAGTCGCCCTGGTCGGCGCCGGCCCCGGTGACCCAGGCCTGCTGACTTTGCGCGCCTGGAGCCTGTTGCTGCAGGCCGACGCGGTGGTCTACGACCGTTTGATCAGCCCGCAACTGCTGGGCCTGGTCCCGCTGCCCTGCGCCCGGCACTACGTGGGCAAGGCAGCCGGCTGCCACAGCCTGCCCCAGCCGCAGATCAACGAACTGCTGGCCGAGCTGGCCGGCCAGGGCCAACGGGTGGTCCGGCTCAAGGGCGGCGACCCGTTCATTTTCGGCCGGGGCGCCGAAGAGCTGGAGTACCTGCTGGTGCGCGGCGTCGATTGCCAGGTAGTGCCCGGCATCACCGCCGCGGCCGGTTGCAGCACCTACGCCGGCATTCCCCTGACCCACCGCGACCTGGTCAACTCCTGCCGCTTCATCACCGGGCACCTGCAACGCGAAGGCGAATTGAACCTGCCGTGGCAAAGCCTGGCGGATGACAGCCAGACCCTGGTGTTCTACATGGGCCTGTCGAACCTGGGGACTATCGCCACGCGGCTGATGCAAGCCGGTCTGGCGCCAGACACGCCAGCCGCATTGATCAGCAACGGCACGCGCCCTGACCAGCAGGTGTTGCGTGGCACCCTGGCGCAACTGCCGACCATGGCCCTGGAATGCGCCGAAGGCCTGCCGACCTTGACGGTGATTGGCAAGGTCGTCGGATTATTCGCCCGGCAACCGCTGCAGCATCCGGCGCGTCTTCTCCCCGTCCCGCAGTCGAGCCTGTCGAAGGTGGCGCTGTGAGGGGCTGGTGGCTGGTGCCGTTGCTGTGGATCAGCAGCGCCCACGGCGAAACAACGGGCGCCGCGAACGTCGAGCAGGCCGAGCGCGATTACCAGCAGCACTGCCAACAGTGCCACGGGGTGAACCGCATCGGCGGCGCCGGCCCTGCGCTGTTGCCCCAGAGCCTGAGCCGGATCAAACCGGATGAGATCCGCCAGGTGATCGAAAACGGCCGCCCGGCCAGTCAGATGGCGGCGTACGGCAACGTGCTGGATGCCGCGCAGATCGACGGATTGACGCAGTATCTCCAACGTCCGCCCGCCGTCGAACCCAGCTGGAGCGAAGATGACATCCGCCACAGCCATCGCCTGCTGGCGGATCTCGCCAGCCTGCCGGCCAAACCCCAACACCAGGCCGATCCGCTGAACCTGTTCGTGGTGGTCGAGGCCGGCGATCATCACGTCAGTATCGTCGACGGCGAGCGCTTCGAAGTGCTGGCCCGTTTCGCCTCGCACTTCGCGGTGCATGGCGGGCCGAAGTTTTCCCCTGACGGGCGCTTCGTCTACCTGGCGTCCCGGGACGGCTGGATCAGCCTGTATGACCTGCACAACCTCAAGCTGATCGCCGAAGTACGGGCCGGGCTCAACACCCGTAACCTGGCGGTGAGCAAGGATGGGCGCTGGGTGTTGGTGGGTAACTACCTGCCCGGCAACCTGACGGTGCTCGATGCGCGGGATCTGTCATTGGTCAGGACCCTTGCCACCGTGGGCCGCGACGGCCAGGCTTCGCGCGTCAGCGCGGTCTACACCGCCCCACCGCGCAACAGCTTCATCGTCGCGCTGAAGGATGTGAAAGAGGTCTGGGAATTGCCGACCGGCCCGAACCCGGACTTCGTACCAAGGCGCATCGAAGCCGAGGACTACCTGGATGACTTTTCCTTTTCGCCCGATTACCGGCAACTGCTCGCCACCTCCCGCAAGGCTCAGGGCGGCCAGGTGATCGACCTCGACAGCGGCCGGGTGGTGACCGACATCGCATTGCCAGGCATGCCTCACCTGGGCTCGGGCACCTATTGGAAGCGCGACGGGCATTGGGTATTCGCCACACCGAATATCAGCAAGGGGCTGATTTCGGTGATCGATTTCGATAGCTGGAAAGTCATCAGGCAGATCCCGACCCTGGGGCCGGGGTTCTTCCTGCGCAGCCACGCCAACTCGCGCTACGCCTGGACCGATGTGTTCTTCGGTCCGGACAACGATGCGATTCATCTGATCGACAAGCAGACCCTGGAAATCGCCCACACCCTGCGTCCGATGCCCGGCAAGACCGCGGCCCATGTCGAGTTCACCCGGGATGGCCGTTATCTGCTGCTGAGCATCTGGTCCACCGACGGCGCGCTGATCGTCTACGACAGCAACACCCTCCAGGAGATCAAGCGCCTGCCCATGAACAAGCCCTCGGGCAAGTACAACGTGGGGAACAAGATCGAGTTTGCCGAGGGGACTTCGCACTAGCCGGCCGCTTTGGGGGCCTGCTTCGCAGGCCAGCGGGAGCAAGCTCCTGTGGCGAGGGGATTTATCCCCGTTGGGCTGCGAAGCAGCCCCAAAGCCTGACAGCTCGGTGCATCAGGCAAACCGCATCAGCTTGCCAAGGGGCGCTACGCGCCCAACGGGGATAAATCCCCTCGCCACAGGGGTTCGGTGCCAGATCAGAAACTGACCCGTATTGAACCAACAAGCCGGCGCTCTCACCAGGTCAACACCGCCCCCACCGCAAAGGTATCGGTGTCTTCATTCTGCGCACTGCTATCGTGGCCATTGATCTCGAACTGGTTGTACTCCGCCACGAGCTTGAGGTTGTCGTTGACGTCATGGAACAACGCAATGCCGCGGGTTTCATAATCGGCGCCACTGCCCACCACACCGTTGCCATCGTCGTCGGTCTTGCCATAGGACAGCGCCAGACGGTTCTTGCCCAGCTTGTAGGAACCCTGCAACAGGTAGCCTTTGCTGTCGACATTGCGCAACGTAGCTTCCCCGGCATTGTTGGTGAAGAACGGGTTGATGCCCTTGGCCTGGAACCCCGAGCCTGTGAGCGACAACCCGCCCATCTTCGCCTGTACGCCGTAGCCCAGGCCCTTGGAGGTGACCGACTCGACCGTCGAGTCGGTGTTGTCCGAGGTCTGGTAGCTGCCGTTGAGCCAGCTGTAGATCTTCGCCCCGCCCAGGTCGAACTGGTAGGTGATCTCGCTCTCGGTGG
>Ga0268255_10000405_pt1 | contig 30714 bp, 28 predicted proteins | sample AgamicOrMarz_FD_200256 | JGI IMG/M metagenome (GOLD analysis project Ga0268255, IMG submission 200256) | Agave microbial communities from Guanajuato, Mexico - Or.Ma.rz (v2) (version 3) | ecosystem: Host-associated > Plants > Phyllosphere > Phylloplane/Leaf | place: Guanajuato, Mexico...
ATATATATTCTTGAGTAGCAAGTACTTTCTTCAAAATTATGTGTATGCGGGCACATATGAGCAACATATAACGGTTCAAGAGGATTTGCTGTCTAGTCTTCTTTCAGAAAAAGCTGTTTTTTAACGGCTTTTATGACGCTAAGTAAGAAAATTAGAAGGAATTCTGTGTGAAGAATCAAGGGATAAATACGGTGATGCTTTACTGGCTTTGGCATTCTCTTTGGATTTATCTCTAAAGGCAGCGTCATTTGAAAAGAGCTACCTTAGCGGTAAAAAGCAAAAACAAGCGGTATTTAAAATATGTACAGGGCTTCTCGTTCTAATAAGTTTATACATTGTTTGGACGAAAACGAAGTAGAGAAGAAATATTTGATTGAGAAGAGAACGCTGAGGGAGTAAGAATAAAGTGAAGAACTATCTAGATGTGGAAGAAGGAAAAAATGGCTGGAAGCGTTATTTGAGCACAACGATACTGGCTTCTGCGTTCATGCTATTAGGGTCGATTATTTATATTATCGCTGACATGGTTATGGTATCAGCTGATGAAAGTGGAAAATCATACTTTGATTTTGATAGCGGAGTTGCTGTAGGAATCAATGCTAATCTTGATTTTCTGTTATCTCATATTGTATACATATGTTGGATTTTTGGTTTGTGGATCGGAATTCGTTTCATTCATAAAAGAAAAATGAAATCATTAATAACCTCTAACAAACGTGTGAACTGGAAGAAAATAATATGGTCCTTTGGAGCTTTCAGCCTGTTATTAATGGTTGGGCAAGTAATTGATGTCGTGTTTAACCATTCGGATTATTCATGGAATCATGTAAGTTTGAAAGAGTATGTTTTCTTAATTCTTATTACGCTTTTATTAGTACCTATTCAAACAACAACGGAGGAGCTGTTTTTTAGGGGGCTTCTTCTCCAATGGGTGAGCAAGAAAGTGAAACGCCCTATTTTACTTGCTATGATTGTTGGATTAATGTTTTCAATAGGACATTTTGCTAATCCTGAAATGAATAAATCCATTATATTAGTCGGACTGGATTACATTGTAGCTGGTTTTGCTCTTACATATATCGCCATTCAAACAAAAAGTTTAGAAATTACCATTGGAGCACATGCAGCAAATAATATGTTTCTGGCTTTGTTCCTTACAACGGACGATTCTGTTTTCGGCTCTATCCCAAGTTTGTTTAAGGTAGCTAACACTGAACCAGGAGCGAACCTTATTTGGTCGATCATTACTTTTAGTGTTTTTTATATCTTATGCAGAGGGAAAACAAAAAAAGAAGAAGCAGCTAATAAAGATCAGCTTATTGCTTAAATTAGTGGAACCAATAACTAAATAAGATGGGAGATGTAACATAGTGAGTGGAAATCACGATGAAAAGAAACCATTGACTCGTGCAGAAATGAAGCGAGGCCACTTAGCTACTCAACATCGTATTTTAAATGTACTTATCGTTCTTGCATCGATTGCTGCAGTGTATCTAGCTATAAAAACAATACTTTAAAAGAGCAACCGTTATGGTTGTTCTTTTTTATTCCTGCAGTACCTTAACTAAGAATGTTATTCTATCTTAAAAAGTAAAATCCTTCTTCTATTACATCGGAATAACGTAATAGGGTTTATCAGAAGGAATCACCTTAGATTAGAGAAAAATGGATCCTGTTTTTTGCTTTTCAGAATTGAATATGTTTTTATAATTTGAGCAAACTATTCAAGCTGCCATAAGGTATCATTAGATAAAGTCGTGAAACAGAAAAACCTACCTTTTTTGACTGGAAAGAGGTAGGTCTTTTCTGTTTTCACTCTGTATATCGTGTCCAATCTTAGTTACTATAATCACTTTTAAAGGAACCAATCAAGTAGAAGAACCCTTAGATCAGTCTTTTTCACTGTCAAGGGTTCTTTTTCCGGAATAAGCAGCTTTGCATCATACATTCTTGATATGCAAACGTTCCTCTAAGAAGCGAGTAATGAAAGACATTACGCTTACAAGCAGCATGAGCGAAATGATATATTTAGAATATTATTATTATTGGTGAAAATGATTTAGGAGAGAAAACTATGGAACTCAAACAGTTAAAAATTTTTCAAATTGCTGCTCGAGAATTAAACTTTACTCGAACAGCTGAAATCCTTCACTATGCTCAATCAAGTGTAACAGCTCAGATTAAATCTCTTGAGGAAGAACTTGCTGTACAACTTTTTGACCGGTTAGGAAAACGAGTTATCTTAACTGAAGCTGGCAAGCGCTTTAAGCTATATACGGACAAGGTGCTTGATTTAACCGAAGAGGCAAAGGAGACTGTAGGTGGGAGTGAAGAGCCTAATGGGACGTTAACAATATGTGCTTCAGAAACCCAATGCACCTATCGCTTACCAGCTTTGCTGAAACTATTTCAAGCTCGTTTTCCAAAGGTAAAACTGATTTTTCGACCTGGAATTTCTGAAAATGATTTTGAGGATTTACTTGCTCAAGGTCTCATAGATGCTGTTTTAATATCTATGACTCGGATTAACTCAGACAAGCTGATTGCCGAGCAGCTTGTCGCGGAACCTATTGTTATAGTAAGTCCGCCGAATCATCCTTTAGCCGATAAATCTGAAGTAAGACCCGCGGACCTAGATGGTCAGTCGCTGCTTTTTACTGAGAAATGCGATTATCGAAATATATTTGAAGCATCACTTGTTGATGCAGCCGTTCAACCGTTATGTGATCTTGAACTTGGTGATATAGAAGCCATCAAAAAATGTGTAATAGCTGGAATTGGAATAGCAGCACTACCTAAGCTAGCAGTGGAGAAGGAAATAGAGGAAGGTAGTATGGGTGTATTAAGATGGAAAGGTCCAGAGTTTCCAATAGTAACTCAGCTGGTCTGGCATAAAGACAAATGGGTATCTCCAGCTTTGAGTGCTTTTTTAGATGTAACTAGAGAAGTAATACTAGATAATTAAGGGAATTAGTATTTGGATCTATTTTTACTGAACAACAAGATTGGTTTGCATAAATAAATTGATTACATATTATAGAGATTACTAATCAGTTTTTTAGATAATAACAATCTAAATATTCATCTGTAATGATTGGGGCCGGACTTGTATTATATATGATAAGAAGTTTGTTGGATATACATATAGTTTATTTATGTTCTCTACTACATTACTATACTGTATGTGTATTGCCTAAACCACCATAAGTATAAGTTACCTGCAGCCTAACAGTTGAATCTACTAATTGTAGAGAAGGTTAAAATTTAATTAAGATATGTATTTGATTTTAGACAATGGGAGGGGTATAAATGAAATCCTATAACTATTTTTGTTCTACTCAAATTGAGGTAGGGATGGGAAAAGCTAAAGAATTACCAGAAATGCTAAAATCCCTAAATATTGGTTCATCCATTTTAATTGTGAGTGATCCAGGTGTGGTCCGTACAGGACTAGTTTCACCAATTATAACGGCCCTGGAGGCTTCTGGTTATCGAGTATTGTTATTCGATTCCATTGAACAAAATCCTCGAGATAAGAATTGCTTGGAAGGTGCAAAATTATTTCGTGACTTTGGTGCAGATGCAGTTGTTGCCATTGGTGGCGGAAGTGCAATGGATACAGGAAAAGCTATTGCACTATGCGGGCCAAACGGCGGGATACCATCTGACTATGCAGACGGCCAACTCCTGTATTCAAACATTGCACCAGTTATTTGTATTCCAACTACTTCAGGTACAGGATCAGAAGTTACTCGTTCTGCTGTAATTACCGAGGCGTCTACACATCGAAAAATGACACTCAAACATAGTTCATTAAGACCTGTCTTGGCGATTCTTGATCCTGAACTAACATTAAGTCTTCCTCCTTCTGTTACTGCTGCTACTGGTATTGATGCACTCGTTCATGCGATTGAAGGTTATACATGTAAAGTAACAAATCCTATTTCACAAGCGCTCGGAGCTCAAGCAATGAGAACCATTGTTTCGGCATTGCCTATCGTTTTCCGTGATGGTAAAAATGAAGCGGCTCGTCAAGATATGCTGGAAGGAAGTCTCTTAGCAGGCCTTTGTTTTGGATCTGCAGATGTTGCCTCAGTACACTGCTTAGCAGAAGCGCTTGGAGGACTTTATGATACCCCGCATGGAGTTGCCAATGCAGTATTTTTACCATATGTATTAAGGTTCAATTCTATGGAGAATAAGCAACTACATGCGACATTAGCAAGGTATATGAGCTTTGCCAAGGATTCAGATTCAGATGAAATAGCTGTTGAAAAATTAATTCAAGGAATTATAGAATTAACAGAATCATTAAACATTCCTAAATTGAAAGATTTAGAGGGTGTAAAGAAAGAAGACTTTCCGAGCATTGTAAGGTTGGCCATGCAAAATAACTCAACATCAAGTAACGTCCGTTTAATTACCGAGACTGATTATATGCAAATTCTTGAACAAGCTTACTTTAACCGTGTAGAGAGCTTGAATTAATAGAAGAAGAGGGACTAAGAGTGGGTCTCCACTTACTATGAAAAAAATAAGAAAATGGATTTAATAGCTTAAATCAATGAATAAGGATAAAGATTAAATACTGGCCCCAAATTGTTAGGCTGTGTCTAACGATTGGGGGCCAATTTATAAACAAAAGCTTTAACTATTTTTAATAAGAAGATACATAATACCAGTTTTTGTGTACTTTTTCTATTTGTTTAAAATCTCCATCAAAATCGCCTTTTGAAGGTTTATGATCGTTTGGGTCATATACAAATCCAGAAAAATTGTCTAGCATCCCACGGTATGTAAAGAAAAGAATGGATTTAGTCTTTCCTTTTGTTTCTACTAAGATGTCGCCTCCACCTTTAGACAATTGAGTATACTCTTTAGGTAATTGAATAAGTGATGGACTATCAGATACATTAGGTTTAATTACACCATTTTCTATTTTAGCTGTAACCTCTTCTCTTTTATCTTGATGGATTTTAAAGTTCAAATCCAAGTTGACTTGATTAAAGGGAAAGAAGAACCATAATGCCACAGTAATGAGCTGAATAACAAACGGCTGCCACTTTCTATTTTTAAAAAGATGAATCAATGTCCATACAGTTATTATGATAAAGAAAGCATATACACATAACCAAACAGGTAACATTAAAAATTCTGTTATCATATCAACCAGATCCCACTGAAACAACGATACTAAAATAACTAATAAACTACTAATTAACGATAAAAGCAACAATCGACTGCGTTTCACACATTTTCCTCTTCCTGAAATAATTCTTTTTAACCTCAATTATATATTAAAATTCTTATGAAGACGTATGTATATTTCATACATAATTAGCTACCACAGTGTTGCTTATCTTTTACATATAAAGTGATTAAACTTAAACTTATAAAAAATATGTAATAAGGAATAAAGTGAAATTCAACAGAGCAGATGTCCTATTAGTTTTGAAGATGAACCGCTATAAAAAGATAAAAGCAGGAAATAAAATATCATATACAACCAAAAGGCCACTCGTTTCATTCAAGTGGCTTTTTGCTATTTAATTCTTTCAAATATTATGTTTAATGACGTCATTGAATTCTTCTACTTCTTTTCGAATACTAATGGTTGGTCCCCAAGAATCGATAAGGTTGATAGCTTTTTGGCTTGATTGTAAAGCCTCCATATTCTCTCCGTTTCGTAATAACAATTGGGCCATCCCATAGTGGTAATATATTAATTCAATTTGGTTGGCTTTATCTTTTTGATAAAGAAGGCTATTAAAGCATTTTTCTGCTTCCTCAAGCTTACCGCAAATGACGTAAGCTACTCCTAAATTGAAGTAAGCTTCAATGGTCTTTTCTCCTCCATAGATTAAACTGATTTCATTAGCTTCCTCATATAACCGGATGGCTGCTTCATAATTTTTATACAGCATAAACAAATCACCGCGTACTAGCAAGATTCTATGCTGAATAACTGGTGTAGTAGAAATCTCCCTAACTTCTTTAAGAATACGTTCTGCTTTCTTAGGATTATTCTTCTTTAAAAAAAGCCTTGCTTTTAAGGCAAGTCCCCAAGCTTTCAAATCGTAAACATCAGAATTGTCTGAGCTTAACTGATCTAGTGTCTTTAAACCGGAATCTATTTGTAGTAGGGAATCATCTAGGTTATTGACCTCCATCAGGGCCCACCCCAATGTGTCGATTCGAAAAAATGCTTCATGGGTATGTTTTCTAAGTTGTTTTGCATAATCAGCTGCTATTTTTCCATATTTAATCCTTAAAGGTAAATTAATTCGACTTAGAAAATGGCTTATGCGAAATACAAGTTCAATTAAAAGCTCTTTTTGATCGGATTCGTTTGCCCATTTTATAACCTTGAGTATATTTGGCCATTCTTTCTTGATTTCCTCTAAATCACGACCAAGCAAATAACTCCAATAAATAGAATCAGGAAGATCTCGTTTTAAATGGTTGTCTAAATACTCGATATAGTATTGGCTCCAACGCTTACGTGCTATATTTTCGAACTGTTTATCTTCTAACAATCGTTGTTCACCATATGTTACTACGGTTTGATGACCTAGATAATGGATTTTTCCTTCTATACGTTCTCCTTGAATAAGTGCAAATAGTTTCATTTGATCAACAGCAAAATGGAATCTTCGAGCATCTAGTCCAGCCACTGTCGCCCAACTCTCTTCATCAGGAGGTTTACTGAAAAAACATAGCACTTTCCATAAAAGTAAAGTGTTCTCATTACATCGCTCCCACGTGCGTCCGAAAAGAAAATCAAATAACTCTAACAGAGAGTAACCTGCTTTACCTAGTTCCTCAACGAGTTGCTGAGCAGGAATGTCATCATCTGCAATATAAGCTATACTGAGAGCGATAGCTTTAGGATTTCCAGCAGTAGCTGAAATTAGCTCTTCGCGAATTTCACGAGGGCTGTTTAATAGCTGTTTCATTTGTTCTTGTTTATTTGAAGAATTAGACATTTTCATATGTTGCTGCACTTCATAAGAAAGATAGTTAAGAGCGTCATCTTTTTCCAGACCCTTTAGTTGAATGGTTACCATATCTCTAAAGTTGTTTCTATATTTTTGTTGTAGATTCTCACGAGATGTGAGTAATACTTTAACGCCTTGTGGAAGATTAGTAATAAATTCATAAATTTCACTTTCAGCTGTATCGATGCTATCAATCACAAGTAATACGGATTCTTCTTTTGCATAATTAGCCAGTGCATTACGCACCACAAAACGTTTTTCATCAATTGATCGGTTTATTTGTTCTATCCGTCCAAGTTGGTAAGCAATTGTATTTAGAAAGTCACTAAAGGTTAGTCCTTTCCAATCGGCACTAAACCATATTATAGAGTTGAATTTTGGCCAATCCATTTCAAGGTTTTCTATTTCCTTATAATGCTCCTGAACACATGCGTATGCTACTTCAAAAGCAACGGTTGTTTTTCCAATACCAGCCCATCCGGCAATTAAACATAATGGAGAAGGGGAAATTACCCACTGACGAATTGCCTCTAGGTCAATGTGTCTTCCAATAAAAATGCCTGACCAGCGTGTTGGTAAGTTATGTATTGTAAAATGTTTCTTTGGAGTAGCAACTTCAGTCTGAAGTTTATTATGAAATATTTTTTTTACTACTTCCTCAATGTCTTTATTAAGGGGTCCACCAAATGAGTTGTCTACTCCTAATATTTTCGCCTTCTCCAGACACGAAGACACCCAAGCAGGTAAAGCAGGTTTAAGAATGGGTATAGAAGTTGTTTCCAATAGTTCTAAGAACCAACTTATATCTATATCCGTTTTTTTTAGTATTATCCATATGATGCCGAAAAGCTTTCCATCGTCAATACGACCAGGAATATATTTTAATCCCATCTGACCTATCCAACTTTTAATTGTATTGGGAGATACACCTAGTTCATTTGCGATGTTAGCTATATAAGATTGTCCCAGTGAGCTATCTTCGCCTTTTTTTCTTTTAATCTTATAATCAGGGTGAAGTTTTAGTTCTTTAACACCCAGAGATAACAGTTCTGCAAATGTTTTCTGATCTTCAATTTCAGCCATAAGAATCCTACACCTCCTATTAGCTTTATTTTAACGCTATATCTTTGTTTGTATATAAAAAGAAAAGTACAGTAGCACTGTACTTTTAGACAGTATAAAAGGCTATTAATAGTGTGATGTTAGCAGGTAAAATTAGCTTATGTAATAAAAAACTCTAAAATGTATGCACTTACATATTAATAGAAATATGTTTAAGGCACAATCAAGTACATTAGAAATTTATGAGTTAAAAGTAAATTCATACTTATTTTTACATTGTGGATTTATATAGAAATTCTATTAAAGAAAGGGAAATTATTGATGAATAACAACTTACCTAAAACTATGAAAGCAGCTGTCATGCACGGAACAAGAGAAATTAGTATTGAAACATTGCCTATACCACAAATTGATGAAAATGAAGTTTTAATTAAAGTAATGGCTGTAGGAATTTGTGGCTCAGACTTACATTATTATACCCATGGTAGAATTGGTAAATACAAAGTAGAAAAACCATTTATCCTTGGACATGAGTGCTCAGGTGAAATTGTAGCTATTGGATCATCTGTTGAAAGGTTTAAAGTAGGGGACCGCGTAGCTGTTGAACCAGGAGTAACCTGTGGACATTGTGAAGCATGCAAGGAAGGACGATATAACCTTTGTCCTGATGTACAATTTTTAGCAACACCGCCGGTAGATGGTGCTTTCGTTCAATATATAAAAATGCGTCAGGATTTTGTCTTTTCAATCCCAGATTCCCTCTCCTATGAAGATGCTGCCTTAATCGAACCTTTTTCAGTTGGCATTCACGCAGCGACTAGAACAAAACTTCAGCCGGGGTCAACAATTGCTATTATGGGAATGGGCCCGGTAGGTCTAATGGCAGTGGCCGCAGCGAAAGCATTTGGAGCAAGTACAATAATAGCAACAGACTTAGAACCACTACGCCTTGAGGCAGCTAAGCAAATGGGGGCAACTCATGTTATTAATATTAGAGAGCAAGATCCTCTTAATGAAATTAAAAATATTACTGATAACATAGGCGTTGATATTGCGTGGGAGACAGCAGGAAACCCAAAAGCATTACAATCTTCATTAGCTTCACTTCGTCGTGGTGGAAAATTAGCAATTGTAGGTTTGCCTCCTCAAAGTGACATTGCACTCGATATACCATTTATTGCTGATAATGAGGTTGATATATATGGTATTTTCCGTTATGCCAACACTTATCCAAAGGGAATTAAGTTTCTTGCTTCTGGTGCAATTGATACAAAACATCTTGTAACAGATAGATATGCGTTAGCTGACACACGCGAAGCGATGGAGAGAGCGCTGAATTTTAAAAACGAATGTTTAAAAGTTATAGTGTATCCAAACGAATAAAAAACATTAGACTTGAAAGCTAGGTTTCAAGTTGGTATTTATGACGAGATTCTTGAACTTTTAATTTTCAGATGCGGAGTTAAAATAGGACAATTGCAACTAAACCGCATCTGTTTTTTTCTTTAAGATTAATGTTGATAATATGGACTTTTCACTGTCTTTCTTAACATATTTTTGAAAACGCATTCTGGGGGTATTACCTATGTTAAACGCAGAACAATCACAAATATTAGAGAATGAAAATAAAGACAAATCTAGTTCGACTACTAGGTTGTCCTGGTTAGAACGGTTTGGATACGGATTGGGAGATATGTCATATAATATTGTTTTTCAATTTGTTAATGCCTATCTACTTTTCTATTACACTGATGTTGGAGGTATCCATCCTGCAGTTGTTGCGACCTTGTTTTTAGTAGTACGAGTCTTGGATGCTATTTGCGATCCTATAATGGGTATTATTTTAGATAAAACTAATACCCGCTGGGGAAAAGCGAGACCATACTTATTATGGGTCTCACTTCCTTTTGCTTTATTCACTATTCTTTGTTTTACTAACCCTAACTTAGGATTAACGGGCAATGTTATATATATGTACATTACCTACATCTTACTGGGGATGACTTTTAGTATGCAAACGATTCCAGTTAATAGCTTAACAGGGCGGATTACCAATAATGTTCAGGAACGTACGGTTTTAACGACTACTCGTATGATATTGGTTTATGTAGGAATACTACTCTCCATTTCATGCGCAACACCTCTTGTGACAGCTCTTGGTGGAGGAAACCAAGAACTTGGATTCCAAATGACTGCAATAGTCTATGCCGTTGTAAGTATAATTTTAAATCTATTTAGCTTCTTTACGGTACGAGAGCGCATTGTTCCTAAAAAGAGTAAAAAACATGGATTTAAAGTAACTTTATCCGTTTTGTTTAAAAACAAGCCGCTACTAGTATTAGTTTCAGCTTTCTTGGCATTTGCTATCGGTTTTAATATTAAGCTTAGTACAATGGTTTACTATTTTACTTACAATGTTCATCAAAAAGAATTAGTATTCTGGGGCACTGTTTTATTTTTTGGAGCTGCACTAATCAGTAACTTATTTATTCCTTTATTCTCCGATAAATGGGGTAGAAAAAGTGTAATGATTGTATCAGCTAGCGTATCGCTTATTTCATATATAGGACTCCAATTTACTTCGTTTGATTCAGTTAGTTTAATTTTATTTTGGCTGTTTGCTTCAGGATTCTTTACAACCCCATTAAACACACTAGCTTGGGGAATGGTTGCCGATTGTGTAGATTATGCTGAATGGAAAACTGGAGTTCGAGCAGATGGCGTTGTTATTTCCTTAATGAGTTTTACTAATAAGTTAGGGGTTGCACTTGCTGGATCATTTTCAGCTATCTATTTGGGTATAGCAGGTTATGTAGCTAATGCAGAACAAACCGCAGCTTCCCTAAATGCTATTAAAAATATGAATGCGTTAGTACCAGGAACTTTCATTTTACTTTCTGTATTAATAATATGCTTTTATCCTTTAACTGAAAAAACATACAAGAAAATGATTGTGGATTTAGAGAAAAAATCTAAGTAGTTAATTGAATTTTAAAATTAAGTAAATGAGTGTGATATAAGTGCAAAATAGTATAAGTGAAAATGCTCCAGTTGTTTGTGTAGGAGAATTATTGATTGATTTCTTTTGTAGCGAAATTGATTCTAATTTAATAGAAGGACGCAAATTTTTAAAAAGTGCCGGTGGAGCACCAGCAAATGTATGCGCAACCATAGCAAAACTAGGAGGGAATGCATCATTTAGTGGGAAAGTAGGCAGGGACCCATTCGGTTACTTTTTAGAAGAAACCTTAAATTCATTAAACGTAGATACTTCTATGCTTGCTTGGGATGAGAAAACAGCAACTACTCTAGCCTTTGTGTCACTGCAAGAAAAGGGTGAGCGAGACTTTGTGTTTCATAGGGGAGCTGACGCTTTTATGACAATGGATGACATTGACCTAAATGAAATAAATAAAGCTAAAATCTTTCATTTTGGTTCAGCCACGGCGATGTTAACTTCTCCATTCCGTGAAGCTTATTTAAGCATTATATCCAGTGCTAGAGAAAAAGGGAAATTTATTTCTTTTGACCCTAATTATCGAAGGGATTTATGGAAGGAAAGATTGGTTGATTTCATCTCAATAGCTAAGAAGGCTATTTCTTTAAGTGATTTTGTGAAAGTAAGTGAGGAGGAATTAGAGATTATCACAGGCACTAAGAATCATGAGTTAGGTGTTGATATTCTTCATCATATTGGAGCTAGAATTGTAGCGGTTACGCTTGGGAAAAGAGGAACATTAATATCTAACAGTAGCAAAAAGAAACTAGTAAAAAGTATTCCTGTTATGTCAATTGACTCTACAGGGGCAGGGGATGCTTTTGTAGGTGCAACTTTATTTAAATTATCAAATATACATGATATCAAATTCATTGAAAAAGATTTTGAGCAGTTACTCGACATTATCACATTTGCAAATCGGATTGGAGCGCTTGTGTGTACAAAAATAGGTGCAATTGAAGCACTTCCAAGTATTGAGGAAATAGAAGGTAGTACTATATAAAATACTTTAGCGTTTACTTATCAAACTATAGGAATTAAGGAAAAGATAGATTTTTATATAATTAGAATCGATTACAATATTTATTTTTAAAGTTGTATGTATAGGAATCTATAAATCTGGCCAGACTAATAACGTATTTCCTATACTTCCTTAAATTTGAAAATCCTTTGTTTTTATCAGCAAAGGATTCTTTTTAGGTGTTTTTTTATCATCGCTCTCTTAATGGTTTATATTCTTTTTTCATATCTTTCACTTCTTTATTTGTTAATCAGCAAAAGTACTCCAGAAATCAGGATAATAATACATACTAACTTTTTAATAAGTGTACGTGGCAGATGCTCAAACCATCGAAGTCCTAAATTAGTCCCAATCAATATAACAAATAGGCCAGGTAGTAAATAGAACCAAAAAGAAGGGTTATAATCTCCGTTTATTCCATGTAAAGTTAAGGTAAAACCGTTTGTGATAATAAAAGAAGATTGGAGATTTGCATTGTATTCATTAACTCTTATTATATTATTGGAAATAAAAAAGCCCTACTTTGACTGAGGACTTTTTTTGGGTTTATACTTTTTACTTATTTTCTAAAACATGCTTTTTACTCGTTTCCCTCATGCTCAAAACTACACCTAAAAGGACAATGATTCCACCAATAAATTGGTTTATGCCTACCACTTCATTAAGGAGCAGAACAGAAAATAACACACCAAAAATAGGAACAAGATTCATTAGCGTCATCGCAGAACTAGAAGATAATTTGCGTAATCCAAAATTATATAATAAAAAAGCGATAACCGAGCAGAAAACACCTAGGTACAATAAGGTTAGAGATGATCTTATATCTGGTGTTTGCCAACTTGACTTCTCTATAAAGGCTAATGGAATAAACGTGATAGCTCCGGCCAAAGTTTGATAAAAAGAGATAGTAATCATGGAATATTTTTTGACAACTTTACGAGTTGTGAAGTTGTAGAGAGCAAAAATAAAGCCTGCCACAATTAATATAATATTACCAATTAATTGTTTATCATCTGTCTGAGTTTCAGGACTATAGGATATTTGATATACACCTATCATCGCTACTCCAATTCCTAGGGCCTTTACCCATGATGTCTTTTTTCTAAAAAAGAGAAATTCCATTAAAACCGTTATAGCAGGATACGACGCTACAATAATAGCGGCATTAGATGCTGTTGTTAGTTCAACTCCTATGTTCTCCAGAGAAAAATAAAGGGTAGTACCTAGTACACCACTTATAGACATTAACCCTATATCTTTGAATGAAGGCTTTATTTTATCTTTCCTGATTAAGAGAATAAGTCCTAAAATAACAGCAGCTATAACAAAACGAGCCGCTCCTAATGTAAGGGGTGGAAAAGAGGTATAGGCTATTTTTGTCCCAACAAACGATGTACTCCATAAAAGGACGGCTATTACCGAAGCACTTATGTATAAACCATTTCCTCTTCTAACCTTTCTTATTTTTAAGCTTTCTTGTTGTTTCGCTATCATTGTATCCATTATTACACCTCCAAGTAGGATTAAAAGCTATACAGTAGCTACTTTTGTAGCAACTATAATTAAATTATAATTTTTAATCCAAACTGTCAAGGGCATTAATGGTATACTTAGTTTAAAATTATTGACTTTATCCGGGTATTATCAAGGAGGACCAATCATGACACTAGATATAATAAAAATTTTGAAAGATGTAAATTTCACTGAATATGAGGCAAAAGCATATTTAGCTTTACTAGAAAAATCTCCTCTTTCAGGGTATGCTATTTCGTTAAATTCTGGAGTGCCAAGATCTAAAATTTATGAAGTATTAGGGGGACTAGTGGATCGAGGAGAAGTCATGATCAGTCATGAAAATCCCGCTCTATATACACCGTTACCTCCTAATGAATTAATCAACTTGAAAAAACGTAAAGCTGAATCCTCGTTTGAAGTAGCTGAAGAAGCTCTCGAAAATTATTCTTATGTATCTTTAAACAGAGAAAACATCTGGAACATTACAGGTTATGAGCCTATACTAAATCGTACAAAGGAAGCTATAAAAGAAGCTACAGGGCGTATTCTATTGGAAATATGGGCAGAAGATGCCCAGGAACTAAAAGAAGAATTGCAAGCAGCAGCAAAAAGAGGCGTAGAAATTTTAATTGTTTCTTATGGAGATTTAGTATTTGATTTTGCGCAGGTTCATCAGCATGATGCAAGCGAAGAAATAACCAATGAATATGGGGGACGATGGATTGTTCTAAGTGCTGACGATCGAGAGGTAGTTGCAGGTATACTATCACTTGGTAAGGACAGCCGTGCTGCCTGGACGATGCATCCGGGATTAGTTATGCCAATTACGGAAGTTATCATTCACGACTTGTATATCTATGAAATGATGAAAAAACATCGAGAGATCCTAGAGTCAAGCTTTGGACCGAACCTTATTGAACTTCGTAATCGATTTAAATTTAACTCATCAGGTTATAGCGTAGCAGCAAAATTAGGTTTGATTAAGTAGCCAGTATTAATGCATATACATTAATAATAAAATTACTTATTATAGTCACCGTTATTGGTGAAACAAAAATCCTAATTTTTTCAAATTAGGATTTTTTTTCATACGTGTATATTAACTATTGGTTCGTTTTTGTAACATTAAATATTAAACAATGATAGGTTACTTTTATTCCGTTCTCATTACGATAATCATTTTCATATAGATTGATTAATTCACGAAAAAACGAAGGGCGTTGACAATAGCTTTCCTCGTTACTGTTACTTGCTCCAATTTTTTTTATTGAAGTAAAAAATGCCTGAACCGTTGGAAAGTATTGAGCCTCTAGTTTCTCCATTTTTGATAGTTTAAATGGATGCTCTTTCAATGGAACTAATGCTTGTTCACAAATTTGGGACAACTCTTCAAGAGAAAAAAACGATTGGCCAGGTGAACTGTTACTGGAAAGATCAAGCTTTTGTTTCGCATGACTGTAGCATGAATGAAGCTCTTGAAATGTACGATTACCAAAGGTTGAAAATAGCAGGCTGCCTGTAGGCTTAAGTTGTTTATACAATTTTTTTATTGTCGTATAAAGACTATTAAACCATTGAAATGTTGCATTCGAAATAATAAGGTCATAATGTCTTTCTATACTTAGTTCCTCGATATCTCCGCATATGAAAGAAACTCGATCTTCCGTTACTTTTTTCTTTGCTAGCTCCATCATTTCTGATGACAAATCAACTGCTGTAATAGTAGCCTTAGGAAATTTTTTGCACAATAATTGTGTTAAATAACCCGTGCCGCAGCCAATTTCAAGAATAGTTATTTTCTGGTTAAAGAAATTAGTGGAAAGCTGGTCTATTAATTGGTTTGCCATACTTTTTTGTACATCGGCATAAGCATCATAAGTTTTAGCATGATTATTGAACCTTTTCTTTAAAAGTTGCTTATTAATCATAAATGAGCTCCTTTTCGAGAAATTTTTCTATAAGTTGCGTACATTGCTGAGGCTTCGTAAAAAAAGGAATGTGGCCAGCTTTTTCTAGAATGCACAGCTGGGCTTTTCCACCCATCCTTTCAGCTATGAAAGAAGAAGACTCAGGTAAACATATTTGATCATCTCTTCCATGGATCAACAAACAAGGAGTTTGAATTTGATTGAGTTGCATTCTAACATCTTTTTGGAGTAAATAATCCAGCCCTGTAAGGAGGGAGTGCGTACTGTCTCCTTGATAATGACGCTGAACAACTTCAATAAATTGATGATGAAATTCTTCTTCTTTTTCAGATTTAGTGAACATAGCGTTATAAAATGAAGTAAGGGTTTTTTCTTTATTACGCTGTAGTTGTTTTTTCATACGTTCAACGATGCGTTGCTCCCATCCAAATGTATTATGCACGTCGCTCGTAAAGCGACTAGTTCCGCCAATTAATATGAGTCCTTCTATCTTGTTAGGGTATAAACTTGCAAGTTCAAGCGTTACAAGGGAACCTAATGACCAACCCATTAAATAAACAGTACCTTGAGTGGAAGTAAGCAATTGAATTGCTCGTTCTCTAAAGTCACTTAGTTCTTTTACACCTCTCCAGTCTGTACACAAAACGTTACATATAGTGGACAATGATTTTATGATTGGGTGAAACGCTGCTTTTTCCATTCCCCATCCGGGAAATATTATAATAGTCGATGGTTTCATTGAATCACACTCATTTCTTTTCCAATTTGAGAAACTTTCCTTATGGCCCAATCTAAATCTTCTCGAGTATGATCGGCTGTTACAGTAAAACGAATTCTTGCTTTATTCTCAGGAACAGTAGGAGGCCTAACTGCAATAGCAGCAATTCCTTCTTTCTGTAAACGCTCTGCAAACTGCATTGTTCTTTTGTTTTCTCCCGTCAAAATTGGAATGATTTGAGATTGACTTTTGCATGTGTTAAATCCTTCGTATGTAAGTGCTTTCCTGAAAAATAGTGCATGTTGTTGAAGAAGTTCGCGACGCTCTGTGTCTTGTTGCACCTTTTCAATCGCAGCCGTTATTGCACCGAGTATAGCAGGGGGAAGAGCAGTTGAATAAATGAGTCCTCGCATTCTATTTTTTAAATAATCTATGAGCCACTGTTTTCCGGTAACATAAGCTCCAAATGACCCTAGCGCTTTACTAAATGTTCCCATTTGAATATCAATTTTATCTTGCAGATCAAGAAAATGCGCATATCCTTCACCATTTTTTCCGTATACACCGCTTGCGTGAGCTTCATCAACCATTAGTAGGGCGTTATACTGCTCTTTTAATTTAACAAGATCCTCGAGCTTGGCAAAGTCACCATCCATGCTGAAAACAGTATCTGTTACAATTAACTTCCGTGACTCCATGGGAACTTTTTTTAATAAATTTTCTAGGTGGTTCATATCGTTATGGCGATAGCGTTGAAGTTTTGCACGGCTCAGTAGGGCTCCATCAATGATACTTGCATGATTTAACTTATCGCTGAAGATGAAGCCATTACGCGGAACCAAGGCTGAGATGATTCCTAGGTTTGCATTATAACCACTATTGATAATAAGTCCTGCCTCAGCTTTTTTCCAATTAACAAGTGCTTTTTCTGCTTTCTCATAAAGAGAGTGATTTCCTACTATTAAGCGTGAAGCTGTTGCTCCTATTCCATATGTCATCACAGCATCACTCATTGTTTTCTTCAGCCCCTTATCTCCTGCGTAGCCTAAATAGTTATTAGAGGCAAGGTTTAACATCTTATGTCCATTGACTGTAAGCCATGGTTGTTCAGCAAATTCTGTAGCAACAAGGTGCCGTTTTTGAAAAATTTCATCTAAATAGGCAAGTTCTCTTTTAATATCTTCTTCCCAATACAATACACTTTCACCACCGAAAATAAAAATATGTTAACTTATTTTTATTTATAGTTAACAATTATATCTAATCACGCCTTTAGAATAGTGTCAAGATAAAATAATTTAAAGAAGAGATACTAGATAATTGTCTCCATATAGCCTACTACAGTTCATTTTTTGAATCTCATGAGTACACGTGCAACCTTACTTCGGTACCTAAATAAAACGTAAAGAATCAATACTTTTTTCAACAATCATTTGAAGGTGTTTTGAAAACAATGAGGAATACCTAATATTGGTCGTGGATTTTAGAATAGGGAGGAATCTCAAGTGAAGGGTCAAGAATTACAGTTTTATAACTACCATGTATGGGCAAATCAAAGGATTTTTAGTCACTTAAAAGGCTTGCCTCAGGATATTTACCACAAGGAGGTTAAGAATGTTTTTTCTTCTGTATCGGAGGTGTTAGGACATATTTATGTTACTGATACTACATGGTTAAGTGTCATGTCAGGTTATAGTTTTGATGAAATTATCAAATCAGGAAAGCAACTAAGAGAGAATATAAAAGGCAAAAGCATCGGGGAAATGGAGATGATGTTTCTTAACTTATCTGAGCAATTTAAAGCATTTTTTGACCACCAAGATAACCTTGATCAACTCGTTTTCTGCGCACATCCTAATTTTGGCCAGCTAGAAACTAATCTATTTGAATTAATCCAACATGTAGTTAATCATGGAACATATCATCGTGGAAATATAACAGCTATGTTACGCCAAATGGGATATCCTGGAGTTATGACTGACTATGTTGCTTATTTATATGCAATGAAGGTAAGTAACAGTTAGATACCTTAAAGCGTTCTAAGTTAAAAACTCTCTAAAAATTAATCTTAATAATAAGTTAAGAGGACGATTTGACAACTGCAATTCATCTTACTTCAAAAGTTCTGTAAAGGGTCACGTATTCTTATAGGAATGTTGAGAATGCGGGCTGAAGAAGAGTATTTAAGTAGAAATGAGAGAGGATTTTACATCATCTAAGTCCCAACATTTGTACTAAAAATCGTATAAAAAACGTAAAAGTCTGAGCATATTCATATTTATTAATTAAGTTCTTTTCTTAAGAAGAAGCTGCCAAACAGGCAGCTAATAATACAACTCTAATTTCTTTTAAGGTTTTGCGTTGCCAGGAGGCTTATTAGTTGGAAAAATTGCTTTTTCCACGTCTTCTGCTGCAATTACCGGATCTACCGTATTGCTATTTGGTTTTCCTTTCTGACTATTGCCTTTATCGCGTTTCTGACTCATTTTTAAATCTCCCTTCAAATTTAGTTACATTGTTAAGATGAGTTAATAGAGCGTAGCTTATTCAACCCATTGTCTTTTTTAATTATATTTATTTTATTAGTGTAAACAGGTGTCTAAGGTTCTAAAGAATCTCCTTTACCACAGTATTATTCCTTTTTTAATACCAATCTAGAACTTAAAAGTCCTTTTACCGGGACTTATCAGACAATAAGCTTCATTAGATAGTTGTTGGATAGGGCATTTGTTTTCTTAAACCGAATATATATTGGATGATTAAAACAAGTTAAGGTGGATTAGACATGGATAAAAGAGTAATTTTTGACTTTGAAGTCGATTTTACTAATGGCGGTGGAATACAAGGGCAGGAATTTCGTCTTGATATTGATGGTGATGATATCTCTGATGAAGAATTGGCTAAATATATTGTAAAAGATATGAGGCTGCTGATGGTGGGTGAGGTAAGGATACTGAACAAAAAAATTATTAGTGAGAAACATAAACGAAAACCTGCTGATGAAGATAGTGAAAAATAAAAAACTTATATGTTTTTTGTTTTAATCACATATGCATAGTAAAAAAAGAAGTTACCAAAAGGTGACTTCTTTTTTATTTAACCTTCTATCCTATCACTAACAGTAAGGAGCCGGTTCCTCTTAGCTTAGTCAACTTAATGGATTTATGGCTGGAAGATCAGCTTGGACATGCTGTTTTATTTGAAAACCTGCTTGATCCAATTGAGATTATGGTATTTAAACAAGCAGATTCATATATCGGAAAGTTTCAAACATTCATTGTGCAAAATCATCATTTATTTGATTAGTTTGCTATGTAAAAGCTGCCTCAATAGTCCAATCTCCAGCATATAAAAACCCAGCACTTTTTACATCGCCGGTTATATCTTTCAGTTCTTTTTCTTTCATTACAAAAGATTTCGCTCTTGCGTTCGCGCCATCCATATCTAACAACCAAATGATTCGTTCTTAATCAGTTTTTGATATTGACAGATTGATTATATTTTGTGAGACTTAATATACATAATGTTCATTAGTTTACATCGTGTGCAGAATGTGTGTTGTTGATACAGGGTAGTTTAATTTAAATAGTCAATCATCAGAAAAGGCCTAAATGGCTACATCTATACAAGTCATAATCATATGTCTAATACTTAATAACAGTGATACAAGGAGAGCAACTATGACTAAAAAAGAAAAAGTAGATCCTAGGATAAAAAGAACAAATAAATACTTAAGAGACGCTTTAGTCGAACTTCTTAAAGAGAAAGACGTTACATCCATTACGATTCAAGAAATTACGGAAAAAGCAGAATTAACGCGGGGAACCTTTTATTTGCATTATCAAGATAAGCAAGACTTTCTTATGCAGAGTATGAATGAAGTTCTAGAAGAGCTAATAGAGAAAGTAAAACCAAAACAAAATAATGAGGATTCCGCAGCAGTAGAAGAAAACGATGAATCCGTTTCTTTCTTAAAGCTTTTTGAATTTATCTATGAACATGCCGATTATTTTAAAGTTATGCTAAGTGACCGAGGATTACCTCAATTTAGAAGTCATATGACGGAAATTGTAAAGAAGAGAGTGTATGGAGAGCTAATCTCTTCGATTGGAGAAGCAGAGGATGGACTTGATATCCCTAAAGATATCCTGATTAGTTATATCACATCAGCTCATATAGGTGTCATTTGTTCTTGGCTAGAAAGTGATATGAAATTTAGCCCTGCATTTATGGCTGAAAAATTAACCAGGCTAACACTTTTAGGGCCAATTCGAGTGGCAGGTTTAGAAAATAAAATAAAGCTTCCTTACTGAAGCTTTATTTTTTAGTTTGTTCAAATGCGGATAAATATCTTTCTTCTTTACCATAGCTACTGTGATGGTTGGAAGAAACGTGAACGCCGCATTTTTAGCTTTTTACAATCATGAAGGGCAGAAAGGAATTGTAGTATGAAAATAGAAAAACACTGGGGGATTTCCTTACTGGCAGTTTTAGCTATTGGGCCTGGTTTAATGTTGAACACTTCATTAAATTCCATACGTGAAATTCTCCAACAAACGTTTAACGATCAATCTTATATTTCGATAACACCGGTTTTAATAGGGGTTATGAGCTTTGCATTTTGTATTCCATTTGGACCTATCCTTCGACATAAGATAGGGGAGAGAAGGACTTATGTTCTTTCGATGTGTTTGTTTCTTATAGGGGCTATTGTAAGCATTGCTTCTAACGGCTTCTTAGGAATGGGCATTGGTCGTTTTTTACAAGGGACAGGAACGGGTTTAGCACTTATGATGATGATTCCAATGCTGGTTCTTTCTTTTCCGATTCATAAACGGAACTTGGCATTACTAATTCTTATTGGCGGATTTTATGGATCTAGCGTTGTCGGTATTTTTCTCGGAGTGTTAGTGAACAGCTATGGCCATTGGAGAGGGTTATTCTATATAGCTGCCGTACTTTCCTTACTGGGAATATGCTTCAGCTACAAATTTTTAACGAATGATCACGCCAAGCAACAGCACAAACATCATGAACCATTTGACATCATTGGTGTAGCGTTAATGTTTATGGTTACCGCATTTATTACGTTTACATTACTTAATCTCCAAAAATCAGGATGGGCATCTACTTATGTATGGATAGGCATAGTGGGAAGCATCATTTTTCTATGCTTTTTATTCGTAGCAGAATGGCATATTAAAAATCCGTTAATTCCCTTTAGATTAGTGGCTTCTCGAAAACCAGCTCTCGCTATTCTGATCGCTGTTATAGGCAATATTAGTATGAGTTTAACTCTTTTGTCCCTACAAGGATTGCTTAAAAGCGGATCAAGTTTTGATAAAGGAGATACTTCACTGATCTATATCGGGCTTTTTGCGGGAATAGCGATTGCGGCCATATTAAGTGCCGTATTATATGATAAAGTTGGACCGGGCGTATTAGGTATTATAGGAGCGGTCATTATTATGGGAGTGAACATACAGTGGATGTATTTAGACGGTCATGTTTCTGCAGTCCTCTTTGTTAGCAGCTTTGCCGCTTTAATCGCAGGAGTAGGGTTCACAGTCGCTGCAGGTCTTATGGGTGCTGCTTTAGGCGGACCGCTACCAAGTTTAGTCCCTAGGATGGTCACGGTTCAATTTATAAGAGTTACAGTATCTGCAGTCATCCCTGTAATCAGCAGTATCGTCTTTGCAAAGGTGTATAAAGATCACCTTGCAACGGTAAGTGCAGAGAGTCAGGTTGCTAGTAAAGAAAATTTCACGCAATCTCTACATGTAAAAACTGAAATCATTACTTATCATACATTTTCTACGTTTTCGTGTGTATTGAGCATTGTAGTATTAATTCTCTCGTTTTTGATGTTCCTAACAGGTAAAGGCCACAAGCTGGCTCATAAGCCGCATGATAAAGAAAAAAATAAAGAAAAGCTGAGTACCGAAGAGGTTCACAGTAAAAAAGATACTCCCGTTTTTGAGCGTTCGCCTAAAGAGACTGTTTCGAATCAAGTCATTGGTGACAGCGAGTATAGAGCAGCTTTGAAAAAGTTTGGTCAGCCTAAACCTTCTCCTAATAAAATGCTGCATATGAGAGATCAAGAATATAGAAAAGCTCTTAAAAGAATGAAAGATATAGGACAATAAGTTAAAAGTTGAACTCAAGGAATTTGAGTAAAGAATAGAAAGAGCAAACTCACATGTCAGGGAGTTTGCTTTTTTCATTTCTACATGTACTCCTTCATTTATTAAAGTGGAGACACTGAATTCAATAATTCTGTTCAGAACTACCCATTATCCACATAAATTTTTAACTATAATATTCTTCTGCTTAGAGGAATATCTTTTTAGTTACATAAATTTAGTATGTGAATTCGATTTGGAGAAAAATTTTAGTGACCAGAATGGGAAAAAAGAGAATACCCTATAAGATATTGTATGGATATAAAAGGACATTACTTTTGTAGATAACGTCCTTTTACATAGCTAATTATTCTTTTTCAACTACCGTAAAGTATTGGACGTTTCTTTTAACAATGACCAAATCATTTGCTAGATCCAATATTTTACTTTTATCTTCAAACCTGTACTGTATGTAGTTCTTTGCACGAATAAGTGATTTAGCTTCCACTAAATGACTTATTTCACCATTAATTAGATGAAACGTTACTTCATATTTTTTCATAAGAAAACACCTCCATAGTATCAATTTTTACTATTACTTAATTTCTGATACTATTTCTTTTGACTGATGATTAAAAAGTTAGTTTTGTTCTATTAGGGCAAACAGAACAAAAAGTATACAACAGAAACAAATTTTAATTGTCACAGGGCACTAAGTTAGGTATATAGCTGTTGTTATTTAGTATATTTTAGATAGAAACAGTACTTATAGCTGTGTTACAATATTCCTGTTATATAAAGTGAAATTCATTTTATAGTTCTATTTCGTTTTAACTTACTTATTAAAAATTCCATATTTATGAATGGAATTTAGTTTACATAGGAAGGTTTCTAAAGTTGATTTAGAAATGAAATGGAGAGGTATCTGTGGAAAGAAACGAATTTAGAAGACAAAAAGCACTTCGGTCAAAAGAGAAGAGAAAGAAAAAGCTTAGTCAACATAATGCCTTAAACCTATCACTCATCTTTATATCAATATGCATTGTTTGTCTGCTAATCAACTTATCATTGAGATAGAAAAACGTTCACCAAAAAGAGTATGTAAAAGAGAGGAAGACAATTTAATATGAGTAATCAACAAACAGTAGCCGAAAGCTCTAACATCAAAGTGCTGCCGATTATAACGTCGTTTCTTATTGCTGGATTTATCGGTTTATTTAGTGAAACAGCTTTAAATATGGCGTTAAAGGAGCTAATTTCTGGCTTTGGCATTCACGAAACAACCGCGCAGTGGCTGACAACAGGGTATCTGTTAACGTTAGGAATTTTGGTACCTATTTCAGGTTTTATTCTTCAACGCTTTACAACCAGACAGCTTTTTATAGCATCTCTAATTTGCTCAATTATTGGAACATTTATTGCCGCTATTGCACCAACATTTGGGGTACTCATGATTGCCCGTGTCGTGCAAGCCGTTGGAACTGCTTTACTTTTACCGCTTATGTTTAACACGATTCTTGTTATTATCCCGCCGCATAAGCGTGGAAAGTCAATGGGGATCATCGGCCTTGTTATTATGTTTGCGCCAGCTGTTGGACCAACCGTATCAGGCTTAATCTTAAAAACATTAACGTGGCACTGGATTTTCTGGATTTCACTTCCGCTGTTATTTGTTGCCTTAGTGTTTGGAGCTTTCTTTATGCAGAACGTTACCACACCAACGAAGCCAAAAATCGATATGATTTCTGTTGTTCTTTCAACAATCGGTTTTGGAGGAATTGTGTTTGGATTTAGCAGCGCTGGAGAAGGCGGAGGCTGGGGAAGTCTACAGGTTATTCTAACTCTTGTGATTGGAACCATTGCTTTAGTTGCATTCTCTATTCGTCAAACGAAGATGAAAGAGCCAATGTTAGACCTTAAAGCCTTTAAGTATCCAATGTTTACAATTGGTCTTTTATTAATTCTAGTCTGCATGATGGTACTGCTGTCTGCGATGATGATTTTACCTTTATACTTACAAACATCATTAGCTTTATCAACCTTTGCCGCTGGTCTAATGCTTCTTCCTGGAGGAGTGATTAACGGAATTCTTTCACCGGTTATGGGCGGATTATTTGACCGTTTTGGCCCTAAATGGCTAGTTATCCCTGGGCTTGTAATTGTAGCCGGCACCATGTATGGTTTCTCAACCGTAACGCTGGAAACGTCAACTGGGTTTATCGTTGGATTGCACATTGCGCTTATGATAGCCATTTCGATGATTATGATGCCGGCTCAAACAAACGGATTAAACCAGCTTCCACCTGAGCTGTACCCGCATGGAACGGCGATTATGAACACTTTACAACAGGTTTCTGGCGCAATTGGAACAGCGGTTGGAATCTCCATTCTGTCATCGGGTTCAAGAAGCTTCCTTGAGACGGTATCAGATAAAATGGATCCACTAAATCAAATTCTTGCCTTTACCAACGGTGTTCAACACGCGTTTGTCTTTGCGATCATTGTTTCCATTGTTGGGTTAGTTATCTCGTTCTTTATTAAGAGAGTTAATGTTGAACAGAAGGCGCATTAATAAAAAAACACAGACCATTTTATGGTTTGTGTTTTTTTAGGTTTAGGAGAAGGTTTTAAAGTTCTCCATTGGCCATGTTATTTTTGAAAATCTGAAGCGTTTAATTTATCATGCTGCAACTCATCTCCAAACATTTTAACCAAAAAGTGAAGACTGCTAAATAGAAATTGATTGCTTAAAAGACGTGTTTTTTTGTAATAGGAGGACACTATAAGAAGAACTAGATTAAAGTACATTGAGGTGAGTTCACTTATGATATCAAGAAAACACTTAGGGTTTAACTTATCTATAATAGCAATTCCATGGTTATCATTGTTGTTTATAGGAAAACGCAGCATAAAACGTTATTCAGTAGCAGGGATTTTTATTGTTATCTTTGAGATTATTAATCATTTGTATGGACATCAGAGGAAGTGGTGGAAGTTTTATGATAAAAAAGATTCGTTTATAAAAGATGAACTTCCTTTTAGTATTGGGCCTTATATGCCTCTTTCAATGTGACTGCTTAAATCTTCGTATGGAAACTTTAAGAAGTTTTTATTACTGAATATTATAGTTGATGGAATCTTTGCTTTTTACTTTATTGATGTTCTTAAAAAGTGGAAAATTGTAAGTCTAGAACGGTTAACGCATTTTCAATTTTTTATCTACCTTCATTACAAAGCATATTTATTATATGGAGTGCAGTATTTATTTGAAAAGGTGAAAAGATGAAGTTAATCTTATCCTTTTCTTTTAAATCTAAAACCTGCGATATAAGCTATTACTAACGAAATAACAGCAGCAATACTAATCTTTATGTAGGAAAGCTCTAAAGCCCAAGGACCATATTGATTCACGTTCAAATGATACATGGACCACCATTGGCCATCTTGCCCGTTAGAAAAAGAGAAGGTGATCCATAGAAGGAACAAGAACAGGAACCACACAAAAAAGATGACATTATTAGCGATTTTCTTATTTATTTGTTACCCCTCCTCAAGAGGTTTTAATAATTCTTTAGTTATTGCTTTAAACTGATTTTAAAACGTTCATTAAATGAAAAGTTTACTTTTTTGATTGCCATTATCTTTTATAAGTAGTTTTATAAAGAATAGAGGGTAAATCATCAAGTACAAATTAAAAGCCCACCATGTGAAATCGAAATCTTTAATAAATGCCCAATACGCAATGGCTTGTAGCCCTGAGCAAAATGTTAACACTAGAGAAATTAAAGCGTAGCCTTTCCATGATTCTCTATGCAGCTTGTATAAATATAGGCTAAACAATCCAGTGAATGAAATAAGAATATCTAGAGGGAAGAACGACCAGTTCCAAGCCATGACTATAGGGTTATCGTAATCCTTAAAAGCTGCACTTTCGGGTATTAATTCAAAGTAAGTAACAATCCAATAGATAATAAATCCGATATCTGTAACAAGAAAAAAAGGTTTTAAATATTTCATCTTTTTACCTCATGTGTTTTTCCAAAGTGGATTTACTAGTATTAGCTTCTTTTTCCCCGGTTATATTTAATGTTACTACGCCGATAATAATGAGAGCGATAGCAACAATTTTTAGCAGGCTTACACTTTCATTAAAATACATAAATCCAATTAGTGTAATAATTATAATTCCCATACCTGACCAAATAGCATAAGCAATTGAGACCTCTAAACTTTTTAAAGTTAACGTCAAAAAACACAAACTACAAATATAAAAAAATATGAGCCACACACTTGGTATAACTTTAGTAAAACCGTCTGATAATTTCATAGATGTAGTACCAGCCACTTCAAAAAGAATAGCTAAACATAGATAGATCCAATACAAAATTCTTCGCCACCTTATTTTTTTATAGAAATACCATTCAAAAGAATATCAATAACAGATTTTAATATTTCACCCATTGTGAGTTTAGTGTTTAGCAAGAAGCTTGACTGATAAATTTGATTGATTGCGCCCAGGTATAGCTCTATAAATAGTTGTGAGTCAATTTCACGTAAAACGCCTGTTTCTATTCCTTCTTCCATCAGTTTTACCACTAGATCCCACTCTTGCTTTAAAAAGTCATCTATCTTAACCCATTGATTATAGTGAAGCCGCTTTAAATCTGCTAATAGACGAATATCCATTGTATTAAACTCTCCAGGAACACATATAAGGAGTTGAGTAATCTTTTCAAGTAAACTTAGACTTTCATCATGGAAGATTTCTTCTTCTTTGTTCTTGATCTGTAGGATGAGATTTTCAATTATCGAGTCAATGATGTCGTCTTTGGAGCTGAAATGTTGGTACATGGTTCGTTTGCTAGTTTCTAAGCTCTTAGCTAAATCGCTAATAGTAAAAGAAAGTCCTTTTTGTTGAATTAAAAAAATTGCTTCATTTGTAATTCGCTCTTTCATAAAAAACCTCCATTTGGTACCAGGAATATTTTTGTAGTACCAAGTGTATTTTACAACATGTTTTTCCAAAAATAAACATCTTGTTTTATCTTTTTTACTTTTTTTGGATTTTAAGCATCCGAGATCTCATTGCATGTGTTTTAAAAGAGTTAATTAATATTATTAAAATATAAATTTATATTTTTAATTTATTTCTTAAAAATATTTAATTTTATTGTTTTTAATATTAAATATTTGTTGTATAATCAAATTAACTAAAAGAAGGAGATTTGATTATGGCTTATAAAGTAATTACAAATTGTCCTGTCTGCAGTGAAACGTTAAAAATTACAAAGCTGCAGTGCAGCCATTGTCACACGACGATTGAAAATGAGTTTGAATTATCTAAGTTGGCATCCTTATCAAGTGATCAGCTTCATTTTGTAGAAGTGTTTTTAACATGCAGAGGAAATATCAAAGAAGTTGAGAAAGAACTGGGCGTTTCATATCCAACGGTTCGAGGCAAGTTAACAGACATCATTTCATCTCTTGGATATGTAGAAAAGAAGAAAAATGAAGTAGACGAGAAAAAAGTTGTGTCTATGTTAGAAAATGGTGAAATTACAGCAGAAGAAGCCATCAAGCTCTTAAAAGAAGAATAGGGAGGGAATTTTTATGAAAGAGGAAATTACAAGAGTGTTAACAATGGTTCAAGAAGGCAAAATTGATGCGGGAAAGGGATCAGAACTGATTCAAGTATTAAAAGAGAAAGAAGAAACAGGCAATAAGCTTTTGAAAAAGCCAAATGCGTATCTAGATAAAATGTTAAAAATTCGAGTTGTGTCAACTGAAAACGATAATGTAAAGGTTAATTTGCCGATAAAGCTTGTCAAGCTGGTATTAATGGCGGGACACAGCATCGCAGCAAGTATTCCTCAATCAGAAAAATATGTAAAAGATATAGACATAAACCTGATTGTTGAAGCAATCGAAAACGAGTTAGATGGCCAAATTGTTGATATTAAATCGGCGAACGGGGATACCGTTTCAGTCATCATTGAGTAATGGTTTGCTTATGATTCATGTAAAAGTGAAAACAAAAGATGTTCGATTTAGCATTCCAGTTCCATATGCTCTTTTAAACATTGCTATTAGCGTTGCTTTTTCGAAATTTATCCAGAAGCATGCCGATAAATGGACAAAAGAACATTTTAAAAGAAAAGGGCTGAATTTCACTTTTCCGATAATAGATAAAACCATGCTAAAGCCTATTGTTAAGGAACTGAAGAAACATAAGGGAATGGTACTAGTAGATGTCAAAGCTACTGACGGTACAGAAGTAAGAGTTAAACTATGATGTAGCTTTGCAAAGTGCCTACCCGCGTGTAAAAATAAAACCTTATTCGTCTATATAGATGTAAAAAAGGCTAAAAAAAGAGATCATACAGTTTGCTATCGTGCTGTATGATCTCTTTTTTTCTCTGCTTCTTTCCTTTTCTTATTTAACCTATATCCGGAGTGAGTGTCCTAAAATATGGAAATAAACATAACAATCCATATTCCTATCCACACTGACATCGTATTAAAACGCCCCTTTGCTACATGATTTTATTAAGTGTTTCTTTTTATTAAGCAGCTCTTTAGTTGATTTTATCTTTTTAAAAAATCCAAAACTCACTATATAAGCTATTACCAACAAAATAACAGAATACTAATTTTTATGTAAAAAGCTTTAAAGCCCAGGGACTATATCTATGCGAATTCAACTGGCAGATAGACCAAGATCGTCCACTTTTACCTTTAGAAAAAGAAGTGATAAGTCATAGAAGAAATAAGGTTTCCTTCATAAAGTAAATATTTTCGCATCAAAATGGGTCATTGACAAAGAAAGTTCAGAAAAATATAATACTTATTATATTCTAATATTTTAATGCTTAAATGTTTAAAAGCAGCTAGGAGTTTACATATGACTCATACATTATCCTTAAATTCTTTATGCAGGCTTCATACAAATCTAGCAGAAGTCGATATTCAAAAGATTGATGAAGTTGCTAAAAATTTGCCGCTTATTGCTGATTTAAACCGAGCAAATGTGTTTATCGATTGTTTAACAAAAGAAGGACAGCATGCAGTTGTCGTGGCAGAAGCGGCACCAGAAACTGCACCGTCAGTTTATGAACGTCCAGTCGCAGGTAAATTTGTGTACCAAGCGTTTGAACCAGCAGTATTCTACACGCTGCAAAATGGAAAACCGATGTCTTTAAATCGTGCCTTAACACAAGAAGGAAAAACGGTAGAACAAAGTGTGGTTCCTATTAAAGGATTTAATAATCGTGTAATTGCTACATTGATTATGGAGAAAGATATCAGTGAAGTAGTTGAACGTCAAGAAAAAATGAAAACGTTATCAAATACAAATGATACGTTAAGCGAAATTTTAATGGAGATGACAGAAAATGCTTCGCTTATTCCAGAGTTTATTGGAGAGGCACTTTTCTTTATTGATCCTAATTTAAACATTCTATATTTTAATTCTGCTGCTTTTAATTTGGTTTCTGAAGTCTGTTCCTTAGAATGTAAGACAGGGAATCAAATCATCGAATATTTTCCTTGTTTAGAAGAGTTATTTTATCATCCAGAAAAGTTGTTTATGCACGAAGTGACTATTTTAAATAAGGTGTTTCAAGTCAAAAAAGTTAGTTTAAAACAAGAAAACCCAACGAATGGTGCTTTTATTACATTTCGAGATATGACTGAACTTAGAGAGCGAGAAAGAGAACTTGTTGTCAAGTCAGTCATGATTCAAGAAATTCATCATCGCGTTAAAAATAATTTACAGACTATTGCGAGTTTATTAAGGCTTCAGATGAGAAGGGGTCTTCCTGAAGAAAGCAAGGGTCATTTTGTCGAGAGTCTTAACCGGATTTTAAGTATCGCTTCTGTGTACGAGATTATTCTTTCCAATTCTAGCGTAGACAATGTAGATATTCTTAGTTTGATTGAGAAAATTGGTAATATGCTAGTGTATAGCTCTACAGATGAAAATAAAAATATTTCAATTGAATATTCGGGCACTCAGCTTTTTACAAAGTCGGATAAAGCTGTCTCCATAGCATTAATTATTAATGAGCTTATTCAAAACTGTATGAAACATGCGTTTAAGGGGCGAGAAGAAGGTAAGGTTCACGTTTCTTTTCAACAGAATAACTGTGAGATAGAGGTTACAATTAAAGATAATGGTGTTGGGTATTCAAAAGAAGCCAAACCATCTTTAGGATTAGATATAGTTGCCATGATGGTCACTCACGATTTATCTGGTCAATTTTCGATTGAGAGAACTGCAAATGGCACCATGGCATCAGCTAGGTTCCCATTAGAAAGAGGCGGACACCGTGACTAAACGAATTATGATTGTTG
>Ga0268255_10000409_pt1 | contig 30400 bp, 20 predicted proteins | sample AgamicOrMarz_FD_200256 | JGI IMG/M metagenome (GOLD analysis project Ga0268255, IMG submission 200256) | Agave microbial communities from Guanajuato, Mexico - Or.Ma.rz (v2) (version 3) | ecosystem: Host-associated > Plants > Phyllosphere > Phylloplane/Leaf | place: Guanajuato, Mexico...
GCTCGAATCTCGAATCGCACCACGTGCTCTTCGTGCCGGCTACCGTCTGCCTTCTCTGCTACGTGATGGGACTGCAGAACGCTATGATCACAAAGGTTTCAAAGGCGGAAATCCGGACGACACACGTTACTGGTCTCGTGACCGATATTGGCATCGAGCTTGGTAAGCTGTTCTATTGGAATGTCGGGGCAATGCCCGGCAACCTGGTCTGCGGAGATCGACAGAAACTAAAGCTTCTCGGATCGCTGTTACTGTCGTTCCTGGTAGGTGGACTTACTGGCGCAGTAGGCTTTAGACACCTGGGATTTGCGTCGACCGTTCCCCTTGCGATCGTCCTTGTTACTCTCGCCGTTGTCCCCATCGTCGACGATGTGCGTGGTTATCGAGGTTAGGCGAAACGCGAGGCTGCATCGCTTGACAGGTTTCTGCATTCGCACGCGAAGCGGACGCACATCAGCGGTAATTGATCGACGAATCAGGTCGGAGAGCGCCTATCGCCTCGGTTGTCAGCGGACATAATTACTATGCGAAGTCCGATCGGATGTGAATCAGCGGCGGCAGAGAATCCAGGTGGAGGGAGCTGCAGGAGATTTACAGGGACTTCGCCCAGCTGTTGGAGGTGGGCGCTCTTGCCAGGAAGCTGGAATGAGCTTGCAGACTTTTCACGCCAACTTCCGTGCTTTCATGCGGACTTCGCCAATCGACCAATCCGCCGCCACGCCATCACGACGAAAGCCAGCCGCGCCCGATAGGCCATGCCAGCAGCTTCCTATACACCGCTATGAGACCGCGAGTCAGTGCAGCGCCAGACATCTTCCATAGCGGAGCGACCAGCGCATAGGCTATGCACGCAACGGCGACGGCGCCTGCCATATCCAACGGAAAATGCACTCCGACAAATACGCGCGCCCATGCCACGGCAAGACCCGCGAGCAACATCGACAAACCGTAGCGGCGCTCGCCGGCGAGCAGCAAGGTCAGGGTCCCGCTTGCCAACACGGTCACGTGGTCGCTCGGAAACGATGAATCTGGCGCGTGCTCGATAAAGGTATGGCCCAAGCCGATCATGAAGGGCCGCGGATGCATCCACCCAAGACCGATCAGCTGATTGATGCCGAGCGCCAGCAGAACCGCGCAACACACTCGCACTGCGGCGGCGCGTCGACGTTCGCCGCCCGAGAGCCACAACGCGGCGAGAAAAAGCGGCACGAGATAGATCACGTCATCGGCGATAAAGCGGGCTACGTCGATAAGCCAGACGGGCGTCGCCGGTGTCGCGTTGATCGACAGAAAGAGTGCGCGGTTCAGCGCTTCCAGTGCATTCATCGGTCTAGATCGCAGTGAAAATTAGTCGATGTTAGCCGCCAAATCTTATGGGAAGCATAGGGCTCCACCGGTACAGTTTCGTGGTCCGGCGAGCCCTCGGTGTCCGGCCGCGTGCTTCATCACATTAAACGAGTTTATGATTCGGCCTCCTACGGGAAAAGCGCGATCTCGAGTCGTTTGGAATTTTGGTACTGAACCAACTGCGTCGAACACGGTATCGACAGGTCGCCAACGGTCGATCAGAGACATCCTTAAGAAAACCTTAAGCAAACCTAACGCTCGCACGCAATTAATTCTTCGCAACCGGGCAAAATACAGCTAGTTGTAAGTCAACGTTCACGGACTCGACGCAAACACGTTGCACATTGATGGTCCGGCAGGTTGTTCTGTTACCCATCAATAAGGACGAGACATGAACCGAAGAAGGCCGCAATGGCCGTTGCAAAACGTGTTCTCCACTGTAGCCCTGACGCTGGCAGTAACTTGCGCAGCGAATGCATCTCCCGCCGAGGACCATCATCGCGGGCAAGACGGCGATCACCGCAGGCACAATGAGGTCGAACATGTGCTTCTCATCAGTTTCGACGGTTTGCACGAACAAGACGTAGCGCGATGCATCGCTTCTAATTCATGTCCCAACATTGCACTTCTTGCAAAGGCCGGCACCACTTTTACGGACGCTCATACGCCGGGTTTGTCGGACTCTTTCCCGGGGCTCGCCGCACTCGTTACCGGCGGGTCGCCTAAGAGCGCGGGGCTTTTCTACGACGTGTCATACGACAGAACGCTATACGCGCCTTCGGATTCGACGTGCAGCGGTCCGCAAGGCTGGAACGTCGTATTCGACGAAACCACCGGCATCGACGCCGAGAATGGCGGCGCACTGACGCATCTCGATGGCGGTGGCCGATTCAATCCACAGGCTATCCCTCACGCAAAGATCGGTGGCGCGTGCAAGCCCGTCTATCCGCACGATTATGTGAAGACCAACACGGTCTTCGAAGTCGTCAAACAGAACCTTCCTGGCGCGCGCACGGCCTGGGCGGACAAGCATGCATGGGGCTATGACTGGCTGAACGGCCCGTCTGGGCGTGGCGTCGACGATCTCATGCGAACCGAGATCAATTCGATCGACCCCGCGACCGGCACCGACTACACGGACGTCTATAGCCATACCGAGAAATTCGACGATTTCCACGTCGCGGCAATCATCAATCAGATCGACGGAAAGACATCGAAGGGCGATGCAGCGGCCAGTGTGCCTGCCGTGCTCGGCACGAACTTCCAAACGCTAAGCGTCGCACAGAAGGCGCCGGTGGCGAAGGGTGGTGGCTATCTGGACGCGAGCTTCACGCCCGGCCCGCAAGTTGCGGCGGCCATCGCGTACATCGACGCATCCCTCGGTCGAATGGTGGCCGAATTGAAGCAGCGCGGCCTCTATCAGTCCACCGCGATCATCGTCACATCCAAGCACGGGCAGTCGCCCACGGATCACTCGAAGCTCGTGAAAAACGGCGACACGCTGTCGAAGCTCCTTGAATCGAGCAACTATTTCGATCCGGACGGCAACATTGGACAGGCGAACACCAAAAGCGGCAACCTCAACGACGGGACAGGACTCACGGGTACGGGTTTCATACAGACCGACGACGTCGGGCTCGTGTGGCTGCGCGATCAGAGTCAGCTCGCCGCCGCCGTCAAGACGCTCAAGGACAACCTGAGTTGCAATGCGCCAGGGATTTGCGCGGACGGCCCGCAGGCATATATTCTGTACGGCCGTCCGCTCGCCGCGCGCTTTGGCGATCCAGCGGGTGGTCGAACCCCGGACATCATCGTTCAGCCGAACCCCGGGGTCATCTACACGACGAGCACGAAGAAGGACGAGGAGCACGGAGGCAACGCGCCGGATGACAGCCACCTGGGCCTTGTCGTCTATATGCCTGGCGCGCCGGGTGCAGGCCGGGAGGTCAGTGAGCGCGTGCAGACAACCCAGGTCGCGCCGACGATTCTGCGCTTGCTCGGGCTCGATCCGAAGCTGCTCAATGCAGTGGTAATGGAGGGCACGCAGCCGTTGCCGGGTTTCGACGCGCGAAGGTTCTAGACGGTTCTGCTGCGGACGCCGCGCGCGGCGTCCGCAGCCGCCGGGAACAGTAACGGTCCCCAACCACAGGCAATCGCCAGCGCGCCGTTGGCGATTGGTCTCGCAGCAGTGCGGGTCCGTTCATTCCGGGCGTTAAAGTCCTATCCACATCCACACGGGTCACGCGCATTTGTTGACCAGACCCGCCTACGTCAATCAGGCAATCGACAGGACCTCCCAGCGGCCCCTGATCATGCAACAAGTCCCCAAACTGCTCAGGTGTGAGAGGGCGGCTGCTCGGCTCTAACTGCACGAAGCCGATCTGATTCACACTGGCAACGTCACCGTTTGACCCGCCCCGAACGACGCCCGCAATTCGGACGTTAGCGTCGAAGCGCACCGCCGCAAGCCGCACCTTGACCGTAGTCCCGCCCTCGGTGTAGTTCTGCTCATAAGTTTGGGACGTGTCTCGAATGTTGCGAACGTCGAACAAACCCTTCACCACACCGGGGTGAGTCACGATTGGGAAGGGGCTGCTCCCCGGCGGCATGGGAAAATCATAGACCCCGTCGCTGACGGCAATCCAGCCGCTGTCGTGCCTATACACACCGCCTCCTCCGGTGCGCTGGATCGTGACCGTGCGAACAACGCGTATTGCCCATGGATAGAGAATGCTGCGGACCTGAACCACCTCGTATGCGGTTCTGCCCACCATCACGTCAAAGCGAACCTGGCCGGTCTCGGAGATTTGAGCCTCGGGATTCAACCATCGGCTGAACATGCTGGCTCCATACCCGGAAAAGTCGAGCCGCGTGACCGGAACGCGCGGATTTCCGCCGTCCGGGCTGGGCGCAAATTCCCCATTGAAAATGGTGTCCACGCCCGCACCAAGTACGCTCTGAAATAACGCGTTGCCGGACTCGTCTATACCGTTGCGAAGCTGGATGGTCGCGCCGGCCAGTGTCGGCGATTCCACACCCGGGCCATCGTCCGGACTGTAGGCCGCAACCTTCACTTGCAGCCCGCCTTCCAGTCGTTGCGGGAGAGTGGCAAACCCCGGCTGGTTCAAGTTGAGAAAGGCACCCGGTAGACAGCGTCAAGCAGCACGGCCGGTCAGCGACAACTATTTTGGCCGGTCAACGGGTGTAGTTGTCGCTGGCTAATTCATAGTTGTCGCGCCTCCATCGTAATTGTCGTTGGGTAATTGTCGCCGGCGCGCGCTCTGTTTGTCGGTGGCCTTTCGACGGCGATAGCTTTCTACATTCAGTTCAAAGATCGTCGAGTGATGGACGAGCCGGTCGATGGCTGCGACCGTCATGCCGGGGTCGGGGAACACGTCATTCCAGCCAGAGAACGGCTGATTGGCCGTTATTAAAAGACTTTTGCGCTCATACCTCTCAGCGATCAGTTCGAACAGTACGCTGGTTTCGGCCTGGTCCTTGCGCGCATACGACAGGTCATCCAGGATGATGAGATCGAAGCGATCGAGCTTCGCGAGCGCGGATGGCAGTTGCAGGCTCTGGCGTGCAGCCTGCAGCTTCTGGACGAGTTCGCTGGTGCGCGTGAACAGCACCCGGTAGCCAGCGTCGATCAGCGCGTGTTCGATGGCCGATCCCAGATGACTCTTGCCGGCACCAGGCGGCCCGAACAGGAGAATCGTGGCGCCTTTCTCCAGCCAGGATTCCCCGGTTGCCAGCGCAGTGACATGCGCCTTCGAGACCATCGGCACCATGCCGAAGTCGAAGGTAGCAAGTGTCTTGGTCGGGTCCAGATGCGACTCGGTTCGGTGGCGCTCGATGCGTCGTTTGGCGCGTTCGGCCAGTTCGTGCTCGAGCAATGCGCCGAGCAGCCGTGAAGCCTGCCAGCCTTCCTTGTCAGAGCGTTCCGCGAACTCGGGCCACAACCTGCCGATCGTGGGCAGGCGCAGCTCGTTGAGCATCAGGGCCAGACGACCGTTCTCATAGGCGGGTGCGTTCATGCGGCCGCCTTGTCGAGGAGTTCGTCATAGACTGCGATGGGAGGCATCTCGACCACCACCTCGGGACACAGCGCCTCACGCGGCGCGAATTCGTCGCGCAACTGTTTCAGGTCGGGCAGTTCGCCGACTACGAGTAACGCATCAAGCCGCTGCGCCAGCAACGCTTCAACGCCGTGGTGTCCTGCAAGTTCGAGCAACCCCACCATGGTCTTGCATGCCTGACGTTGCGTCAGTTGCGCCTCCAGCCGCTCCCAGGTCCGGCGGTAGGCATCGCGCGGAAACAGCGCGTCGCGAAACGCAAGTCCCCTGAACGCCTGAGGCTTGCGCTTGAGAGAATCGATGAAGTGACGGTAATCCAGCGCGTGGCGGTTGTCGGCGGCACGGGAGCCTCGCGGCGTACTGTGCACAAGCGCGCCCGACAGATAGCAGTCGAGCCGGTCACCGTAGAGACGCACCTTCAGGCGGTGGCCGATCAGGCGCGACGGCGCGCTGTACAGGATGCCGCGCACGGTGAACGTGCTGCAACGGGTCACGAGCGCCTCTTCCTCGACGAAGTCAGTGGTACGGCGTTCAGGCAAATCCTGCAACTGTGTGCGCTCAATGCGAAACGCCGCGGCGTTGCGCCAGTTCCGGCGCATCACCACCTCACGGATGAATTCATCGTAGGCCGCCCGGTCAGCGAAGTCGCGATGGCCGCGCAGCATCAGGGCCTGGTCGACCGCTTCCTTCAGATACCGATGCGAGGATTCCACGCTGCCGTTCTCGTGGCCCAAGCCGCGGTTATTGCGCGTGCCCTCCATGCCGTAATGGTCGAGTAACGCCGCATAACGTGTCGTGAAGTCCTCCTGCTCCTGCAAGTTCTTGAAGGCGGCCGACAGGCTGTCAGAGCGATGTTCGTGCGGGCTGCCGCCCGCCTGCCATAGCGCGTTCTGCAATCCCGCAGCGAGGGCCTCGAAACTCTCGCCGCCCTCAACAACGTTCGCATACTCCCAGCGCGAGAACGCCAGTACGAAGTGATACAGCCGGTGGCCGAACGGGGCGCCGCCGATCGTCACGCACAGCTTGCTCATATCACCGTCGGTGTATGGCGACTTTCTCAACATGTTGCTGGAGATTGCAGCCCTCATCTTTTCGGCGACCTGCCACACGAAGAGTTTTGAAGATGCGGCATCTCGTCTATTCAAGACGGACGCTGCGATGGATCGCGCTTCGATGATTGGGGCCTTGTGCTTTAGCCGCGAGCGCATCTTTGGCGGCGTGTCGCGCCTGACCTCTTGGGAAAAGCATTCACCGAAGCGGTTCGACGCAAGGCCAGACAGGCCGGTGGTGGATCGCGAACTCCCGCCGCGCGTGCCGTCCACTTCATGCGAGGACGAACCCCGGGACAAGCCGGACTTCTCGAAGATGACTGACCACCGCAATGTGAAAGTACGTTCGGTCATCGACGCCCACCTCTGGGATCGTGCGGGTTGGATGGGCGCTGCCTACGGAATCGTTGATCCCAAGGCACCGCCGTTCTTGGCGCTGATGTTCAAAAATCGGGAAGCTGCGGCAAAAATCTTTGAGCGATGGCGGGAGCGGTTCGGGGCGGTGGACGAGGAGGAGGAAATCCACATCGGCATCATTCGGCGGTTCTCCGCCGAACATCCGACGCACTATGGGATGGTCGTGACCTCGAAAACTCCGGCGAATCTAGGAGAGTCAAGGATCGCCATGGTAGCGTCGCGCTCGCTTGTCATGGAGTCTTCCGACGACGTCAATCTCACAGGATTCCTGAACCTCTACGAGAGGGCCGGCGCATACCTCCTGATGCCGGTGCTGATGGTGCCCGGGCAGCCGCCGCAATTCATCGACGAGCTCCATCTTCTGAAGCGGACGCTGCACGTGAAAATGGCCGCCGACGTCGGCACACATGACTTGGAGAACATGTTTCTGGGACCTCGCGGTCTTCGGCCCGAACAAGCCTGATACCTGTTGCACGCGCTCGTATGCGCCAGATTGAGTGTAGCGAAGCACTGGGAGATGCGGCGTCGAAAACGGCGGGCTTGGTGCGCGGTATCGGCGCCATTGACCATTGGAAATTCGGTTTCGTTGCTGCCGGCAGACGGAAATTTTTTCGTCAGTGAAAATGTTTCGTAGGTTTTCTAACGATTAGGAAATAGCATTGCAATGGTCCGTTCGTGCCGTCATTTTCGACGCATTTGGTACTCTCTGTGAACTTGGTACAAAGAAGCAAGTGTTCGCAAAGCTGGCGCGAGCTAGTCGCCGGCCCAAAGATGTGCTTTATGCCGTGATGACCCGGCCATTGGGGCTACGTGCAGCTGCTGCGGAATTCGCGCCCGTATCGCTTGAACTTGAGCCTCTCGAAGCTGCACTAGCGCTCGAACTTGACAGCATTCGCCTATTTCCAGACACGCTTGAGTGCTTGATTACACTGAATGAAGCAGGCATAAAGATCGGCATCGCGTCGAACCTGGCTCAACCCTATGCCGAACCATTGCTGCGCATACTGCCTTTCCGTATGGATTGCGCGTGGTCGTTCGAGCTTGGGTACCTCAAGCCCGATCCGCGTATATTTGCGTGGATCTGCACCGAGATGGGTGTCTCTCCTGCTGAGGTTGTGATGGTGGGTGACACGTTCTCTACTGATTATGTCGGTGCGATATCGTTTGGCATGCGTGCGATTCATCTTGATAGGGTTGGTGTCTCGAGACTTATGGCACCGACAATTCAGACGCTGAGCAAATTAGCGGGCATGCTTCGTCTATAACTGTACAGGTCGTGCTGGCCGCTCAAATCGGAAGCCCCATTACCCGCGTCGCGATAGGATTTCTCCTGCTGTCTTGCCATCAAGTTTGCAGTGAGAAATACGCAGGCCTATTCATTTTGGTTTCGGATATGTGTCGGGCATACCTGCTTTCTCGCGAAGTTGTCTCAACTCTGATTCCGCCGCGCGTTGGATGTCATCGCGACTAAACTTACGAAGTGCCAAGTCGTTGCTGAACAAAAACTCGTGCCAAGCAGTCCTTGTGTCCAACTCGAACACCGCATAGTCTAGCCAGCTCTGGAATCCTGCGGGTGGTGGGGGGAGTGGCTTGTCAGTGTAGTTGTCGTCGTCTGTCATTTAGATCTCCGGATGTATCGTGCTTTTGCGCAGCGCATAGAGAGTGATTATTGCGTGCAAGTCATTCTGACAAATTCTCGTTGCGGCTCCCTTGATGGAGCAGCGGCCCAGATTTCGCGGCCGAAATAGTGATGCGTCTTGCTGCCATCGCTGCGACCTCCAGTTCACTTCGAACGCTTGCCGTCGGGATTCGAAAACCTTGGGTGCACCGCACTTATGCGATTGCTTAGTCGGCGTCGGCGACACCGTTGTCGTCAAGAACTGATTTTTTCACGTGTGCCCAGGAAATATAGGAACAGGAAAAACATCTGACCGTCGCGGCAGAGTAGACGAAATTGTGGCGCCAACGGGGTGTCTCGAATTCCAGTTCCATCGAGTTGCCTGGTTCTCAGCGCGTGCATCAGGAAGTCTAGTGGCACCCGCTCAGGATGTCCTTCAATAAAGCAGTGTCCAAGCAACAATGTGTTCGCCAGAGCTACTTGAATCCGCAAACTGCCGCATATTTCTTCCTGCGGCAGGCGATCGACCGATTGCAAGGTTAGATCACTAGCGCACATGGAGCAGCGACGAAGATCAGCTAGATAAAATTTCTGTGGAGGCCGCATAGCTAGAAGCGGTGCTTCGCATCCGTGACACCGATAGCACATACGGATGCGGTGTGTGGGACAGATATCCCAATGAGTGAATCGCCACGCAATGCGTAGGTAAGGGGTTTCGTCACTTACGAGGCACTCGGGACAAAACGCATAAACGGGTCGACCTCGATCGTCGTGGCGCAGGAGGCGCCGATACCTTGACTCACGTAGCGGCTCGTAGATTGTTCCCAGGTGTGCGACCATCGATGCGCTTACGTTGGTTTCGCGTACCAAACTACCAAACTGCTGCGAGGTCAGAGTGATGTCTGGATCCTTCATTTTTCGAATCCCCACCGAGTGCAGAAGCGTCTGAGCACCACGTCCATGTAGCAGACTTAGGCGATGAAGCCATGATGAAGGAGACTCGCCGGCGATCGGCGCTGGCGCAAGCATCAACGAGCTGTCTGTTGGCATGCTATGCCTCAAACAGTGAAGACTGTATGGGACCATTTCGATTTATGCGCCGAGCCACCGGAGGGCGCGGCCTGATCCTTGCAAGGATTGACGACATCAATCTGCGGTCTGGCAAAGTGACGGCTTCCTCTTCAATCGAAATTAACTGGGGAAGCCAAAGGCGGAGCGAAGCAACGTCTCGTCCACTTAGCAAACGCCGGATGCAGTTGTGGGCCCGGTCGGCAGTCAGCATGGCCTCAAATGGCGTGGGTATTGCATGCAAGATGTGTTGCGTGCAGCCCCCTCTCTCACATCTGGATGGTCCAAGCGCCCAGACGAGTCGAAGGAATGTATCGACCGAAATGTCGTCAAAGACGGTGAGGTCGCTATCCAATTGTGACTGGAGGCGGAAATGCGCCTTACCGAGTAGGTACTCGATCTGACGGCAGATAGCCAGTGCTCCCTTCGTCGCCGAATGAGTGGAATTGGCGCTGCCAAGGAGCATCCGACCACATTCGCAGACGAGCAAACTCCGTCTGCGCCACGAGATGGATCTGCCACACACACATTGATCGATGAGGCAAACCTCGTGTTCCGTGCAGCAGCACATCATTGTGATGGACCACGTCGCGCGTGCGTGTCCGTACTCGAGCAGGCAAAACGGACAGATTTGCGGCCGTAGCTGACGCAAATGTTTCGGTCGCAAAAATCTATGCTCGGCGAAATCGGCGACGGTGATACCTTCTTCAAAATGGCGTCGCACCAGCGCTCTTGCAATGAGTTCGGACGTGCCGCCGAACATAAAGGCAAGCGCCGGTGCTGAGGTGTAAGGCAGGTAACTGTGTCCTGGCGACGCAAGATGCGTTGCCAGTTGATGGAAAGACAGAGCGTTCGCGTCTGCCATCCGTAGAGCGTATCCCACGCCGTCTTCGTCGGGAAAAATTTCGTCAACAAATGGATACGGAAGGGTGTCGTCGTGGGCGAAGTTCACAGAAATGGGTTCTCGCGCGTTGATGCTGGTCCGAAGATTCGAAGAAACGCGGTGGACAGGTGTTTCCGATTCACCGCTTCGGCACTGTCATCTATTGCAACCATCGACGATTCGAGAACCAGACCCTTGAGTATCCTGAAGACGCCTTGGCTCGCGAGATAGAGCTCCCGTGAATAGTCGTTGCGAAGCGGGCTGAGATCAAGCGCCTGGCAGTTGTCGCTATATGCTTTAAGAACGCCCTTCCATTCAGCATCATGTCGAAACGGCATCAGACGAAATGTCGCAGAAATTCTTGTACTCAGTTGAGGATCGCCGTTCGCCAAGGCGGAGAGCTCTTCTGTCCCGGTCAGGAGCACCGGTTTTTCGGTCAGTGTCATGAAGCGTTTCAGCCAATCGTTGATCGAGCGCCTCACGCCATCCTTTCCGGCGAGGAAAACCTGCTGATATTCGTCAATGGCGGTTAGCTGAATCTTTCGCTGTGCGACGGCTTCTATCAGGACGTTACTGACCGCGGCGTTTGTGCTTGCGGAGCTTCGTATCGGGATGGGATATTTGAAGCACTTGAGCAATTCAGACTGGATATGAGCGACGGTTGGCGCTTCCTTTAAAGCGGCAACCAGAACTGACTGGGCGTTCAGGAACGGCCATCCATATGCATTTCTCGTCAGCAGATCGATCAGTAATGACTTGCCGCAGCCGCTTGGCGCAATCAGACACATCCCTATTGGATTTCCGAGATCGTTTCCGAGCTGAATTATCCGTCCGATGCCATCGAGTGCCTGAGTGAATGTCGAGTGGTTAATCACGACTTGATCAAGCGCGCGGGCGGCGGTCAGTGCCTTCTCACTGTAGGACATACCTGCTCCTGCGGTCTTTGTGTCTTCTGCTCCCATCATGGGTTGATACGCCCACGATGGGAGTAATAGCTCGACTGACCGATAGCGGGACGCGCGCGATCTGCAATCTGAGCGAGTGGCAATTCACGTTTCACTTAGCCGGAAGGTGCCAAAGTCCGGAACCGGACGATCAGAGAAACTGAGCTCGCCATCAGTGATGAGCAGATCGGCCGAATCCTCTGGCTTTGTCCGCGTGCGAGGATGAAGGACGTTCGCAGAATTCCGATCTTGTGAGAGAGCAAGGTGGCGTGCTCGCTTTAGACGCTTTCCAGCGCTAATGGCGCTTGCCCAATGGTCTTGTAGTTCGAGTCGCGTACGACGCAAAATATGCTCGGCGTTTGCGCGATTCAGTCGCTCTTTACATGCATCCCTTATGAGGCGGTGCTGGGTCAACGTGAGGCCTGATGCGTATTCCTGATCCTTCGCAGGGACATCGATCCAGGTGCCTTCCTTGGGATGCTGTACGAAGATCAACCCAAGATCATACGGATCGAACTTGTACTTCGTCTTGAAATTTGTCCCGATTTCGCGTCTTAGTCGACGCAGATCTTCTCCGGCATACTGGATCCAGTGGCTAACGACTCCACCGTGGTCGACTGTGCAGCTTGCCGTAACACCGGCGACTACGTCGAGGCTCGCGTAGCTTTCGACGAACATTGGGGCCGGGCAGTTGTCGAGTCCATCAAGGAAAAGATCAATGGGCCGCGCAAGCTTCCGCTCGTTGATGGTGAAGGGATGCACATCGACCACCCACTTGAGGATGCCGGCGCAGAGGTCGCTGAACGTAATACACGCCTTGTTGGCGGGATTTATCGGCTCCGGATGTCGTCCAGGCTTCTGGGGACGGCCAGGCGCTGGGAGCTGCCGGCACGCCTCTCCGATATACCGTTCGACTACGGGTTTGAACCAGGGTTGCCGCACGGGGGAATATTCAACGTCCATGCAAAGATCGAATCCGATCTGTTTGAACTGATCTGAATGGCCCGCGCGCGCATTGTCGATGACAAGTGTTTCCCACAATCCGTGCGCGTGCCACGGATTTTCAAGGGCGACTTGAGCAGTCAGCGTATCCTTGGGCTCAATGGCAATTTTGAGGCTACGAACCATTCGCGCAAGCGATTCGCCTTCGAAGGAGATGAAGAGGCCCGTAATATAGGCGCTATAACTGCACAGCGTCAGCGTTAGAGTGGGTCGCCCAAGAGGGATGCCAAGGTCATCATCGATGACCCATAGATCAAGAGGCGTGTGATCCATTTCAACACGTTCAAGTGGGCGCGTTGCATACTTTCCGTGCGTTGAAAATCTCCACTTTGCTCTGGCGTTTGCCGGACCAAGTCGGGCGCGGTCCCTGTCATATGGCGTGACCTCTTGCGCGATACGGCGAATCGTGGAGAGGCTGATCTGGGCTTCGGGACGCGCAATCACGCCAGCGTCAGCCGCTCGCTCCAGTTCCACCGCGATCCTGTCATGCGCAGATGCCAGCGAGCATCCGTCACGAACAAAGTAGCGTTGACGAAGTACCTCCTTCGCTTTCGCGCTGGCTTCATTAGAGACTCTCGGTCTGCATCGTCGATGTGCGTTTCCGGAAACTAGGCTTATTGTGTTTCTGCCGCTGCTTTCATAGAGACGCATCCAACGCATTACGGTCGATGATTTGGGCGGATTGCGGTCCCCGAGTTCACTCGCGACCGACGTTATTGCGTTCGCGATGCGGGTTCGCTGTCCCTTGGCAATGCCACGTTTGCGCATTGCGGTCACGTATTCGCTTGCGCGCAGATATGCGGCTTTGTGATGATCCTTGAGTGAATCCGCGCAAAATACGGATCCTTCAAAATCTGCACGGAGCTTCTTGGTATTGAGCGCCACGCCGCGTTCGATAGTTATTTTGCCCGTTGCGATCTCGTGTGTAAGTTTCGACAGTCGTTCACGACGGATTCGTCCAGTAGTTAGATGTTCCAGTTGGACGGAAGTCCGGTCCAGCACTCGTTGAACTTGCCAGCTCGCATCACCGACCTTCAGGACAAGACCGCGTTCAAGCGCATAGATGGCCATTCTCATCTCCTACGGGGTACACGGTTTGGGAGGCGTCGAAATTCAGTATTGAATTGAGGCGGAGTCGACGGCGGCCGATCAGGTGCAGCACTGTCGAGATAGGAACGCCAGCAGTCGAGGCTAACGCGCCAATGGAAATTCCATCGGTGGACAATGCAGCGACTCTCAGTGTTTCGACCACGACAGGACGGGGGAGATGTGCGCGAGCGTGTCGAAGGAGAATGGCGGCACGCTCGTGACGCTTGTTTGCCCGAATGAGCGTCTCGGTGGCTATCAGGAATTCGTAGCCTTGGAGATTGAGGATTTTTTTTGCCTGTCGTAGCCCGTCGGCAGTTGTAGGTTTGTTGGCCCGTTCTTCCGGTTTTACTTCGACAACAAGTCGAAGACTTCTGCCTGTGAGGAGGAAATCTGGTGTGTAGGTATGCGATCCGTCGAGTTCAACCTGAAATGGCTGGTGAGCAATCGATGAAACCCTAAGATCTAATAGGGCAAGCCGTACGAAATCGCGCTCAAGCAGGCTTTCATACTCGATCTGGTGCGGCTGGAACCACGGACTTGAGACAAAGCCCACCCTTCGATGAGGGGACGTCGTTACCACGCGCCGGACGCTGGACATGGTTTTCTCCAAGCAAAAGGGAACTCACTCCCCCGAGGGAGAGTGCTTGAAGAGGACTTGACATGGATGCGAACGACACCGATACTGAGCTTGTCTAGGGCGCGTACCGAAAGGTATTCGCGACGCCGTCTTGTCCTCTGGGGCTAGGCGGCGTTTTTACTTGTGCATAGCGATCTCCTCAGGTGGCCTTTGTGCGGGGCGTGAATCGGTTCCTTGGGATGTTCGTTGAGCGCGGGCAATCAGGCCAAAAAATTCTTGCAATGCCTTCGCGTTTGCTTGCGTAAGATGGGGAAGGATTTCGCGAAAATTGGCGCACAGGTCGTAGGCAAAGGCAGGCGATCCTGGCGGTGGCAAATCGTACTGTTGTGATCGATGAAAGGCTTCACGAAGCGCGGTTGCGTGGGCCGCATCGAGTCCGAGGACGACTATTGTGCGCTCGACTAGCTCTGTATCCTTCGGAAGCTTGGCACCGCATTCGATCGCTGAAACGTAGCCTTGGCGGTGCCCGACGCGCTTTGCAAACTCTCCTTGTGCCAAGCCATAGGTAGCTCGGATCGCTCGCAGCTGCAGTGCGAATGGTGTCATCGCGCCTCCGGTCCAAGATTTTTCTCAGAATAGAAATAATTTTGCTCGGAATCAAGCAGCCATTTTTCCAATTTTCCCGAAAAATGTATAAGAAGTGCTATACATTTATTTTTTGGGGCGCTTTCGCGAGAAAAATCTTTCTTCGGTTGCAGCTAGATTGGGTGTCGGTGTGATTGCATGAGACGACACCTTGGTTAATCCAACTCGATTTTGATCACGTTGTCATCGGCACCTGTAAATTGATACACCGTCGGTACTGAGGAATTGATACACCTCGACGAAGGGATAATGGCCGCTTTGAGCGGCGATGATCTCGTACGAGGGATACATGCAGATCAGGATATTGCACAAGCAGGGCAAGAGCTTGCGTGCCATTGCTTGTGAGGTTGGCTGCTCGGTCAACACGGTGAGGAAGTATCTGGCGGCGCATGACGCGCCGACGTTTCGGCCCCCAGCGACTCCGCGCCTGTCGATACTGAAACCGTTCGAAGCCTACCTACGGGAAAGGATCGCGTCAGCAGCACCGGACTGGATTCCAGCGACAGTCCTGTGGCGCGAGATTCAGTCGAAGGGATTCGACGGCGGCGAGAGAATCGTGCGCAAGTTCGTTGCCACGTTGCGGCCTGTACCGGCGCCCGATCCATTGGTGCGATTCGAGACTGCTGCGGGCGATCAGATGCAGGTCGACTGGGTCGAGTTCCGCAGGCGCAAAGGAGCGAATCTGTTCGCATTCGTGGCCACTCTCGGCTATAGCCGTGCGACCTACGTCGAATTCGTTTCCGACATGCGGCTCGATACCTTGCTGAGGTGTCACGTCAACTGCTTTAACTGGTTCGGCGGTGTGCCGCGCCGTGCGCTCTACGAATGAAAGGGGCTTCCCCGTCCCGAATCAAGCGCCCGTTGCGGGCAACGGCATCAAAGTGCCACGATGGGTTCTCACGCTCCATCAGCTCACTCGAAAGGGGAAGTCCATGGCAATCGTAACTCTCGGAATTGATCTGGCCAAGAACGTCTTTGCCTTGCACGGAGTCGGACCGACCGGCAAGCCCGAACTGGTTCGCCCGGAAGTCCGCCGTAGCCGGTTGCTTGAGGTTGTGGCGTCCTTGCCGCCCTGCCTCATCGGCATGGAAGCCTGCTCCGGTGCGCATCATTGGGCGAGAGAGTTTCAGAAGCTGGGTCATACGGTTCAGCTGATGGCGCCCAAGTTCGTGGCGCCGTACAGGATGTCGGGCAAACGTGGGAAGAACGATGCTAATGACGCTGCGGCGATCTGCGAGGCCGTAACACGGCCCAATATGCGCTTTGTTCCGATCAAGACGATCGATCAGCAAGCAGACCTGTTTGTTCACCGGGCGCGTCAAGGATACATTGAAGAACGCACCGCCCTGATCAACAGGATCCGCGGGCTCCTCAGCGAACTCGGGATCGCGCTGCCGCTCAAGATAAGTGCTATGCGCCGGGAAGCTCTCGCTGTACTGGAGGATTTGCCTGGCTGGTGCAACACTGCAATCGGAGACATGTTGAGCCATCTCGGTCGCCTGGACGAACGCATCAGCGAGTACGACAAACACCTTGTGTATATAGCGAAACAGAATGACCGAGCGCGCCGGTTGATGAAGCTCGCCGGTGTGGGGCCCACAACCGCGACAGCCATAGTGGCCAGCATCGGGAATGGGCACGACTTCAAGAATTCGCGGCAATTCTGTGCGTGGTTGGGGCTCACGCCAGGGCAGCACAGTTCCGGGGGCAAAGCCAGACTCGGAAGTATCACAAAGACCGGCGACAGCTACCTTCGAACGTTACTCGTCATGGGTGCGAGATCACTTCTCATGAAGGCGGCAGCTCATTCAGATCCCGTTAGCCGCTGGGCTCTGCAACTGAAACAGCGAAGAGGGTTCGGTCGTGCCGTAGTCGCCATTGCGGCAAAGAACGCGCGGATGTGCTGGGCGGCACTTCGCCTGGGCGACGCCTTCAAGGTTCCGGTCTAGTTACTCATTCGCTGAATATCCGGGTAGCTATGACGTTGTTTGTTGTGTAGTAACGCCAGCACGATGTGACGTGCAGTTGTCGATGTGTAAAGAGGTTGGACCTGCGCTGAGGAATGCTCGCTCATGTTGTTGGGTGTAACTGGCACTGTTGTAGCCTGATCCCCGATCTACGACTGGAGTCTTCGGCGCGCGCCTTTCATCAGGGACCACTGCCCGTTTGTGGCAGTACAAATGTCCGTTTGTAGACACGCCGTCCATATACCTCGAGCTCGTCGCGTAAGTGGTGGCGCCGTACATCGCAAATAATAATGTCACACCTGTCGACGTCGATCAGGTGCGGTGGATTGTTGCTTGCTAAAAGTGGGAAAGTCCTTGTAGACAATATGAAGACCGTTGTCATCGAGCGGGATGCATACGCCCGCGGTTCTGCCCGCCATTCGAATATCCGCTTCACTGGACACCGGTAACGTTCGACTTGTTAGACCCGACCGTTTCCAACGGACCGCTCCTGGCCCGAATCCGAAAGCTCGGCGTTTTGCCGTTAAGTTCACAGGTAACGAACAAGTGTGCACCGGAGTGTAAGTCGGCCTGCGCCGCAAACTGCGATACAAATTTCACTTTGTGCGCCACCGTACGCCCGCAGATGTTTGTGCCTTTCAGTTTCCTTCAACTTCACTATGCTCTTTTCACGCTTTCATAGCGCCCAGGAGAAGTTCACTTTTGCCCAGAGACGTTCATACGAACGATGGGATTCGGAAGCCAAAGAGGTCCATGATGAACGTTGTCGACTCCTGCTTTGCTGCACCAGACGAGCGTGGGCTAGGCTGGACCCTCACCAAATGTGGCTGAGTATGCCCTTCTGGCGAAGCCCTGGTAATTAAGAACTGAGGACATAAGAAACCGGAGCCGACGACAGCAGTCTGACTCGGAGATAGTAATGCGCGCAACCACCCGGTCAACATGCGCAGGACAGTACCGGTCTCATTTGCTGATTATTGCAATGCTGACGTCGAGTATTTCCTTCGCTGCCGATATTGGTTCCATCGAGCTTTGGATCCGAGCATATATACCCGATCCTGCGCATTCGGGCGCGGCAGGTGGGAATATCGTTCCGCATCCTAACGATCCCGACCACAGCATCGTCAAGGTATCTCTGGCGGACAAAATTTCCCTAGATTGCTTCGTTACCGATGGACGGGGCTTTTCCAGCAGCGACACGCAGACCTCACGACTTGAAACGAAATTCAAGATCCTTCCCGACGGGATGTCGGCTGCCACCGTTGTGCCATCGGCCAATCGGACCAAGGCAGCCGCATCGACGAAAGTCGATTGCGACACCGGAGCTCAACTGGATCATAAAAATGGACTGGTCAACCGAGATCAGATCGGAGCACCGGCGGTTGCGGAAGGAACCATACAGGTAATTGGCCAGGCGGAAGGGACGAACGTCATTCCAGCTGGCGGTTTCGGACCTTCGATCGACTATAGCTTCGACGTCAAGTGGCGCCCATTGACTGGCAATCTGACGGTCGCCTTGACTTATGGAAGTTTTCCCGCGATGGAACTGTACGCTAGAGTGGACTCGGGACCGTGGACACCCGTAATTCAGCACCCTCCAAGTGGCAGCCCATGGAACCTCGCCCTAGACGCATACGGCGTCGGGTCCGAACGGAACGTTCAGACGGCGACATTTAGCACACTTGAAGGACACTGGAGGACGACCGATCCGGAAAGAAGGTTCTCCATCGACGTATCTAAAGGTGTCATCAAGATCAGTGAGAAAAACCCCACAGGCACGGTGTTGACTCGCAACGCCGACGTTCGATTCAACAACGACGGAACGGTCCAACTAAATCGTCCCAATGACAACGATGTCCTAGCATTTCTAGGCTTTCAGCCAACCCTGCGGCAGGAAATATTAAGCCGGGGCGCCGATCCGTCTTTTATCAAGCTGTCGCTGGATGGACAGACCTTGCGAGCGGACTGGTCCGGTCTCACCGTGACGAAGGATGAAAAAGCGCATCTGAAGGAGATCATTCAGCCTGGTAGCAGACCGGCAAAAACGTTCAGCGTAGAGCGGGCTCCGCTTTGACACCGTCATCATCGGGTCACCTGTTGCCAGCTCAGTCGTTCGTAATAAAAGCCCTAGCTTCCCCTTTTTTGCCTATATTGCTTGATGTCTTCCGGCGTGAACCAAAGTGAAAGGAGGCAATCGTGAGGGCCCTTGCGCTTTTGTCTAGAGCAATACTCAGGTATGCGTACATAGCCACTTTCATATCGCTCTCGATTTCAGCAAGGGCAGAATGTAAGCACATCGATGGCTGCGACGAAATATGGGTTGCAGCGCAAGATGTCGGCGTTCCCCTCTCATTCTTCTCCAAGGTCAGTCCAGCTAGGGACGTCGCAAACATCGCTATTGGTGATTCACTCGTTTCGCAACACAACCTTAACGTTCGGTCTCATCCGATTGTGTCTCCCGCCACACGGATCGGGCGGTTACCGGAAGGGAGAGAAATCGAAGTGCTGGACATCCAACGAATATCCATAAAAGGAAAAGGTGTCCAAACATGGCTCCGAATCAACGCTGCGGAAGGGGCCATTCAACCGCCCAAAGCTGCGGGTCCCGATGCTGCGAATCCTTCCGAAACTGAAGGATCTGCGGCCGAAAGTTTTCGACTCGGTGAAAAAAACAGGCGGGTCGTCAAGTGTTATAAAAGTCAAATCTCTGGAAACCAGTCAACCACCATCCGCCGACTTTTCGAATGCTCAGGTTATTGGGTAACGCCTCGAGCGCTTATGGCATGTAGCATGGGGGCCGAATGCCCTGCGTTGCCAGACACACCAAGCGGCAAGGCGCTGCTTGCGGCAGCGCTTAGCCCCGACGGGAAACTCTCCTTTGACAGCCTGATCGACAGCGGAATCAGTCTGAAAGCTCAAGACCTACCCAGACTTCCACAGACGGTCGATCTTGATAAATGCAACATAACATCCAACGCTACTTCGGGCGCATATCAGACCTGCGTTACCGCCGCTATGATGGCGGTCCAAGCGCAGCAGATTGAGTGCTTCAGCAAGATAACCGATGGTGAAAAGCTCGCGTGCTTCGCGACCAAGACTGGGAATAAAGACTATACAGGCCTTGTGGGCTGCCTCGCGGGGGGACAACCCTCGCCTGACAAACTAACGACATGCCTCACAAATCACGATGCTGAGCAAAAGGTTAGTCAACTCCGTAAATGCGTATCGAATGCATCGACCGGCACTGCAGCGCGAGATTGCCTGACCAGTCAGCTCCCGTCAGTTGAAGGCAATGTGTCTAAATGCATCGCATCAAGTTCGGACAACTACACCCCATGCCTTGATGCTTTATCGCCTGATATGAAAAAGGCACGACTGATAAAGAGCTGCGTTGACAAAGGCAGCACGCAACAAAGCACGGCCGAATGTATCGCCTCGAGCGTTGGAGGCGATGTAGGAAAGCTTACAGGCTGCTTAACCGGATCAGATCGAAGCATGCTGACTGTTTGCGTACTGGGAGACAGTCAACAGAATCGGCAAATCCAGCGAGTCTACAATTGTGTTTCAAACCTAGATGCGGGTTCAGTGCTATTTAGTTGTGCTGATGGGATTGTCGCCGATGAGAAGACACGCGTCACGATGGCATGCATTTCTAAAGCCGGTAGTGACCGCGCAAAGTTAGCCAGCTGTGGCGCCGGCCTAGTTCTACCCAAAGAAGCAGCAAGAATTGTCGGATGCGCGACGGACAGTACAGGGCCGACCTCTTTCGCGTTATGCGCCGCCGGTCCAGCTATGAATGAGGAATGGAGGATCGCCGCAGAATGCGCTGTCGAGTCCGGTGGAAATCCGGTTGCTTGGGGCGGATGTACCGCTGGCCGCCTAACCGTTCGAGAATTGACTAAATGTTTGAACGGGAAGGTAGGACAAGACTGCTTCGGACCGAACAATACCATTGTTGTCGGACTTCGCAATGCCTACAACGATGTGTTGCATGGCCCTGGGGAAAACAACGACATTGTTAAAACCTTAGGATCCGTTCGCGAGTTGACTGGCGGCCCGAATTCAGTGATCAACAACCCAAGTCAAATTTGGGGTGGTCCCAACTCGGTGTTTAACAACCCCGGTCAGATACTCGGGGGCCCCGGCTCGGTATTCCATGACCCCGGCCAAGTGCTGGATCCGAGCCGCTGGCGTTTTTAGCTTGCGTGTCCATTAATTCTAGGCCACATATACCGAGGAGACGCCTGCTCGTGCACCACAGGCAGGGTGGTGCAAAACGACGCTCCATACGGGTGTGGAAACGTCTTCGCTGTTCTGCGGCCGAATTTCCCGGAGGCAGGTAGCTGGCCGAGCTTTTTTCGGCGCGAATTGAGAGACGCATAACGCATTCTTGCAGACCGCGTGGTTCCCTTGCCCGAGCGCATGATTGCCGTGGCCGCTTGAAACGCAAGCCAACGCTCGAATGACCGGTTGCGAGGCTGGACCGGTTATCCGAATGACCTTCGACCACGCATGATGACCGACTGCTATTGGCCGCAATTTGACGGACCCACTACGCGTACAGTTCGGCCATTCCGACGTTCAGGCATTTGTGTTGGTGAGGCGGCTATGTGCCGTCCATCGAGTGGCGTCTTTACGCCGCACGTGGGGCGGAGCCATCTGCCGCCATCGAAATGGCTCCATGGTGCCGCCGAGTGACACCTTGATACGGCGTATGGTGTTAGTGCCATTCGCCACATCGAGGAGCTCAATCTATGCGACCCAGCGATAGACTACGCGGGCGTCTGCACAGCTAAACGGGCAGTATGTGCGAAGTGATCAACTCAGATTTGAGCCAAGTGTCCAGAGTATCCACGCGTACGAATTTAGTCGGAACAGGATAAGGCGGATGAATCATCCAGTAGTACACGTCACGGCTCACATAGAGCTCTACATTCCTGAAAGGCTTGGCATCCGATTTTGGCCACTTCAGTAGCCTAAGCAGCCTTGAATGGTTCCTCTCGAGAAACTGCCTACGGCGCAGGATTCGACTAAACTGCCCAGCTTTATCGTTCTCCGCTTTACCGAATATCCGGTCACGGAGCCGACGGCCATCTTTCACTGTGTAGGGCGGTTGGTTGTATTTGCACTCCACTGTCACGAGAAGGTTTTCATCTGGCCAGTACGCGAAAACGTCGTAGTCGCCAACGTCTTCGAACCCCTCGCTCCGAAATCGCCTAAAAAAATCGACGCCTCGCTGGACGAATGGGGTATGCCGACGGAAGATCTCCTCAGTGCGAAGCTCCAGCCGTTTCTCTATGCTCTCCTTGACCTCGCGAATAACGGGTTCGACATGAGGCCACTCGAAGTCCGCTGGGAGATAGCCGTCTCGTACTGCCGACATCCAGATATTCATCGCCCGGCTGGTTGACTCAGCTCCCCAACGCAAGTCTGTGCCATCGATCACCAGTGGTCTGATGGCGTATCGATGAGTTCGCTTACTGTGCTCCCAGTACGGGACATCTGCCTCCTCGACATCCCGCCCCGATAGCCTGCGAACGCCTGCCTCTGAAAGCGTTAGGAACGTTACAATCTGCTCGGCTTCGGCAAGCTCAAGCCTCTCAATACTGTCGGCGAGTCCTTGTGCGACGCGACTTGGAGTAGCAGCATAAGATAGCGAGAGCTGATCACCGAACCCGTGCCGCTGAGCTTGTGACAAAACTGCAAGAGCGGTGACCATGCTCTGCAGGTCAAATCCCAGATCGGCTTTGAAGGCCATCCTGAGTTTTTCCGAGGACAGCAATTCTTCTGATTCGCCCTCCACAGCATCCTCATTGTTCGCACCAAGACCCAACCTTGCTCTCGCATACTCACGTGCGAATTCCGTCTCCTTATCATCGGACCTCGTGGAGTAGAAAACCTCTGGAACATACGAATCGTCGATCTCGACGCCACCCACGTCTATGCCGTTGTGAAGGACGTCGCTGGCGCCGGTGAGCACCATAAACCAATCAACCAAGCCAACTAACTCACGCAGTATATGCTCAGTGACGTCCGTGTCGCCGGTCGCCGATGACCCGACGGTCTTCTCCAACAGATATCGATAGTGACGGGCTGCGGTTCCGAATTCTTTGCGTGCCTGCTCCACTGCATCTAAGCGGTCATATTCCACAGCATGCGCAAGGCTCTGACGGGCCCGTTGAATTTTGGTTCGCTCAGTGACCAGGAGGGCATCATGCTGCTCAATGAATGCGCGCAGCAGTTGATGCCTGTCGAGCGATGCAAGTCGATCCTCGATGTGGATGCGCAGACGAGCACTGGCAGAGTCAATCCTGGTTTTGGCGTCGGACAACTCGTACCGTCCCGGTAACAGACCGAGCGCCATGATTTCCTTCGCCAAGTGCCTACGAGCAAGTTTGTAATCAGTGGGCGAAGGGATGACAGGCTCCAGGTAATCTGGGACATCGACGTACCGAGCAGCGACTGTTAGATGGTAACGAGCTGGTTCCGATGCCTTGCTGTAAAGCCGCTCTCCAAAGCCGTTGGGCAATTCTAGGCCGCATGCAGCGTGACACCTTTCAAGTGTTTCCAGTAAGCAACGAACTTCAAACGATCCGTCTTTAGCCGCATTTAGCCCAGCAAGCACTGCGCGTGTGTTCACTTGCAGGCGAAACTGCCCGTGGCGACGGGTATCTTTTTCTACGAGAGTCACTACGCGCGTGAAATCATCTATGAGGGGCGGAGCCTCCTCAGCATCAACGGGACTGGAAGGATCAGGCTCGCAGGCGAATAGGATATGCGACTGCCGAAATACTGCGGTGTCCGACATCAGTTCGCCGCAGCGAAAGGTGCAATCTGCAAGAAGTTGGGCGAAGAGGTCGATCAGACGAGCGTCCTCAATTCGCAGCCCCTTAGAAATTTCCACCACGGTCTGAACGGTGCAAGAACCAACCGAGGTTGAATATGCAACCGCTTTGTGATGGCGCGACTGAAGTTCAACAACACCTTTTGTTTCGGGGGACAACCGCCAACCAGCAGAGCCATCTGGGAACACCTTCGGAGCTTGCGACCAGAAATCTGTAAGTACCCGGAAGCGCCAAGAGGTACCCCAATGAGGATCCAGCCCGATAAAGGTAGGGGAAATCGCCCCTTCGACAAGTACGCCGTATGTGTCTTTGAATGATGCAAACAGATCCGCAGGCCCAGTAGAGAAAGGGCTCAGAGAGCGTCTCTGAGAGTCGACAAACTTCCAGTAACGCTCCAATTCATCAAGATCACTCAGACTGTCGAAGATGGTAATAAAGTCGGTCAGCGGCAACAAGCGTACTGGCCTTTCCGGCACGACAACGGAGCCGAATGCCGTGCCCGCCTGAGTGATCACAGTGAGGATGTGGAGGTCATCGGCGCTCGGCCCAGTGGCGCCGTCCTTGGACAACATAAGTCCGCGCCCGTCGGCGAGACGAAAACGAATGGGTGCTCCGCGCCTCAACTTGGTGTATGTGTTCTGCGCTGCGGTTGATAGCCGCTCATTCGAGACGGGGTCGCATGCGCAAACGAGGTACACGCCAGAGTCGGCCGAGATAACGCAGCTGATGGGGAGGTCTTCGCAGGCGACATCACCGATGAAGAGTGTCAGAGGGCCCATGACCGTCCCTCGAAATCGCTCTGCAACGAAGTGCGCAAGTTTCCGATGCGTATGAGGGCTGACTCCATCCAATTTTTTGTCGGCCCAATAGTCAATAACGAGCCCTGGAGCGTTCCGGACTGACATCGGCACCCACGTATCGTCGCTTTCTACTGCTAAGAAGGGGAGAGCTGTCCCCTGCATTACTGCGTTTCCAAAGGCATTCCATGTCAGTGGCGCTCTAATAGCGCCAAAATGAGCATCGAGCGCGCGTCCCGGCTTATCTCGCCAGTCTGCCAAATCGGCACCGATCCGCCGAAGCATTGCGCTGCAAGTCAGCCAAAAGTCTTCGGGAACTACCTCGATATGAGCTCGTTGTGCCTCGGTTGCGGCGGACGTTCCGAGCTTTGGCATCGACTCGATGATCCGCGCTTGCAGAGCAACGGCTAGATCCATGTGAGCTAGGGCTTCTGGAACATGTGCATAAGTGATTCGGAATGCTTCTATGAAGTCGGGTGTCCGCTCAATACAGCTACCATAGAAAATCGGAACGAAGTCGTGGGCAAGGCGTACCTTGGTCTGCCCCCAGTCGGCCTCAGGAGAAAAGTCCTCAAGCATCGGAAACTCGGGCCACGCCGCATACAGTGCTTCCGAAAACTCTTTGAAGTCTGCGTAGCTGCCAATGGACGTCCCTTCCTGAGCATCGTGAGCGAGACCTAGCAAAACACACCAAGCGAAGATATGTTTGACAGGGCTGCCAGTGTTGGCCGGCCACAATTCCGAGACGCTAAGGGCAATCGCTGCATCGAGGCGCTTATATTTGCGAAATAACGCTCGTGTCTCCTCAAGACACCTTCGAAACAGATTTTCCTGGTCTATTTCTCCAGTGATTTGCTCACGAAATCGAGCCATCTCATGCAACTGAAAGTCAGGGGTGTCTCTCATTCGTTCGAGTCTGCGCTCCCGCTTTTCCTTGGACTTTTTCCCCATGCTATTCCTTTCTGTTTGTTGCCGATCTCACTCAAGGGAAACGGCAAATCTGTGGTCGACTGGCATTTTGGTGACGCCAGCATTTACTGGGCATTTTACATATTTGCGAGGTGCTCGAAGGACTGTTGGGTCTGATAGCTGCGTAAGATCGACAGCTGGAGGTGACGGACCGCAATCACTGTAAAACTGTCGTTGCTGCGTCTACGTGCCAAACCATCAGCTATGGGTCGCAAGCACCCATCTGCTTGCAGTGAACCTGACATTCGTAGCTGATGCGAATGTCAGCAAGCGGATCCATAGCCGCTTCACCAACACGAATACCTGAACGTCGGCTATGGCCGAATACTTTCCGATCAACTCGGCGTGGCGAGAGTCCATTGCACCCCGAGAAGCTGTCATTGCGGTACCGTCATGTCAATCAGGGGGCACCGTCGCTCGATCTCGCCAATGCCTTCTCACGCTTCTGTATCTTCTTCGTCCATGCGACGCCCAAGCGCTAGCTGCTGTTCGATATCGCGCGCTGCACTGTCCCGAAGGTCACGATATAAGCCGAATGCTGGGTCGATTTTCGTGAGGCGCGCGAGCCTTTCCTCCGCCATTGTCTTGAGTTGGATATCAAAGTTGAAGGGCTGGCCGGGAGCGCCAGCGCGAAGCCCAGTCACGGCCGACACGAAGATTGCAGAGGAGAGGTTCTTGTGCACATTGCGACCGACTGCGCGTGCAGCTTGGAGTGCGCGCGCTACGAATCCTTCGTTGCTATAGATGAAGCGCGAACCTGCGTCGCGAAGGATAGCGGTGACGACCTTGAAATGCTCTGCCGTTCCTTCGGCGAGCCATCCCTCGACAGTCGCGACACACGTAGCATCGTACGGATTGCAAAGCGAGTGTACGAGTTCGGCGAAACGGTATGTGAAGCCGTAGTCGTCGATCCGACCAAGTGCCCAGTCGAGGAGGTCACGTAGAAGCGCGGGCCCGTCGGAGTGCTTCAGAAGTTCGAGCGCTTCGCCGTCGCGTAGAACGCCGCCTAACACCGGCTTGCTCCAATCGTCTGCGGCGGTTGCATCCTCGATGCGTGTTTTGGCCAAATCAAGCACGATACCTGGAGCACGTCTGATTGTCTTCTTCAGAAACTCGGTCAGCCAATGGTCGTCGATGCGCTCTATGGTGCGCAATCCCTCGATTACTCGGCACAGTTGGTCATGGCGAATAAGGTCGAACGGGATCGTCTGTTCGTGCGTGAGCCACATGAAGAAATCACGAGCCGAGCGCAGTGCCAGGTCGACGTCGACGCTTGTCAGCAGCTCGACTGCCAGCAACTTGTCGCTACGGGCGACTTCGTGCGCGACATGCGGCGCATATCGGAGAATCGCCCCATCCCGTGACGCGAAAATGCATTTGAGTGCAACAATATCGACCTCAGAATGAGGCGCAAGATTCTGCGCGAACATGTACCCCTCGGCGATGACCTGAAGGTGTGCTTTACCTTCCTCAAGCATTCGCGAGACTAGTGATGTCGCTTCGTCACGTGAGCTCGTGAGCAACACGCCTAAGGCGCGTCCACCGTACGACGAGAGAGGTGCGTTTTTTCGTGATAGTGAGGCATGCGCAAGGTGCCGGGCAAATTCGAGGTTTGTTGAAAGCAGGCGACCGATGAAGAGCTGGGCTGAGCCGTAGTCTGCCGAACCAGTCGCGCGACCGATGTCGTCGAGACGGTCACGAATAAACTGCTCAAGCGCTGCTGGCTCTGGATAGCGTATCGCCAGTTCTCGGCAAAGGGCGTCGGAATCTGCCTCGTGCTGTGGTCGGCCAGTTTGCTCTTCCAGCGGCCACGTGTTATTTCCCCACGCGTCCATCAGAGCGCGTATCGTGCGCGTTTCGATGTCGCGATTAAGGCGTTCGATGATCCGATGGGCAGTGATGCTAGTGCGATCGGGACCATAGAATGCGTGCCATCCTACCGATTCCGCGATCCGTACCAAGACTGGTGGCGTAACAGCGGCAGTATCCAGCAGCGCATCGAGTTTTTGGAGCGTCGCTAGGAACTCATCGCCCCACGAGTCTGCTTGTCCGCCGCGCGCGGCCATCGGTCCGCGAAGTGCATCGCCAAGAAGTTGGGCCGCGACGAACGCCCGCCTTAGGTTTGGGTGCGCGAAGCTTGCTAGCAGTTCCGTGACAATGCGTTGACGTACCTGTTCGACACGCTCGCGGTGCACGGCATAGGTCGAGATGGTGATGCCACGACTCGTCCCTGCGGACGTAAATTGCCCATCGGTGGCAAGTGCTCCGCGCAGTACGTCGAAGGGCGTGTGCTGTCCCTGCCAACTTTCCGGGAAGTCCATGAGCGATAGCGCGAAGTCGACGACTTCTTCGACGAACTCAGCCGGTTTGCGGGGCTCCGGCGTGCAAAGCTCTGTAAGAACGCGAATCGGATGATTCGGGTGTTGACTGGTCGGTCGCACGTCGTTTTGCCCAGCCTGCCACAGGAGCGAACAAGCATCGGGGAGATAGTCTAGGTTGTACGCCGCCTCTCGGACCATGCGGCAGACGTCTTGGTCGTTCCCATGCCCCTGGTCGACCAATCGGCGCGCGAAACTGAGCGCTTGCCGTGGCTGATAGTATGCGGCCGCTCCAGCGGCCTTCACCTGTGCATGCGCGTAATCGTCTTCCCAATCAAGTTGCGACCAGAGTCCATCCAATAATCGGCTCGTCGATGTGTCTCCCTCGTTCCGTCGCCAATCGAGTCTCCCGAGATTAAGTAGAACGTGTTCTTTCTGTTCAGGGACGGCGGCAGCGAAGACCCGTTCGGCGTAACCGTTTGAGCTTCCACCTGATGTGATGCACGCAGATTCGATGATTGAATCTGCCAGCAGATCTGGCGATAAGCGGAACTTTAAGCCGCGGCTGAAGAGCACACCTGCATCGATAAGGAGGCGTACCAATCGCGAAGCATCCGGGCCGTCGATGCTTTCGACGGTAGAGAGCAGTTCCAGAAAGTGCCTGTCATCAGGCACGACTGGCTGGACTAGCGCCAGCACCCGAAGGATTGCGTGCACTCGCTCTTGGTCCTTCCCAGTTGCAATGCCTTTGGCGATGACATTTTCGTAGTGCTTGAGCACAGTTGAGCGGAATTCTTCGTTCGATCCGAACAGCTCAGGGTGCACTCCCTCCTTCGACACAATCTGCGCCCCGACTACTACCGCGAGCGGGCTGTCGTATGCCAATGCGGCGATGGCGGCGGCGGAATGAACGGGGGCACCGTCCTTCTCTAGCACCTGGGTAGCAAGTGCGAGCGCATCCGCCTTTGTTGGCTTGGCTAGCGTGATCGATTCAATAAACTTTCCTGTGAGTCCGTAGCGTCCGAGTTCGCGCTGCACGACCTCCGTCCAGTAAGGTCGATAGACGAGTAAAAGACGTGCCTGCGAACGGTCGTCGGCAACATAGCGAATGAGCTGTGGAAGATCGCTGCGGTCGTGGACGTCGTCGGCCACAATCAACTTCTCTCCACCGCCGAGGTCCTCGAGGCTCTTTGTGGTGATTTCCTCCGTCGGTGATGCCACGATTACTCGCGCGTTCGGGTGTGTGGACCTATATGAGTCGAGCGCGGCGCGCAGCACACGCGACTTTCCTTCACCCGCGCGGCCAATGAGACTCACGGCAACCACGTCGAGATTCGCGAATGCATGCACCAAGTGGTCTAGTTCTGCGATGCGGCCGACAAGGTCCCACCGCTGATTGAAAATCCGGCCTTCTGCGAGTTGTGGCGCAAAGAACGCGTCGACCGTTAGCCAGGGGCCCGGCGCGAGTTCGCCCGTTAGGGTGAAACGTTGCGTGGGGAAAAAGATGTCGACAATGCGCACTTGTTGCTGCTTCGGTAGCGTGCGGAAGATCCGGGTGATGTCGGTCTGATCCCATAGATCCCACCCGTGAGCGCGCTTGACTTCGTTCCTCGCGTCCGGGCTGGCGACGCGCGAGAGGAGGATCACCTTCCTTTGAGCAGGGACCGTTTGTGCCTCGATTGCCTTGCGAACTTTTGCAGCGCCGAATTGTGCCTCGCGCTTGCATTGAAAAGTGTGAGAAGTCCCGTCAAGGAATCGCGCCTCGATATCGATGCCATGCTGCTTGTGCCCGGTCTTGCCGGCGGGATGAACATCTACCTCTGGGCCGTAGTGCGTCGCGAGGAGATCTAGGCAAAAGTACTCGAAGCTCTCGGGCTGCAGACTTGCAAGCGGCAATGGTCGATCAAAGGATGCGGTCGTCATTTCGGGAGCGTATCCCGCGGCGTGTGCCAATTCCGCGGCATCGATCTTCAACGCCGCCGCGATCTTGGGCAGTTCATCTGGGCGAGGACGGGATGTCCCGGCTTCCCAGCGGCTGACGGTCTGTTGAGCGGCCCCGACTTGACGCGCGAGTTCGGCCTGTGTTGCCATTCCGCGGACGACTCTCTTCGCAAGTAAATACTCGCCGAAATTTTTATATCTCGCGACCATTCCCGTACTCATATTGTGGGTGTTACTTATAATACGCATTATATGAGTATGGGAATTGCGTCAAAGCGGCGGCTACGGGATGAGTGCCGCCGCTAAAGAGTGGAGCATCTAGATTTGCGCGTCAGCGGAAAGTAAGTTGGGCAGTGGGCCGGCGCTGGCGCCGGACGTGGGTGGTATTTGCGTGGTCAGTCCGTTTGCCAGGGATTCCCCTAGTACAGTGATTCTCTAAGTCTCCCGAAGCGCTTGCGCGGTGAGGTGCTGATCGCAAGTGAGTGAGGCGCTGATCGCAAGTGAGTGAGGCGCAACTCGATGTCGGCCCGTGCATGTAGGTAAATTAATGTTTTTAAAGGAAATTATTTCGATTTGTCGAAGCTCTGTTGCGGTGCAAGGTTCAGACTTAAGTGAACAAAGTTCAAAGTTGAGCGAATCTCGACAAAAGTTGGACGAAACTCGCCAACGATCCCTCCCTTCTTGAATTTGTCACCACCTGTCCATATAATTAGCACTCGTCGCACGAGAGTGCTAACAACTTCGCCGGTTGGCTCGGCCAGCCGGGTTTTCCAAGCGTTCTTCAGTCTCAATCAAGAGAGGAGTATGTATGAACCTTCGTCCTTTGCATGATCGCGTGATCGTCAAGC
>Ga0268255_10000413_pt1 | contig 30299 bp, 30 predicted proteins | sample AgamicOrMarz_FD_200256 | JGI IMG/M metagenome (GOLD analysis project Ga0268255, IMG submission 200256) | Agave microbial communities from Guanajuato, Mexico - Or.Ma.rz (v2) (version 3) | ecosystem: Host-associated > Plants > Phyllosphere > Phylloplane/Leaf | place: Guanajuato, Mexico...
CAGCAGCTGCTGCAAAATAGATAGTAACGGCTGGTGCGGTGAAGACATGCCCAGCTACAAAAGCAATTCCAAGAGCTAATACAATTGCTGTACTATACATCATAAAGCTTTCATCAAGAAGCTGTGATGGGTCTTTAAATAATCGAACCAATACGGTTAAACCAACTACTAGAAGTGGAAGAACCCATAGTAAAAATCCGATGATACCTAAAGAGAAAAACAGATCATAAAAATCCATTTCAATCATCTTTGGCGGAAGCTGTTTTGTATAGTCACCAGAAAAGCCCATACCTATCATTTTTCTTGCAATAGGTGCTTTTGCATACTCTTCCTTATGATGAGCTAAAAATTGCTCACGGCTGCTTAGAATCAGATTTTGAATATCTTTGTCATCTAAATTTGATTCCTTTTGCTTTTTCTTTTTAGCCGGCTTTTCTTTTTCTTTCTTTTCCGGCTTTTCTTGCTTGGTTTTCTCTTTTTTAGCCTCTAACATATCAATGTGCGTATATGTGTTTTTATAAGCTGGAGAAATCGGAGTAGTTGCTCCGGTTACAATTAAAAGCAGAATTGAGATTACTAAGTTGGCTTTAATTAAGCTGCGTTTATTCGTAAATAATTTTGCAAATAAGACAACTGTTGCTACAACTAAAGAAAGAATAACGGCACCTAAGCCTACTTTCGTTCCAAGCATGATGGACGAAACGGCTAACAAGATAAAAGGAATCCAGTAATAAGCTTTTGAAAACGAACGTACTTTATCTAAAGCTAAAAGCAGTGTGAGAGGAAGCAAAATAGCAATGGTTGCCCCTAGCTCATTCGCTGCATAAAACCAGCCTTTGAATCCGATTTTATTATACTGATAACTCTCTAGTGCTGTACCTGTTAGCATTGTACCGATAAAAACAATACTGATGATGAGTGAAGCAGTCAATAAGTTTTTGCTCAGTATTCTTTTTACATCCAAAGACGATCGATAATGTGAAAACATCACAATCATTCCAAGTAATGTAACGTTCATATAAACAACCTTATTGAAAAATTTAATTTCTTGCCCAATATAATAAGGATCTTTCCATTGATGATTTAAGTAGATATTGAGTCCAAGAAAGAGTGCAAAAACAATAAGGTAGATAATCGAATATCTAGCCCATTTTGATTGTTTGGCAAACACTAAAAGTAGGACACCTGCAAAAATCATATATAGAAAGCGAATAACAACCCCAATTGAGAGACCACTATCCATGTTCAAAACCATGTACGTCGTTAGCATATCAATAATTGGCTGAATTGAAATAAAACCAACGAACAGAAAAAATAACCAGTATGTGTTCTTCATATAGTACTCTCCTGTTTTACGTGAATTAACGTTTTCTTTTAACTAAAAGCATAACACCTTCTACTCTGCATAATAGCGTCGACATTAAGTATACTAAACCACCTGCAATACAGACAATACCAAATCGTAAGATAACATGTAATGAATTCAAAAATGCGATGTCCTTTAAGAAGAACATGAGGATAGCAACAGGTACGGAAGCTAAAAGAATTTTTCCTGTTTCTTTCACTAGATATCCGTAATGGAAGTGATTGATTTGTTTTGCCAGCATAACGAATACGATGGCCGTATAGAAAAAGGCAACCACTGACATGGAAAGTGCTAATCCTTGGTATCCCATAAATTTAGTGAAAATCATGTTAAAGATGATATTTAACACAATGGATAATAAGCCTGCTCTCATAATAAGATAACCTTTTTGAAGAGAATAAAATCCTTTTGCAAGAACAGCTTGCAGCGAATAGAAAAACACCGAACCTAGGTAATAATAAGATACATCCGTTGTTTTTAACGTCGAATTTGCGTCAAATGCACCGCGCTGATAAGCAATCATTACAATGTCTTTCATATAAAAGATCATAATAACAATCGTCGGAATCAGCAGCATCAGCATAAACGTAATCCCTTTTTCAATTCCCGATTTAAAGCGTTCTTCATCTTTTTCAGAAATGGCTCTTGCAATCAGCGGATAAATAATGGTTGCGACCGTAACCCCGAATATTGCCTGGGGAATACTTACAAGTCTGAAGGCGTAATTTAAGTATGAAATAACACCTTCACCAAAGGAGCCAGCAAAGAAGAAGTTTACAGTTAAATTAATTTGACCGACCATAATGGTCACACCAACAGGGATGAATACTTTATAAAAAGCCACCACTTCATCACGGTCAATTTTTTGCTTCCATAACAGCAGATGCTGCGGTTTAAAATAGACAACTTTAATTAAGAAAGAAGCAATTGTTCCTATAAAATAGCCAAGAGCAATTGCATAGCCGCCCATAATTGAATGTAATAGGATTGTACTTAAAATCGTAAATAGTACAACAACCGTTTGAGAAAACACGGAGAAAGAATATTGACTTCGTGCATCAAATACACCTTCGTATACGGCATTCACTCCAACTAGTGAAAGAGATAAGAAGTACATAACGCCCGTATAAATTCCTAGTTCAATTGCTGCTTTGGAAAAATTAGAATACGAAGCGGGAAAGTAAAAGAAAGCGGCAATTGATCCGAGAACCGAAATAATGAAACAAATAAGAAAGGTTGATTTAACAATATTAGTCAAATGAACCTTTCCTTTATTTTCTTTTTCATAACGTAAATAACTAGGAATAAACGCATCCTTCATCCCCGTTAACATAAATAAAATAAAAGCGTTTGGAATGATCATTGCTGCGTTGTATGAATCGACGATATAACTTGTACCGAAATAGTTAGCAATAACTAAATCACGAATCATACTAGAAAATTTCAAAAATAATGTTGATATGAGCAGTAAAATGCTCGCGAATTTTAAGTTTTTCATGCGAAACTCCTACCTTTTCAAGTTATCTCATCAACTATTAGCAATAAAGAAGCATCCGACAATTAGAAGAATACAGCCGATAACTTGTTTTGTTGTAACTTTTTCTTTAATTAAAAAGTAACCGAATGTTAATGTCCAAATATACGTAATAGACGTGAGCGGAAATACAATAGAATAAGGTAACAGCGTTAAAACATACACATTAAGCAGAGCTGCCGCCCCGTAAAAAAGGCCGCCACCCACAAAGCAAATAAGCGCTAGCTTTATCTTTTTTTCATTTAAATACGTAGAAATATACTTGAAAAAGACAGCTCCAACTGAACCTAAAAGGGTCATAATAATTAAAAGTGGGATACTATTCATCTTGGCCACCTACTAAAATTACACCTACGATAATAATAAGAGTACCGACCAGCTTCATAGGGCTAATGGTTTCATTTAATAGAAAGAAACCAAGAGCAATGCTGATTACGTATCCTAGGCTTAAAAATGGATGAAGTAAGGAAACTCTTTCAAATTTAAAAGCGGCAATCATAAAAACCGCTCCTAATCCATAAAGAAAAAAACCAATAATTAAATTTAAGTTAAATGAAGCTTCGGACAACTTCCAAAAAAGTTGTCCAACAGCTGTAAACAGGGAAGCCACGATAATGAGTGTGATTCCTAGCTTTTTGTTGTAATTGCTCTCCATCAGGAGGTCACATCCCTTTCTTTCTGATCAAATCGGATAAAAGGAAGACCAATAAAGAAGAAAGACACAAATACGCTTGCTAATAAATATCGAAAATCTTGAGCCGGCAATGCCGCAAGAACAGAAAGCGTGTTAAGAGCCCAAGGAATGACGATAATAAGTGACGTAATTCCTCTTCGAATCACTAGCATTAATGAAAATAATAAAATGACACAGTGATAAAAAGCTGGTTTCCATAAGAATGTAAAAACAGGGTGCTTAAAAATAGCTAAGTAAGCATTGGCAGTATGCGTAATAAACGGCTCGATTACTTTATTTTTAAGACCTAAATCATTGCCGTAATAAATGTTGGTTACATACGTATCTGTGTAGCCATCTTTAAAAGGATTGATTTGCCATACTAAAGCCGTTTGTTTGAGAAAGCCTTCCGTTGCTAGATAAGGATTTTTGATGACAATGCTAGCATAATTCTTAAAGTAAAGACCTAAATCATTAAAAATAAACTCGCGGTCGTAGTATTTCCAAGTGAATTTAATAGGATCGCTTTTATATGGATTGTACTTTTCTTTCCACAATTCAATAGGGAGCACTTTATTAAAATATTCGCGCTCTTCTTTTGACATTTCCCCATCATTTGAAATGATGTTTGCAATTTGTTGAGTTGGAATAGACAAAGCTTCATTTGGATCCGAAGGCTGTACATCAAGCCACGTGAACACAGGGCCTGTAACAATCTTTTGTAAAATAAAGACAACTAAGAAAATCGTGACAAGAGGTTTCCAATTTTTTCTGAATAAGACGATCATTAAAAGGAAAGTCAAAACGAATACAGGAAAACCATTATGTCTAAAGAAAGCTACTCCAAATGCGGAAAGTAAAAGTAAGAAAAAGCTTGCTTTGCTTTTAATCCAAGCACCTTTTGACAAATAGATTTTTGCAATATTCACCGTAAAAAACAGCAGAAAAGCACTGTATAAAATATCTTTCCAAATAATAATTGAAAAGATTAAAAAGCTTGGAATAATGACAATAATAGCTGTTAAAAGTCCAATCATAACAGGATGTGCTTTGCGTTTAATGAAAAAGTCAAACGTATAGGCGTATATGCTTACTACAACAACAATTTGCGTGAACGCTACAATTCCTGGGTTATCCCATATTTTTGTCAGCAGCATAATCAGCCACGTAATCATAATAGGGTGCCAATCGTTAAATTCTCCGTTATGTGCCTGTCTCCACTGTGCTAATGAATCGGGAGTCATGGCCGCTGGGAAAAAGGCGAACCAGTAATATAGACTAACAGCTAAAATAAGAATCGTAACAATTCCTAGGTAACGCTTTGGATGTGCAAATGTATAGTGAAAATCGTTTATCTGTTTGATAGCGCTGAGTACAGCGGCCGTCAGCAGCATTGCCAATAGAGTACGGCTGATGGCATACAAAACGAGTAAGAAAATAGTTGAGCTCGTCATATGTAAGTTATCTAAAAGTGAAAACTGTACGATAAACGAAAAAACAATCAGCAATAGCCATTCTAGCGGTTTAAATGAAGCATAAGCTCTATTTTTATAAATAAAAATAGAGCTTATGATGGTAAATACAAGTGCAGCAAAAAGGGAAAGATAGTGAACACCGTCTGGATTACCAATACTTAAACCGATAAGAATAATTAAAGCTGTTACTGTAAGCAGTAAAATACTTTTTTTATTCTTCATCATTGTTATTCTCCTACTTGTTCAATCTGTTCAATTTTTTTATTTAGTTCTAATTCATATTGCTTGCGATTTAATGAAGCGATTGTATCTAGAATTAATCCACAGACGAAAGATAAAACACCTAACACCATCAATCCAGTTGCTAAGATAGATGACGGTACTTTGGTAATAAAGCCTGTATCAAAAAATTCATAAAGTACTGGAGCACCAACAGCTAATCCTGCGACAATAAACAACACTGTCCAAATGGAGAAGAACTGAAGCGGCTTGTACTCTTTAAATAACGTAAAAATCATTCGTAACACTTTAAATCCATCAGAGAACGTATTAAGTTTCGATTCGCTGCCTTCAGGTCGATCGCGATAATCGATCGCGATTTCTTTTAGGCGGAAGCGTTTATCTAACGCGTGAAGACTCATTTCTGTTTCAATTTCAAATCCCGGGCTCATCACAGGTATTGATTTTACAAATAATTTATCGTACGCACGATAACCTGTCATGATATCTTTAATGTTACTTTTGTACAGGCCATTAATTAAAGAACGTACTAAGTTGTTACCAAAATTATGGAAAGCACGTTTGTTTTCTTCGAGATACGTTCCGTTTGATAAACGATCTCCAATGACCATGTTAGCTTCTCGATTTCTAATAGGCTCAATTAATTGATGAACAAATTCTGCAGGATACGTATCATCCCCATCTACCATGACATAACAATCTGCATCAATTTCTTGAAACATCGAACGTACAACGTTTCCTTTTCCTTGCTTGAATTCTTTTTTGACGATTGCCCCGTGTTCAAGTGCAATTTCACTTGTGCGATCTTTTGAATTGTTATCGTACACATAAATATCTGCACTAGGCAGTTCGCGTTTGAAATCGTCAATTACTTTTCCAATTGTTACTTCCTCGTTATAACAAGGAATTAAAACTGCGACTTTCATTTTTCCACCTCATCAAAAAAAATTGTTGGGAGTTGTTCAGCAATTACATCTACTGTGTAGCGGTTTGCTGTTTGTAACGCCTGTTGAGACATTTGCTGTTTCACATCTTCAGGAAGATTAATAAAAGCCTGTAGCTGTGAAGCTAATTCGTCTACATTTTTAGGCTCAAAGAATAGACCATTCTTTCCGTCTATAATGTAATCTTTTAGACCACCAATCTGACTCCCAATTACGGGTGCTCCGCAAGCCATAGCTTCGAGGCCGACTAAGCCCAAACTTTCTCCTTTTCTTACGGTCGGAAACACGAATGCTTCAATTGCATTATATACGTAAGCAAGAGAGGACTGAGGAAGGAGAGGGAAATGGATGACTTTTTCCTCTAGACCTAGAGTCTTGATCATTTCCTTAAATGCAGCTTCATCTTTTCCGCTTCCAACGTATAGGTATTTATAAGAAGTGGGCATTTGTTGTTCAGCTTTTGCAATTGCTTGCAGGTAGTATTCCCATCCTTTACCCACATCAATGCGGCTTACACATCCAAGATAACGGATAGTAGGGTCCAAGTTTAGTTCTTGATAAGCTTTGCTTTTATCTGCATAAGGGTGAAACAGATCTTTATTCACTCCTCCGCTTGGAAAAATATAGATTGGGTTATGAACCTTATATTTCTCTTCAACGAGCCCTTTATAATAAGGAGAAGGAGTAATAATTTTAGTAGAATGGTGCAATAAGTCATTTACTCTAGGCTGATACTTTTCCTGTGAAGGTACTTCAGGTACAACGTCTGAACCATGCACGTTTGTCACAATCTTCACATTCTTCTTTAGCTTTTTAAGAATCAGCAGCGGAAGAGCATTATGAGATGCATAATGTACGTAAAGGTAGTCGTAGTTTTTTGTCAAGCCCGTCAAGACGACATTAGCATAATGAGAAGCATAGCTAAAAAGCTTGCTTAATTTGCTTGTCTTTTTTTGCATGACAATTTTATCAACTTGAATACCATGTTGAACTAAAATTTTTTCAGTGTTTTGAACAAATACACCATAGCTCGGGAATTGTTCCGAAGGATACATATTTGAAATCAACAAAATTTTCATGATTGTTTCACACCTATTTTTCTTTATTAGTTTATGATAATGACAACGGGTGTTCATTTAAATAGAGCTTACATGTATCATCTTACTATTAAGTTGAGCGATTTCATTGATAAACATGCAAAAATGGGTTGCATATCGCCAACATCACAATATTATAGCACACCTACTTTTTAAAATGCGAAAGTTTATCGGACACTTCTAAAACGATAGATAAAGCAGTAAAGAAGATGATTTTCACATCATCATAATCACACGAAAAAAAGCGAACGCTATTCGTTCGCTTTATGTCACTTATTTCACTTCAACGCTTACCCCAAAATGGTCGGAAACAACGGGATAATGTATGCCGTTAAACACCACAGTTGATGACTGAATATCCTGCGCATGACTCGATAGAATTAGATCAAGGCGCAGTGCCCGTTCATTATCATCCCATCCAGCAATGTTACCTTTAACTGTAATACCGCTGTCTTTTTTGTTCGATAGAGTATACGTATCATAGAGGCCTTGGCTCAACAGGTAGTCGTAACCTTCATTTCGTCTATGAGCGTCATTATTAAAGTCTCCGAGTAGGAAAAATGGATTATCTTTGTGTACATGAGCTAGCAGCGTATCAACTTGCTGCTTGAACGGCTCTTCCTCGTCATCCCACCAGCCAAGATGACAAGAATAAAACGTAAGAAGTTCTTTTTCATATTCGATTGTTGCTCCAACAATTCTTCTCGTTTTCCAATAGTCAATATTTGACGTTTGTGAAACAAAAAATGAATGCTCTTCAATAATCGGGTGTTTCGTTAAAATGGCAATTCCTTCTTCATACACTTCATAGCCTATATGAGATAAATCCCATACCAATTGATAGTCTTCACCTTGCTTACCCAGTTCTTTTGCTAAAAGCCAAGCGTAATTATCGCTACGAATGTAGTCATATACATAAGGTGCGTCTACTTTTTGGCTTACTTCCTGTAAAGCAATGACATCATATTTTTCTTTTTTAATTACTTCAGCTAGACAAGATAACTTGTCTAGCTGATTTTCCTCTTGCCAAGAGTGGCAATTTAACGTTAATAGCTTCATTATGTTAAGCTCCTAACAAATCTTGAATGTCGGATTTCAAAACATCCGCTTTAGGTCCATAAATAGCTTGTACCCCTTTATCTTTCAAGATTAAACCAAGGGCTCCGTTTTGTTTCCACTCACTTTCTCCTGCAACGGCATGTATATCTTTTACCGTTACACGTAAGCGAGTCATACAAGCATCAACGTCTTCAATATTGTTTTCTCCGCCAAGCAGTCCAATAATGACTGGGGCAAGCGAATCATTTTTCACCTGCTTGCTGCTTGTTGCAGTTGTTTCTTCATCGATATAGTTTCCGTTACGTCCCGGCGTTGGGAAGTTAAAACGTTTAATTAAGAAGTTTGCCACTCCGAAATTTAAGCCAAAGAATACAAGGCAGGCGATGACAAAGTTCATTAAGTCAGCCCATAGTCCGGCTTTGATAATCATTGGTGTACGTGTTAATAGTTCAATTACGCCAAATGAGTGTACGCGAACATGAACAATATCAACAATGGCAAAAGCCAGTCCCGTCATAATGGCATATACGACGTATAGAAGAGGTGCTGCGAACATGAACATAAATTCAATCGGTTCTGTTACGCCTGTTAAGAAAACAGCTAGTCCAGCTGAAAAGAACATTGAACGATATTTCGAACGTTTGTCAGGATCTACGTTACGATACATTGCTAAAGCGATTCCAATTAGTGACGCACAAGATAAAATCATCTGTCCTACTTTAAATCGTGCAGGTGTAACGTCATGTAAGAGCTGCTTGTAGCTATCCATATCTCCTGCAGCGCGGAAGTTATTTAAATCTGCAATCCAAGCAAGCCACAAAGGATCTTGACCGGCAACAGTGGAACCTGCTCCAGAACCCGTTAAAATTTTGTACGTACCGCCTAGCTCCGTGTAGTTCATAGGAACTGTCAGCATATGATGAAGACCAAACGGAAGAAGCAGACGCTCTAATGCTCCGAAAATAAATGGTGCTAGAATAGGAGCTGTGTCTCTAGATGTTGCAATCCACTGTCCGAAGCTGTTTAACGAACCTTGGATAAACGGCCATACAATGGATAAAAGCAGTGCCGTTACAACTGAACCACCGATGACCACAAATGGTACGAAGCGCTTGCCGTTAAAAAACGAAAGGGCTTCAGGCAATTTATCATAGTTGTAATATTTATTGAATAAATTCGCGCCTAAAAAACCAGCGATAATTCCTACGAACACTCCCATGTTAAGAGCGGGAGATCCTAAAATAGATGTGAAGTAGTCTTTTACAACTAATTCTTGTCCAAACAGTGATTGAACCGTTGCTTTTGAATCTGAGAGCATTTCTGCTTTAACTCCGAAAATGGCTCCTGTAATTCGATTAATAAGAATGAATGCGATGAGTGCAGCAAATGCACCTCCAGCACGTTCTTTTGCCCAAGAGCCCCCGATGGCAACAGCGAACAAAATGTGAAGATTTGTAATGATACCCCAGCCTATGTCTTCCATCACGCGTGCAATTGTTTGTACAGCAGTGATGTCTCCCCCAGTCATTGCAACTAGTTTTCCAAGTGAAATCATAATACCAGCTGCGGGCATAACCGCTACTACTACTAATAAAGCCTTACCAAATTTCTGCCAAAAATCAAATGAAAAGAACTTCTTCATAGTTTTTCCCCTTCCCCTATGTATGGGTTTTCATTTTATTTTTTGATAAACTATATTTCAAAGATAGTGCAACCGTTTGCATAACCTTATTGTAATAAAAGGGCTTTCATAATGCAATACTGTAATTTCTCTTTTTTTGAAAAATTTATTCATGAATCATAAATGATGAAAAAATTTTTATGATAAAGTGAACAATATCAACGGTATTTTAACATGATGGAATGTAATAAAAGCATTCAAATAATGGCATAAAGACAAGTACAGAGGAGGATAATATGAAAAAAGAAGAGCTACAAGCGATTATTTTTGATTTAGACGGTGTTATTGCAGATACGGTACATTTATATTATAAAGCAAATAAAAAAGTAGCAGATCAACTTAACGTTTCATTTTCTGAAGAACTCAATCAGCAGCTGCAGGGGATCAGCCGAGTGAAAACTGTAGAGCTCATTGCTGCCCAAGGCAATGTACATCTGACAGTGGAAAAAAAAGAACAGCTTGCTGATGAAAAGAATAAGCATTATCAAGCATTAATAAAGGAAATGACAAAGGATCATCTACTTCCAGGAATACAATTGTTGTTAGAGGATTGTAAAAAACAAGGTATTAAAATGGCGATTGCTTCTTCTAGTTCAAATGCAAATACTGTAGTGGATGCGTTAGGAATACGTCCTTTTTTTGATTGCATTGTGGATGTGAGAAAAATAAAGAAGGGAAAACCAGACCCAGAAATATTTTTGACAGCTGCCGATCAATTAAAAGTAACACCCTATGCATGTGTGGCCATAGAAGATGGAGAGGCGGGTATAAAAGCTATTAATCAAACAGATATGGTTTCTATCGGCGTTGGTAAGCATCTGAAGGAAGAGGATATGAATTTTCACGTATATTCAACAGCTGATTTGTGTTTAAAGACGATCAAAGAGGTTTTCGAAAAAGCAAGAAAAGGAACAGATTATAACAGCGTGTATACAAAAAATTAGTAAATCTTTTACATGCAAGTAGCAAAGCGCAAAAAAACATATGCTAGAATAAAATAAGAGAGCAAAGATACATAGGAAGGGGTACATCATGATTAAATGTATTGCGATCGATATGGATGGAACTTTAGTAAATAGTGAACAAGTTGTAAGTAAAGAAAATGCCCAAGCGATTAAGACAGCTCAAAAGGCAGGGGTGGAAGTTGTTGTTGCTACGGGACGTTCTTATGAAGAGGCCCGTTATGTTTTAGAAGAAGCAGGACTTCATACATATTTAATTTGTGCAAACGGAGCAGAGCTTCGGAATCCACAAGGAGAAAAACAATATTCAGTAGGCATGACGATGGAATCTATTCGCGAAGTAGAGGATATTTTTAAGAAGTTTCAGTTGTACTTTGAAGTCTATACAAGTGAAGGTACGTATTCAAATGACTATGAAAAAGCTTTGTCGGTATTAATGGATATTTATTTAAGCGCTAGCTTAAAAGATAATTATGAAAAATCGTTAGAAGCGGCAAAAGAGCGTTTCAATAGCGGCAGAGTAAAGCTTATTGAAGAGTATGAAGCGTTATTTCAAGATCCAAACAAGGACATTTATAAGCTGCTTGCTTTCTCTTTTGACGAAGAAAAGTTAGAACAGGCAAAAATAGAACTTGTGAAGTTAGATTCGATTGCAGTCAGTGCATCTGGTAAAGAAAATATTGAAATAAATGATGAAAATGCTCAAAAAGGAATTGCAGTTACATCATTTGTTCAAGAACGCCATATTTCTTTAGAAGAAACGATGGCCATTGGAGACAATTATAACGACGTATCGATGTTTCAGCGAGTTGGACGTGCTGTAGCGATGGGGAATGCCCCTCAAGAAATTAAAGAGTTTGCCCATATCGTAACAGGAACAAATGACGAGCACGGCGTAGCTCAAGCTATTTTAAATGCGCTTGAAACAGTTAAACAATAAGCAAACTAAAAAGCATGCCTTTAGGCATGCTTTTTAGTTTGTTACTTTCTCCTTGTTACGACGGTATGCACCGTGGTTTGTTGGTCCAACATATTGATTTAAAGCAAATGAATGACGAATTGCTTCTGTAATAAATTCTTTTGCTGTATAAATAGCTTGTTTGACGTCACTGCCTTTTGCCAATTCAGCAGCAATCGCAGCTGAGTATGTGCATCCAGCACCGTGCGTAAATGTTGTTTCAATACGTTCAGACTCTAAGATCTCAAACGTTTTTCCATCATAAAGCAAATCAATTGCTTTTTCATGCGCCAATTTACTTCCGCCTTTAATCAATACATATTCGGCACCAAGGTCAAAAATCTTGACGGCTGCTTCTTTCATTTTATCGACCGTTTTGATAGGACCAAGTCCGCTTAATTGACTAGCTTCAAATAAATTAGGGGTTACAACTGTTGCTTTTGGAACTAGTACATCACGCAAGCTGACAGTTGTTTCCGGGTGAAGCGCTTCGTCTTCTCCTTTACATACCATCACAGGATCTACTACGACATTTTTTAAACCATATTCTTCAATTGTTTTTGCGGCTAGTTCAATAATTTCCACTGAGCCAAGCATACCTGTTTTTAGAGCTTGTACGCCTACGCCTTTTACAATTGTTTTCAACTGCTGTTCAACAGTTGAAACTTCTTGCGGAAATACGTTATGAGACCAGCTGTTATCGGGATCCATTGTTACAATTGTTGTTAAAGCTGTCATTCCGTAAACACCCAGTTCTTGGAATGTTTTTAAATCCGCTTGAATGCCAGCTCCGCCGCTGCTGTCAGAACCCGCAATGGTTAATGCTTTATTCATTGTCATAAAAAATCCTCCCGTATTTTAAGTTCATAGAGAAAATAGAGTAAAACTTCCACCGGTTGGTTTTTAGCTGCCCAATGTGTTTTAGATAAATTTCTTCCATTCACTTTTTCTTCTATTTTATCGCTTTTAATGTAGATATTCAATTTCTAAAAACTGTATGAATCCTAAGTGTATACTTTTGTCTTAGCCTCTTTTACCTTATGGTACAAGCACTCTTTCTTTTCATGAATAAAATAAAGAGAAACTTAAGAAAGGGTGATTCACATAAAAAAACATTCTAATCATGACAGTTATAAAGACGATTCGTATGCTTTCAATAAATCACAACCTCGCAAAAAAAACCACAAAGATTATTATATGAATTCAAATTTAACAAATGATCACTTCAGAACTGTTAAGGCAGGCACTTTAAATGTTTGTATAATTGTATTACCAGGAGCTAAAGTTGATCGAAACTCCACAGATAATCAGTCTATAGTTCCCAATCGTGTAAAAAGAGACATAGCCGCTGCTAATAAAATATGGAAACAATATGAGAAAAACCGATTAATCCAAGGTGTTACATTTACTATTACACGTTCAGTTGTTTTTTTGGAAAACATCAGTGGCATTGTTAGTAATGCGGAAAATTTTCCAATTGGAGGGTCTAGTCATCTTACAATGGTACAAGCAATGCTTAAAACTGGCCGAAAAGTTTGTCAAAATGCTGATGTGTATGTATTTTACATGAATGGAAATAGATTTGGGCCTGTTAATTTTGATTATTCATCTACTCTCGCTGTAACTTATAATTCTTTTCCGCTTATTATTATGACAAATGCAAGTACAGATGAGTATCTTCTCGCACATGAATTGGGTCATTTTATGTTTATTACGAATCGTTTTAACGAGACGGATGATCCAGAACCTTTTCATGAACTAGATGGAAATCATAATAGAACGCCTAGTAACCTTATGTTTCCTACTCCTGAATTCTGGCCAATAGTACCGGAGATTACCAGTGAACAGATACACAAAGCTTTAAATAGTCGTGTTTTTTATAGCTAATTGTTGTTCATGCAAAATAAAAACGCCCTTAACAGCGGGTTAAGGACGTTTTTCACTATTTATTAGATAGAAGCTAATTCTTTTTCAAGAGCTACGTCTACTGATACATAATCATAACCTAAATCATGTGCAACTGCTTCGTACGTAATGGCTCCGTTTGCAACGTTCACTCCTAATTTTAACGCTTCGTTTTGAGCGATTGCTTTGTGAACACCTTTAGAAGCAATTTGAAGTGCGTAAGGTACGGTTACGTTTGTTAAAGCAATTGTTGATGTGCGAGGAACTGCTCCCGGCATGTTTGCAACTGCATAGTGTACAACGCCGTGCTTTTCATAAGTCGGCTGATCGTGTGTTGTAATGTGGTCGATTGTTTCAACAATACCACCTTGGTCGATTGCTACGTCAACAATAACAGAACCTGGCTTCATTGTTTTCACCATTTCTTCTGTTACTAGTTTTGGAGCTTTTGCACCTGGGATTAATACTGCGCCAATCACTAAATCTGACTCTGCTACTGCATCCGCAATATTGTAAGGATTTGACACTAGCGTATTGATTTGGTTGCCAAAGATATCGTCTAATTGACGTAGGCGTTCAGGACTTAAATCAATAATTGTTACATCAGCACCGAGACCGATTGCGATTTTTGCAGCATTTGTACCAACACCGCCGCCTCCGATAATCGTTACTTTTCCGCGGCTAACTCCAGGAACACCCGCTAATAAAATTCCTTTTCCACCGTTTGATTTTTGAAGGAATTGTGCACCGATTTGAGCAGCCATACGTCCTGCTACTTCACTCATAGGTGTTAATAGAGGCAATGTACGATTTACTGCTACTGTTTCATAAGCAATGGCTGTTACGCCGCTATCTTTTAATGCTTTTGCTAGTGCTGGTTCAGCTGCTAAGTGAAGGTATGTGAATAAGATAAGACCTGGTCTAAAATAGCCGTATTCACTTGCTAGTGGTTCTTTTACTTTCATAACCATTTCAGCTTGTGCCCAAACGTCAGCTGCTGTCTCAACAATTTCAGCTCCAGCTTTTACATAATCTTCGTTTGTGAAGTTACTTCCAATACCCGCTTCATTTTCAATTAATACACGATGACCTGTACCAACAAATGATGCTACGCCTGCTGGTGTAATCGCTACTCGGTTTTCGTTGTTTTTGATTTCTTTTGGTACGCCAATAATCATGATTAATTTCCCCCTTGGTCGTTTGTGTACCTTTAGTATAAAGAAAGTTTTATGAAATTTCTTTGTCTAGAAAGAAGAATTGAAGAAGTGGTTTTTGTTTAAACACACAAATGTAAACGCTTACTTATCAGAATTTTTAATTTTTATGTAAGGTCATCTAACATCATAAGGAAATAAAAAGTAAAAAAAGAGCTATTCGTTTATTTTCTAATAAACGAATAGCTCAATGTTAAAAGAAGTTACATTATCTGTTATTTTTTATATTTCATTAACTTAATATCAATATAAAGAGTCATTTTTTGATTAACGTCCTTTAAGTTAATATCACCAATCTCTGAAATTCGCTTTAATCGATAGCTAAGTGTATTCATATGCACATTTAATTCTTTTGCTGCTTCGTTAATGTTATTATCATTATTTAAAAATACTTCGAGAGTCTCCACCAAGTTGCTATTATGACGAAGATCGTAATCAGTTAGCTTCTTTAAAGAATGGTTTTCAAATTGATCTTGCACGCGCTTTTCTAAAATAACATCAAGAAATTGATAAATACCTAATTCCTGATAGTTAATAATCTCTTTCGTTTCTTCTGGAAACTTACTTTTCATATCTAATACGTTCAAGGCTTCTTTATAACTTTTTTCGATATGATCGTGCGATGAATAAATACTGCTGCAGCTGGCTTTAATTTGAGTAACATCAAAGCGTTCATACATGTTGCCTCTAAAATAGTCTACAAAATCTCGCTGTTCATCAAGAGGGTTTTCAACCGCATCCAAAGAAAGCAGTAAGATTAAGTCATTGCAATCAATCGTATAAAGAACGATTTTCAAGCGATGCATCGTTTTTAGCATATACGAGATTTGACGTTCAGCTTCAGGCGTAATATCTTCTTGGAAGCGGAAGATAGCAATGGAAAACGTTGATGGAGCTGTAATTTGAGCTTCATAAAACGCTTCTGAAATTTCTTGGCGAGACTTAATGTGACCAGTTAATAGTTTCCAGAAAAATTCCTGTGAACGTTCCTCTCGTTTATACTTTCGAATTTGAAGCTGTAGCAATTTATTTTTTAATACATTCGCAGCTTTTTTTAATAGCTCTACTTCTTCGTCGCCTAAGGCTTTCTCAATTTCAACAGCCCAGATGAATCCTAGAACTTCTTCATTTTTCCAGATGGAAATAGCTATACGATCTCCAAGCCCAATTTCATTTATATTTTTCACACGCACAGGTTCATTTGTCTCAAGCAGTTTAGGAATAATGCCTTCTTTCCATAAGTTGTTGATGACTTTTTCCGGAACTCTTCTTCCAATAATCGTGGCAATACGCGCCTGGTCCGTTCTTTCGTCATGGGTGCTATAAGCTAATAAGCGATGATTAGCATCTTCAATGGTAATAGGACAGTTCAATACTTCGCTAATGCGATCAGCGAATTCTTCAAGCGTATCAAAATTTTCCTTGAACGGATCTTTGATTGGTTTCGTCATATATAAAATCCCTCTTCATAAAACAAAATAAGTACTAGTACAGCTTTTTAGCTACAATAAATATAGTAAAACGGTAACAACCGTGTTGATCATCAATTCATTGAAATGATTAACTGCTTAATATTTTAACAAAAGTAATTGTTTAAGAAAATGTTAAAATGCGTCTAAAGGTAGTTAAGAATGTACGGATGATTAGTAACTGCGTTCATTTCGCTTATTTTATCGAAATTTTCTTCAAAATAATCAATGTTCGGTGAGCATGATTCTTTTCAAATGTGTATAATAAAACGTATGATTATGGTTATATCAAACTTGAATCTGTAACTTTCTTTATGATATGTTCAGTTACGATTAGGTTGACCAATTCATATTACACATGAAGGGAAGAATTTAACATGGCAAAACAACAAATCGGTGTTATCGGTTTAGCGGTTATGGGGAAAAACTTGGCGCTAAACATTGAGAGCAGAGGCTATTCTGTTTCAGTTTATAACCGCTCTCCTGAAAAGACAGAAGAGTTCCTAAAAACAGAAGCAGAAGGTAAAAATTTTGCAGGTACATACAGTGTGGAAGAGTTTATTAATTCTCTTGAAAAACCGCGTAAAATTTTATTAATGGTTAAAGCTGGTGCTGCTACAGATGCAACAATTGATTCGTTAAAACCATACTTAGAAAAAGGCGACATTTTAATCGATGGCGGAAATACATTCTTCCAGGATACAATTCGTCGTAACAAAGAGCTAGAAGAATTAGGTATCCATTTCATCGGTACAGGCGTATCCGGCGGAGAAGAAGGCGCATTAAAAGGACCTTCAATCATGCCTGGCGGACAAAAAGAAGCATATGAACTTGTAAAACCAATCTTAACAGCTATTTCAGCGAAAGTTGAAGGCGATGATTGCTGCACATACATTGGACCAAATGGTGCAGGTCACTACGTAAAAATGGTTCATAACGGCATCGAGTACGGCGATATGCAGTTAATTTGTGAAGCATACTTCATTATGAAAAACGTATTAGGTTTAGAAACAGATGAACTACATGAAGTATTTGCTGAATGGAATAAAGGCGAGCTAGATAGCTACTTAATTGAAATCACAGCTGATATCTTTACGAAAAAAGATGAAGAAACAGGTAAAGCACTTGTAGACGTTATTTTAGACACTGCAGGTCAAAAGGGTACAGGTAAATGGACAAGCCAAAGTGCGCTTGATTTAGGTGTACCACTACCAATCATTACGGAATCTGTATTTGCGCGCTTTATTTCAGCTATGAAAGAAGAACGTGTAAAAGCAAGCAAAGTATTGAGCGGTCCAAATGCAGCTGCATTTGAAGGTGATAAAACCGAATTAGTAGAAGCAATCCGTAAAGCATTGTACATGAGTAAAATTTGTTCATATGCGCAAGGGTTTGCTCAAATGAAAGCAGCTTCTGAAGAATATGACTGGAATTTACAGTACGGTGATATTGCAATGATCTTCCGTGGTGGTTGTATCATCCGTGCACAATTCTTACAAAAAATTAAAGAAGCTTACGATCGCGATGCAGATCTAACAAACTTATTATTAGACCCATACTTCAAGGATATCGTAGAAGGCTATCAGTCGGCTCTTCGTGAAGTTATTTCAATTGCGGTTAAACAAGGTATTCCTGTACCAAGTTTCTCAAGTGCATTAGCTTACTATGACAGCTACCGTACAGAAACGTTACCAGCGAACCTTTTACAAGCGCAACGTGACTACTTCGGAGCTCACACATATCAACGTGTTGATAAAGAGGGCGTATTCCATACTGAGTGGTTAAAATAAAAAACAAGAAAAGCAGCTGTATACTACAGCTGCTTTTTTTATTTACTCTTTAGGTGAGAAGTTGTCTTCTCCGACTGGCCACCAGTGGAAACCGTCTTCAGCAAGCAATGCGTCTGATTCTTTTGGTCCCATTGAACCTGATTCGTAGTTCGGGAAGTTTTGTGCTTTTGTGCTTTCCCATGCTTCTGAAATGGTATCAACAAACTTCCAAGAAAGAGCTACTTCATCCCAGTGAGTAAAGTTCGTTGCATCTCCAAGCATGCAATCATAAATAAGGCGCTCATAAGCTTCCGGTGTATTCATTTTATCTCCACAGTTATTGCAATAGTTCAAGTTAATTGGTGTGGACGATGTTGCACCCGGCGTTTTACGCGCGTTTAAGTGAAGCGTAATGCCTTCTTCCGGTTGGATATGAATGACAAGCAAGTTTGGATGAATTTCTTTATCTTTATTGAAGTACAGGTTCATTGGTAAGTCTTTGAACTGTACAACAATTGTCGTTGCTTTTTCTTTCATGCGTTTACCTGTACGGATATAAATTGGTACGCCAGCCCATCTAAAGTTATCAATCATAAGCTTACCAGATACAAATGTAGCGGTATTAGACTCAGGATCAACCGAGTTTCCTTCGCGATAGCCGATAACTTCTTCTCCTTCAAGTACACCTTTGCCGTATTGGCCTCGTACAAAATAATCATCTACTTCATCTACTGATAAAGAGCGAAGAGCACGCAATACTTTTACTTTTTCACTGCGAATTTCTTCCGGTGTTAATTTAATTGGCGGTTCCATTGCAAGCAATGCCACCATTTGAAGCATATGGTTTTGTACCATATCTCGAAGGGCACCTGAAGATTCATAGTAACGGCCACGGTCTTCTACACCAAGCGTCTCGCTAGACGTAATTTGGATGTTTGAAATGTATTGGTTGTTCCACATCGGTTCAAATAGAGCATTTGCAAAACGGATAACTTCGATATTTTGCACCATTTCTTTACCGAGGTAGTGGTCGATACGATAAATTTGATCTTCCTTAAATGCATGGCGAATTTGTTCATTTAGTTCTTTAGCAGAAGGATAATCATGGCCAAACGGCTTTTCAATGACTAGGCGACTCCAACCTTCTGTTTGTGTTAAACCTTCATTTTTTAAATTCGAAGCAATTGTTCCGAAAAATTCAGGTGCCATTGCTAGATAGAAAATACGATTTCCAGGCACGTTGTATTGCTCATCAAGGCTTTCTGTTAGGCTTTTTAATTCTTGATAAGAAGCGACATCTGTTACGTCAAACGGTTGGTAATAAAAATGTGAAGCAAACTTTTCAATGTCAGCGTCACTGTTTTTGAAACTGCTCACTGATTTTTTTACATTTTCGCGTAATTCGTCATTAGTCCAAGGTCTTCTTGCGACACCAACAACAGCGAAATCTTCCGATAGTTTGTTCGCTTTATATAAGCGGAAAATAGAGGGGAATAACTTACGTTTTGCTAAATCACCTGTAGCGCCAAAAATTACGATAATGGATTTTGGTTGTACATTTGTCATTACTTCTAGGACCTCACTTTGTCGTAGTTACGTTCAATTTTTTTCCGCTTTAACAGACAACACTTAAATGAAATCTGGGGATTCATTGCCCGTTAAACTCGGCCTTTATAAACAAACGAATGATTGCTTGTTTACCTTTTCCTTTATGTATAGAACTACTAATAAATTGTAACGATTTTAAAGGGTTAACGCAAATAGATTAAAACAATTTGTAGTTATTATTCCATGTTTTTAACAAGTTTAAAAGTATTTTGTTTCGAATACGGAGAAAAAGCTACCGTTATTTTAACAGTAGCTTTTCTCATTTATTTATATTGATACAGGGAACCGATAGATTTTTTTGTTGAAAATGGCAAGTCAGGGCTATCGGCGATGATAAAAATAGGACAGTGCATTAAAAGTGGATGTTTTTCGAAAAAAGAAGCATCAGCGTGATAGATGGACGATAGAATAACAGGGAGCTGTTCTAAAAAGTGAAGGTAGCGTGTAATGGTTTCATCTGTTGATGTATGCGCACCGATGTAATAATACACAGTAAGGGAATAAAAACCTTTATCAAAGACGAAGGATGCTAAATATTCGTTCCGCTCTTTTTGCATATGATCGTAGGCAAATTCAATGCCGATTTGAATGGAAGGAACAGAAGTGTGTTGACCTGGGAAAACGGTGTATTTTCTTGGTATCATCGGTTCAACGGGTGTAACACCCAGGCTGTAGGTTACATCTATTTGGTGGGGATTGCTGATGATCATATGGAATCCCTCCTTTAATATAAAAATACACTCTTTATAAGTGTATACAAAGTTTCATTGAACATGACAATATTAAAATATGCCCAGGCTCTCAGCATATTTAAAGCAGGCAACGTTTGAGCAAGGGGCAGAGTTTACGATAAAATAACAAAAAAGATTATTATGAGGTGATAAGCAATGAGTATTTTAAAAAATGACTGGGCTCCTTTATTAGAAGAAGAATTTCAAAAAGACTATTACATACAGCTTCGAGAATTCTTAGTGGATGAATATAATCACCACACCATTTACCCTGATAAATATGATATTTTTAATGCTTTACACTATACGGATTATAAAAATGTAAAAGTGGTCATATTGGGACAAGATCCTTATCATGGACCAAATCAAGCGCATGGACTGAGCTTCTCTGTTCAACCAGGAGTAAAAACACCGCCTTCTTTAGTGAATATTTACAAAGAGCTGAAAAATGAAATGGATTATCACATTCCGAATAACGGTTATTTAGTCAAATGGGCAGAACAAGGTGTTCTTTTGCTTAACACTGTTTTAACGGTTAGAAGAGGAGAAGCGAACTCTCACAAAGGAAAAGGGTGGGAGCAGCTGACGGACCGTATTATTGAATTAGTGGCACAAAAAGAGGAGCCAGTTGTGTTTTTGCTGTGGGGCAAGCATGCACAAGCTAAAAAAGAGCTTATTCATCATTCGCACCATTTAATTTTGGAAAGCCCGCACCCTAGCCCATTTTCGGCTAATCGAGGCTTTTTTGGCAATAATCACTTTCAACGAGCAAATGAGTTTTTGCTCCAACACGGACGTCAATCCATTGATTGGCAAATTGACGATGTGTAAAAGTGAGCATTTCATGAAGATTAGCTTCAGACATAGCCTCCTATTTCATCTTTTGATAAAATAGCTGTATAAAGTCATATTGAATGTAAGATGAGGTGTCTACATGGATATAAAAATGGCGCAGCTCCTTGATAAAATTAGTGCAGAAGTACAAAAAGCAAAGCACCATTCGAATAGTGCGAACGTTCGAGATCAATTGGTTGCCATAAAAGCACTGTGTGAGCTTGCATTAGATCAAAATGGAGAGGTTTCAGTATCGAAACCTGTCTCGGTTTCAAAACCTGTTGTAATGTCTTCACCGGAAATTATGCAATCGCCTGAGATTATGCAGCAACAGATTATTCAGTCATCCAAACCTAATTTTGAGGGAACGAAATTGAAATCAGATGATGCAAACGGCGATAGTCTGTTTGATTTCTAAAGTGAGGAGAAAAACATGAAACTATTTTTAATAATCGGTGCAATCAATGCGATGTTAGCGGTTGCTCTTGGTGCTTTTGGAGCACACGGGTTAGAAGGCAAAATCTCAGAGAAATATTTAGAGGTATGGAAAACGGGAGTGCAGTACCAAATGTTCCATGCAATGGGGCTGTTTGTCATTGCGTTTCTATTAAGCAAATTTCCTCAATCTTCTTTGTTAACAGCTTCGGGCTGGATTATGTTCGCGGGGATTGTGCTGTTTTCGGGCAGTCTCTATGTATTAAGTACGTCCGGTATTAAAGTTCTCGGCGCGATTACTCCGCTAGGTGGAGTTGCGTTTATTGTAGCTTGGATTTTAATTGTTGTTGCAGCTGTAAAATGGCTATAAAAAAACCCCTGAAAAGGGGTTTTTTTAACGCGGAGAATAATTGCTCAACTGCTGGCCTCCACCGCTAAACGGATAATTATATTTGATTGGACCCTCAAAAGTGATGTAATCGAGATAAACCATAAGCAGTAAATAACGGGTGCCAGTTTGCGGATCACTTAAAATGATATGATCGCGTCCGGCTGCTTCAATTTCTCCTCTAAAGACCTTCGCGTTCCACTGCGTATTATTTTCAAACGTCATATATACAGTCGCTATTTTTCCTCGATTTAAACGTAAAATATTTTCAATATATGATTCTTCAATGGGCAGTTGATTTGGGTCTTGGGGTGCACCACTGCCTCCAGAAGAGGTAGGGGGCGGACCTCCTTGGCTTTGCCCTTGAACCTGCTGGCCTCCTGGTTGGGGCTGCTGCGGCTGAGGCATATAATAAGGGTAGTTTGGACTCATATACGGATTTTGCATATATTGCTGTTGCGGTTGATTAGACTTTGGTTTTTTCATAGGAACCTCCTTCAAACAAAAAGAAATTAGTAAACTCCTGGACAATCAGCTTGAGTTGGTGCAAAGAAACAGTGAGATTTAAATCGTCCTGTGTTATTTTGGTTATACCATTGAGCAGGACAGTCGCCGCTGGGCTTGAAAAACCACAGTGAGTTTTCCGCGGGGTTAAAACGTTCCCCTCTTAATACACGTCGTGCAAGTGTAATTTCAGACTGGCGGGCACGCTGATAAAAGTAGCCTTTTTGAGTTGCTTCAAATCCGCCTGGGTTTTGAAACACCATCTGACGAATGGTTCTTATATTTCTAAAATCTAAACAGGGAGCTTTAGCGCGGTTCACGCCTACATTTCCTACCAGTAACATCCCTTGTTTTCCTTCACTTTCAGCTTCAGCTCGAATGAGTCTGGCTAGGAGCTTAACATCTTCTTCGTTGTGTGCAACGACTGCCATTATCCCACCTCGCTTACTTGTGACACTGTTGTATATATATGGTCCTGTAAGTGCGAATATGCCATGGCTAGAAAATAAAAAACCTGTTTCCACTTGGAAACAGGTTTTTTTAGATAAAGCTCATTGATATTTATTGCTCTAGGCGTTACAAAAGAGATGAGCGCTTTTGCGGCTTAGTTTAAACGTGTAAAAAACGTGCAATAGCTTCTTCTTTTAATAAATTTCCGACAAAGAAGCTGCCAAATTCCCCGTAGCGAGCACTTACTTCGTCAAAACGCATTTCGTATACTAATTTTTTAAATTGAAGTACGTCATCTGCAAAAAGAGTAACGCCCCACTCGTAATCATCAAAACCAACAGAACCCGTAATGATTTGCTTTACTTTTCCAGCGTATTGACGTCCAATCATTCCATGACTGCGCATTAAGCTGCGTCGTTCTTCCATAGGAAGCATGTACCAATTGTCATTTCCTTGACGACGTTTATCCATTGGATAAAAGCAAACATGACTAGCTTTTGGTAAAGTTGGATATAGTCTAGCTTGGATTTGAGGATTTTCATAAGGATCCTCCCCAGCAGGTAAGTAGTTGCTTAATTCAACTACTGATACGTATGAATAAGTAGGAATGGTAAACTCAGCAAGCTTTGTTTTATTAAATTCTGTTTCAATTTCATTTAGTTCTTCCATAGTAGGACGAACAAGCATTAGCATAAAGTCTGCTTTTTGGCCGACAATGGTATATAAAGCATGACTGCCTTGCTTCTCAGCTTCAGTTCCTTTCCATTTCTCAATCAACCCTAAAAATTCATGGATAGCCGCTTGGCGATCGTCGCTTGATAACTGCTTCCAAGCGCCCCAATCGATTGAACGGAAATCATGAAGTGCATACCAACCGTCTAATGTTTGTGCTGCTTCTGCCATTTCGTTTCACTCCTATTGTCCGATTATGATAAATTCCAATTCTACTATATCATAGTTTGTCCGAAGAACTGGAATGAAAAACCTGTGATTTTGTGACTAAACTTTAAACAATTGTCGCAAAGTAAAAACAGGTTTCATTTTAGGTGTTAGCGGAAAATTAAGAATTAAAAGACTTTTTTGTAATCATGGATTCTTGAAGGACATGCCTTTGATTTTTAAAAAAAGTGGAGTATCCTATTATGAGAAAAGTTTTTTACATATCGAGGAGGATTTACTTTGAGTGATTTATTTACAGGTTTAAAACAAAAAGTATCAGCTAGCGATGTATCAATCGTATTCCCAGAGGGATTAGATGAGCGCGTATTAGGTGCTGTTTCTCGTTTAGCTGCCGACAATATCTTAAAGCCTATCGTTGTTGGAAATAAAGACGCTGTAGCATCAAAAGCAGCAGAACTAAACGTAAAATTAGACGGTGTTGAGGTTTTAGATCCTCAAAGCTACTCTGAATTTGATGAAATGGTTGCAGCATTTGTTGAGCGTCGTAAAGGTAAGGCAACAGAAGAAGATGCTCGCAAAATTTTATTAGATGAAAATTATTTTGGCACAATGCTTGTTCATATGAACAAAGCTGATGGTCTTGTAAGCGGAGCTGCTCATTCTACAGCAGACACAGTGCGACCTGCTCTACAAATTATCAAAACAAGACAAGGTGTTAAGAAAACATCTGGCGTATTTATCATGGTTCGCGGCGATCAAAAATACGTATTTGCTGACTGTGCAATCAATATTTCACCTGACAGCCAAGATTTAGCTGAAATTGCTATCGAAAGTGCTCGTACAGCTGAAATGTTCGATATCGATCCTCGTGTTGCTATGTTAAGCTTCTCAACAAAAGGATCAGCAAAATCTCCGGAAACAGAAAAAGTAGCAAACGCAGTAGAAATTGCAAAAGAATTAGCACCAAGCGTAACATTAGACGGCGAATTCCAATTCGACGCAGCATTTGTTCCTTCTGTAGCTGAAAAGAAAGCACCAGGTTCAGTGATTAAAGGTGATGCAAATGTATTTGTATTCCCAAGCCTTGAAGCAGGTAACATTGGTTACAAAATTGCACAGCGCTTAGGAAACTTCGAAGCAGTAGGTCCAATCTTACAAGGTCTAAACAAACCGGTAAACGATCTATCTCGCGGTTGTAACGAAGAAGATGTGTACAAGCTTGCTTTAATCACAGCAGCTCAAGCACTTTAATAAAAAAAACTCCGTCCTAGGGCGGAGTTTTTTTATTCGGCTAATGAACCCAATGCTTTTTCGTTGCGGTCATACATGCGCTGCAGCTGCGTCTCAAACAGCTCTTGTTCGGTAGCATTTAAAGGCATATTTACAAGAGAAGAGCTCATACTATTCAGTGTTTGCAATAAAAGCAGCATGACATCAGAAACGGTTAAACCAATCTGTAACAGCTCAGATAGAGAAGCCATTGTATGAGGCTCGATATCTGGGTATGAAAATTTAGTTTCCGTGTTTTGGAGACCTTTTTTGTAAAACTCTTGAATGAGAGAAGCACGTTTAGAACCGCTTCCTTTAACGCATAAGTAAATTTGTACAGCCACTCCGCCGCGAACGCGTCGCTGTGAAATGCCTGCAAACTTTTGATTGCGAATGCTTAAATCAAAGCTGCCGGGACAATAAGAGCCTACGATTTCCTTCGCTTCAATTGCTGTCCCATAAGATGCAAACATGACCTTAATCAAATCAAACATGGCTTCATATCCACGATCAATATCAATTCCTTTTTCTGCATCAGGAAAAATTAAAGAAATGTTTAGAACATCCTGATCAAGTACGACAGCGAGGCCGCCTGAATTGCGGACGATTGTTTTATATCCTTGTTCATGTAAATAAGCTGCACCTTCAGCTAAATGAGGTAGCTTTGTATCTTGGATGCCTAATACAATCGTATCGTGATGCACCCATGAGCGCATGACAGCTGGAGATTCACCTCTTCCAACGGTTGTACAAAGCGTGTCATCGATGGCAAAAGAATGACGGGCATCAAAATGAGGACCTAGACTGGATTGATCAATAATACGCCAAGCGGGCTGTGCTAAAAGCTTTAAACTATTCTGCTGCATATCTCAAACCCCTTTATAAACAGTAAACGAACATATTATAGCATAAAGGCGTCGTGTCATTGGCTGTAAAATAGAAAAAGAAGAAAGAAGAGCCAAGTTTGACATCCCTCTTTCTTCGTTCATGTAGCTTATTCAGCCATTTTCTCAAGATTTCCGTTACGATCCATTTTAAATGTAGTAGAAGAACGTTCTTCTTCATCGAATAGAGCTAACTTTCGCGCACGGTTCATGATTTGCATTAATGTTTCATAGTCTTCTTGAATAGTAGTAGCATTTGCCTCGAGATGTTTGATTTGTTTTTCCAACTCTGTGTTTTTCTTAGCTAATTCTGTATTTTCTTGCATCAAGCGTTTGTTTTCGCTTTGCAATGCCTGTAAATTGCTCGCTTGATTTGGCATTGTTTGCAAAAAGCGAATAACGTCAGCCATTGAAAGCTCTTCACTGCTGCTTTTTTCTACTTGTGTTTCAGATAAGCTATATGTTGCTGTAGGTGCAGACATCATTTGTTCCACATGCTCTACAGATGCTGGTGGCGTATATAATAATTTCTTTTTGCCTTGCTCTTGTCCAAGTGCACGCATGCGCTGTTTTCGCTGTTTTTTGGCTAGCTGAAGTGCTTTTTCATACTGATGGCGTACCACAGCATTCCATCTGAATCCACATGCTGCTGAAGTGCGATTTAATTCATCTCCAACTTCTTCAAACGCATTCAGCTGCGTACTTCCTTCGCGGACATGGCGCAATACTGTTTCAGCTAATAATAAGTCGTTTTCTTCTGTCCAAGCATCTTGTCTATCTTTCACTTTGTTCACTCCTCTATTTTCCATGACTCATAGTAATCATGTTTTGTAGTATCATCATGTACAAAAAATCCATACTTTATACCATTTCTTCTAGGAGTATGATAGATTTTGCTTCCTTCTTTAACTTGCATCGGACTTCAAATAGGGGTAAAATACCCCTTAGACAAAATGATGAACCAATTTTGAAAGGATTGTGTCAACATGGCAAATGAATTTAGAATTTGTGATGATTGTCAGGCAACAAACGTCAAAACGTTGTTACCTCGACTTAAAAAAATAGATGAACAAGCTGAAGTACAAATCGGCTGCCAGTCTTACTGTGGACCCGGACGTAAAAAGTCATTTGCATTTGTAAACAACCGTCCTGTAGCAGCGCCAACAGAGGATGAATTAATCGAGAAGATTGAGAAAAAAGTAAAAAAATAGATAGTGAAACAATAAATAGCTGCTTTTCTGCTACTTATTTGTCGAACGAGCTTCTTACAAACAGAATCGCCTTGTTTGTTAGGTAAATCACCTTGGTTGCTTGACAAGGTGATTTTTTATTCTGAATAGGAAAATAGGAAGTGAGTGTCGAAAAATTATAGCAACAACAAAGTGAAGATAGAGAGGTATGTAAATGACATATCCTAATGAAAAACTCAGTGAAGAAAAAGTATTTAAAGATCCTGTTCACCGCTATATCCATGTAAGAGATCGTGTTATTTGGGAGCTAATTGGGACAGCCGAATTTCAAAGGCTGCGTCGTATTAGACAGCTAGGAACGACATACTTAACGTTTCATGGGGCTGAGCACAGCCGTTTTAGTCATTCCTTAGGTGTTTATGAAATTGTGCGCCGTATTATTGATGACGGTTTTCAAGGACGCCCTGAATGGAATGAAGATGAGCGTCTTCTTTGTCTTTGTGCTGCTTTACTGCACGATTTAGGTCACGGTCCGTTTTCACATTCGTTTGAGAAGGTTTTCCACTTAGACCATGAAGAATTTACACAAGCCATTATCGTAGGTGACACAGAGGTAAATCAAGTGTTAACGAAAGTAGGAAAGGATTTTCCTAAAAAAGTGGCTGAAGTAATCGCGAAAACATATGAAAATAAGCTTGTCGTTAGTTTAATTTCCAGTCAAATTGATGCAGATCGCATGGATTATTTGCAGCGTGATGCGTATTACACAGGAGTAAGCTACGGTCACTTTGATATGGAACGAATTCTTCGTGTTATGCGTCCTCGGGAAGACCAAGCCGTGATTAAACACAGCGGTATGCATGCGGTTGAAGATTATATTATGAGCCGCTATCAAATGTACTGGCAAGTGTATTTTCATCCTGTTACGAGAAGTGCTGAAGTGATTTTGACAAAAATTTTACATCGTGCGAAAGAGCTCCATCATCATTACTATGAGTTCAAGCAGGAGCCCACTCATTTTTATTCGATTTTTGAAGAAGAAATATCGCTAAAAGAGTATTTGAAATTAGATGAATCTGTTATTTTATTTTATTTTCAAGCGTGGGAAGAAGAAGAGGATGAAATTTTATCTGATCTATGCCGAAGATTTATGAATCGTCAGCTTTTTAAATACATTGAGTTTAATCCGAATTCACAAATGAAGATGTGGATGGAGCTTACAACATTATTTAAAAAAGCGGGCATTAACCCAGATTATTATTTAGTCGTCGATTCTTCAAGCGACTTACCATACGATTTTTATCGACCGGGTGAAGAGGAAGAACGTTTGCCGATTCATCTGTTGATGCCAAATAATGAAGTGCGTGAATTATCACGTCAGTCGGAGATTGTTGAAGCAATTTCAGGGAAAAAGAGAACCGATCATAAATTATATTTTCCACAAGATCTCATTGATCAATTGTCGTCTAAGCGAAAAGTTAAAGATCAGATTATAAACTTACTAAAAGGAGATCAGAGTTAAATAGTATAGGAGTTGAAGGGGCTGTGTTAAACGATCACGCAAAGATTGTGAAAGTATTTTCCGCGGCGGGAGAAGTTGTTGGCAGAAAAAAGTTACAAAAGATGATATTTATCGGAAAAAAGCTGAAGTTTCCTTTTTATGAAAAGTATAATTTTCACTTTTTTGGACCTTATTCTGAGGAATTAACGCTTCGAATTGAAGAGCTGTGTAACTTAGGCTTTTTAAGTGAAATTAAAGAGAAAAAAGGCGGGTATATGCAGTATCGCTACGTATTAACAGAAGCGGGGGAAGGGTTTTTAAGCCACTATGACTTAGAACTTCCTCACTTGCAGGAATGTATGAAGGATATGAACGAACAAAGCTCTAAATTTTTGGAGCTTGTCTCTACGATTTTATATTTCGATAATTTACCGAAAGAAGAAGTAAAAGAAAAAGTGTTTACGCTAAAGCGTAAGCAAAACTATACAGAAGAAGACATTTCAGAAGCATACAAATATATTGAAAAACTTCAGGCAACGCTGTCTGTCCATTAAAAAAATGCCATAGGTTCACTCCTATGGCATCTTTTTTATGTAGGCGTTATTGATCGCTCATGCGCTTGCCCGCTACAGCGTAATGGTTTTTAGACATTTCTTCGATGATAATGGATACTTTTTCAGGTGCTGCACCTGTTGTTTCCACAACAGCATCCGTTACTTTTTCAACAAGAGCTCTTTTTTGATCATCTGTACGGCCCTCAAGCATTTTAACAGTTACAACTGGCATAATGTGTACACTCCTTTTTGATCATTATATGATTAGTGTACCCGTTTTCTGAATAAAATGACAGTATGAGATAGTGATGGAGGCCATAATCTGTAGTATACTTTTATAATAACATCGATATAAAAAAACAGGTGTGCCCAAAGGAAGCCCATCGCTGGTCTTTGAGAACTTTTAGGGCATATTTGAAGAAACCTTGTATCTTTCTTACCGCAAAAAAAGATTCATCTAGTAGATGTGATAGGTAGAAATTATTTTAAAATAAAGGAGATAAAGAGTGGAACATTTTTTAGCTTTTTCATTGCAAGACCTTCCTTACGTGGTAATGACGCTTATTGTTGCATTCACGCTGCATGAGTTTGCACATGCGTATGTAGCTTATTTATTTGGAGACCACACGGCTAAAAAGCAAGGAAGGCTAACGCTTTCTCCGCTGGCTCATTTAGATCCATTTGGAACGCTTTTGTTAATTATCG
>Ga0268255_10000422_pt1 | contig 29978 bp, 19 predicted proteins | sample AgamicOrMarz_FD_200256 | JGI IMG/M metagenome (GOLD analysis project Ga0268255, IMG submission 200256) | Agave microbial communities from Guanajuato, Mexico - Or.Ma.rz (v2) (version 3) | ecosystem: Host-associated > Plants > Phyllosphere > Phylloplane/Leaf | place: Guanajuato, Mexico...
CCAATATGAGTGTGACCGATTATGCAAATAAGATTGTATATGCAAAATTGGGAAATCAACTTCGCATTGCCGCAATGGTCGATATTGGCTATCAAGATATCTACATCCGAAAAGAACGTATAAATGCATTGAAAGATACGGTACGAAAAACATTTCCCGATTTATTAGGTGTAAATATTGCACAAGAATGGAGTGGTTTACGTCCATCCACTCCTACAGGTTTACCCATTTTGGGCCGCACGAAATATTTAAATTTATGGGCAAATATTGGCCAAGGTAGTTTAGGTTTCACATTGGCTGCTGGTTGTGCCATGGTCATTAGTCACTTAATTAGCCAAGCGACATCGCCAATTACATTAGATGGTTTATCTCTGGAGAAATAAAATGAGTCATGATATTCAACGTATTGATACGAATGCACGTTTATCAGGTTGTGTACTTCATAACGGTTTAGTCTATGTTTCTGGTCAAGTTCCAACAACTTTAGATGCTGATGCTAAGCAACAAACTTCAGAAGTTCTAGCAAAAATTGATGCTTTACTGGAACAAGCTGGTAGTGATAAAGGCCGTATTTTAACTGCACAAATTTGGATTAAAAACATTGCCGAAGATTTCGCAATTTTTAATGAATGTTGGGAAGCATGGTTACCAGATGGAGCAGCACCAGCACGCGCGGCTATTCAAGCAGATTTGGCGCGTCCGCAAGTATTAGTAGAAGTAATGGTTACGGCGAGTGTTAAATAATATTAAAATTAAGTATTAAATACACATATAAAAAAAGCCCCTGCTATTAACAGGGGCTTTTCGAATTTGGCGGAAGCGGTGTCCGTCTAACACTTGTCTTATACCATCCGAAAAAATATATAATAATTATACTATTCAAAAACTTAAAATAAAACAAATCCAATATAGTCTTGCACAATCTAGATCTTTCCAATATTCTTTGAGGGGTAGTTTGTGGGGTAAAAGTTATATGCCAAAGAAATCCAAAGAGCTGTCAGCACTCAGTGTATCAAGAATTAAAGCGACTGGGCGACATTCTGTAGGGGGTGTTGATGGCCTATGTTTGAATGTAGAAGGTAATTCTCGTGTCTGGATATTACGTGCTGTCGTAGGCAAACGCTTTGATAAAGATGGAAAGTTAAAACCTCATCGCCGTGATATTGGTCTTGGTCCCTACCCTGAAGTTTCTTTAGCTGAAGCACGAGCAAAAGCTACTGAATTAAGACTGCAAATCCGAAACGGCATTGATCCTATTCGTCACAAACAGGAACAACGAGAGACTTTACTTCTTCAACAACAGCGTGAGAAGACTTTCCGTGAATGTGCCAAGATTGTAATTGAAAAGAAAACACTAGAGCTTAAAAATGAAAAACATATTGCGCAATGGTCCTCTACTTTAGAAACCTATATCTATCCTGTTATAGGGGATCGCGTGATTGGCTCTATTACTAAAACAGATATTGTTACAGCACTTGAGCCTATCTGGGTAGAAATACATGAAACAGCAAAACGTGTTCGTGGTCGAATAGAAACTATTTTCGATTATGCTAAAGCTATGGAACATTTTGTTGGAGATAATCCTGCAGCATGGAAAGGTAACTTAGAACCCATTCTTGGGAATTTAAAGCAAGAATCTAGACCTCATCCATCGTTACCATATATGCAAGTGGCTAGTTTCATTCATGACTTACGACAACGAATTGGAATTTCTCCCAAAGCATTAGAATTTGCCATATTAACGGCTTGTCGTTCAGGTGAGGTATTTGGTGCTTTATGGAAAGAAATCGACTTTAAAAATAAAATCTGGATTATTCCAAAAGAACGAATGAAAGCTGATAAAGAACATCGAGTTCCTTTATCTGAAGCAGCACTTAGATTACTTGAACAACTTTATCAAGAAACTCACCCTCAACCAGATGACTTTATTTTCCCTGCTCCACGCGGTGGTATGCTGTCAGATATGTCATTAACCACTTTAATTAAACGGATGCATAATAAGAAATTAAAAGAAGATGGAATTGGCTATATTGACCCTAAGCAAAATCGAGTGATCACGACACATGGTTTCCGTTCAACTTTCCGTGATTGGTCAGCTGATAAAACTGATTACCCTCGTGAAGTATGTGAGCATGTATTAGCCCACAAGCTACCAGATGAGGTTGAAGCTGCTTATTTACGTGGAGCCTATCTTGAAAAACGTAAGGGATTAATGTCTGACTGGGCTGAATTTTGTCATAATTTTTTTAATATCAAGCTTTTAGGCATTTGATACTAAACCACGCTTAGAAAGATCGATTACAATTACTTTAATAGCATCTATTTTAGGCCAATCACCTGCAATACTATACCAATATTCCTGAAGTGTTTTCTCTAACTTACTCAAACTAATTGTATTACCTTCAATTATCCAATTCTTGTTAGTTGACTGAGATACTAATAAAAATATTCCACAACCAGCAGTCCTTTCACGTAAATAATCACCTACCAATTGGTTTCTTAATCTTTCGCATAAATCAGCCCCACTCCAGCTTTTATCAAGAAGCTTTAATTCAACTGGTACTGCACTATTCACTGTAGAGTTATCAAATCTAATGTCAGTTCTTTGGTTATTTGCTAGTTCATTTTCTTGGGTAATTGAATACTTTCCTCGTGCATTCTTCCTTAACTCACTAGCGATTAGATTTCTCATTTCCGTTTCTTGCACAACTCTTTGCCAAGTAAACCAAGGACTATCATCACCATTTTCTAACCAGTCTCTGAGTTCAATTATCCTGAGCAATGCTAAATCATATAATTCTTTATGTGTTTTTGGTTTTATATTCCCTGAAGCTTCAAATTGTAATACTTGCTCAGTTTCCCAAGGCTCTATATCACCACATGATAAGGCGATATAGTGAGCTGTTTTCTCCAACCAAATACGTCTGTCTTCATTCATATGTTCTCTTATTAAATCTTTAATTGCATAATAACTTTCAGCGCAAGGAACTTCTTTCAAATATGTAAAGAGTAAATCTCTCGCATCTTGTGCATCATCTCTAAGATTAGGCGAATACACGCCTGTATTGGCTCTATTTATATCATCATCTATTTTTATATATTTATGCATCAGCGAATATAACCTTTTTAAATATTTAATTTCTTTAAATTTATTGTTTACTGCTATTCCATCTCTAGAATCTCTTTTACCGATCAAATTACAAATAAAAACTTGGGATGCTAATAAAGCATCTCCATCAGATAGTGATTCTAGCCAAACCGTTAAAGCTGATATAGCCTCTTCAGGAGTACTATCTACATATAGTGAATACCACCATGCTTTGTGCTCAGGTGAACTTGATTCATTGATTTTTTGTTGAGCAAGTTGACTAAAATCTGATTCTCTTAAATCTGAATTTAGTAAAATTTTTACAGCATATTCATTAGTATTCTTATTAATTAATTTAAAGTTCCCTCTAAACCATTCAAAAATCTTTTGAGCAATATGTGCATGTAACCAAGGTGCATGATAAAAGATATCTTGTAAGATATGATTATAATGTTGTTCAGCTTCAGGATTTGATGAATCGAGTTCCCATATAACCTCTTTGCTTACTGCTTCAAGAACTTGATTCGGAAAAAATTGATGAAATTTTTCTAGCCATAATGGGAAGCCACTTAATTCCCATGAAATATATCTTAGAGCATTTTTGATTTCGTCTGGGTTCAAATTTCTGTAGAATTCAGGATCCTCTTTAAATTCGATTTCTAAACCTGTTAAACCAAAAATTAAACTACCAGGAGTAATATTTTTCTCTAATATTTCTTCAGAATGAAGTTTAGGTACATATTTTCGCCAGAACTGAATAGCAGAATCACGATATGCTTCAGCAACTTCTTGTCCAAAATCAGGAATCAGTTCTTTCCAGTTCGGTTTCCCAAAGCGGTTTATAGATAATTCATGTGATTCAAGCTCATCCATTAACCAGATATGATTATTTGTTAATTCACTATTTAAAATATGGGGTGAGTCCTTTAACTGCTCAGGATTATTTTTTAATCTTTGAATCCACTCTAATTTAGTAATATTCTCTCTCAATTGTTTTCTTTCATGTTGAGATTTTCTCTTTACTTGCTCTACTTCACGTTGTTGTTGCAAATCACTAAGAACAGGTGTTAATAAATTTGTTAAGTGTCGTAAAAGATAAGAATAATTTGTACATGCATCTTGTATTTTTTTTAATATTTCTGAAGGTTTATTCTGCTGAGAATATATTACAAATGCTCTATTTAGGCAGACTAACTTATCATCTATGGAATCTTTAGTATCAATATAGTTCAATAGCCGATCAATGTTATCAGTATTAAAATCCCAAAAGTGCCCTAAATAAGAAATATTCCAGTCATCATTTAATTCTTTCTGGTTTTCTTGATACAAATTTAGGCGTTCTTTTTCTATTGAATACCAATATAGTTTTTCATTAAGCTGCTCCCACTTAGGTATGATTTCTCCTAACCTATTTTTTTTATTATAAACATTATAATCACGCTCATATTTTATGGCTGTAGCATTTATTAATACTTCTATTATTCTATCTTCAAGTATTAAAGGGTTACGCTCCTCAATTAACTTTTCAATGATTTGAAATGCTATTGTAAGAGTCCAGGCATATTGTTTCGATATTTGATATTGTCTTATTTCAAAAAAAGGGCCTGAACATAACAAGTCTGCTATACCAACAAGTAATTGATATCCCAATTTAGCATCAAGTTTATTTGCAAACTTTTCTAAAAGTTCGGTTAAACCACTCCGTTCAAATCTCTTATATAAAGCCGCATTTTTTAAAGACTCTATAAGTAAATCAATAAATTCTTGATCAGGATCAATTTTACCGATTAATTCTACTATTAACTGTCTTTCTAATTTTTCTCCATTTTGATTCAGAGTTGTCCATAGATCTATTTTTTCATCTCTCGTTCCACATGCCATAATCGCTCGAGTTGATACTCTCCGAGAATACATATTTCGCGTTGAATCTAAAGCAATAGATCTAAGCAATGAAAGGCATTTAGAAAACTTTCCCTGCCAAACCATTCGTCCTAAGAAAAAAATAACATCTTCATTTTGATAATAGGTTTGTATTAGTGATAAAACTTCATTTTCTAATTCACAGTCTGCAATTTTTGCAATAGAGTCATTATCTCTAATTGCTCGGTCATCTTTATTGTTTGCAATTCTTTCAACAAATTGTGAGAAAAATTGTTTACGGATATTTACTGTCAACTGTGCAGGGTCACCACTTTCAAATGCAATTTCTGGTTGAAATTTCATTACATCTTGGCAAATCTTTTCATCTAATAGTATTAACCAAGGAAGTATAGGTCGAAGAGATGGAACTACAATTTTTTCATCAAATTGTTCCCTAAAAAAAAGTCTTTCTGTTGAAAGCCGGTCATCGCCATTTAATAATTTTGAGAACCATTGAGCTGCTAAAAACTCTCGGATATCTCTATGTCTAAAACGAACTGCGTCATACACGATATCATTAAAAATAGCACAATTTAATAAAGCTAATATTTCTTCATTTGTCCATTCAGGAAGTACCTCAATAGGATCTATGTTTTTAGAATTATGAGTAGAAGAGAATACATTAATACCAGCTTTCCGAGTCAACATAACCACAGCTGCTAAACGCTGAGCCCCTGCATACAGTTTTTCTGAACTTACACTATTGTGGTATCTATTCGGGTCATGCCTATCTGTTAATCTTTGCTGAATATTGTACTTTATGATTTCCGACCTAGAACCTAATGCTCCTTCTTGTCTCCACTTATTAATAATACTTTCTAGATCAAAAGGTCTTTCTGCAAATTTTAACAGGTCATATCTTTCAATTTGAATAAGTAAATTTGGTATATCTACTATTGATCTAATTTCACAAAAGCTTTCTATATCTTCAATAGTTAAAGGAGAAAGATCAAAAACTTTTAATGCACTTTTTAGTTGCTCATCTTGACCAGATTCATCTTGTTCATCCTTGACACCATAAAAGAGTTCTGTATCTAAAACTTCTTCATCACTTTCAAACCCCCAACTATAAGGGCGACTTGAAATATAAATATGACATCTGTGGGTAGCCATTTTAATGCTTCTCGCAAATTTTTTTATAGCTTTATGAAATTGTTTTGGATTTGCTAACCGAGCTTCATCAACTGAATCTAAGAAAAACCATGCTGGATCTGTTGAAGACAACCACTCATTAAATTGATCTTCATCACCAATTTCAAATTCATCGACAAAATCCTTATCTATATCCTCTATTCGAATGAAAAAGGCATATTTACCGTCTGCTTGAATTCTTTTAGCACACTCTTCAAATTCTTTAGTTTTTCCTGCACCTGCTTCAGCCAAAATCACACATCTATATTCATTTAATAAGTCTTTCCAACTATTTTTTTCTCCATATGCTATGTTTAATGAGTAATCTAAATTAGACACATCTAAATTTTGTTTTGAAGGTATTGGTGAAAACTTACGATTTAATTGAACATAGTCAGTCATAATCTATTAATAAGAATTTTAATGTTATTCTAAGTATAACCATAATTAAGAAGAATAAAGAGAACCTATATTTTCTTAGCATCCCCTTTTCATATACTCAATTAATTTCCCAAGTTTAGTAACAATTTCATTTTTATATAAGACAACCTATTCAGTAAAGCTTATATCAACTATTACACTCGTAACCTCTTGGTTACCTAAATTTAAGCTAGTGTTGTGCCAAGAACTGCATGTGAAGTCTTATTCATAATTTCTTAATATCCAACCTTATATTAATCTAGTGTGCAATATCTCTATTTTATTTACTAATTGAGATTACACCATAGCAAGGACCATGTTCACCCATATGCTTCTCATAATGTGAGAACATTTCAAAAAAAGAATTAACCAATTTAAAATGGTATGTAAATTCACCAATAGGTACTGTTGTCAATACCGCTGAATTACTATCACGCACGTGAGCAATCACTATACAAAATTTGTTTTTAACTACAAGAACCTCAAAATCTCCACTAAATGCTTCCTCTTCATCTAGTGCAAAAAATTGAGCTCCATTTAGCTGAGAACGGTCAATAAGATCACGATTATCCCACAATGCACTCTTTAAGGACCTACTCGGTAGAAACATCTTCAAGTTATATTTAGGTGAAACGATAAGCTGATTAATTAGAATCTTGAAATTTGTTGATTTACCAAAAAAGTGATCTGATGGAGCTAACCAATACACATCCTGAGAATATTCCTCGGCACAACGTTCTAATAACTCTAAGAACTTTTTTTGATTATCAGGTTCATAGATAGGGCTATAAAACTGATATCCCTTTAACTTTCCAAAATATTTTAGATTAAGTTCATCCTGTATGAAAAAATCATAGAATGTGAATGTTTCAAATATAGGATTATGGGCCAATTCTTCTTGAATCGATTCAATGTTATCAACCTTACTCTCTGTTAAACTCAGCTTAACTGCTTCAAAAACTGCTTGCGGATTGCTTGGTAGATGATTAAAACTACTTTCAAAAATATGGTTATCAACTAGTGGTTGTTTATCTTGAAAATTAATTTTTAGCCCAAGATTTACCCTATTAAAAACCTGGCGTTCTTTCGTTACTTTTTCTACTTTATAAAGCTGAGGATGGTCTTGGCTAAACGTTAATACATCCTGCTTAGTATAATTGTAAAAGTTATTTTGGAATGTATTTTTTGCATTCTTTTCAGATGCAGATATTAGTTCTTGATTAGCATCAATTTGCAAGCCATTTATATTTGAATACTCAGGATTTAGGATCGGATCAAAAGCAATCATATCGTACGTTATCTTAACAGTACGATATGAAATTTGCTCAATCTGCGGTATATCAGAAACTGACTGAAAATAACGCTTGGCTGTTTCTGTTAACTCAAACAAACCATTTTCAGTTTGTTTAATATCTTTTTTTGCAAGTAAGTCATTCAAAACAACTGTCGCTTCTTTTTGATTTAGGTTCAAAAAATTAGCCAGATCAACCACGCCACACGCCCCTAAACGCAAAACTCTTAAAATCATTGAATGCATAAACTCTAGAGGTTTTTTGCTAGAAAAGCTAAAATCAATCGTAAACTTTTGCGCAGGTAGTAATACATCAATATCATGATAGTTTCGCATTATTTTACTCCCTGACGCTTTTGATACATATATTTACGGCGATTAATTACTTGATATTGTGGTTGATTCAAATGCTGCTCAATATATGTCAAAACTTTATACAATGGGCTTGTTGAGTTTTTCTCATTTTTCCACATAGCAGTTGAACCAAATATCACCAAACGATCCATAGAACGAGATAAAGCAACATTTACACGATTTTGAGAACCTAAAAAAGCACTAGTAAAATTAGGAGTATTACGAGTGACAGAGAAAATAACTATACGGTTTTCCTTACCTTGATAACTATCAACGGTATCAATTTTGACTAACTTTTGGAGCAGTGCAGAGAAATTGCCAGATATAAAACCTTTTGCCAAACGTCTTTTCTGCTCGGCATAAGCACAAATGATACCGATTGCAGCCTCTTCTACCTTAATGATATTAGCTAAATGCTGAAGCAAGGTCTTATCCTTATCAATACGGTGTAAAAAACTTAAGATCTCATTAATTTCATGAGAATTATAAATGCTTGTTTCTTCATCTGAAACTTTTTGATGAAATGCTCCATTACCACCAGTATCAACCCACGTGACCGCAGCTTTAAGTTCTCGAACTTTACAAAAATTATAAATTGGAGGTACTGGACGTTTTTTTTCGTTTACATTATCAAAAGGTAATTCATACACAGCTGTTTGCAGTTGTCCATCATAAAAACAATTAGAAACCATATGTCCAATACCCGGGGCCATACGATATTGCTTTAATAATTGTGCGCTAACTTGTTTACCATATGGGGAATTAAAGACATGCTCAAAATCACTTTTTAAAACATCTTCTAAGTCGTTCCTATTGCCAATATTCAGCTTCTTTTTCAATAGCGTGCTATGCTCATTTGCATATAATGGCGGTAATTGCTTATGATCACCTACCAATAAAATACGTTTCCCCGCTTGCATTGCAATTGCTAATTCAGATGAACTTGAACGAGCAGCCTCATCAATAATTACAAAATCAAATATTTGATTGGTAATATCGACACTATTGTTGCCAATACCAACACACGTACCACAAACAAGCTGTCGCGTCTGGGCTAGAAATCGCTCATAATTTGCATGAGGAGCATCAATAAGTATTTCGCAGTCTTTAGCAATGCGAATCATTGAATGTACTTTAGCTGATACTGCTGGCTCAATCTTATACTCATCGTCTAAATAAGCTAGTATCGCAACTTCAATTTCTTTCCAAAACTCTTCACTTGTTACACTTAATTCAATATGTTGAAACTCCAAATCATAGAGTGACTTTAAGTATTCAAGTTTATGCAATGCAAAAATTTTAAAATCAGCAGATGATAATATTGCAGTATCATCACTTTCATCAATTAATGTACGTGTTTGCTTAATTTCTTCAAAAATTTCAACCTTTAATTGGATCAATTCTCTCAAGTAATTTTGATCAAAATTGAAATGAGCACCTAAGGTTAAAATACGATGAGCCAATGTTTCTTTAAAAAATGCTTTTTGCGATTCAATAATAGAACCAGAGTAAATATCTAACAGTTCTTTGGAAACTAGTTCCGCCTTATTACTAATTCGAACAATACTCAAATTTTGCTCGTTATTATCGAACCTCTGGCGAATACGCTCTACTGTTGTATTGACAGCTTCATGTGACTGACTAACAACTAAGATATTTTTAGTACCTTGTCGATGAAAAAGATAATGTACAAATGCGGAAATAAACTCAGTTTTACCAGTTCCTGGTGGACCTTGTAGCACAGAAACTGGACCATAGCGCATGATGTGTTTAAAAGCTTCACGTTGTGTTGAATTTAAATCAATAGTTTTGCCATTTTTTGTCGATTTATAGTAATCCAGTTCAGCTTCAGAAACATGGATACCATAATCAATCACTGGAGTAAAACTATCTTTTTCAAAGTAGTCGATCAAGTTTGGTATAACAGCACGATTTTTTAAAATGTTGTCAATTGCAATCTTTCGCTTACGATTGGAAGATTGTTCAGCTGAACTTTGTAGCGTAATGTGGGTGCCTTCGTTTAGCCAAGTTAGCTTACAATTTTTTATATAAAGTACACCACGGGTCGATTTGATCATATCAACCTCCCCAATAGGTCTCGTTGTAAAATCACCCTCTTTACTTTCAGTTACCAAAAGTGCATGAACTTTATCCTTTTTATTAAAACGATCCAGAGCATCGCTATTTTCAACCAAATCATATTTAGCTTTAAAGTAGTTATTATAATGATTAGAGCGAATCGGTTTGAGAGCTTCGGTCATTTCAATAATAGGTAAAGCCTCTTCTTCTGTATCCTTAATTAAGCCCCATAAAATCTTAGTCGTTATTGTCTTATGATCAAGCTTCTCAGTACTGTATGTTTGGAGATTTCTCATACTCTCCTGATCGTCAGGTTTTGTTTGACAAAAGAGTTCCAAAGCATTATTAAACTCAACATCTTTACTAAGGAAATCAGTCAATTTTTCTTGTTTACTACGATAGAAGCCTGTTTCAACTTCAATTTTAATACGTATGTTTAACTCTAATACAGCGTCATCAATAAACCCTTTACTAATAAAGTCTTTTGGAGATATATATCTGACAAATAATTTTTTGTCTCGAGGACCTGTATAAATAAGGCTAACTTTTCCACCGACGCCCCAAAGTTCTATCTCTATATCTTGTTCAGGTTGCTGTTTAATCTGAACATAAATTTTGCCATTATCGGGCAAAATGCCGTTAAAGTGATCCAAATCATCAGAATCATTTTCAGGCCAATCTGAGTTTGAAGGCTTTCTAATAATCAACTCAGGTACTTGTCCCTCTTGCCCCTCTAATAAAAGAGTATCCAAGAAACGTGTTAAATCCAGATATTTTGCCCCGTTTTGTTGAAATTCAGTCTTAAATGCCTCAACTAACCAAGCATAATCAGGCATTTTACATTCACGCCTAAACAATCCCTCTAACATTTTTAATGCAGCATAATTATCTCGCTGTTGAATCGTTGGCATTTCAACATCACAATTACTTGGATCGAGCGGCCCCTTAGAGGTTGGTTCATATTCTAAGGCTTTGCTCAGCTTAATAGTTAAATTATCCAAATCAACATCAATGGTTTCCCCAGATAACTCGCCATAACCATACTGTAAATGATGATAGTGCTGTAAAGACTCAATAAAATTAATAGCTAATTGCTTTTTACATGCATATTTGAGAAAGCTTAAGCGAGTACTACTCCATGATTTTGCAATGGTAGGTTTAGTAATCACATAAAAGACCAACTTTTCGTCTTCTTGTTGGGTGATTCCATAATCAATAATTTCAGGAATATAGCCTTTTTCTGAAGCACTTTGTCCTTTTAATATATCTAATTTGTCCAATTTAGCCTTATAACGTAAGCATTCATAAGATGATAGTTCAGCAGGCAACTCTTCTATAGCTATATCATTATTAGAAAATGCATTTTGACTTAAAGCATTATCTTTAAAGTATGGAAGTAGAATCTCTGTTTTAATCTTATAACAAATATTACCAGTTGGACGTACATTCAGAAACGCTTCAAGGAACTCTGTTGCATCCATATATACGAATTTACTCGCCTGAAATAATAGTTGAGTAAACCAATGTCCATCATTTTCCAAAACAGAAAAACTACGCAGGCTTGTTTGAGCAACTTCAATATTTTCAGCAATATGCCAAGCAAGACATGCCACCCAATACACATCTTTTTGATAAGGGGTCAAATCAAACCCATTAAACACATTTTGGCTAAATAATGGTAAAACAGCTCGCACCTTATCAACCACATTAAAATCAAGGTTATATGCCGAAGTAAACTGAGATAGTTTAATCTTATTATTACCATCAACCCAGATAGAAAATGGGTTTAAATCACCATGGGCAATCTTGAGCTTATGCAATTCAGACACTGTATAAATCATTGACTGAATCATATCTAATTTCTGGGAGACTAAGCCTTGAACAGACGCCTGAAGATAAGATTTAAGAGAAATATGATCTTGATCAGGTAGTTCAATTATTTCATCATAATATTGGTCCACCCTATCTTGTATATCTATATTTAAAGATGGTAGACATTTCTGATAAAGTTGCGGGTTCTTTTTTTTAATAGTATTTAAAGTAAAAATACCATTATTAATTATAGACTTGCTGTTATTTGGATTACTAAAAATATTTAGTGCTGCAAAATTCCATTGTTTAATGACGGCACAATCATTTACTAAAGATTCAGCAGTATAAATTGAATAAAGACGCTTCTGATTCATCATCAGTAATTCATTTGGCTGATAATCCTCAACAAATTGTGAGACTTGTTCAGCATTACGTTTTAATAACTCAGTTAAAACATCAAAGTCACAATGCAATTTTTTACCTTTGGGATGTGGCCTAACAATGTCATTAAAAGCACGGTCATTATTTATTAACCCCAAAAAATCATGGAGTGATAAAATACGTTCAGAAAATGGTAAGTGTTTAAGATCAGACAATTCAGCATCACCTGTTATAACAACTAAATTGATAACCTTTGGTGGGAAATTTGGATTACTTAGATTATTAATATTTTGAGTGATCTCAGTTCTTAAGGCATCTACCTTATCTTTACCATTAATCAAAGGTGAAAGCAAAACAACATTCTTATCTAGACACCAATTACCTTTATTATTCAGTACAATCTTACCATTCGCATTAAGAAAATCTACACATAAAATACCAGCATGCGTTAAAAGTACTAAATCATAATTAGTCATTTTGTTATTGAAAGATTTCTTAAAATAAGAGAAACCTTTCCATCGTTTCCAAGTAGGTTGCTTTTCAATCTCAGAATTAATGGTCGAAATTACATTTTTTTGATCGGCAGGAATACAAGCCCCGTCCACATTAATCATAGAACCAACCTATAAAATAATAATTAAATAAAGTAAGGAAATAATCTAAAACTCATTCATAATTTAAAACAGTTAAAAAGATATAAATTTTCATTGATCTCAATTTGAATGATTTGCCTACTAAATATGATTTCAATAACATTGGCCTCTAATTTTCACTCTAGTTTGACCATTAATTAGTTAAGACCTTAATTGGGGTATTTTTTTACTAATAAAGTATTCCTAAACTAGTTTTCTAAAAAACAAAACTTGATAGAGGTAATGTCAAGATTCTAGTAACCCATGCCACCAGAGCAAAAGTAGATCTTCAGTTTCACTCTTCTTGCAGCTGATTAAAAACCCTATTTACGGATAAATCTTTATTAATTAGCTAAAAATTCCTGATTAATATCCTTACTTTCCTTTTGAAAAAGACATAAATCTGACATGGGCATTGATGTACTCATAATTAACTTCACCAGACTTAGTCCTTTTGATTAATTGCTATTGCCTTAATCCAGAACAATAACAAAATATTTAGATGTCACTTTTGTGGGGATGAAAAAAAAGGCTTCAAGAGGAAAATGAAAAAGTTTTTTATGTATTTTTAAAAGTTTGATAATTATAAGCTCTGAATGAAATGTTAATGCCTGTTCTAACCCGCATTGTTTAAGGTTAGCTCCCACACCAAACCATGCTGAATCCATCCGGTAATTCTTTATGATGGTATGCGCTTATGGTAGACAAACTCTCTAATGTGGCATAGTAATCTATAGGTAGTGCTTTTGACTGGATTAACTCGGCTCTACACCCTCCACCAATTGATTAAGTATCACTCAACTATTTCCTCATTTTTTAGAGTTTGAACTTTTGTCCGTCTAAACCAATAACTTTGTTTAGATATGTTAATAAAAATATACTAAAATATATTCTATTTTCTTAACGTTAAAAATTCTTAAAAAGATAATTATGGATTTAAAGCCCAGTCTACTTAGCTATATTTTTACGGGTTCTGCCAACTGGAAATTAAGCTACATATTTCCAAAATTAAAGCTAGATTTCAATAAACAAATCACTCACCTTCCTTTGGATGAAATATTAGACATAAATATTCGAAGTGGTTGGATTTGGTCATCTGTTACTCTATCAACTGAAGAACAAAATTATGTACTTAAAGGGATCTTCAATTCACAAGCTAAAGTTCTAAAATCACATCTATTAGCTGATATTGAATTTTTAAATAATAAAAAAAATGCAGATACTGTCAAGGAAATACTAAAACCCTATTTGAAGGAATATCATAATTTTATCCAACAAAATATTTACTTATCTCATCGTCTATGTAGCCTGTTTAGATCAGACTTATCAGCGAAAGTAAAAAACTTTGTAGATAAGTTCAGTAATCTCATAGAACGAGATAGCTCTTTTGCCTTTGAGGCCGATCTACAAAACTTGTTTGAACAACTTCGACAATTTATTGAAATGCCAATCAAAGCAAACTACGCCATTGACGCTAAGAATAAATGTTTTGTTGAAAGCGAGTTAAAAGCATTTAAAAGTTTTTTTGATCAGGTGGAAAGTACCCCTCTTACTAATGAACAGCGTATTTCCTCTATCATCTTTGAGGATCGTAATCTATTGGTTGCAGCAGCAGGTTCTGGAAAAACTTCAACGATAGTTGGTAAGGTGGGCTATGCCTTATTAACTGGGCTCTACAAACCTGAGGAGATTCTAGTCCTCGCATTCAATAAAAATGCAGGTGAAGAACTCAATGAACGTATTAACCTTAGATTAAAAGATATTCTCACTCAATTTAATACTGGTGTTGAAGCCCTTAATTTTCATAAATTTGGTGTTAAGGTAATTGGTAGAGCAACAGGTAAGAGCCCTTCAGTTTCTGAAGTTGCAGGAAGGATTCAGCCACTATTAAATAGAATTATTCAAAATTTGACTGAAACTGATCTAGAATTTCAAGAAAAGTATCTTTTATTTAAAACTGCTTATTTAAGACCACCGTTATCCCCCTTCGCGTTTAAAACCATAAATGATTGGGAAAAAGCACAAAAACGATCATTTGATAGATTCAAGAATGGCTTCGAAACCTATCAGGGAGAAATCGTTAAGTCACATGGTGAAAAAGCCATAGCAAACTGGTTATACAGTCAAGGAGTTCCCTATCATTATGAAAAAAATTATGAACATGATACAGCTGATGAAAACCACCGCCAATATAAACCCGATTTTTACCTACCTGAAATAAATCTATATCTTGAACACTACGCTATAGATCAGCATGGTAAGCCGCCTGCACACTTTGGGCAAAAGTATCTGGATGACATGAAATGGAAGTCAGGAATCCATAAACAATATAAAACTGATTTAATCACTACAACCTTTAATGAGTTTATTACAGGTTCAATTTTTGAAAAATTGGAACAAGAGCTTAAATCAAGAGGGCAAGAATTTAGACCTCTTAGTCTTACCGAGATCAACTCTAAAGCACAGTCTATGTTTGAATATGGGACCAATGAGCTTTATGGTAGTTTTTTAAACCATTATAAGTCTAATCAAGCCAATATCGCTGATCTATTAGCCAGACCTCTCCTCAGCCTACGGGAAAGGCTTTTTTTAGAGCTATTTTCGAAAGTTTATCAACAATACGACCAGTTATTAAAAACTAATAAAGAATATGACTTTGATGACTTACTGATTGAATCTGCTCAATTAATAAATGAAAACAAATACAAAAGTCCTTTTAAGCTGATTATCGTGGATGAGTTCCAAGATACTTCACAGGCTAGAGCTAGACTCATTCTTTCCTTATTGAATCAGGTTCCTGAAGCAAAATTGTTTTGCGTTGGAGATGACTGGCAAGCCATATATCGTTTTGCAGGCTCAGATATCAGTATTTTTACTCAATTCGAAAAAGTCTTTGGCTATACTAAGCAGACACAGCTTACCCAAACATTTCGTTCCAATCAGGGTATTGCCAATGTAGCCAGTGGTTTTATCCAAAAAAATAAATCTCAGCTTCAAAAAGTAGTCAATGCCATTGATAAGACAAGTAATAAAGTTGTTGAGATAAACTTTTTAACGAAGACACAAGAGATTCATGAATACCTATTTAAGACACTTACAGAAATCAACAATGCTAATACAAACTCTGAAGGTAAAAAATCTATTTATATTTTAGGTCGCTATAACCACAATAAACCGAATTTAGATAATCTTTTGCCATTTCTTAAAAATTGTCACATTGAGTTTAAAACAATTCACTCTTCCAAAGGTTTACAGGCAGACTATGTCATTCTCGTTGGTTTAAATAGTGGTAGCAGTGCCTTTCCTTCCGAAAAAGAAGATGATCCATTATTAAATATAGTATTACCACAACCAGAGACTCATGCCTTTGCTGAGGAACGTCGGTTGTTTTACGTTGCACTGACTCGCGCAAGAGAAAAAGTCTTTCTTATTGGTGAACGTAATTCTGTATTCCTTGAAGAAATCACCAAAGATCAGAATTTTAAAGAATTTATCTATATACCACAGGATGAACATAAACCAATCAATAGTAATATACCACCTAAATGGTTATGTCCCAAATGTGAAGAAGGTCGTTTATGGAAAAAGACAGGAAAATTTGGTAATTTTTTAGGCTGTGATCGCTATCCAACTTGCGATTACACTAAGAGTTTAAAGCAACGTTGAATTCTGATGAGTGTGTTGAACTATCATTAAATAATCCTTTTCTAATGTTAGTTCACCAAAATCATCTACATAATTTTTGAAGTCTGTTGAAGGAACATATGTTTCCAATTCATAGAAAAAGTTATTATGCCAAGAGCTATGTGCATCAATTATTATCGGATTTTCAGCCTCCTTAAATTGCCCTGCAGTTATATCCACAATAACGCCACTCACATTAAGCCATAAATGTAATTGATCTACATCTACGATAGACTGTCCTTTTATTATTAAAACATCTGTAATATCGTAACCTTTCTCCTCTATCAGAAAACGAGCCAACAACATTGAAGAATATTCACAACACGCTATAGGAAATAAAGACAATACTTCAAAATAAAAATCGTCTTTGTCAATTTTGGAAAATCCATGTAGAAATTCAAGAACATCCTTTTTTATGTTAACGATCGGCATAAATATATTTTCAAATAAAAAATATTCTTACAATAACTTATTAGAGCATTACCGTTCAATTAGGTAAAATTATTTTGATCTTTTTAATGCTATTTACTAATGAAAGAGAACTTTTCGCCTAGATATATTCTTAATTTAAAAGCACACTCACCAACTGGAAAAGTTGTGAACATTACTATTTTTTCAGAATACAGACCCGATGAAGTAGAATTAAAAAGGAAAGCTATTTGGGCTTTAGATATATTACGTATCAATGATGAAAATGAGGTTATAGATTTTTCATATGGTGAAAAAACTTTTATTCATCCGAGAACTAATGAAAAATTTACTATTGTCTACGATTAGAATTTTACTTCATTACATTCAAAACTTTAAAATTCCCGTACAAGCTAAATAGTAAAGCCTTATATACCTTAACTAATTATTAAAATTATAATTTTGGGAGTAAAAATGAATACAGAATCATTCCAACAATCAGAAAAAGATAGTCTCATTGAACTTGAGGAACAAAATGAAATCTCATGTTTAATCCGGAGATTTGCCACAAAACAATTCGGATATTCAAGAATGAGAATTTCATCTACCCAATTAATACAAAAAAAGCCTCAAGCGAACGTAACAATAGCATTGAATAAAAGTTTAGTTGATCTTTACATAAGGTTCGGAAAATATGGCTTTGCTGACAATAAAGATAAAAAATATATTGTTGTCGCTCGTATTGGATTTAAGAAACTGAAAAATGGTCATGGAACCGCTTTACTGAAAGAGCTCTGTATTTTTGGGGAAAAATTTGGATACGAATATTTAGAAGTAGAACGTCCAAACCCTGATTGCCAAGCTTTTATGAAAAAATTAGGTTTTAAAGATGAGTTCTATCTTCCAATTGATCAATTGAAAAGGTCTATTCAAGAATATGAGCTTTCAAAGCAGGCAAACGTCAGTCTCGTATAAATTCGCATTAGCGCAATTAAAGCAGATTTATAAAGCATTTTATCGACTTTGTGGATAACTCCAGATTGTCCACATATTTCAGAATTAGAAGCCACTACTTAGACGTTTACGTTCATGACTTCTAAAGTTTTTCACATATGGCCCATCAATCATTTCTTCTGGTTCTAACGCCAATGCACAATTAGCCAAGGTAGCAATTGAACTATCTGTTAATTTAAAATCATTAGGTAAAAAACCATACTCATTCTGACGATTACATTCTATAGCTTCAAATAAAGCTCTAAAATAATCTGCCAAGGAAGCCCTCTCCCCACTTGTTGCTGCTTCAGTAACAGAATCTATGGCAGTAGGTAGAGCTATCCTTGCATCTTCAGCAATCACTCTTATTAACTCATGTAGCTGAGGCCAATATTTAAAATCAAACCGTCCTTGCAGGAGCTTTAGCTCCGCTTGTAAATGTGATTTGAAATAAGGATTACTTTGAGAGGCTTCACGAATTACATTACCAATGTGATAATGGGTAGGAGTCTTAAAATCAGATGTATTTATTAACTCTGATCTTAACTCTAACAGATCAGCTAATTCATGAGCTTTAATAGCAGTTTGCTGATTAACCGCATTCAACTGTTTCTGAGCAGACCTAGACTTCATTACTTCGTCGGGATTATGACTAGAGGTAATTTCTACTATTAATTCTAAAATTCTTGTAAGTGCTAAAAAGTCTTTACCCAGTTTTGAATACAACTCACTATAAACATCCCGTAGCTCACCATTACGCTCAAGCAATCTATCAATGATAGTATTTTCACTCGGTAATATGTGCGCCTGTATATTTCTAGCTTTTTTCTCTAATAAAATATCTTCACATATTTGCAGGGCTTTTGTTTCGTCTATCAACATCATGATTTCAGCTCAGTAATTGGTTATGTTTATAGTCTAATAAGCTCCGTTAAATCTGTCGGTATCTGAACAATTATTTATCTTCTACTATTCAGATACCTAACCAAAATACTTATATTAAGATGATGTTTTTTTGCGGCCAAGTCTTATAAAAGCTTGATGTAATTTGACAATCTCCTTTGCAGTTTCATGTAGTTTATTAACTACTTCAAAGAAACGCTTTGGGTTCTCTTCTTCCCACTCTGGCGGGACTGTTTGATATCCATGAGAAAGTGGAAATGTATTTACTGCAATTTGACCTAAATAATCTTCAATAAGTTTATAAAGCATTAATCTGTGCTTCTCTAGCTCAGCATCTATAAATTCGTGCTCAGCATCCCCCCACTCATTAATAAATGTCCTTAATTGATTCATGGAATCTCTCATCCATGAAAAACCAGCCATATTGTGTTCATCAATAAATTTAATACTGCCATTTGAAGGAAGAGTCTTTTTAAACTTTTCAAATAATTCTACATCTACTTGACGTAAAGTCTTTAATTCAGATGTCATAGATTTAACATCACTGGTGACTCTAGATCCATGATTCTCAAAAATTGTATTCAAAGCCGCAACAAAAAGCTTTGATAACCTCTTCCGTTCAGGTGCCTTTTCATCATCTCCTTCGGCTACAGAATAAGCTGAAATTCTTTTTGCTCTTAAATCAAAAGGAAGCATTTCAGGTGTCCCATATTTGGTATTCATCACCATGATGACACGATTCCACCCTAAAGTTTTTACAGCATAGCCAAGTTCTATTAGAACATTTGGATTAGGTGTAGGACGCTTTACAGTGTTATCTATTATTGAAACATCACATACAAACACAGAGGCTGTATCAATTTTTTCGAAAATCGCATGACTGATATCTGGTGAACCAGCTACACCTAATGTATCTCTATCTATAACAGGAACTATAGTTGTCTTATCATCTTTAACAATTTCATCAATTGCTTTTTCTAAAGCATTGCCTATAAAGTTTCTATTTGTATTTGATGGGCAATCGGATTGCCACGAATAGAAAATACGATCACTCACGCTATATTTTCCCTATAGATGATGCATAATTTTGTAGAATACCCAATACTCAAAAAAATAATTTTTAGAAAAGTCTCCCCAATACTACTCCTGCAATAACAGCAACAACGGCAATAATAAACATCACAACAGAACCTATTTTGTTGGGTTCATCATCCTTCCTTCCATTACTCACTTGTTGTTTGAGTTCATGATTCAGTTCAACCAAGCTCTTATTTTCGTTCATTAATTTCTGTATATCTGTTCGATCAGACAATTGCTTTAAATTGGCAGATAAGGTAATCACATCATCACTTTTTGTCTTAAGGTCATTCTCGAGTTTAAAAATTTTAATTTTCTGTTGCTCTAAGGTGTCATTTCTAGAAAATAATTCATCAAACTGCTCTTTTAAATGTATTCCGGCATCTGATGGAGTGATTGCAGAATGATCTGCCAAGTAGTCTAAAAGTGTTATATCAGAATTATGACCCAAGCCTACAATTCGATATCCATTCAAATTAGAAAAGGCTTTTAATACTTTTTCATCATTAAAGATATCAAATGCCTCACTACTCCCCCCGCCTCGGATAACCACAACAACATCGTGATCACTACAGGAGCTTATTACTTGTGATAAGGCATTAACATTGCTCAAGCTGACTGGCTTCTCATCAAAATTGAACTCATCACGATATTCATTAAGATACTTGTAAAAGTCTTTTTGTATATCAACTTTACTTGCTGAGGAATAAATCACAGCGACTGAAAGATCAAAATGATTGGGGAAAGTATGGCTCTTTGGTCTATGCTTTTTTAAAACATCTAATGTTGACAGTTTCGACTGAAATGCTTGTATTGCATTATCTTCTTCAATCGCCCGTATAGTGTACCCCTTTAATCTTTTAGTGCATTGCTCTCTAAAAAAATTAAATGTTGGCACTCCATGTATTTCAACATAACTTCCATTTTTGAAACTGGATAGCAGGTGTTTTTGAATTTCAACTTCAATTGTCCCAGTGGTATCTTGAATGATCAGATCATAAACTGATGTCCATTTTGATTTCTCAACTGCTTGCTCAACATTTTTTAATATGCCACGCACGCAGAACAATTGTTGCTCTTGTTTCCGCTGATCAATATAAGCTTTTAATGCATCATTTAAAAAGTTATGTAAGTCACTGATCATAAAAGTGGGTAAAAAATTCTGGTTCATAACACATCTTAAAATTTATATACAACTAACTACCTAAAGCTCTATCTCGGAATAAAGTCATTTAGGTTATTCACCATCCCAATACCAGTACACTTCACCCCAGTCTTGTTCCTTAATTTCAGGAAGAACTTCACCTTTCTTACAATAATGACGTGTATTTGGTTGTGCTGGCGTTGTCCAATAACCAGTTTTAGGACAAACTTCTCCAGCTTGAACTGACTCTTGATGTTGTGACTCGGCATCTTGTCCAGTTGTTAAATCTTCCACACTATACGATGCACCATAAAGAGCAGCCGTAAGGTCCTCAAAAGTTCTCATTCTTAATGGGGTCACCTGTTTTAGAAGCTTCATGTGAACAGGAAGATTTACTTTTGCCAGATATGTTAAGGACTCTACCCCACCCAATGCCAAAGCAGGTTCAAATGCATACATTTCATCTGCCTTTAACACCCCTAGTTTTTTTACAGCTCGATCAAATAGCTTCTTCCCATTTTTATCAATATGATCTAATGAGTCTTTATCTGAATAGAAAAAAAAGAGGTCTCCATAAAACTCAGCACCTTCTTCTTGTAATCCATTATCATGCAAGATACCTTCCATCGTTTTAATGTAATATCTACCATAGTTACGTTCGCCCCAAATTAACAGCTCACCAAATGCGGAACGCGCCAACACATGGTAGACATCATCATCTGGTAATGGCGTATCTTCCAACCAGTCATAAATCACTTCAGCATAATCATCTGGGTTTGTAATCCAGTACAAACCATTCAAGTAACCTGCAAAACCAATAATTCGCCACTGTTCTAAAATACTTTCAGGCAGTTTACCCCGATATTTTTTTATGAGGTCCTCTGGGACTTCAACTTTATCAATTGGCTCACCAAACAGTTCTTTAAAATCTTTTGCATAATCTGGATGTAACATATTTAGAATCCTCTTATTTACAACGTTTTAATTCAACATCCATCGCATCTTTCCCCATGCCCTTCGCTTTAGCCTGAGCCGCTGCTGTATCCATACCATCTAGACGCTGCTTTGCTGCCATTTGGGAACCAATAGAACGGTTTACGCCACTATGCCCGAAATCATCTAATTTTGGTGGTTTTGTAGGATCATGTTTAACATCAAAGCCACCCAATTGCATATCCGGGTTATGTAAGACATCCAAGCCCTCTAGGGTCTTTTTAGCATTACTATCTGCTAAATTCCTCATTTGAACTGGTGACAGGTTTGGTTGTTCTTTTGCTATTTTACCCATTTCAGATCTTCTTAACTGCCCAAGCATATCCTCTCGAATTTTCTGTTGTTCAGAACCCGTCCCAGCTCGCTTATATTTTTTATAAGTTTCACGATTTTTTTGGTACTCATCTACGGTCAGACGGTTAAGACCTTCCTCTTGTCGCTTAAGCTGACGATCAAACTCGGCATCCAGCTCAGCCTGAGATTTACCAGTCTTTTTCCCCCAACTATTCTTCAACCCTTTTTTCGGTTCCAAACACGGCTCAACCACATGCTTCGGTTTCATTTTCCTTGGCGGTGGAGGCGTTTCTTTCTTTTGACGATGACTGGCTTCTGTTTTTTTACCGGAACTAACATTGGCCTCATAACGCCCTGTAGGGGTGTTCTTACCGCCCCCACCAGCATGTGCCATTGCTAATGGTTGTTGAGGTAATAAACGACCGATTGCCTTATCCACTTCATCACACAACTGATCAATATACTTTTTGATGGTATTTAAAACATGATTTAACGTTGCCTGAAATTTTGCTAAGGCAACTTTCAATGCGCCATTAAACTTTTTCAAACATTGATTAATGACCAAAAGAATTCGATTAATATTATTTTTTAAAGCATTAAAACCTTGTGTCGCTATGCCTTTCCAAGGTCGAGACCTTAACCATGCTTCTGGTGCCTTACCCCACGGACATTTGATTTTGAGCTTCGTTAAAGCCTCCTCAAAATACTCCATGAACTTAAATAATTTGACCTTGCTGATATCTTTCGCACGGCTCATTTTTACAACAGTTTTGATTGCCGAACCAACTTCAGGAATGATCCCTACACTTGTGAGAGCAAGTGCCATATAGTTATCTTTCGTTCGGGCTTTCTCATCAGATAGGGTGATAAGGTTGGCAATGACATCACGAACATCACATACCTGATCTGCAACCGGTATAAGGCTAATCAATCCACCAACAATAATCTGAGACATTGAAGGGTCTTTATTAAAGTCACCTTTGAGCATGCCCCACAACCAGCTCCCTTGATTAGCGATTACTTTACCGGTGTTATAGTGGGTCACGGCCTCATTGTAATGAGCCTGCCCACTGTAAAATAATATCTTTTCCCACCATGACAAATTAGGATCAGGCTTACTCGTATCATAGGTCATATAACCTTTATACATAGCTGGGTTATCATTGAGATACTTTGCTAATTTTTCAGCACCATACCAGAACTCCTGTTGTATTTCCTTAGGTCGTTCTGCGATCTTTGACCAGAATTGTTGATTTTGAGGATTTGGCATAATTCTTTATTCCTCTTTTCCAGTCTTTGCACTGTTTCCAAGTTGAGTAAACCAGTCATCTACTTCTAAAGCCGGAAATTCCTCTTTACTTTGGTCTTCCCCATATTGGATTTTGGCTCGTCCAGCAGGTACACCACTCACGATAGCCTTACCCGAAGCATCTAATTTTCCTTTACGGATGGAACCATCGGATAATAGAACCTCATAATCAGCACCTTTAACTGGTGTGCCATCACTATGTAAATATTCCAGCACCAAGTCATCAGTCTTGATTTCTTGTGTTGGTAAAGAAGGCAAGGCATAGTTCGCCTTTGCCCCTCCCATAAATACATGCTGCCCAGCTTTCACTTCAAACTTACCGCCAGTAACAGGGAAAATACCCGAGCCATTGATCTTGATTTGGGAAGCACCTGAGGTGATCACAATTTCTTTAGATGCACTGATTTCAATGCGGTCTTCTGTAGAAATAATCTGGATGCCTTTACGGGCAATAATATCTGCACCGTCACCTTGGGCTTGTATTTCAACCTTACCTTTACCTGCATAAAACCTTACTCCCTGTTGAGCTGCAAACAAGCTAATCTTGTTTTGAGCTTGGGCAATCAGGTTCTTTTGAGTGCTTAGGCTAATGCTATCTCCAGCATTTTGACTTAACTGAGCATCTGCGCTGAGGTGAATATCTTCATTACTGGCGAGAGCGATACTTTTTGGTGCAGTTAATATCATCAAAGCTTGCTTGAATGCAGCAGCCTTTTCTTGATCTTTTTCTTCAATTTGCTCTATGAAGTTTTTTAAGTTCTCAAGCACTTCCAGTGGATCAGTTTGCTGATTTTTAGCTACTTCACTGAGAGCCTTGGCATTGTTGAGGCCACCTTCTATTTGTTGCTTGGCATCGGCTGCGTCTAAATGTGTTCCTTGAGCTTGGTCTTGTTTATGGGTACTAACGAGTAAACCTTTACCTGCACGTACCGCGCCCCACTGGTCAGTTCTGAGTTCAAAACCTTCCCCACGACCATCGCTTGTCGCGCTGTCTTTTGGATGACTTAAGTTACCCAAGTTTAACTGGCTAGCTGCATGACTGCTTTGTAGCTGGGCACTGATTTGCCCTGTCGTGTCATCAAAACGGAGTTGGTTAAAGCCTTTACCATCGACTTCTTCTGATCGAATGCCACTCAGCTTCTTAGTGTCGGGTAGTTGGCCTTTCTGGTCAAACTGCGTTGGATGCTGTTCAGCTTCGTGAATGCGACCTACGACAAACGGACGATCAATATTACCGTCAAAGAAGTCGATGACCACAATCTCACCCACACGTGGCAAGAAGCGTGCACCATAACCCTTTCCAGCCCATGGGGTTACAACATCAACCCAAGCCGAATCGGTATCATTGTCGTTACTCCCCGCACCACTATCATGACGATGGTCATCAGCTCGGGTAAACAGGAAGCGGACTTTTATACGTCCCCATTGATCAACATGGATACTTTCACCTTCAGGTCCCACTACACGGGCACGTTGTATAGAGGCTTCCGGTCGATCTTGTAATGGCTGGTATTCTGGAACTGTCTTGATAGTACGACGTTGTAAAATCAGTTGATTGCGTTGGCGTTCATCTGTCTGACTAGCTTGCCAATCGCTTTGTTGAACTAATGATTGAATTTGCTGATTTAAGTCTTTTGGTAAGTTATTCTGGTTGTAGTAATGCTTACCGATAATTAAGAACTTTTTATCTGCCCCACTATGCAGATCAATTTCAGGATGTTCATTCAGTTCAAACCAGTAACCGACTTGGGTATCCCGTACAGTGGTTTGAGCAGTAAACTGTTTAGATTGAGTATCATGGTAAGCACTTAGATTCTGGTTAAACTTTTCCAGTTGTTGATTACTTGCAGAGGTTGCTCCATCTTCGCCTTTTAAGTCTTGCATCCATGCCGGACTAAAGTGCCAAGCATCTTCAAGACTTAAACTTTGATTATCATAGTTGGCACTATGTTGATGTGTACTTTGTACACTGCCTGCCCCATCGGTTTGCTGTAACACATCTGACTGCCAACGCTGCACAAAAACAGAAGTCGACTGCAAACGACGTCCAGCAATCAAACTGGTCATACTGTCAAATTGTTCTGCTGCATGACTTCTATGGTAACGAATGATTCGTCTTGCCAATGCCTGATACTGGCTATTGTCATCAATGAGGCGTAATTTTTGGGGCTGAATATCGGCTGTATTGCTCGGTACAGTAAGCTCTGCTTCATCAATCAACCAGTTAATCCCTTCACTACGCCATAAGCGAGTTAAGAAGTCATGATCACTTTCATTTAACTGCATGACAAAAGGACGGATATCGTATGCCTGTTTCAATCCGCTTAAATCTAAAGTCAGACTAGCAGCAAATAGCGGGCTTTTACCTTGCCATTCCTGAAATAGAATCTCAGTAATTTCTTTCACACTCTTGTCCATAAACACGCGGCTATTGCGACGTTTATGCCAGAGATAGGTTGAATCATTTATAGTGAGTTTATATAAGGTTAGAGCGCCATCACTTTGCCCTTGTGATGCACCCGTAATAATACCTGTGGTTCGGAACAGTTGCCCCTGATCTGTCACCTGATCAACCGCAACCTGTACCCCAATAAATTGTTTAAGTGCAATATGGGCATGGGTTGATAAGCAAATTAACTCCGCTGTCATGCCCTGATTAAGATAATGTTGCCCATCTATACGTTGTAAAAAAACCTGACTATTTAAGAATGCATCAGAAAACTGGAGATACACTGAACGATGCTGGGAGAGAAAACCAAAACTCTCTAAAATTTGGGAAATATTATTAAACATCACGTTTTTTATAAGTTTGAGTCATAATGAGCTCTATTTTATAAAATATGTACAGATCTGTCTATTTTTTATATCAATCTCATCCCTGATGACTAGTCTAACAGACTATTTATACACTAAAATAATAAGGATAATTATTCAGCAAATTGCGCTAACCCATTATGAATGCAGAAATAAATTTTAAAAAAAAACAATCAAAGCGAGAAATTATTCTAACTACAGCAACACAACTCTTTATTCAGGAAAGCTATATCGCCGTGGGGATTGACCGTATTATTGCGGAATCCGATATTGCCAAAGCGACCTTTTATAAGAATTTCCCATCTAAAGAAGAACTGGTATTCGCTTGCTTAAAAGAATTAAAACTCGATATTCAAATGGCTGTGGAAGAGCATATCTCAACACGATCAGAGCCTTTAGAAAAATTAGAACAACTTTATATCTGGTACATCGACTGGGTAAATCAAAATGGTGCCAGAGGGTGCCCATTTCATAAAGCACGCATGGATGTTGGAGATTTATATCCCTCAATTCAAGTTGTACTAGATGAGTACCGCAATTGGTTATTCAACACCACCTCTTCGATTTTGAAAGAATTGGAAATAAAGGACCCTATCGCTTTAACGTATCTATTTCTCTCGCTTCTGGATGGCATTATCAACAGTTCTGTTCATGAAAAAGCTCCGATTAAACCGGAGAAAACATGGGACTTTATTCAGACATTGATTGAACTTGAAAAAAATAGGAAATAAGCAACCTTCTTTTTCAGATTAGAAAAAAGGTACGCACCTTAATTTATGAATTTTTATGCTTATCAATAACGATTAAAACGTTTAATTCCTCTCTTTAATTGTAACCTCCATCAAGTCATCAGGACCAAGAATGCACGACCCAGAACACCCATCTAGAAAATTATCAACATACTTACCTAAAGATTTAAGAGACCAAGTCATTGTAGAGCCCAAAAAGACTTATACTGAATTCTTAATGATTGAAGTTTTCACCTTTCTCTCACAAATTTTTATTTTTTTTACATGCGCACTTTATTCAAGTAATTTTTTAAGAAATGAACCTCTTTTATTTAAATATATAGATGTCAAACTTAAAAGTATTGATCCCACTGAAACTGTAGTCATCGTAATGGCATCACTCACGGCTATAGGTTTATTAAAGCTCATTCAAAAAGCTGCCCCCAAGGAATCATTCACTATCAAAATTATCGATAGTGTCATAAATCAGATTCCTAAATTCTTTTACACATTGTCCGCATCCTTTATTGGCGTCTTAATTGCCGTTATTTTCTTCGTTATAAATAATCCCGATACACCAGATAATCTTGGAATCCTTGCATATTCTGGATTTGCGCTTGTCACTTTTATATATGGGATCATGTGTGGAACAGGTTTAGCTTTTCTACTTAACTATAAAAACTTAGTAAAAAAGCATTCAATGAAAGAAAATTCTGAACTTCCCCCTACATCTCATGACAAAAAATAACTTTTCAAAAGATGAGAATCTAAGGGTTCTCTCCTACCGAGCCCTTAACTATTAGATAATTACTGAAAAAAGAGCCATAGTAGAAAATAGCTTTACTGAAAACCATTTCGTTTTACACTTCTTGAATTCTAAAAAAGGACACTAAAGTGTCCTTTTTTAGAATTCAATTTTAAATTAACAGCTCACCAATAAACTTAGCTTGAACTTGAATAATAACCCCTGGAGCTAAATCAGTTTTACCTACTAATTCATAGTCATTTCCAATTGGATTAATATGTAGTGCTATCTCGTAATTAGTAATATTGCCAAAAACTGAAGTAACATTCTTATCATGCTGTTTTGCACTTAACTTCAGGCAGTTATTATCAATTTTGCCTTGGTATGTAAAACCATGATCCCCCCCATTAACCACACCATTTTTAACCACAACGGTGCCGTCACCAGAATCTTGAATATTGCTATTGAACTTTACAAAGTAAATTCCATCTTTCATTTTTACCTCATGCACAAAATAGCTGAAAATTCAGCCATTTGATATTAAGACATGAACATCAAAATGTTAATAGAAATGTTACAAAATCACTTAGTTAGATAGCAATCCTCATTCTTCATTCATACCAAAGAATAATTCTAAATGGATTAATAATCATTTCCTCGGGTTGTTGAGCGTCATTGAGTATAACGGGGAATAAAAACCATAAGGACACTCAGTACTGTAAAAATTGTCATAATGACAATCATGGTCGTAGGTGTGCCCGTAGATAGCCATGCAAGTAATAATGAAGAAATGATTCCACTTCCATATTGCAATGAACCAATCAGTGCCGATGCTGAACCAGCCATTTCAGGTACACCATCTAGTGCTGCTGCGGTTGAGTTGGCTGCAATCATACCATTCATAGAAAAGAAGACAAAAACCATTGCAATAATGCTATAGATTCCCCCTATCTGGGCATAGATCAAAAAGCAAAGAATTAATAATGCCAGCATGGCAATTGCAGTCGTAAATTTGAGTAGTTGATCGAGGGTAAATCGTTTGACCAAGTTCCGATTCACAAAACTTAATCCCATCACGCCAATAATATTCAGGGCGAATAACCAGCCATAATGTTGTGCATCTACGTGATAAAAAGAAATATAAACAAAGGGTGAGCCAACAATAAAAGTAAAAGCAGCAACATAGAAAAATGTCACACACAATGTATAACGCATAAACTGCCTATTACCGAGTAACTGACGGTAATTCTTAAACGTATTCAGCACTGAAGTCGTGGTTCTTTTTTCGGGAGCATGAGTTTCGGGCAAAAAGAATAACGATATAAACATTACTGCACCAATCATTGCTAACAACCAGAAAATGCTATGCCACGTACTAAACTTAATGATTTGCCCACCTAATAGTGGCCCAGCAATCGGAGCGATTGCCATAATAATCATTAGAGTTGAAAGCATTTGAGCAGCTTGGGTCCGAGCATACAAATCTCGAATCATAGCGCGACCAAGCATAGGACCTGTGCATGCCCCAAAAGCCTGAAAAACTCGCCAAAATACGATCTGTTCAATTGATTGTGATAATGCACAACCAATTGAACCAATTACAAAAAGAATCATGCCAATGAATAAAGGAATTTTCCGTCCGATACGGTCACTCATTGGGCCCCATATTAACTGCGCCAATGCGAAGCCACCCAGAAACCCTGTAACTGTCAGCTCAACATTCCCATTTAATTCATGTGCCATTTGTGGCATGGCTGGTAAGTAAATATCTGTAGAAA
>Ga0268255_10000424_pt1 | contig 29955 bp, 29 predicted proteins | sample AgamicOrMarz_FD_200256 | JGI IMG/M metagenome (GOLD analysis project Ga0268255, IMG submission 200256) | Agave microbial communities from Guanajuato, Mexico - Or.Ma.rz (v2) (version 3) | ecosystem: Host-associated > Plants > Phyllosphere > Phylloplane/Leaf | place: Guanajuato, Mexico...
TCAATTACTGACTTAAATTTCGCTCAAATAAACTTCGAGTAATTTAAACCAATCAATCAATGAAAATTATTTCGATTAATCAATCAGTAAAAATCCACACAAGTTGTTCTTCAATTCTCTTAATGATTTTTCTGCTCTTCGTCAGAGACAGAATTCAACGCAATACTAAGCTTTCACCTTAACCCTGTAAGCTAAGATATTCTCGTGTATCGCGTCGGGATGAGTGCATTATAGGGGAAAAAAACTGGTACGCAAGCACTTTTATAAATATGCTCGTTCGACCGGTTCTTTTTCAGCCAAATAAAATCTCAAAAATACACAACCTGCTGATTTATATAGTTAATTTATTTTTAAAGAGTTTTGATCTTTATATCTACTATCTTTATAGGCTGTTTTGGTACATTTTGATGCATACCATAGTTTGATGTAGGGACCTGAACAATACGGTCAACCACATCCATTCCTTTTATTACTTTTCCAAAAACTGCATAACCAGGATTACCCGCAGAACGATTTAAAAAATTATTATCTGCAACGTTTATGAAAAACTGACTAGTAGCTGAGTCAGGGTTTGCTGTACGGGCCATTGCCAAAGTTCCTCGTGTGTTAGCAATTCCATTTCCAGCTTCATTTTTGATAGGTGCTCGCGTAGTCTTTTCCTGCATATTTGCAGTAAGCCCACCGCCTTGCACCATGAAACCAGGAATTACACGATGAAATATCGTATCTTTATAAAAGCCCGACTTTATATAGTCTTTAAAATTCTTCACACTGTTTGGTGCTTTATCATCATAAAGTTGTATTTCAACGTTGCCTAAGTTCGTTTGCATTTCAACTAAAGTGTCAGCCCATACTGAATGACTGCTTATACCCAAACAACATAACATTAATAATTTTTTCATATCTTCCCTACAACAAAATGCCAAATTTAATGAAGGGTAAATTTAATCATCTATATAAAAGAATTCTAGTGAGTATTTATTATCTTTTATTTAGTGCTTTTATATTTTGGATTAAAGTATTAGTCCACGTTCCACGTGAAACATGGACTAAGCTTTTATTTAACTATTTTTATCCCAGAACTTTCTGAAGTTTTTACTGATCTCGATGGTATAGCGTTTTGCCTTTTTCGAAATAGGTGTCAAATTTATAAAACCATGGGTTTGATCCGGATATTCTTCATAATGCATTTTGACGCCATTTTGTCTTAGCTTATAGCTATAAATTTTTGCTTCGTCATGCAGTACGTCATGACCAGCCGTAATCACAAAAGCTGGTGGATTCTTTTTCAAATTACCATAGGTTGGAGAAATAATTGGATCATCTAATTCTACATTATGCTGAGTTGCATAATATTGAGTGACATAATTAATATCGCTATCCGTCAAAACTAATCCTTCGTTATAAGCATAAAAAGAAGGATGTCGGCTTTTAAAATCAACTGTAGGATAAATGAGAAGCTGTGCTTGTGGAGCATAAGGTTTGTTTACTGATCGTTGAGCTACAACCGTACTGATATTTCCGCCTGCACTATCCCCTGCTACAGCAATACGATTTTTTAATATTTTTAGCTGTCTACGATTTTGATAGACCCAAGCCAATGCATCTTCGCATGATTGAATTAAATGTTGAGGTGAGACTTCTGGGGCAAGAGGATAATCAATGCTGAGTACTTGTACTTTTGCGTATTTCGCCAATATGCGGCACACCTCATCATGAGTATCTAATCCACCCACGACAAAACCTCCTCCGTGATAGAAAACCAGTAGAGGTAATTTTTTATTAGGTGCCGGGTGATAGTGTCTTGCGAAGATAGTTCCGCTTTGAAGAGGTAAGCGAATATCTTCTACAGAATCAACTTCTGTTGATTTCTGACGGATAGCCAACATTTGTGTATCGAATTGGCGTCTAGAATTAATAGGATCTGAACCAATAAAACCGATACGTCCCTGTTTAATTTGTACGGCCATCATACATTTAGTGAATGAGTCGAGATCTGGGTATTGGTAGGAATATCCAAGAATTTTGGCAAGTGATTCTTGAGCCAATCGAGGTAACTTATCAAGAGCTCGAGCAGCAGGCCCTTGGCCCTTATCTAGCAATGTTTGAATTTTTTGATTAAATGCTGTCATGCCTATCTCCATGAATTCCTTTTATCCTTCATATTTTCTACAGAATTCTTTGTTGTTTGACTATATTCGCATACAACTCATGTAATCAAGATACAAAGGTAAAAACCAATCTACGCTAATCTGATTTATAGCAAATGTCATTAACAAATCTGTCGTTTAAAACAGGACTTTTTTGCCAATTATTGTTAACAGACAAAGGAGATTGTGCTATGTCAGCAAAACTAGTTGTTACTTTGTTAGCAACCAGTCTTTTAACTGTAGGCTGTGTTGCTTATACAGATGATCCTTATTATCGCGGTGGTTATGATTACCATGATCATGATGATGATCGTTATGACCGTAACGATGGGCGTCGATATAATGATTGGGAGCGAAAACGCTGGGAAGAGCGTAAAAGAATATACGAACAACAACGTAAAGATGCTCGCGAACAGGACAAGAATCGTCGGGATTGGGAAAAAAGACATCGTGAATGGGAAAAAAAACGCTTAGAAGATCGTGATCATGACCATCGAGATTATCGTCATGATGACTAATCTCATTACTATATAAAAAGCCCCAAAGAGATAAGTCTTCTGGGGCTTTTTTGAGAATTCTAAATTCTCTTAATTATAGAGTAATGAGTAGCAGCTCACTTCATACATAAATCGGCATCTTAAATATATGACTCTATAATTTTTTAACTGTTCTTATCGCTAAGAATTACTGAGCTGTCGCAGAACCTGAAACAGAACCAGAAGCACCAGCATCAACTTGACCTGGTTGTGCTTGACCAGAAACACCAGCATCTACACCTACACCAGCTTGTACGCCAGATGGGCTAGCGCTAGTTTGAGCAGAACCTGACGCGTTTAAACCAGCTTCAGATGCACAACCAACAGCTGTAAAAGCAACACCAGCAAGTACTACAGAGATAAGACCTAATTTTTTCATAATCGCTTTCCTTTCATTACGACAAACATTTAAATGCAAAGTTCATCTTCGCGCTGCCTATAATTCACAATTTTTTTTTCTGGCGTGCGTATCATTGGTTGTCTTTTGTAGTAATAGAAGTACAAATTGTGCAATTTTTTATTAAAATCTCTTCCTTAGCCTCACCTCTACCTTTTATATAGAAGCCACAACTTAAGCTTTTGTTTAATTTTATCAATTTCTAATTTTTATCTTAGCCTTTTACTCTAGTCAAAAATTTTCTCTTTATAGAAATGCTATATAAGGTGCGTAGAATGTTACAGAGACTTTTTACTGAAAAATGCCTTATCCCATCGAAAAAAGCCGGGTATAGACCACGGCTTTTTTGAAATTTTTTAGCGCTTCACCTTAAATTATGGCCATTGCATCTCGCCTTTTACAACTTTTGCGCCTAGCTCAAGACTATCCACACTCTTTAATGTTGGATATTGTTTCTGCATGAGCTGACTTAGCTCACCCGCATTTTTACTTACTTTAACCGCTTTCTCATAGCTCTTGAGATAATCGATAGAAAAGTTAATTGCATCTAAACCTTGTGGAGCTCCCTCAACCATATGAGCTGGAACAACTGTTTGAGGCTGCAGTGCTTTAATATTTTCTAAAGTTTGAATCACTTCATTGCGGTCTTTAACTTTTGGTGTATCCGCCATCCATAAATGAATGCCTGAAGAGACAGGAATACCCCCTACTACTGCTTTAGAAGAAGGAATCCATAAATAAGTGAGTTCTTTCTTACCTTTAATTTCGATTGACTCATTTTCTAACTTTAAAGTTTTAGCAGTATAAACTTGAGGCACAATAATTTGGCTAGGCGCATTTGCACCCATTTGTGGACCCCAATATTTCACTTTAAGCGCTTGAGTATCTTGGATATGTTTAACAGTTTCCGGCGTTGCGACAATTTGTACATTTGGGAAGTATTGTTTAAATACATCTAAACCAAAGTAATAGTCCGGATCGCCATAACTTACGAAAATTGTCTTTAGTGTTTTACCACTATCCAAAATATCCGCAGCAATACGTAATGCTTCAGATTTTGAGAATTGCGCATTCACCAACAGAACTTCTTTATCGCCTTCAATTAAAGTAGAAGTCACACCGAAATGTTCGGGTTTAGCCAAGAAACTTTGGATTTTCAAATCTTGCGCAAAAGCTGAGGAAGTTACTGTTAAAGCAGTAGCAGTTGCTAGGGCTGAAGCAGTTAATTTAAAAAATTTCATTATGTATTCTCCAATTTCATGAGAAACACTTTAAATTGCAATTCCTGTAAGGTAAATGCACTAAATTAAGATAAACTGTTGCATACATTGTAATAATGATAAAGCATATGGACACATTAAAAGCCATACAAGTCTTTGTTTCTATTGCTCAGCATGGCAATTTAACCAAAGCAGCAGAACACCTAAATTATTCACGTGCGATGGTTTCTCGTTATCTTGAGCACCTAGAACACACATTCTCAACTCGACTATTTCAAAGAAATACCCGAAAAATATCTCTCACCCCAGCAGGTGAAAAAGCCCTGCTCTACTGCGAGAATATTTTACAACAACAACAACTTTTACAAGAGCTAGCCGCACCTGAACAACATAATGGTACGATTCGTTTTACCTGTGGTTTATTTTTATTTCAATTAGGGGTTGGAGAATGTATTCGCCAATTTAAACAGCAACATCCGCATATTCAATTTGATGTATATCTGACTGAAAATACGATGGACTTAATTGATGCACAGGTCGATTTAGCCTTACGTATAACACAAAAAGTTGCAGACGGATTAATTGCGAGACCAGTCTGTCAAATCGAGTCCGTTTTCTGTGCTCATCCTGATTATTTAAAACAGCACAGTCCCCTCTCCCATCCAAGACAACTGATTCAACATGACTGTTTAGCTCACCATAGCCAACATCAATTTTGGACTCTTTTTGATAATGAACAGCAGCCTCAAAACTATCCTTTGAACGTTACCTTTAAAAGTAATGATGTAAATGCTGTTTATGACATGTGTGTACATGCTCAAGGGGTGGCGATGCTACCTACTTTATTAGTTAAAAAAGATTTAAAAGAAAAACGATTAGTTCCTTTATTTAAAAACTTTTCAGCTCCTGAGTTAAGCTTATCGGTGGTATATGCTTCAAGACAACATTTACCCAAAATAACGCAAGAATTTATTGCTTTTATGATCGAAAATTTAAATTTTTACTTAAAACCCCAAAATTAAAAGTTTTAAATTGCCGTGTACGCTTGAATTTTTAGGCAATGCCCATACTTCATTCCTATTAATGAATTACAGCATATGCATGGCAGTTCAGGTTTTACCCAGTAAATGCTGATGCCAAAAGGACTGTACATGTTTAAAAACCCATTTAAACGGAGATCATCAATGGCTAATGAGCAAAATGAGCAAGCTCAAGACATTCAACACGAGCAAGCAGAGCAAACTCAGGCTGAAGGTGTAGAGCAAGCAAACGACGTTACCGTTGAATCTTTACAAGCGCAAATCACCAAATTAGAAGAAAGCCTAAAACTTGAAAAAGCACGTACTGCGAATGCAGTTTACGAAGCACAAAAAAGTGTAGAGCGTATTCAACGTGAGTCTGACAAGCATAAAGAGACTGTGCTTGAAAAATTTGCAAAAGAATTACTAGATTCTGTTGATAATTTAGAGCGTGCAATTCAAGCAGCTGGCGATGAAGAAACACCAGTACTTGAAGGTATTAAGCTAACCTTGAAGTCGCTGTTAACCACACTTGAAAAATTTGGTGTTGTAGAAGCTGATACAAAAAATGGCTTCAATGCGGATTTACATCAAGCTGTAGGTATTGACCCAAATGCTAAAGCGAATGAAATCGGTAGCGTTTTACAAAAGGGCTATACATTAAACGGTCGCTTATTGCGCCCTGCTATGGTTATGGTTGGTCAATAAATAATTTTTTGAGAGTTTTTAGATTTTTTTTCGCTAAAACGCTTGAAAAAAATAGATTCACTCTCATATCGGATAACAAGCAAAAACATTGCAAAAGAATTTTTGAGGAAAACGTCACATGGCAAAAATTATTGGTATTGACTTAGGTACTACCAACTCATGCGTTGCTGTACTTGAAGGCGATAAAGTAAAAGTAATCGAAAACGCTGAAGGCGCACGTACAACTCCATCGATCATCGCTTATAAAGATGGCGAGATCTTAGTAGGTCAAAGTGCTAAGCGTCAGGCAGTAACTAACCCGAAAAATACATTATTCGCTATTAAGCGTTTAATTGGTCGTCGTTATGAAGACCAAGCGGTACAAAAAGATATCGGTCTTGTACCTTACAAAATCATCAAAGCTGACAATGGTGATGCTTGGGTTGAAGTAAACGACAAAAAATTAGCACCTCAACAGATCTCTGCTGAAATCTTGAAAAAGATGAAAAAAACTGCAGAAGACTATTTAGGTGAAACAGTTACAGAAGCGGTTATTACTGTTCCTGCTTACTTTAACGATGCTCAACGTCAAGCAACTAAAGATGCGGGTAAAATCGCTGGCTTAGACGTTAAACGTATCATTAACGAACCAACTGCTGCTGCACTTGCGTTCGGTATGGACAAAAAAGAAGGCGACCGTAAAGTTGCAGTTTACGACTTAGGTGGTGGTACTTTTGACGTATCAATCATTGAAATCGCAGACCTTGATGGCGACCAACAAATCGAAGTGTTATCAACAAACGGTGATACTTTCCTTGGTGGTGAAGACTTTGATAACGCGTTAATTGAATTCTTGGTTGAAGAATTTAAGAAAGAACAAAGTGTGAACTTGAAAAATGATCCACTTGCGTTACAACGTTTGAAAGAAGCTGCTGAAAAAGCAAAAATTGAGCTTTCTTCATCAAATGCAACTGAAATTAACCTTCCATACATCACTGCTGATGCGACTGGTCCTAAACACTTAGTGATCAACGTAACTCGTGCAAAACTTGAAGGTTTAGTTGCTGATTTAGTTGCTCGTACAATTGAGCCTTGCCGTATCGCGCTTAAAGATGCTGGTCTTTCGACTTCTGACATCTCTGACGTGATTTTGGTTGGTGGTCAGTCTCGTATGCCACTTGTACAACAAAAAGTACAAGAATTCTTTGGTAAAGAGCCACGTAAAGACGTGAACCCTGACGAAGCAGTAGCAATCGGTGCTGCGATTCAAGGTGCGGTATTGTCTGGTGACAAAACTGACGTTCTTTTATTAGACGTAACACCATTAACTTTAGGTATTGAAACAATGGGTGGTGTATTAACACCAATCATTGAGAAAAACACGACGATTCCTGCGAAGAAATCACAAGTGTTCTCTACTGCTGCTGACAACCAGCCTGCTGTAGACATTTCTGTTTACCAAGGTGAACGTAAGATGGCTCAACAAAACAAATTGTTGGGTAACTTCCAATTAGGCGACATCCCACCTGCTCCACGTGGTGTGCCACAAATTGAAGTATCTTTCGACATCAATGCTGATGGTATCTTGAAAGTATCTGCTAAAGATAAGAGCACTGGTAAAGAGCAATCGATCCAGATTAAAGCGAACTCAGGTTTGTCTGATGCTGAAATCGAAGCAATGATTAAAGATGCTGAAGCGAATGCTGAAGAAGATCGTAAGTTTGAAGAACTTGCAAAAGCTCGTAACGAAGCTGATGCATTGATTTCAAGCTCGAACAAAGCTGTAAAAGATCTTGGTGATAAAGTTACTGAAGATGAAAAAACAGCTGTAAGTACTGCGGTTTCTGAACTTGAAACAGCAACTAAAGAAAATGATGTTGAAGATATCAAAGCTAAAACTGAAGCTTTACAAAACATCTTGATGCCTATCACTCAACGTGCTTATGAACAAGCACAACAAGCTGGTGGTGCAGAAGGCTTTGATCCAAATGCATTCCAAGGTGGCGATGCTGGTCAACAAAAAGCTGATGATGGCGTTGTAGATGCAGAGTTCACTGAAGTTAAAGATGACAAAAAATAATTTGTTTCTTTAATAAAAAACCGCGCTTAGGCGCGGTTTTTTATTGGTTACAAAAAATAACAATAGTTTTATAAGGATATTTTTTAAATATTGAATGTCAAAAAGGTCACTTATAAAAACTAATCTATTAATTATAAAAAAGATTTTCTAAACAAAAATACATTGTTACTTATTACATTAATTATTCCATTATTGCCAAATCTAAAGACATCTTTTTAAATTTTTTTAGCAAGATCACAAAGCCCACCCACTCTCCTGTATTTTTTATCATTTTGACGAAGTTGATTAATTAGCTAACAATAAGATTTATTTATATTTTTTATTTTGCCATGAAAAAATTTCTATGGTGGGGATTGAGCTTGTGTTTATACATGGGCTTACAAACAATGCTGTTTGCTCAAAGCAACTTACCAATCAGTTCATCTCAACAACCTTTAAAATATCGAATCGCCTTTATTGACCCTCGGTTTCAACTCACTAAAGAACAATTTATGGAGGTTAGCCAGCAAGCTGCTGAAATCTGGCAGACAGAGACGGGAAAAACCTATTTTACTTATGATTCAGAAGCACAGTTATCAATTAATCTAATTTATGATGATCATCAAATAATTAAAAATGAGCAGCAAAACAGTTTGAATACTCTTTTGCAAAAGCAGGAACAATGGAGTCTTAAAAATGAGGAAATTGTTCTAAACAAACAAGAAATTAGTCAGCTGTCAACTGATTTGAATAAGAAAAAGATAAGTCTAAAAACTGAATTTGAACAATATCAACGAGACGTAACACGCTTTAATCAAGGAGAACATCAATACTATCATGCCGATGAGTTAAAAGAACGGCAAAAACAACTGGAGCAAAAATCGGAAAATATAAAAAATGAATCAAATGATTTAAATTTTAAAATTCAATTGCTTAACTTAAAAATTAAAGAACTAAATCAAGAGCAAAGTGATTTAGCCGCTTTAAAAACACAATTTAAACTAGAGCAAAAAATTAGTATAGAACCTTTTCATAAAGGCTTATTTAGTCAAAACCAAATTCAAATTTATGGTTATACCTCTTTAAACGATTTACGTTTGACCCTTGCGCATGAGTTTGGCCATGCTTTAGGGCTAAAACATACTACTGATCCTAAATCTCTTATGTACCCTCTTTTAAAAGAGCAAGACATTCATAATTTCAAATTAACAAATTCAGATTTAGAGTTATTAGGTTCAATTTATAGTTCAATTAAGGAAAATCATTAAAGTTAAATGATTAAAAAAACTAAACAAAACCAAATATATTGAATTTTTACTAAAAAACAATTTGGCATTTGGTAAAAAATAATGAGACAAAAGTCTCATTTATTTATCGAAATTGTACGTTTTTTGATTGATTTTTCATTTTATATTCTTATAATACGTTTTTTTTCAAATCTCCCCCTTCGATTATGCGTTTAACATCTTTGTTATTAGGCGTAGCCTTCGCTTTTTCTAATTTTCAGGCTAATGCTAATCTTGCTACCCCAGCTCATACTCAAATCCAGCAACAAAAAGGTCAACATTTGACTTATAAAATTGCTGAAGTTGATCCACGTTTTGGTTTAAGCCAAGATCAATTAATTCAGATTAGTCAACAAGCTGCGGACATTTGGAAGCAAGGTACTGGTCAGGATTATTTTTCTTATGATCCAAATGCAAAATTAGAGATCCGTCTAGTTTACGATAATAGCCAAAGTCGTTCTGAACAGCGTCAAAAAATCGCAGCACAGTTCCAACAAGAACAACAACGTGTAATTGATGAACAGCAACAAATTAAGCAATTGAAGCAATCTTTAAGTCAAACCCAGTCTGACCTTGAAAATAAAAAGCAGATTTTGAATGGCAAATTGAAAAATCTTGATCAGCAAATGATGCAACTTAATCAAGGTAAATTAGCACCTGAATATAGTGCTAAATCTCTGGCTAAAACCCAAAAAGATTTGCAAAAACAAACTGTAGCTTTAAAAAAAGAAATTGCTGCATATAACCAGCAAGCTAAAGATTTAAATGTCAAAGTGACTCATTTTAATCAGATTAATAATGATTTTAATAATTCCTTGAGTCAATTTAAGCAAAATGCTCAAGCTGATGTCTTTAAAAAAGGTATCTATAACGGCAAACAAATTGTGATTTATGAGTTTAAATCTATTGATGATTTACGTTTAACGATTGCTCATGAGTTAGGTCATGCGCTTGGCTTAAAACATAGTGATCAACCAAATGCATTGATGTACTCAGTACGTAAAGATGGTGAAAAAAAAATCACTGGACTTACGGATGCTGACCGTGATCTATTAAGTGCTTTACCTCAATAATTAAAAGCTTGATATAAAATGATGTATCTATTTCTGGATAGATACATCGAAATTGGTATCAAAGTCATGTTATTGTGGTCATAAGAGCTAACGAAAATAGAATGGAGATCAAGATGAGTTATTATCATATCCTGATTGAAGTAAATGATCATATCAGCACAATTGAACAGACAAGAGATATTGAACTGTTTGATATTATTGAAATTAAACCATACCTCCATTCTATTCTAATTCCTTTTTTCAATGAGCATGAAATCGAGCTTGAAGATGAAAATATCGAATATAAAGATATTCTGCATCTTGAAGTAAAACAAACTCTGTTACCGATCGAACATTTAATTGAAGAAGAACAAAAGCAGTTACCAAGTGATACTGATGTCACCATTACTGCCTATGAAATCTTTAATGACCGTGACTTAAGCCAAGATGTTACTTCGGTTATTTTTGATATTTTGGAAGCGGTTAAATTAGAGTAGTAAGCTTACATAATTGCCTATAAAAAAGGTCTGCATAAGCAGACCTTTTTTATTATTTTCAATTTATTGCATCATTTTTTGCGCTTGTTCTTGACGGAATGCGCGTAAAATTTGTTGCCCTGCCCGTCCGGTTGGATTTAAACCTAAACGAGTTTGCTCCTGACGAATAGCCACACGGGTTTTATCACCAATAAGGCCATCAACTGCACCAATATCATAGCCACGATTAATCAAAAACTGTTGGATTTCACGACGCTCGGCACGTGAAGTTCCTGGATCATCAGTTGGCCAAGATGAAACAAATGGACCAGCACCTCTCAAACGATCAGATAAATGGGCAATCGCAAGTCCATAACTTTCCGCAGCGTTATAGCTGTAAATAGCATCAAAATTCTTAAATACTAAAAATACTGGACCATTTACTCCTGCAGGTGCCATTAAACCCGCTGAAGTACTGCTAGATAAAGCCCCTTGAACAAGTGGAGAACCATCAATTCGAGTAACGCCTCGCGCACTCCAGCTACTTAAAGATTTCTTTGAACGTCGCCCTTCTCCATCAATTGACATACCTTGAGGCACTTTTACTTCGAAACCCCATGGCATTCCGGTTTGCCAACCTGCTTTATTTAAGAAATTAGCCGTTGAAGCCAGCGCATCAGCTGTACTAGAAACTAAATCTCGACGACCATCTCCATCAAAATCAACCGCTAAACGTTCATAAGTAGACGGCATAAATTGGGTATGACCAAATGCCCCAGCCCATGAACCCTTTAATTGATCTTCGGTTAAGTCGCCACGTTGTAAAATACGCATAGTGGCAAAGAATTCAGTACGGAAATAACTTTGTCGACGACCTTCGCAACTTAAAGTTCCGAGTGCTTGTAATAAAGGATATTTTCCAGAAATATCACCAAAATTACTTTCCACGCCCCATACTGCTACAATTGTTTCCGGTGGCACACCGTAGACTTGAGAAGCGCGGTTTAAAACATCTCGATGTTGTGCCAGTTTTTGTTTTCCAAGCTCAACACGCTCTTCATCAACTAGACCAGAAAGATAATCCCAAATAGGCGTCGAAAATTCTGGTTGATAATTTAATTTATCAATAACGGAATAATCTGGAGTTAAATTTTGGGTATAACGATCATAAGTCGTACCAGACACACCAGCAGCAATGGCTTGAGAACGTAAATTTGCCAAACAGCTTTGGAAATTATTATTAGGCGTATAATCTTCGCTCGTCACTACAGGAACAGTAGCACTACTAGATATTGTAGAACCATTAATTACGAGCTCTGCTTGAGCCTGAGTCATCGCCAAAAATACAGAGCCAACAATACAAGAAAAACGTCGCATATTATCCTAGTGCAATTTTTAAATTTAAATTTGTAAGTACCATACCATTATGAGTCCAAAATTTCAGAGAGAAAACGTAAATTTGAATTCATAATCTCTACTTTAAATTCATTCCCCATGTTTTAAATTCAAATTTTCTACTTTATTTTTAAATTTAAAAATTTCTTAATCCAAATTATAAGTTTTGAATTCAAAAAATAGCCTCAAGTTTAAATTCAAAATCACTTCTTTAAATTTAAACCATAAACAATTCTTTTTTGTGGATAACTTTATCCACAATACAGCAAAAAACCTCTATTTCTTAATGCTATTCCATATTCTCTTATTATTTATTAAATATTAAGGCTCAACCCCATCACCGCAATCCACACTTTTAAATTTAAAATCGGCCCAAAATTTTAAATTTAAAATACCATATCAATAGACAACTAATTTTTGAATTTAAAACCCACCCAACCTTCTCATTTAAATTTAAAAAACACTTTTGTGGATAACTATTTTTAAATTCAAAAACACCATGGCAGCTATTTTAGGTTTTAAATTCAAATTATAGTAGTTTTTTAAATTCAAAAGTTCCAATTAAAGTTATCCACAGCACAAAAATATGTGATCTCTCTTATTTTTTAAATTTAAAAGACAAAAAAAGCGATCCGAAGATCGCTTTTTTTGAATTAAAAATATTTTAGAGGTTCATATCTGCTGTTAAAGCGAGTGGTTCTGGCAAAATTTTTGCCAATTGACGGCATAAAGTCGTCAATTCATTACTATCCACAGGCATTAAAGTGATATGACCTAATTTTCGGCCAGCACGTTCTGACTTATTATAAAGATGGAGATGAGCACCATTTAAGGCAAGCACATCTTCAGTTTTAGGATGTTGACCAATAATATTGATCATAACCGTTGGTCGAATAACTTCTGTTGAGCCTAATGGTAAACCTGCAACAGCTCGAATATGGTTTTCAAACTGTGAACAAACAGCGCCTTCAATTGACCAGTGGCCTGAGTTATGCACACGCGGTGCCATCTCATTTGCACATAAACCTTGTTCAGTCACAAACAATTCTAGAGTTAGCACGCCTACATAGTTGAGATGATTCAACAAACGAGTAATGTAGTCTTGAGCTACAGGCTGTAAAGCTTCACTGTTCGGCGCAGGTACAATTGAGTGCGATAAAATACCATTATGATGATGGTTTTCAGCCAATGGCCAAGTTTTTACTTCACCATTTTGTCCGCGCACTGCAATAATTGAAACTTCGCGAGAGAATTTAACAAAGCTTTCAGCAACCAGACTTTTTGCAGGACCAAGTTCAGCCCAAGCAGTATCAATCTGGTCTTCTGAACGAAGTACAAACTGGCCTTTGCCATCATATCCGCCAGTTGCAGTCTTAAGTACAATCGGCAAACCAAGCTCAGCAACAGCCTTTTTCAAGCTTTCTAGACTATCTACTGCACGATACGGCGCAACAGGAATCGCAAGCTCATCAAATAATGCTTTTTCTGACAAACGATTTTGCGCAGTTGCTAAAGCAATACGGGGAGGGTGCAATACTTTAGTTTGTGTCAAAACATCAACGTCTTCAACTGGTGTATTTTCAAATTCAAGACTGAAAACATCAGCACTTTCAATAAACTGCTTTAAGCCTTGCTCATCTTGGCTAGAAAAAACTTGGCCTAAAACACCTGCTGGACAATCTGTATTTGCTTCAAAAAAAGTACATTGAATATTTAATGGTAACGCTGCTTGAGCCATCATCCGGCCCAGTTGCCCACCACCAAAAATACCGATAGTTTTATCCATCTCAGCCTCTTACACCTGACCCGGAATATTTTTGCTTGCAACTTTATCAGTTTGCGCAGCACGGAAATCAGCAACATTTTTTGCGATTTCAGGACGAGTTAAACCTAAGATTTGTGCAGCCATAATTGCTGCATTCGTCGCACCAGCCGGACCAATCGCCAAAGTACCAACTGCAATACCTGCTGGCATTTGTACGATTGAAAGTAAAGAATCTACGCCATTTAAAATCGATGATTTAACTGGTACACCTAAAACAGGTAAATCAGTTTTTGCGGCACACATTCCAGGTAAATGCGCTGCACCACCTGCACCAGCAATAATCACTTGAATACCGCGATCACGCGCAGTTTCTGCATATTCAAATAAACGATCTGGAGTACGATGAGCAGATACCACTTCCGCTTCAAATGGGACACCAAGCTGTTTAAGCATATTGGCTGTGTTTTCGAGAGTTGCCCAATCAGATTGAGAACCCATAATAATTCCAACGAGAGGTTGAGCGTCTTGTGCTGCGGCCGCATTCATTGCTAATGTTCCAGAGACAAAAGTAAAAGAAGATAAATCTCGACGAGAGCCAAGTTTTAAATGGTTCGGAAGCCCGTTATTATAGACTGATTTTTCATCTCACGAAAATTTAACTGACCAGCTCTGCGAATATTTTTATTCTCATAAAAAATTATCATGCTTTAACAGCGGCACATTCTCAAATTTTATTACTATTATTTAAACATCCTGCAAGATCATCAAAGATTTGGAAGAGTAAAAGCTTGTATTAAATAATTGATTCTCTACAAACTCTTACAGATTATTGGCTTCTAAATACAAAATAAACACAACCAAATAGACATAACATCGCCCATAAATAATCGAGTTTAAATGGCTGTTTAAATAAGAAAATCATAAATGGTACAAACACAACCAGCGTGACCACTTCCTGAGTGATCTTCATTTCACCGAGTAACCAACCTTGCGCACTCAATATACGAGTAGCGGGAATCATAAAACTGTATTCAAGTAAGGCAATAATCCAACCGAATAGGATTGCTTGCCAAATGGGAGCATGGTGTAAAAATTTGAGATGCCCGTACCATGCGAGCGTCATAAAGCAATTAGAGATAATTAAGAAAGCAAAAGCTAAAACCGTTGGGCTCAAAGGCACATCCTTCATCATCACGATGATTTAAGAATTAATATGGATCAAAAATATTATAAAAGATAAAACTGTAATTCAGCTTAAATCCAAAAAATAAAGCTGTAGTTTTATTAGGGCCTCAAACACATAGAACAACAACGATTTTTGACTATCTTTTCGAGTTTAGCCTTGCTATCGTTGCTGGCAAATTTATCAATAATGCACACACAGCAATTCATATTAATGGTGTGTACAAAAGCAGTGGAGAAGGCGAGCAATGCATCTGCATATCTTGGGTATTTGTGGCACTTTTATGGGCTCTTTAGCACTTTTAGCTCGTGATTTAGGACATAAGGTAACTGGTTCCGATTTAAATGTTTACCCACCAATGTCTACCCAGTTAGAAAACGCAGGCATTACACTCATGCAAGGCTACGACCGTAGTCATTTACAGCCTCATCCAGACTTGGTTATTGTTGGAAATGCCATGAAACGTGGTATTGATGCCGTCGAATATATGCTGAACGAGGGCTTGCCTTATATTTCCGGTCCACAATTCCTTGCCGATCATGTTTTACAAGGTAAACACGTGCTTGGTGTAGCGGGTACTCACGGAAAAACAACCACAACGACTATGTTGGCTTGGGTACTTGATCAGGCGGGATTAAATCCAGGATTTTTAATTGGTGGTGTTCCACTTGGTTTTAGTGAAAGTGCTCGTTTAGGTGGTGGCAAATATTTCTGTGTTGAAGCCGATGAATATGACTCTGCGTTCTTTGATAAACGTTCTAAGTTTGTTCATTATCATCCGAAAACGGCGATTTTAAACAATCTTGAATTCGACCATGCTGATATTTTTGATGATTTAGCAGCAATTCAAAAGCAGTTCCATCATCTTGTTCGTACCATTCCAAGTGAAGGTCGTATTATTGCGCCAATTACTGAAACTCATATTGATGAAGTACTTGAAATGGGCTGCTGGACACCCGTAATTCGTACCAGTCTAGAAGCAAATGAAAAAGCTGCTTTATCGGCTGAATTAATCTCAATTGATGGTAGCCATTTTAAAGTACTTGAAAATGGCAATGTGGTTGGCGAAGTAAAGTGGAGCATGACAGGGCAACATAGCGTAGCGAATGCTTTGGCAACTATTGCAGCTGCTCAGCATGTAGGTGTTGCGCTTGAACAAGCTTGTGAAGCTTTATCTAACTTTGGTGGTGTAAAACGTCGTATGGAGTTACTCGGCACAGTCAACGGCATTGAGGTTTATGATGACTTTGCTCACCACCCAACAGCAATTGACACCACTTTAGATGGGGCGCGTAAGCGCTTAGGTGAACGCCGTTTATGGGCTATTATTGAACCACGTTCAAATACTATGCGTATGGGCAGTCATAAAGATGGCTTAGCACATTCAGCGCGTTTAGCAGATGACGTTATCTGGTATCAGCCAGAAGGTTTAGATTGGGATTTACAGCCTGTGATTGAAGCTGCTTCTAACCGTGCTCAAGTCAGTCGTTCACTTGACGAAATTATTGAACGTATTGTCAATGAAGCAGGTGAGGGCGATGCTGTTGTGATTATGTCTAACGGTGGCTTTGGTGGTTTACATCAAAAATTAATGAGCGCATTAAAAGCGAAAGCTGCTTAACTTCCGCTTTAGATGATTCAATAAAAAACGGGTTTCAAATTGAAACCCGTTTTTTATTTTTCTGTTTTTAAACCTTTTCTGGTTCTATATTATCCAAAAATTTATTAGAAACGATTAAACGTAAACTATAGACAATGCCCATCGCAAAAACGCTATATCCCACGTTGTTACAAATAAACGGAATACATAAAATAATGAGCGCGGTAATCGGGTAAAACCATTTCGTGATTCCAGATAAGCATTGGAACTCGTAAAGTATCCAAATACAGGTGGTATAGAGCACCACACTAAACGCAACGACTATTCCCATATATAAATCAGAAATATGCGCATGATGGGTTGTGACATCCACAGCAGCAGCAAGCGCCGCACCTACCGCAGCGATACTGACAAAAACAAAATAATGACCGTATCCCCAAACAAAAGGGCGTACACCTTTAACATGATGGTGTTGTTCGCTACGGTCAAAATAAGCCCACCACATGGCAAACATCAGCATTAATCCACCAATCATCAAGAATACAGCAGGGATATTCATGGACTGAGCTGCTAATGCATCACGTATTGCATTAAAACTACCGACAATCGACTCACCCAACACAATAATTGTGAGTAGGGCATAGCGCTCTACAATATGATGAGGGTGCCACGGCGTTGGAGAATATTGCTCTGCATAGATGGGAATAAATAGCTCCATCACTACTAAAAATAAAAAAACGGGGATAGAAAGTATGTGCGCGAAATTAGCAACTAACCAACCTACCTGAACTAATACAATGCCTATTGCATAGCGATAAGCCGTAATTCGTCGTTCAGGGTCATGTTTTGCGGCTCTCAGCCACTGGGTAACCAGCGCTAAGCGCATAATCACATAACCCACAATAATGATGTCAAAATCCTGACTGTGAAACACATCAGGAATACCCGCAGCCATGACCAATGAACCTACAATCTGCACAAAGGTAAGGCAGCGATACAACGCATCATCATTGTCATATGCTGAGGCAAACCATGAAAAATTCATCCATGCCCACCACAGCGCAAAAAATACCATCAGGTAGCTTGGCAGTGCATGCCAGAGGTGATTTTCAATAATCGCGTGGTGTAACTGCTGACCAGCTGTTGCAATTGCGACCACAAAAATTAAATCGAACAATAATTCGAGGGGAGTCGCTGCTCTATGTGGTTGTTTTGGATCTCTTGGAGATAAGGGCCTCAAACTTAATTTTTTCTGTTTTTCTTGAGTAGTCATGAAATAACGTTCTCGTATAAAGTGCCGACACGTTAACACTTTAATCTCAACGCCCAGATCACGCATTAAAAATTATCTAGACCTGTTGTTTAAACTTTACCCATCAACGAACTATATTTCACTTTTGTGACAATTCTTTATCAAGACCTTAAGCTTAATTCTTTATCATAGTTCACGTTTTTGTTCTTGTTTGGAATATGAATGTCTTTAGAAACACTCAACCTTAGCTTATTCCATGTCATTAATGGGGCTCAGGATGCGAGTCAATTTATCATTCGTCTTGCTATCTTTTTTGCTAATGATCTCCTCTATATTCTTTTATTTATCCTTACATTCTTATGGTTTTATGGCGATCAAGATTTAAAAAATAGGGTCATTAAATCTGTCTTTTTAACCTGCGTATCGCTTTTAGTGGGCTACGTTATTTCGCTGTTTTACCACCACCCAAGGCCATTTGTGATGGGGGTGGGTACAACTTTTATCGAACATGCGCCAACAGCATCTTTTCCAAGTAATCATATGCTGATTTTTAGCACCATCGCTCTGTCTTATTTGTTTGCTCAGCGCAAAATGATTGGAATTATTCTTTTATTTTTATCATTTGTAGTGGCGTGGTCACGTGTTTATTTAGGTGTGCATTTCCCTTTAGACATGTTGGGCGCTTTTATTGTCGCGCTACTGGTCAATGTAGCGGGTTATTACTTCTGGAACATTTATGGTACGCCTTTAACGGCATTCTTTATTCATCTTTACCAAATTATATGCAAACCGCTTTTAGACCGCGGTTTGATTAAATAACCTAGAGATTTTTTGCATTAAAACCACCACATTAAGTTCAGTTGCGTAATACAAAAAAATCTGCCATTCTATGTGAACTTGGATATGTTTTATCCAATACAGAATTTAGTTTGACAAGGGGAGTAGCCTCCTCCAAACATAACAGCAATGTTATGTGTCAGATATCGTCAATACACTTTTATTAAAAAGTCGGTATCTGAGCATCGTGAAATTCATGATGTAGGCAAGACCTTGATCATGTTGATACAGATGTTTAATTCATCTGGCAACTGGTCGAGGTTTTTTTATGCCCAATTGCCGGATGTGAGGAGGATTTATGGAAACAATCGGCAATTTATGGCTGTATATAGCATTCTTTGGCATCGTCATTGTGATGCTCTTAATTGACTTTTTAGGCTTTAAGCAAAAGCAAGGACAGGATGTCTCAATTAAGCAAGCTGCTTACTGGAGTGTGGCGTGGGTAAGCGTCGCAGCCTTATTTGGTGGTGGTTTATGGCTTTACCTACAACAAACGGTTGGGGTGACCTTAGCAAACCAAAAAACCATGGAATACTTTGCAGGTTACCTACTTGAAAAGTCCCTCGCAATTGACAACGTTTTCGTCTGGTTAATGATTTTTGCAGCTTTTGCTATACCAGCTGCGCTGCAACGTAAAATTTTGCTCTACGGCGTATTAGGCGCAATTGTACTGCGTACCCTCTTTATTTTTATTGGTGCATGGTTCGTTCAAGAGTTCTCTTGGGTGCTTTATATTTTCGGTGCGTTCTTGGTATATACAGGTTTCAAGTTCTTAAAAGGTCAAGAAGAAGAAACCAATATCGAAGACATCAAAATTTTAAAATGGTTACGTAACCATATGCGTATTACCCCACAGCTTGAAGGCGACAAATTCTTTGTACGTCAAAACGGTTTATTGTGGGCAACGCCGTTATTTTTAGTCTTGATTTTGGTTGAAGCTTCAGATGTGATTTTCGCAGTAGACTCTATCCCTGCTATTTTCGCGGTAACGAGCGATCCATTTATTGTTTTAACAGCAAACCTAATGGCAATTTTAGGTTTACGTGCAATGTTCTTCTTACTTGCTGGCGCTGCGACTAAATTGCATTATTTGCCATATGGCTTAGGCATCATCTTATTGTTCATTGGTGCAAAAATGTTGTTACTTGATGTATTCCACATGCCAATCTGGATTTCATTAAGCTTTATCGTAATAGTGTTAGCAATTACGGCTTACCTCTCTTTACGACACAACAAAAAACAATCGCAGTCTTAATTCATCACAACAAGGCATCTACATGTGAGATGCCTTGTCATCTAAATCTTCAAAAGAGACTGTACTTTAAAAAAACAGATTAATATCATATGCCAACCTAAAATTTATCTTTCCTAATCAGAAACATAATAGATAACAGCTATTCGGTATTTTATGCCGAACATACTTATTAAAATGTGTGGAGTCTCATGCGTTCTAAAAAAATTAATCTCGTCGTCGTTCCGCTATTACTCACAGCATGTAGCCATAATGATGGTCCCTTAGTACAAGACGTATATAACAACCAATATGACTGTGCTCGCGACTGGAATACCCAAACTTGTGAAGAAGAAAATAGCTCCAGTGGACATGGTTCTAGCTATGCTGGTAGCCGCTATTTAGGTCCTGCGTATTATCGAAATAATCGGGAAGTTTCTTATCATGGCAATACCTTACATCCTTACAGTAATTTGAGTGTAGGTCGACCAGTTATTTCAAGCACAGCGAAAAGTTCGTCTTTTTCATCCCCAATTCGTGGTGGTTTTGGCCGTAGCGGTTTTTCTTTTGGCGGCTAAGTCTTTAGGCATTCACTTAATATGAAAAGAAAAATATTTACTCCACGACCAGACTGGCAAGTGGAGCATCAAAATATTGGTTTCGATTATTTTAATTTACCTTCTCTCGATGGCTCAATTTACTGGTCTGAAGGGGTTGCGTATGAGTTTACCCTTAAACAGATTGAACAACTGGATGATGCGGCAAATGAACTACATCAGATGTGTTTATCGGTAGTAGGAGATCTCATTCAACGCGGGGACTATCCAGCTTATTTTCAAATTCCAGAAACAGCCATAAACCACATTGAACATTCGTGGAAACAAAATGCACCCATGCTCTATGGTCGCTTTGATTTCGCTTACGATGGGCGAAATATCAAAATGCTGGAATATAACGCAGACACACCGACTGGCTTACTCGAAGCTTCGGTCGCGCAGTGGCTGTGGATAGAACAGGTCTCAGGCATTGCAAACCGAGATCAATTCAATAGTATTCATGAAGACCTGATTAAACGCTGGAAGACAATTTTACCGCGTGGTAGCCATGTACATTTTGCTGCCTGTCAGGAAGCCGGAAGGGAGGACTGGGGTAATTTAGAGTACTTGATGGATACGGCTTATCAAGCTCATCTACAAGTTTCCGAGCTTTCTATGGAAAACATAGGCTGGAATGGACAAGATTTTGTTGATCTTCATAATCGCCCCATTCAAAACATATTTAAGCTCTATCCATGGGAATGGATTTGGGAGGAAGCCTTTTCTCAATATATTCATCCACAAACACAGTGGATTGAACCTTGCTGGAAAATGTTACTTTCAAATAAAGCGATTTTGGTTGAGCTTTGGAAACGTTATCCTAACCATCCATTGTTGGTCGAAACCCATACCTATAACCCGCAACAAATTTTGTCTGGCAAATGGGTGAAAAAGCCGATTTTGGCAAGGGAAGGGGCCAATATTCGAATTTTACAAGATGGTCACGACCAAGGCTCAGCTTCTGGTAGCTTTTATTTTGATGACTATGACAAATACGGATATGTTGTACAAAAATGGGTAGATACCCCATTATTTTCAGGACAACTACCTACACTCGGTTTATGGATGGTTGGACATCAATGCGCCGGCATGTCTATTCGTGAAGATTGTTATGACATTATCGGTAATGATGCTCACTTTGCAGCACATTATTTTGTCGAGTAAAAACGCATAGAGATTTATAAAAAAGCACTTATAAAGTGCTTTTTTATTATGCTTGGTCCGCAATCAAACAGTGCATTTTAGATATATAACAAATAATGAATATTTATTTTTAAAGCTAAATTAGAACAAAAATTCAAAAATATAATAATTTAATCTTATGAATTTTAAAAACTTTATTTCATTTTAAAAATTAAAAAGTGATATTGGCAAGCTCTTTGCATCTCCTAAAAAGAAAAAAGCCTAGATTTTAAGGGCTCGCGAGAGCCCTGATTTTTTTAAGGAGTGATGCTATGAATGCTATTCCAACTTTAACGCCACTTGTCATGCCATGTAACAGCAGTTTTGATGCAAAAGATTGGGAAATTTTATCAAGTCATTGGTATCCAGTTGCCCGTATTCAAGATGTCTCTACCGCGCCTCAACGCGTCACGCTATTAGACGTCAACATGGCACTCTATAAAACAGAAAGTGGTGAAATTCATCTGGTCCGAGACATTTGTCCTCATCGCGGTGTTCCTTTAACCAAAGGTTGGGTCGATGGTGATGACATTGTGTGTCCTTATCATGGTCTACGCTATAACACCGAAGGCAAATGTATTCAAATACCAGCTCAACCCGAGTTAACCAAAATTTCTGATCGTTTTTCTCTAACGAAATTTCCGGTTGTGCAAAGATACGGCCTCATTTGGACCAGTATTCATGGCCGTGATCTTACTCAAGCCAATATTCCTGTATTAGATACTTGGGACCATGCAGAGCATCAAGCAATTTTGCCACCTTTTGTGGATATTGGCGGCTCTAGTGGACGTCAACTTGAAGGGTTTATTGATGTCGCTCATTTTGCTTGGGTGCATCACAACGCCTTTGCGAGTCGTGATAATCCCATCGTCCCTAAATATCACACTGAACGTACTGAATATGGTTTAAAAACGGTCTATATCAGCAATGTCAGTAACTATCCGCATGAGCTAAAGCATCTCGAACCAGAAGGCTTTTTATGGAAGCGCACCTTTGATGTCTATCCACCTTTTTCAGCCGTGCTTACAGTCGATTTTCCAGAAGGCGGGGTCTTAAAAATTTTGAACGCCTGCTGTCCTATTTCGAGCAATAAAACCCGTTTATTTGTTCCACTCACCCGTAACTTTGATCAGACAGGTGATTTAGAAAAGGTATACGCATTTAATGCTCAAATTTTTGCCGAAGATCAAGACATGGTCGAATCACAAAAGCCAGAAGAACTACCGCTTGATTTAATGATGGAAGCACATTTTGAAGCAGACCGTTCATCAACGACTTATCGACGGATTTTGGCTGACTGGGGACTAAGTAAACGTTATACCGTTTAAATCTTGGCTAACTGGGGTACAATCAACCGAAAAAAGTGAAAATATATAGGCTTTCCATGTCATCGATTGCAAATACCACCGTTGTGCGTGGTCGTTTTTTAGATATTCAACAAACTGTCTCTGAGCCAACTGATATTCCAAATCAAGTACGTTATTTGGAAGATGGTGTATTGATTAGTGAACATGGAAAAATCAAATGGTTTGGAGCATGGGAAGACGCTCAAGCGCATCTACCGGCTGGAGTTGAGGTTCAACATTATCCAGAACAATTGATTGTACCTGGCTTTATTGATACCCATATTCACTTCCCACAAACTGAAATGGTGGGAGCATACGGCGAACAACTTTTAAGCTGGCTCAATACTTATACATTCCCAACTGAAATCCAGTTTCAGGACAAAGCATATGCAAGTGAAATTGCCCAGTTCTTTGTTCAAGAACTCTTAAAACATGGTACAACCACAGCACTGGTTTTCTGTACAGTCCATCCGGAATCTGTTGATGCCTTATTTGAAGCCGCAGAACACGTTCAGATGCGTTTAATTGCCGGTAAGGTACTCATGGACCGCAATGCCCCTGAAGCGCTGTGTGACACACCAGAAACGGCTTACAGCGACACCAAAACACTCATTGAAAAATGGCATGGTAAAGGCCGTGCTCTGTATGCGATTACGCCACGTTTTGCACCGACTTCTACACCTGAGCAATTAGAAAGAGCAGGGCAGTTAAAACAAGAATTTCCGGATGTTTACGTACATACGCATTTAAGTGAAAACAAAGATGAAATTGCTTGGGTAAAATCTTTATTTCCTGAACAAGCAGGCTATTTAGATGTTTATCAACATTATGGCCTGACTGGTAAGCGTTCTGTATTCGCGCATTGCGTTCACTTAGAAGATGAAGAATGGCAATGCATGCATGATACGCAATCTGCTATCGCATTTTGCCCAACTTCAAACTTGTTCTTAGGCAGTGGTTTATTCCCATTGAAAAAAACATGGGAAAAACAAGTAAAAGTGGGCTTGGGTACAGATATCGGTGCCGGTACATCGTTTAGTTTACTGCAAACTGTTAACGAGGCTTATAAAGTTCAGCAGTTACAAGGTGATAAACTCTCCGCTTATGAAGCGCTTTATCATGCAACTTTAGGTGGAGCAAAAGCGCTTGATTTACAAGATCAGTTAGGCAACTTCAATGTCGGTAAAGAAGCAGACTTTGTTGTATTGAATCTTAAGCCGACCGCATTACAGCAACTGCGCCAGTCTAAATCCAAATCTGTTGAAGATTCGCTGTTTGCTTTATTCACTTTAGGTGATGACCGTAATATTGAGGCGACTTATATTTATGGAAAACGTGCTTATCAAAAAGAAACAGCCCAATAAAAATCGGGTGGTTAAGTTTTTGTTATTATTTGGAATATGTGCTGTTGTGTTAAAGCGTGATCGACATAATCCGCAAAATGATAAAATTTCAAAGCCATCAAAGGGTGCATGAAACGTCATTTTGCTTTAAAATTTTACCATTAACTCAGATTTTCGAGGTGTTGCAGGTCAACACCTTTTTTATTTTTTCTTTTATATCTTGTAGGAATCTGCCATGACTGTTGCAATGAGCATCATGATTTCAACCGAAGAAATTCAAGCAAAAGTCAAAGAGCTCGGCGAGCAAATTAACGCTCACTATGCAAATAGTGATAAAGAATTAGTCCTTATTGGATTACTTCGTGGTTCTGTTATTTTCATGGCAGACTTGTGCCGTACAATTACCAAACCGCATGAACTCGACTTCATGACAGTGTCTAGCTACGGCGGTGGTACGACTTCAAGTCGAGATGTTAAAATCTTAAAAGATCTTGACGGTGAAATACGCGGTAAGGATGTACTGGTTGTTGAAGATATTATCGATTCTGGCAATACCTTAAGCAAAGTAGTTGAAATGTTGCAAACTCGTGAGCCAAATTCGATTCAACTTTGCACATTAGTGAGTAAACCATCTCGCCGTGAAATTGATCTCGAAGTTAAATTTTTAGGTTTTGAAGTAGAAGACAGATTCATTGTGGGCTATGGCCTAGACTACGACCAAAAATATCGCCACTTACCTTTTATTGGTGAAATTGGTTTATAAATTTCATAAAAATAGCACCGCTAGGTGCTATTTTTTTATATAAAACCTTAGCTTTGAACAAAAAAGACACAAAAAGTCGCAATCTGCTACAGACAAAATAGACAGCTCTACCGCACGATAGAATATGAAGCAAAATCATTAACTTCATCAAAAAAACAACTGGAGAACAAATATGTGGTCACTTATTGTCGCTATTGTAGTTGGTTTCTTTGCTGGTTTAATCGCTCGCGCTTTGCATCCAGGGGATGATAAAGCAGGTTTCATCGTAACTACCTTGATTGGTATTGCAGGTTCACTTTTAGCCACTTATGGTGGTCGTTTACTTGGACTTTATGGCGAAAACTCAGCTGCGGGCTTCATCGCATCCGTGATTGGTGCCATCGTTATTTTGTTTATCTACAATTTGATTGCACGAAAAAGCTAAACTTTAATTCATTTATAAAAAAAGCACCTTGGGGTGCTTTTTTTAATTTATTTTAAAGGCCTAACTCTTTCCAAACTGCCTGAATTTCTTCAGCAGAGCGTGCGCCCACCAGCTTAAAACCATTTGCAAAAATTAAGGTAGGAGTGCCATTAAAACCTAGTTTTTTTCCTAATTCCAAATTACGGTCAATTGGGTTTACACAGCTCGCAGCTATTGGTTTAACCCCTTGCTGAATCAGTTTTTTCCATGAGTAAGATTGATTCGGTGCACACCAAACCTGTCTAGAAACCACAATAGACTGAGGCTTTAGAGGATAGATAAAGGTATAAATAGTTACGTCTTTAAGCTTATCGAGTTCAGGTTCAAGCTGCTTGCAATAAGGACAGTTTGGATCAGAAAAAACGGCTAAAACATGCTGTCCATTACCTTTGACTGTTTTAATCGCATCTTTTAAAGGCAGCTGTTTCCAATCAATTGAGTTTTGTCCTAACACCAAATCTTTGGTTAAGTTCTTCTGGTCTTTTAATCGAATCATAGAACCAACAAACATATGCTGCCCATCTTCACCTACATAGATGATTTGCTGATCCAGATTAGCGCTGTACAGCCCAGGCATTTCGGTTTTCTGAATATTACTAATTTTCAAATTAGGATATTGTTTTTTAATATTTTCCCTAACAGTATCTACATTAGCGAAACTCATAGTTGCAGTTAAGCTAAATAACGCCAATATTCCTAATTTTTTAAGCATAAAACCGACTCTAAGTAGGAGAGGAGATCATTTTAATCAGTTCTGTTTTCAAAAGCTGAATTGATTACCGAGTTATAACCAAACTGCCACTCATTTATGCCAATGTTTCACGTGGAACATAAGTAGGTTTTAGAATATTAATTTCTACTGATATATGCACAATTTCCTCATGAATCGATAAAGCATGACGAATCTGGTCTGCATTTAAAGAAATATCATCAGTCTCTAGGGCCAAAATACAAGAAAACTTACCTTTGGCGACTTTCCAAACATGAATATCCGTAATTTCAAGGTTCTTAGGAAATTCTGCAATCACTTCACGAATTTCTTCTACCACTGGATGATCCATTTCTGCATCTAGAAGGGTTTTCCCTGTCTCTTTCATTAAGCCAAGAGACCATTTTGCAACCAAAATAGCACCTAAAATCCCTAAAAGTGCATCTAAAAAATCCCATCCGAAATATTTACCTGCGAAAAGCGCAACAATTGCAAAAACAGAAGTGACCGCATCTGCAACCACATGTAAAAAAGCAGCTTTTTGGTTTAAATCATGGTGATGATGCCCGTGGTCATGCTCATGATGGTGATGGTGATGGTGATGGTGCCCATCATCGTGAAGTAACCATGCACAAATCAAGTTAATGACCAGACCTAAGATTGCAATTGGAATCGCTTCATTATAAAAAATCTCAACTGGATTAAATAAACGTTGTATCGACTGAAATGCCATAAAAATAGCGACAACCATCAGCAAAATTGCACTGCTATAGCCCGCTAAAATCTCGATTTTCCAAGTTCCAAAGCTAAAACGATGATCTTTGGAGTAATGACGAGCCGCACGATAAGCAAAATAAGCTAAACCGAGTGCCAACATATGTGAGCTCATATGCCAACCATCAGCCAGAAGCGCCATTGAATTAAAAAACCATCCACCGAATATTTCTAATACCATCATGGATGCCGTTAAAATTGTTGCAATCAAAATACGTTTTTGTGCAAGTGGATTTCCTTCATCAAACTGATGTTGATGATGACGTGATACACTATGTTCCTGCATAAAATTTAAACCCAATATACTCCCTACCAGTATATTAAATTATACAAGAGAATACAGATGAGTCACATCGGTCAGGATAAAAAAATAGTTAATCGTGTAAAACGACTAAAAGGGCAAATCAATAGTATTGAGCATGCTGTTGAGCAACCAGATATTTCATGCATAGAAATACTTCAACAAGTTGCTGCAATTAAAGGGGCAATAAATGGCCTGATGAGTGAATTAATGGAACAGCACTTACACCACCACGTGCTCAAAGAAGCAAAAGTCGATCAGAATGAATTAGATGAGTTTTTAAAGGTTTTAAAAAGATACGGTTAACAAAATGACTGAATGACACAGCTAAGTGCATCATTCAGAGTTTTTTTTTAATTATTTTCCAATACAAAATGAACCAAAAATTTTGCCTAAAAGGTCATCGGCACTAAAGTCGCCGGTAATTTCACCTAAAGCATTTTGAGCAAGACGTAGGGATTCAGCAACCAGTTCCCCTGCGTTAAATACAACAAGTTGCTCGCGTGCTTCTGAAAGATAGAGCTGTGTGCGCTTCATTGCGTCTAAATGACGTGTTCTTGCAATAAAGGTGTCTTCCTCAGGGTGGAAGCCTGCATGCGCTGTAATCGCCTCTACGAGGCCTTGTACGCCCATCTCTTGTTTCGCTGAAACTGTAATATGACGGAACCCTTGATAATCGCCTATTTCAGCTAATTGACCAGTTAAATCGCATTTATTACCAATTAACATTAAACGACGTGGTTCAATGTGTTCAGCAAAATATTCTTGAGCAAGTTTTAATGGGTCATCACCTTGATTTAAATCATAAACTAGCAATAACAAATCAGCTTGTTCAATTTCTTTGATTGCTCTACGAATCCCTTCTTTTTCAACGATGTCACCTGTTTCACGAAGACCCGCAGTATCTGTTAAGGTGATTGGTAGGCCATTTAAGCTAATTTTTTCATGTAAAACATCACGAGTTGTACCGGCAATATCAGTCACAATTGCACGCTCAACACCAGCTAGCGCATTCAACAAACTCGATTTACCCGCATTTGGTTTACCCGCAATAACGACTTGTAAACCTTCACGTAATAATTGCCCTTGTCGTGCAGAGGTTTGAACGGCATGTACCGACTGCTGAACATCTTCAAGTAAAGCTAAAATTTTGCCATCTGCCAAGAAATCGATTTCTTCTTCAGGAAAATCAATTGCGGCTTCAACATGTAAACGTAAATGAATCAGTTTTTCTAAAACGGTATTAATTTTTGTTGAAAAAGCGCCTTGTAAAGAACGAACTGCAGAGCGTGCCGCAGCTTGCGAAGTCGCATCAATCAAATCAGCAATAGCTTCCGCTTGTACCAAGTCCATCTTGCCATTTTCAAAAGCACGCATGGAAAATTCGCCAGCTTTTGCAGCGATTGCGCCCAGCTCAAATAGACGTCCCAGCAAGGCATTTTGAATGACTGGACCACCGTGACCTTGTAGTTCTACAACATCTTCACCTGTAAACGAGTGAGGATTGGGAAAGCATAGAACAATCCCTTCATCCATAATGCTGCCATCAGCATCATAAAATTTACGGAAACCCGCCATACGCGCTTCTGGCAAGTTCTTTTGTGTCAGTTTTTGAGCAATTTCATAAGCCTTAGGTCCAGATAGGCGAATCACGCCCACACCACCACGCCCTGGTGGCGTTGCAATTGCGGCAATCGTGGTTTGACTTTGCATATTATTCACCTAAAAACCTAAAATCCAGCCAAAGAAAAATCCGCCTAAGATTACCATCTTAAGCGGATTTATTCAGCAAAAGTTCAACGATTAAGAAGCTGATTCAGTCTTATTGATACGACCTTTTTCAACGCTCTTATTAATAAACGACTGCTGTAAAATAGTAATACTGTTGTTCACAATCCAGTACAGCACGAGACCTGCTGGGAAGAACAACATAAATACCGTGAACATAATCGGCATAATACGGAACACTTTTGCCTGCATTGGATCAGCGGGTTGAGGGTTCAACATTTGCTGCGCAAACATGGTAGCACCCATGATTAACGGCAAGATGAACCAAGGATCCATTGCTGACAAGTCTTGAATCCAGCCTAACCATGGTGCATGACGTAATTCCACACTTTCCATGAGTACCCAGTACAAAGCAAGGAAAATTGGCATTTGTAGCAATAATGGTAAACAACCTGAAAGTGGATTTACTTGTTCACGCTTGTATAAAGCCATCATTTCTTGCGAGAAGCGCATACGGTCTTCACCGAACTCTTCTTTCATGCGTTGCATTTCTGGTGCAATCACACGCATTTTCGCCATAGAACGATAACTTTTTGAAGATAAAG